>Ga0213865_10000091_pt1 | contig 55659 bp, 41 predicted proteins | sample PICome_6_FD_160100 | JGI IMG/M metagenome (GOLD analysis project Ga0213865, IMG submission 160100) | Coastal seawater microbial communities near Pivers Island, North Carolina, United States - PICO282 | ecosystem: Environmental > Aquatic > Marine > Coastal | place: USA: North Carolina...
TTTTGGTAAGTTGCTGGGCTTTTTTATCAAACTGCGTGGTCAGTTCGGTTTGCTTAGTCAGTAATTCGGCAATCACTTCGTCGGAGTTTTCGAGCGCTTTTAGCTCGCGGGTAAGTGTTTGATGCTTTGCAGCGAGCTGCTCGGGTTTGATGTTGTGTTTGCGCGCAATTGCGTAAATCGCATCGAGCCGTGTTTCTACATCGCGTAAGCGCTGCGGGTCGATCTGTACGCGCTCTGCGCTTGCCTGCATTTCACTTAAGGCTTCTTCAATTTGAATGCTGGCTGAGTCGAGCAAATCAATGGCCCCTTGCAGCTCGGGTAGGGATCTAACGCTTTCGTTTAGCTGTATAATAGATTGCCGCGCAGCGGTTAAGGCGCCGCTATTGTTGTTGCCGCTGTCGCTATCGCACAGGTCGGTAGCTATTTGCAGTTGGCGCAAAAGATCTTCGGCGTTGGCAAGCATTTTTTGCTCGTCTTCAAGCTTTTTTGTTTCGCCTTCGCTAAGTGCCAACTTATCAAGCTCTTGAACTTGGTAGGCCAGTAATTGCTGGCGCGCCTCAGGATTTTTGTTGGCGGTGCGAAACTCATTAATTTCTCTTTGTACCGCTGACCATTGCTGGGCTATTTGTGCCACTTCGAATTGTAAGTTTTGATGTTTGCCAAAGGCGTCGAGCATTTGCTGGTGAGTGGCTTTGTTGAGCAGCGATTGATGTTCATGTTGGCCGTGTAGATCGACCAGTTGTTCGCCGATGGCTTTAAGATCGGACAAGTTAACCGGGCTGCCGTTGATAAAGGAGCGGCTACGACCGTCGCTTTTTAAAATGCGCCGGCAAATAACTTCGTCGCTATCGGCTTCAATCAGTTCTTTGTCACGTAACCATGTAAAGGCTGCCGATTGGGTGTTGAGACTAAAGCTGGCAGTGACTTCGGCAGCTTGGCTCTCATCGCGCAGTACGTTGGTGTTGCCGCGACTGCCCAGCGTTAAGGCCAAAGCGTCGAGCATGACCGATTTACCGGCACCGGTTTCGCCCGTGATGGTGCTCAGCCCCGTGGCAAACTCAAGTGCGAGTTGCTCGACCGTGGTAAAATTTTTGATTGCGATGTGGGTTAGCATGTAATGCCTGCGGTTAATTTGCACTGCAACAGCTTGCGCCGGTGCCAGAGTTGGCGTAAGTTTATCTCAACTAATTGCTGTGTGCACTGTGAAGAGTTTGAGCCGTTAAGGCCCCTGTCAATAATGCGTGGGTCTAAGCAGCTAAGGTCTGTTGGTTGGGCTAGCGCTTTGCTTGGGTAGCCCCCAGACTACACTTAAAAAATCTGAATATCTGCCATGCCTCAAAAAGAATTAAGCGAGCGAAATTTACACCTGTTGACGACTCTGGTCGATCGCTTTATTCGCGATGGTGTGCCTGTGGGTTCTAAAACGCTGGCCCAAGACGCAACGCTTAAGCTGAGTTCGGCAAGCATTCGCAATATTATGGCTGAGCTTGAGGATGGCGGTTATCTTGCGTCGCCGCATACCTCGGCGGGGCGAGTCCCCACCGATCGAGGCTATCGCCTGTTTGTCGACAGCATGGTGACTACCAATGTGCATGCTTCTTCTGATGTGCAAGAGAAAATAAAAGATGGCTTTAGCGCCGGTGGCAGCCCCGCTCGCTTGGCCGAGTCGGCCTCGGCCTTGTTGTCGGATATCACTCAGCAGGCGGGTTTGGTGCTGTTGCCGCGCAGTGCCAAGCTGCAGTTTCGGCAGTTAGAATTTTTGCCTTTATCGAGCAAGCGCGTGCTGGCCATTTTGGTACTCAATGAGCACGAGGTGCAAAATCGGGTTATTCATACCGATAAAGATTACAGCGAGGGGCAGCTTCACCAGGCGGCGGCCTTTGTCAATGAGCATTATGCGGGGCGTGATGTGCAAGATGCGCGTGGGCTGTTGTTGTCGAGCATGCGCGAAGATAAATCGGTGATCGACCAGCTCATGCAATCAGCTATCGATTTTGCTAGTCAGGCGCTCGAATCGGTGGTGCCGGCTGAGAGTGACTATATTATTGCCGGCCAGGCTCATTTGCTGGGTAGTCAGGCGGGGCAGTCGGAGGATATGCAGCGGTTGCGCGATTTGTTCGACGCATTTCAGCAAAAAAAGGATATTTTGCATTTGATGGAGCGTTGCGCACACGGGCAGGGCATTCAGGTTTTTATTGGTGAAGAATCTGGCTATCAGGTGCTGGATGATTTTTCAGTCATTACTGCACCTTATCAGGCCGGCGGTGAGCCGGTAGGGGTGTTGGGCGTGATTGGCCCTACTCGCATGGCCTACGAGAAGGTCGTGCCGATGGTCGATATTACGGCTCGGCTGCTCTCTGCGGCCCTCAAAGGCTAGAAAAACGAGCAGCTTTAAATCGGCGGCGCGCCCCGTTAAATTAACGGTCCATTCCCTGCGTCCTTGGTAATTCCCCTCCAACTAGCAAAAGCTCTCTTTGGCGCTAATAAGCCATTCCCGCCGAGCAAAGGCATGGGTCGCGGCATAATTACAGCAGTTTGCCTTGAATTTTATCGGTGTCGCCCCCAACATGCCTCGCGCTGGCCGGCCACTAATTTAACGAGTGGCTTATTCGGTAGTGCGGCACTTATTTAAAGCGGAGATTTTACGTGGCAGACAAGCAAGATCAGAGCGTTGACGGGGAGCACCCTGACACCATTGAAGAGTTGGTGACAACTAACCCAGAGGATGAGGCGGCCACGGCCGAGCCTGAAAAAGGCACTGCGCCGGCGGATGATGGCGGTGATGCTGAGGGGCTTCAGGCCCAACTAGATAGCGCCCAAGAGAAGTTGGTGGGCGCCCAAGAAGACGCCTTGCGTGCGGCAGCTGAAATGCAAAATGTGCGCAAGCGTGCTGAGCGCGACGTTGAAAATGCCCATAGATACGGGCAAGAAAAACTTATTTCATCGCTGTTGCCGGTGCTGGACAACCTTGATCGAGCGATTGAGGCCGGTGCGAAAACTGAGGCCGGTGGCGAAGCCGTGGACGGCGCAGAGTCAGACACATTAAAGGCCATTATTGAAGGCTTGGAGCTGACTCGAAAAAGCGCTTTTGATGTGCTCAAGCAGTTCTCGGTCGACGTGCTCGAGCCTTATGGCGAGCCGTTTGACCCGCAGATGCATGAAGCTATCACCATGGTGCCCAGTGAGACGGTTGAGCCCAATAGTGTGATTGACGTGTTGCAAAAGGGCTACAGCCTCAACGGCCGCTTGGTGCGCGCTGCGATGGTAGTTGTGGCGAAGTCTTAGTGAGATTGGCAATTTAAGTAACGGGCTTGCCAGCACTTGAAAATTCGTCGGCAACCCCCATATAGATCAGTGTAAGCAGAAAGTTAGGTGGTAAGTGGCTATTGAAGAGATTGGCCGATACGCAGACTACCAAGTTTTTATTATTTAATTATGACCTTCAGGGTCGATGTGTTGGAGAGAATCATGGGTAAAATTATTGGTATAGATCTAGGAACCACCAATTCATGTGTGGCCGTACTCGATGGCGGTAAAGCCCGAGTGATTGAAAACTCCGAAGGTGATCGTACAACACCATCAGTGGTCGCTTATACCGACAGTGCCGAAGTGCTTGTAGGCCAGTCAGCCAAGCGTCAGGCGGTTACTAACCCTACCAACACCTTGTTTGCTGTGAAGCGCCTTATTGGCCGAAAGTTTGACGACGGTGTGGTGCAAAAAGACATCTCTATGGTGCCGTACCCGATTGTTAAAGCCGATAACGGCGATGCGTGGGTTGAAGCTAATGGCGAGAAAATAGCACCGCCACAAATTGCTGCGCAAGTGTTAATGAAAATGAAAAAAACTGCCGAAGATTTTCTTGGCGAAAAGGTCACAGAGGCAGTAATCACGGTGCCTGCTTACTTCAACGATTCGCAGCGTCAGGCAACTAAGGATGCCGGTCGAATTGCTGGGTTGGAAGTTAAGCGTATTATTAACGAGCCAACTGCAGCGGCACTAGCTTATGGCATGGACAAAGCTGGCGGCGATCGCACTATTGCGGTGTTCGATTTAGGCGGTGGTACTTTCGATATCTCAATCATCGAAATTGCTGATGTTGATGGTGAGAAACAATTTGAAGTATTGTCGACTAACGGCGACACCTTTTTAGGTGGTGAAGATTTTGATTTGGCGCTTATTGAGTATCTTGTTGCTGAATTCAAAAAAGACAGCGGCATGGATTTAAAAGGCGACCCTCTGGCCATGCAGCGTCTGAAGGAAGCGGCTGAAAAAGCTAAAATCGAATTATCGAGTTCGCAGCAAACTGAAGTTAACCTGCCTTATATTACCGCAGATGCCAGCGGTCCTAAGCATTTGGTTGTGAAGATGTCTCGCGCCAAGCTGGAGTCGTTAGTGGGTGACCTGGTTGAGCGATCGCTTGAGCCAGTCCGCATTGCGTTAAAAGATGCCGATATGAGCCCTTCAGAAATTGATGAGGTGCTGTTAGTTGGCGGTCAAACGCGCATGCCACTGGTGCAAGAAAAAGTGTCAGCCTTTTTTGGCCAAGAGCCGAAAAAAGACGTTAACCCCGACGAAGCTGTGGCCATGGGCGCGGCTATCCAAGGTGCCGTGTTAGCTGGAGACGTTAAAGACGTATTGCTGCTAGATGTGACGCCTTTAAGCTTGGGCATTGAAACAATGGGTGGTGTCGCGACACCGCTTATTGAGAAAAACACGACTATCCCAACGAAAAAGTCGCAAATATTTTCGACCGCTGAAGATAATCAAACTGCTGTGACTATTCATGTTGTTCAGGGTGAACGTAAGCAGGCCAGCACGAATAAGTCGCTTGGCCGATTCGACTTAACTGACATTCCGCCTGCGCAGCGTGGTATGCCACAGGTTGAGGTGACGTTTGATATTGATGCTAACGGCATTCTTAACGTGTCGGCCAAAGATAAGGCTACCGGTAAAGAGCAGTCCATTGTTATCAAGGCTTCATCGGGTCTGTCGGATGATGAAATTCAGCAAATGGTTCAGGATGCTGAAGTAAATGCTGAGGCTGATCGTCAGTTTGAAGAACTCACTAGTTCACGCAATACGGCTGAAGGTTTGGCCAATGCTTCGCGCAAAACACTCGAAGAGGCTGGCGATAAAGCAACAGCTGAAGAGAAGTCAGCGATTGAAGCGGCTATTAAAGGTGTTCAAGAAGCTGTTAAGGGTGATGACAAAGAAGCAATTGATGCCGCGGCGAATAAATTGACTGAAGCGTCTTCATCGCTAGCGCAAAAAATGTATGCCGAGCAGGCAGCTCAGCAGGGTGAAGCACCTGATATGGGTGATGCGGGTGCTAGCGCTGAAAATACTTCATCGAACGATGGCGATGATGTGGTAGATGCTGAGTTCGAAGAAGTAAAAGAAGACAAGTAAGGCCGTTAGGTAAGTGGCTGAGTAGCTGCTTTTGAGGCTGATTTGGGGTCGATGTTTGCGCATCGGCCCCAAGTTGTTATAGGTAAATTACTTTTTATTGTACGGCCTGCGCTGAGCGGTTGTGCGCAATGTAAGGGGCCGCGAGGCTAGAGGCTGGTGTAGTCGATTATGTCAAAACGCGATTATTATGAAGTGCTGGGTGTGGGTAACAGCACCGAAAACAAAGAAATTAAAAAAGCTTATCGGCGCATTGCCATGAAGTACCATCCGGATCGCAATCCGGATGACCCTCAGGCTGATGAAAAATTTAAAGAGGCCACCGAAGCCTATGAAGTATTAAGCGATACGAAAAAGCGCGCGGCCTACGATCAGCATGGGCACGCTGGTGTTGATCCGCAAATGGCGGGTGGCTTTGGCGGCGGTAATTTCAGTGATATTTTTGGCGATGTATTCGGTGATATTTTTGGGGGCGCAGGTGGAGGCGGCGGCGGTCGTGGTCGGGCCGGTCCTCAGCGTGGCGCCGACCTGCGTTACAACCTTGAGCTGTCGCTTGAGCAGGCTGTGCATGGCGATACGTTAAAAATTAAAATCCCGTCATTGGTGGGCTGCGAAAAATGTGATGGCTCTGGCGCTAAGCCAGGAAGCTCGCCGATGAAATGCGGTACTTGTGATGGTCAGGGCCAGGTGCGTATGACCCAGGGCTTTTTCTCGGTTCAGCAAAGTTGTCCGAACTGTCGTGGTGCCGGTACCGTGATTAAAGATCCTTGTACCAGTTGTCGTGGGCAGGGCCGTGTTGAAGAAACTAAAACTTTGTCGGTGAAAGTGCCTCCCGGCGTTGATACGGGCGATCGTATTCGCTTAGCAGGCGAGGGTGAAGCAGGTCCCGATGGCGGTCCATCCGGCGATTTGTATGTCCAGGTGCATGTGCGCGAGCACGGTATTTTTGAGCGCGATGGAAAACATTTGTACTGTGATGTGCCTATTGGGTTTGCCGACGCAGTATTGGGTGGGGAGCTTGAAGTGCCTACGCTCGACGGTCGCGTAAAACTTAAAATACCACCAGAAACACAAACCGGTAAGATGTTTCGCCTGCGTGGTAAGGGTGTGGTGCCTGTGCGCGGCGGCTCACCGGGTGATTTGATGTGCCGAGTGGTGGTTGAAACTCCGGTGAATCTCACCAAAGAGCAAAAAGACCTCGTTAAGCAATTGCAGGCAAGCTTTGATTCTTCTGAGCATAGCCAGTCGCCGCGCAAGAGTTCTTGGTTTGAAGGCGTACGCTCATTCTTTGATGATATGAAAAAATAGCTTTTCGCCGAAGCCTTCGGTCCATTAGTTGTTAAAAGTACGCGCGTGAGCGTGCTGCTGCCTATGGGCCTCTTAAGGCGCGGGTGCTTATAATCTTGTAACATACATTCTTTATCAATTAGGTCGGATGCAAACAATGCTAAGAGTTGCTGTAAATGGAGCCGCTGGCCGCATGGGTAAAACCTTGATTGAGGCATTGGCCGAAAATTCCGGCACTCAATTGACTGTGGCCCTAGAGCGCGCCGAGAGTACACTGCTGGGTTGCGATGCCGGCGAGTTGGCGGGTATTGGCCGCAATGATGTGCAGGTAAGTGATAACTTAGCGGCACAAATTGATAGCTTTGATGTGCTCATTGATTTTTCAACCCCCTTGTCAACGCTTCATAACGCGGCACTTTGTGCGGCACACAATAAAGCCATTGTTATTGGCACCACGGGTTTTGATGCGCAGCAGTTGACGCAATTGCACGGCGCGTTGGTACCGATTCCTGCAGTGATGGCGGCCAATTACAGCGTGGGTGTGAACTTGTGCTTTAAGCTCAGCGAGTTGGCGGCGCGTGTGTTGGGTGATACGGCGGATATTGAGATTATCGAAGCCCATCACAGGCATAAGGTTGATGCGCCTTCAGGGACTGCACTGCGTTTAGGTGAGGTGGTTGCTGGCGCTTTAGGCCGCGATTTAGCCGATGTTGCTGTGTATGGTCGAGAAGGACAGACCGGTGCGCGAGAGCAGAAAACCATTGGCTTTGCGACGATTCGCGGTGGTGATGTGGTGGGTGACCATACGGTGTTGTATGCCGACGAAGGCGAGCGAGTTGAAATTACCCACAAGGCCAGCTCGCGTATGGCTTTTGCATCGGGTGCTGTGCGAGCGGCGAGCTGGGTAGCAGGTAAGCCTGCGCAGCTGTTCGATATGCAGGATGTGCTGGGCTTGAACTAATTGTCTTGAGCGAATGGCCCCGAACTGATTGCCGATTGCTCGGTGGTGGGTTCGGCGCAAGTCAGCTAGCCAAATTTACTCATTTCTACCCCGCAATGGCGGTGGACAAGTTACCCTCTATTGCATAAACTCCCGCTACAAATCGGGCATCGATTTCTTTCAGAAATTGGTGACTTAGCACTGAAATATTTAAGCCTTTTCTGCTCTTAGACATCGTCTGGAGTGCGTAGTCAAAAAGCGAGGCAGGAGTTCATCCTTTATCGCTTTTTTGCGCTTCGTGAAGCTCTAAATTTTACAGCTACCCGTCTTTCATTTTCGTAATTGAGGCTCTCTATTTTGTCGCTCTATTCTGCGGTGCTTGCACTTGAGGATGGAAGTGTCTTCTACGGCACTTCGATTGGTATTGAGGGTTCATCAGTGGGTGAGGTCGTATTTAATACGGCCATGACCGGCTATCAAGAAATCCTTACCGACCCTTCCTACGCTAAACAAATTGTCACGCTTACCTATCCGCATATTGGTAATACCGGCGCCAATGCTGAAGATAATGAATCCGATCGCGTTTGGGCATCGGGCTTGGTGATTCGAGACTTACCGCTATTGGCCAGTAACTTTCGCAGTGAGCAAACACTGGCGGATTTTTTGGTGCAAAATAAAGTGGTGGCGATTGCCGATATCGATACGCGCAAGCTGACGCGAATATTGCGTGAAAAAGGTGCGCAAGGTGGTTGTGTGATAGCGGTTGCCGGCGGTGTGGGTGACGTTGATGTTCAGCGCGCATTAGAGCAAGCCAAGGATTTTGCTGGTTTGGCGGGTATGGATTTGGCGCGCGAAGTGAGTTGCAGCGAAACGTATAGCTGGCGTGAGGCTAGCTGGGTTTTAGGTAAAGGTTATGCCGAGCGCTCTGATGAGCAGCTGCCTTACCATGTGGTGGCCTATGACTTTGGTGTGAAGCGAAACATACTGCGTATGTTGGTCGATCGCGGTTGTCGCTTAACCGTGGTGCCTGCGCAAACCCCGGCCAGTGATGTATTGGCACTGCAGCCTGATGGCATTTTCTTATCAAACGGTCCAGGCGACCCTGAGCCCTGTGATTACGCGATTCGGGCAATCCGTGAATTACTCGAATCGGATAAGCCTCTGTTTGGCATTTGTTTGGGGCACCAACTGCTGGCTTTGGCTAGCAACGCGAAAACGATAAAAATGAAATTTGGCCATCACGGCGCTAATCACCCTGTACAAAACTTGCAAGATCAAACGGTGTTGATCACCAGCCAAAACCATGGCTTTGCCGTGGATGAAAGCACCTTGCCCGACTCATTGAAAGTGACACATAAGTCGCTGTTCGATCAATCGCTGCAGGGTATTGCGCGCATCGATAAGCCTGCATTTAGTTTTCAGGGGCATCCTGAAGCTAGCCCTGGCCCGCATGACGCAGCCCCTCTATTTAACCAATTTATTGAGCTGATGCAATCGGCTGCTAATACGGCTAGTGCCGGAGAATCATAAGACATGCCAAAACGTACCGACATCAAAAGTATTCTTATACTCGGCGCAGGGCCTATTGTTATTGGTCAGGCTTGTGAGTTTGATTACTCCGGTGCGCAAGCTTGTAAGGCATTAAAAGAAGAAGGTTATCGAGTTATTTTAGTTAACTCCAATCCGGCTACTATCATGACCGATCCGGCGATGGCCGATGCGACTTATATCGAGCCGGTTGAGTGGCGCACCGTTGCAAAAATCATTGAGAAAGAGCGCCCGGATGTAGTGCTGCCAACGATGGGTGGGCAGACTGCTTTGAACTGTGCACTTGATTTAGCCAGTCAGGGCGTGCTCGAAAAATATAACGTCGAGATGATTGGCGCGACTAAAGAGGCCATCGACAAAGCTGAGGATCGTGATTTATTCGACAAGGCAATGAAGGCTATAGGCCTAGAAACTCCGCGCTCGGCCATTGCCCACAATATGGAACAGGCCTTCGCTGCATTAGACCATTTAGGTTTTCCTTCTATCATTCGTCCTTCATTCACCATGGGTGGCTCAGGCGGCGGTATTGCTTATAACCGTGAAGAGTTCGAAGAGATTTGTAAGCGTGGGCTCGATTTGTCGCCGACTACTGAGTTGTTAATAGACGAGTCGCTGATTGGTTGGAAAGAGTATGAGATGGAGGTAGTGCGCGATAAAAATGACAATTGCATTATTGTCTGCTCTATCGAAAATTTTGATGCGATGGGTGTGCACACGGGTGACTCTATAACCGTTGCACCTGCACAAACGCTGACCGACAAAGAATATCAATTGATGCGTAATGCCTCGATTGCCGTGTTGCGTGAAATTGGCGTTGAAACGGGTGGCTCTAATGTGCAGTTTGGTATCTGTCCCGATACGGGTCGTATGGTACTTATTGAAATGAATCCGCGCGTAAGTCGCTCATCGGCGCTGGCCTCTAAAGCAACCGGCTTTCCTATTGCGAAAATTGCAGCCAAGTTAGCTATTGGTTATACGCTTGATGAATTGACTAACGATATTACTGGAGGTGCTACTCCCGCATCGTTTGAGCCAGCCATTGATTATGTGGTAACAAAGATTCCGCGCTTTACTTTCGAAAAATTTCCCGCTGCCGAACCTATACTCAGCACGCAAATGAAATCAGTGGGTGAGGTTATGGCAATCGGCCGCACCTTCCAAGAATCGCTGCAGAAAGCTTTGCGCGGTTTGGAAGTGGGGGTAGCGGGCCTTGACCCCATGCTGGATTTAGACAAAGAAGACGTGCTGAGCGATATTAAAGCGCAGCTGCATACTCCGGGTCCCGATCGCATTTGGATTGTCGGCGATGCTTATCGCGCAGGTTTGAATACCGAAGAAATTTACGCGATGTCAGGTATCGATCCTTGGTACTTGGTGCAAATTGAAGATTTGATTATTACTGAAGGTTCGTTGGGTGGCCAACAGTTGGCCGCGTTGACTGAACATGAATTACGAAAACTCAAGCGCAAAGGCTTTTCGGATATTAGGTTGGCTGCATTACTAAGCTGCACCGAACAGCAAGTGCGTGATGCGCGCAAGCGACACAAGGTACTTCCTGTATTTAAGCGCGTCGATACTTGCGCTGCTGAATTTGCTAGCGCTACCGCTTACATGTATTCAACCTACGAAGATGAATGTGAAGCTCAGCCTAGTGATCGCGATAAGATCATGGTGTTAGGTGGTGGTCCTAATCGCATTGGCCAAGGTATTGAATTTGATTACTGTTGTGTGCATGCGGCGCTGGCTATGCGCGAAGATGGTTATGAGACCATCATGGTTAACTGTAACCCTGAAACGGTCTCTACCGATTACGATACTTCGGACCGTTTATATTTTGAGCCAGTGACACTGGAAGATGTGCTGGCGATAGTGGATATAGAGCAGCCTAAAGGCGTGATCGTGCAGTTTGGTGGGCAAACGCCGCTTAAATTGGCGCGTGCGTTAGAAGCTGCTGGCGTGCCTATTGTGGGCACTACGCCGGATGCGATTGATCGAGCCGAAGATCGCGAGCGCTTTCAGCAGATGATTCAGAAGCTCAAGCTGCGACAGCCGGCCAATGAAACTGTGCGATCGGACGAAGCTGCAATAGAAGCGGCCAAGAATATTGGTTACCCCTTGGTGGTTCGCCCGTCTTATGTGTTGGGTGGTCGTGCTATGGAGATTGTTTATAGCGAAAAAGAATTGCTCCGGTATATGCGTGAGGCTGTGCAGGTCTCTAACGAAAGCCCGGTGTTGCTCGATCACTTTTTGGATGCCGCGATTGAAGTTGACCTGGATGCCGTGTCTGATGGAGAGCAGGTGGTCATTGGTGCATTGATGCAGCACATTGAACAAGCTGGGGTGCATTCAGGTGATTCGGCTTGTTCTTTGCCGCCCTATAGTTTGCCTGCTGATCAGCAGCAAGAGATGCGTGACATTGTCACTGCCATGGCAAAAGAGTTGGGGGTTGTTGGTCTTATGAATGTGCAGCTTGCTGTGCAGGATGATGAGATTTACGTTATCGAAGTTAATCCTCGCGCGTCGCGGACGGTGCCGTTTGTGTCTAAGTGTATTGGCGTGTCGTTGGCTAAAGTTGCGGCCCGGTGCATGGTGGGTAAAACGCTGGTTGAACAAGATTTTACTAGTGAGCGGATCCCCAATTTTTCTAGTGTAAAAGAAGCGGTGTTCCCATTTTCTAAATTTCAGGGTGTTGATCCTATTTTAGGCCCAGAAATGAAATCAACCGGCGAGGTTATGGGTTCGGGTGCGACCTTCCCCGAGGCTTTTGCTAAAGCGCAGCTAGGTGCTGGAGCGGTAATGCCGCAGTCGGGCACGGCATTTTTGAGTGTGCGTGAGCGCGATAAGCAAGGTTTAGTGAGTGTTGCCAAAGAGTTGTTGGTGCATGGCTTTGATTTGATTGCGACATCGGGCACGCGCAAGGCGTTGGCTGCAGCGGGTGTGACGGCTAAGCCCGTTAATAAGGTATTAGAGGGTAGGCCACATATTGTAGACGCTATTAAAAATGGTGACATCGCGCTAATTATTAACACCACTGAAGGGCCCAAGGCCATTGCCGACTCAGCGACCATTCGCAGTACTGCTCTGCAAAATAAAGTGTATTACACCACCACGTTGACGGGTGCGATGGCCCTGTGCGAAGCGTTGCATGTAACCAATGAGTTAACTGTTAACCGGCTGCAAGATTTGCATGAATCACTTGCTGGTCAGGCAACCTAAGGAATTTCTGTATGAACCGTGTGCCAATGACAAAATTGGGTGAGCTTGCAATGCGCGAAGAGCTTGCTCGACTAAAAAAGACCGACCGGCCTAAAATTGTTAAGGCTATTGCCGAGGCGCGCGAGCATGGCGATTTAAAAGAAAATGCCGAATACCATGCGGCACGTGAGCAGCAAAGTTTTTGTGAAGGCCGTATTCAAGAGATTGAAGGTAAGCTGGCTGATTCGCAGGTGATTGATATTCAAAAAATTCCACCGACCGGTAAGGTGATTTTTGGTACCACGGTCACGGTCATTAACGTCGAAACCGATGAGACGGTCACCTACCAAATTGTGGGTGAAGATGAGGCGGACGTTAAGCTACTTAAAATTTCGGTGACCTCGCCCATTGCGCGTGCTTTGATTGGTAAAGAGGTGGGCGATATTGCGGTAGTAAATGCGCCTAGTGGTCAAATTGAGTATGAGATAGATTGCGTAGAGCACCTATAGCAGGGTTGGCTTTTTAGTGGATTGGTTTGGCGAGGTTGCAGTGCGGAGCTAGGGGTCGAAAAATGTGGGGCCAATGTACACGTTCAAATAACAACCATTTTAAAAGTGTCTTCATAGCTTGTGCCGTTAGTCTTGACTGAGTGTGCCTAATCGTTAATCATGAGACGTGAAGTTCGACCAAACTATAAAAGAAAAAATGTGCGTTTGGTGTGTCTGGGGCGTATGAGCGTTAAACTCCTAGCACGCTGTTTTCCTTGGACGAACGCTTGGTAGGCATTATTTTTAATGCTGGAGCGCATGGGCGCAAGCTGCATTAAAAGTGGTACTAACAAAAAAATAAATTAACTAGGCTAAGCGATTAAAAAAATCGCAGTAACAAAACTGATAAATCAATGTCGTAAAAGGTTGAACCCATCTACTTTCATACGCTTCCACACGTAAAAGGCATGACTATGCATATTCGCGATCTTTCTAAGTTAGTTGTTGTTGGTTTTTTGTTTGCTTTACTGGCTGCTTGTGGCGGTGGCGGCACAAGTAAAGATTGCGCGCCTACTAATCCTAACTGTAATGATCCCGAACAAATAATTAGTGTGCTGGGTGCCGATGGTCCAATGGCCAACGCTGTAGTTGAATTGTTTCGCTTGTCTGATTTTTTGGCTCAGCCGCCAAGCCCGCCAAGCTTGCTTGACGCCGATGCACGAACCGATGCCACTGGTTTGGCAACGTTGACTTTAAAAGCGGTTGACGAGGATGGCGGCAAACCTGGTGACGGACCTTTCTTACTGCGTATCAGTTCGAATGGGGGCACCATTGATACAACTACCGGCGAAACGCCTGCGATCACCTCGGTGAGCACGATCATTTCTGCTGCGCAATTTGCTAATCGCGCTAACACGCGTTTTTATGCCACGCCATTTACCTCGCTGGCTATTGAGCGGGCTAAGGGTCGAGTCATAGCTGCTGGTGGTGATAGTAGTGATACTGCAGCTGTTGAGGCTGAGCTTGCTGCTGCAAGCGCTGAAGTATTGCAGGCAGTCGGCTTTGGTATGGCTACTGATATTGATATTTTTAATACGCCACCCATCATCGATGAAGGCACCGTGACGCTGGAAAAGCAGCAAACAGTGGCAGCTTACCGTATGGCCATTGAAACTTTTGCCGAGGTGGTGGCGCAAGCGGCGAATAGTTTGGGGCAGAGCACGGACATCGTACTCGAGGCTATTAAAATTGATATTGCTGACGGTTTAATTGGTAACTCGCCATCTACAATCGAACAAGCCGTTGTAGATGCTATTAATACAGTAGATCCAGAGTATTTAACTGACACTGGGCGCCTTCCTTCTGTTGATAGTTCGGCAACCATTGAAGCCTTGCTAGAGGGCGAGTTTCCCAATGTGTCTGCACCGTTAGCGGGCGCAATTGATAGTGTGCCGGCCGCTGCCGACTTTGATGGTGATGGATTTGCCAACACCAACGATAGTGCGCCTTATGACCCCAATGTGTCGGGTGATAGTGATAGTGATGGCGTTGATGATGGCAGCGATAATTGCTTGGCTGACTGGAAGGTCCCCGCTGATCAGACTAATCCCGATCAAACCGATACCGATAATGATGGTACGGGTGATATTTGTGACGTCGATCAGGATGCGGATGGTGTTGATGATGCCCAGGATAATTGCTTAGGCGGCAATGACGTTTTTAATACTTATACCAACACGCCTCAGTCGATTTTTGATCCCGATCAAACCAATAATGACAACGATGCATTTGGCGATATTTGCGATGACGATATTGATGGCGACAATGCGCTGAATATTGACGACGATCAGCCGTTTGATCCCAACGTTACTTCCGATAAAGATGGTGATGGTGTCGATGATGTGAGTGGTGATGGCGATAATTGTATCGATACCAGTTTTGGTGGCGCCGACACCTTTAATTCATTTGCTATTGAGGGTGCTGGAGATGAGCGTGTGTTTAGCACCACTATTGTTCAGGCGTTAGATGATCCAGCTCAGAGCGATCGCGATAGCAACGGCATAGGTGATGTATGTGACATCGATGCCGATGGTGATGGCGTGCTGAATCCTCAAGATTCACGGCCCTTCGATCCTAATTCAGCGGGAGATGCTGATAGCGATGGGATTGACGATTCTACCGATAATTGCATCGACGTTTCGTTTGGCGGCTTGCAGGAAATGAACGCTGGTGAGGCGTTAAGCGACTCCGATCAAACCGATACTGATTTGGATGGATTGGGGGATATCTGCGACCTCGATAAAGATGGCGACACTATTCCCAACGACAAAGATCCGAGCGAGCTAGAAAATACGGTGAGTTATCACTTTGATAGTTTCTTGCTGCAGCAAAGCAGTGAGGCGGGTTCCTTTAAGCTAGCGACTATCGGTGAAAGCGTCCTGCGTGATACGAATGAAGTGGTGGTTTCTGCTTCGGCTAATCAGCTGGATTTAGGTTCGGATAGCGTAAATGACAACACGTTTATTGTGAGCAGTGAATACCAAACAGCAGAAAACTCTCTCCTTTTGGCCGGTGCCGGGTTTGGCACAGCCGTGGCAACGGAGGTTCAGCAGCCTCCTGCAGCCCGGGAGCTGGTGAATACCGATACAACTATTAGCGCTAGCTACTCTGAGCCTAACCTGACTTTAGATGGTGTCGAGTTATTTCCTTGGGGTAAGTCGAGTTTTGTGGGCACGCAAGGGCTGAGTTTGCCGGTTGTAGGTGCAGGGCCGTTGGTCGATGCGCGAGATCAAGGCCTGACTACATTACTCTACACCGATGCGTCTCATGACAGTACTGATCTGAATGGTAGCTATGGGTTTGTTGACTTGCGTATTACTTATGATAGTGCGGTGAGTGCAGCTTTGGTTGCTACGCAGTCTCGTATTTACACCATGGCGTTTGATGGGACAGGCGTGGTCACGCCAGCTAGTGTGGGCGTGAATCAATTTGATGCAGTAGTTGGGCAGGGCTCTGCCGGTGAAGGGTCTGTTAAATACTCCGAGCCGCAGCTAACGCCGGCAGGCTATTCAGTGTCGCTTGACGGCGCGGTCACTATAACGGGCACTGATCTCAGAGCAATGACAGATGCCGATGGTGAGTTGATTGCAGTATCGGCTGATAACTTGCGTGGTTTTGGTGTGAAGCTGGATACGACAGCTACCCAAGCCGATCTGCTGGCGGGGTCGCCTTATGCCCTGCAGGGGCTCTTCATAAATCCTGCATTAAACAGCCTTGCTGCTGGCTCATTAAATAGCGCTGAGCTTAGCTTTACTGATGTGGGTGGATCAATTAAAGCCACACTAAACTTCGGTGGCTCGTCAATCAGCACCAGTGATTACAGCGAGCCCGATACGGTATTACCCACTGTGGCCATTGCAGCACGCAATGCACAGCAGTCTTCCGATGGAGTGAATCGACCCGTGACGATAACGAATGGTCAGCTTGGGCGTATTGACATGGGTAGTTACATATCGGGTGATGAAACGCCGCTGAGTGTCGAGCTTGAAGGTTTCTTTGTGAAGGGTAAAGGTCTATTGTTGCGCTTTATCGAAACGCCGATTGCTGCCGTGGGTGGCGGAGCTGGCCCTGCGACAACCAATTTTTATTGTGGTGATCCTGCCGCGGTGGAGTTTGTCCAGCTCAACCCGAATGGTGCTCCGCCCACAGTAATTGACCCGCAGCCCACTAACAACCCAAGTTGTGGCTTCATCATCGTGGGTGATTCAGGCGCGCTGACGAAGGTAAGTGAGCGTGCTCGCAATGATTTGGGTAACGATCAGCTCTACTCTGATATTCTGAATGAGGCCGGAACTTCCTTCCTTGACGATCAAAGCGGCTTTGCCCAAGGTATTGTTTGGGGTATCCCTTCCGTACAGTAAGTTTAATTGGCTTGCTTTAGCTTTTACACAAAAAGGCTCTGCACTATTGCGGGGCCTTTTTTTATCGCGAGCATATAAGTTGATTGAAAAACGAGCGAAAAATTCAGAAAAGCCAATAATTACCAAAAAATGCTTGCCATTAAAGGCTGCTATTGTATGATTTGAATCGTGTTCAGGAAGAACACATTGCCAGGGAGGTGTGGGCAAGTTGCCCACCAAATCCAAGGATAGGATAGGCAAGGACTGCATGTCTTCTGGCAGGAGGGGGCGCTATGCGCCCCCTCCAACTTGCCGTATAGTTACCTAAGATATATTGCTTTGACAACCAGCCGCAGTGACGATGTCCTGCGGCTGGTTTGTTTCGTGCTTATTGTTTAGATGCTACTTACTGCGCAACAAATTAGATAACTTAGGGTCGGGTTTTTTCGCTGCTCGGTAGATTAACAGTACGCCTCCAATGGCTTGAACCAGTTCAGCATGGCTCGCTGCCAGTAGTTCTGTGCGGGTAGCCGATTTGTCGTCCACACGCATTTTAATTTTAATTAGCTCATGATCCTCCAGGGCGCGGTGCAGTTCGCTTAGCACCGTAGCGGTGAGACCTTTATCGCCAATAGTGAGCACTGGCTTTAAATCGTGGCCGATTTGCCTGAGATGTTTTTTTCTATCGTTACTAAGTGTCATTGTGAGGGTTTCAGCCGTAAAATTCGCTTGTGGGCAAAAGCGTTGAATTGGGCCCAAATAAAAGTGTGGTTATTGAGGCGTTCAATGTTTCTGGCGGTATTCTAGCGCCATGCGCCGCGCGCCGCGCTTTTATATAGCGGTATTTCTTTTTGTTTAATGGGTAAGTATTTTCTCTGCGATGACAAAGAACAGATCAAAAGCTAGCGGTCGCTGGTTGCAAGAGCATTTTAATGATTATTATGTCAAAGAAGCCCAGCGACAGGGCTATCGCTCGCGTGCCGCATTTAAACTCATTGAAATTAACGAAAAAGACAGGCTTATCAAAAAGGGCCATACGATCATTGACTTAGGCGCTGCTCCGGGGGGGTGGTCGCAAATTATTGGGCCAATGGTTGGCGAGCGTGGCCGACTGATTGCCACTGATATTTTGCCGATGGATAATTTAGCCGATGTAGAGTTTTTACAGGGCGATTTCACCGAAGATGAGGTTTTTGACGCTTTGATGGCTATGCTGGCTAATGAGCGCGCAGACCTTGTTATTTCAGATATGGCCCCCAACTTAAGTGGTACTCGGGGTGTTGATCAGCCGCGCGCTATGCATTTGGCTGAACTCGCGCTCGATTTAGCCGTCAAAGTCCTCAAGCCTGGTGGCGGCTTTGTGTGCAAGGTCTTTCAAGGCGAGGGATTTGACCAATACATTGTCGAGATGCGTAAGTATTTTAGTAAGGTGGTCACACGTAAACCAGCGGCTTCGCGACCTCGTTCGCGTGAGGTGTATTTAGTAGGTAAAGGCTTTAATTGAACCCGATGTAGGTTGAAAGCCGTACACTATTAGCTTGGCCGGCGTTTAATTTGGCCGAAAATAGTGATTAAGCTAAGGTTATAAGTCGTCTATCGATTTATACTGGGTACAGATTTATAAGTATGAAGTTTGGTTTATTAGCTGCGTTTGAGGCTGGGCTGGTTTAGCCGCCGTTGACGTTGTCTTGAGTTGAGTCCTGTGTGAGCTGCATGGGCTTCAAATTGTTTATTAAAATATGTCCAAGGGGTTAGCACGTTGAATGATATGGTGAAGAATTTAATATTGTGGGTCATCATTGCAGTTATTTTGCTCACAGTGTTTCAAAATGTAAATAGCCCTGAGCAAACTAAGAATCTTTCGTACTCGGATTTTCTTACTGAGGTGCAGACTGACCAAGTAAGGAAAATTGAAACCGAGGGTTTGACTATTCTTGGTGAGCGCGTTGACGGCACGCGTTTTAAAACCATTAGACCTTACATGGAAGATCCGCAGTTAATGGGCGACTTGCTGGACCACAGCGTGCAGATTGAAGGCCGTGAGCCGGAGCAGCAAAGCTTGTGGCGTCAGTTGCTGGTCGCTTGTTTTCCTATCCTCATCATTATTGCTGTGTTCATGTTTTTTATGCGGCAAATGCAGGGTGGTGGTGGCGGTCGCGGCGGCCCTATGGCCTTTGGCAAAAGTAAGGCGCGACTGTTAGGTGAAGATCAGATTAAAACCACCTTTGCTGATGTGGCCGGTTGTGACGAAGCCAAAGAAGAAGTCAAAGAGCTGGTTGATTTTTTACGTGACCCCAGCAAGTTTCAAAAGCTGGGTGGTCGTATTCCGCGTGGTGTCCTCATGGTAGGTCAGCCTGGCACAGGTAAAACTTTATTGGCCAAGGCTATAGCGGGTGAGGCCAAGGTGCCTTTCTTTTCCATCTCCGGTTCGGACTTTGTTGAAATGTTTGTTGGCGTTGGCGCATCACGTGTGCGCGATATGTTTGAGCAAGCGAAAAAGCAAGCGCCGTGTATTATTTTTATCGACGAGATCGATGCTGTGGGCCGTCATCGTGGCGCAGGACTCGGCGGTGGGCATGATGAGCGTGAGCAAACGCTCAACCAATTATTGGTTGAGATGGATGGCTTTGATGGTAACGATGGTGTCATCGTTATTGCAGCAACCAACCGACCCGACGTGCTGGACCCTGCGCTGTTGCGGCCTGGACGTTTTGACCGGCAGGTAGTAGTCGGTTTGCCAGATCTGCGTGGCCGTGAGCAAATTCTTAAAGTGCACATGCGTAAAGTGCCTATTGGTGAAGACGTAAAGCCATCGGTTATTGCGCGTGGTACGCCAGGCTTTTCAGGTGCCGATTTAGCTAATTTGGTCAATGAGGCCGCACTGTTCGCCGCTCGCGCTGGTGTCCAGTTGGTGACTATGGAGCAGTTTGAATTAGCCAAAGATAAAATTATGATGGGCGCTGAGCGCAAATCAATGGTGATGTCGGACAAAGAAAAGCTCAATACGGCTTACCACGAAGCTGGTCATGCCATTGTTGGGCGTTTGGTTCCAGACCATGATCCGGTTTATAAAGTGAGTATTATTCCGCGCGGTCGTGCTTTGGGTGTCACGATGTTTCTGCCTGAGGAGGACCGTTATAGCCACAGTAAGCAGCATATCCTTAGCCAAATTTGTTCTTTGTTTGGTGGTCGCATCGCCGAAGAAATTATCAACGGTAAAGACGGCGTAACTACTGGCGCCTCTAACGACATTCAGCGCGCTACCGAAATGGCGCGTAACATGGTTACTAAGTGGGGCCTCTCCGATAAAATGGGTCCCTTGTTATATGAAGAAAACCAAGAAGAAGTTTTTCTGGGTAAGTCGGCAGGTTCGAGTGCAAGTCATGTGTCGGCAAACACGCGCAATAGTATTGACGAAGAAGTGCGTCGTATTATCGATGAGTGCTACGTCAGAGCGGAAGCTTTGTTGCAAGAAAATCGCGGCAAGCTCGACAAAATGGCTGACGCGCTGATGAAATACGAAACGATAGATGCCGATCAAATTGAAGATATCATGACGGGCATCATTCCGCGCAAGCCAGCGAACTGGACCGATGACGATGAGCCCGGTGGTGGGGAGGATATCGTGAATGCGGAGAAAAGTGTGAGTGATAAGCCCGATCAAACGGGGCCATCAAGCTCTGGTAAGACACCGCCCATCGGTGGTCCGGCCGGCGAGCACTAGGTAAAAAGGCGGCGCACCATGGCCGCCTTTTTCTTATGCCTAATAATTGTGGTCGCATGATCCCTTCTTGCTTTGGATTAAAATGTGAAGCTTAGTTCCCCTTTCGGTACGAAATGGCAGATTGGTGATGCGCCTCTTGTTATGGGGGTGCTCAACGTCACGCCCGATTCTTTTTCAGATGGCGGCCGCTACTTTCGTTCATCAACTGCCGCATCGGCAAACTCCTCTGGGCTCAACCTCGATGTCGCCTTAGTGGCCGCTCGCGATATGGTTGATGAAGGTGCGATAATTATTGATGTGGGCGGCGAGTCGACGCGTCCTGGCGCGAAACCAGTCTCTGAGCAGCAGGAGCTTGATCGCGTTATACCTCTGGTTGAAAAAATAGCAGCCGAGCTTGATTGTGTGATTTCCGTTGATACTAGTACCGCAGCGGTTATGCGCGCTGCGGCTGCCGCGGGCGCTGGTTTGCTTAACGATGTGCGCAGTTTTCAGTGCGATGGCGCGCTTGAGGCGGCTGTGGCATCTCGCCTGCCGCTATGTCTCATGCATATGCTTGGCGAGCCAAGTACCATGCAAGCCGATCCGCAGTACAGTAATGTTGTTGAGGAAGTGACAGATTTTCTGGATCAGCGAATTGCAGTATTGTGTGCGGCCGGTGCGCAGCGCGAGCAAATCATGATTGACCCCGGCTTTGGCTTTGGCAAATTATTGCCGCACAATCTGCAATTGCTAGCTCACCTTGATCAGCTAGACTCTTTACAGTGTAAAATCCTTGTGGGGATGTCGCGCAAATCTATGATTGGCCAGGTTCTCGACAAGCCTGTGGCTGAGAGGCTGCACGGGGGAGTTGCTCTGGCGAGTATTGCCGTTATGCGCGGTGCGCATGTTGTTCGTACGCATGACGTGGCGGCTACGGTCGATGCGGTGAAGATGGCTTACGCTGTTAAGTGTGCCAGTTAATGCCCATCGTTAGAAGCGGCTATTAAATTTGAAAAACTATTTTAAAAATGGCACGTTAATCTTATGAGTAAAAAGTATTTTGGTACAGACGGTATTCGCGGGAAAGTTGGCGAAGGCGTTATCAACCCTGAATTTATGTTAAAGCTTGGTTGGGCGGTAGGTAGAGTTTTTTCGCGCCTTGGTAGCCGCGGTAGTGAAGTTCCGCGTGTGATTATTGGTAAGGATACACGCATTTCTGGCTATATGTTTGAATCTGCCCTCGAGGCGGGTTTAGTTGCCGCTGGCGCGAATGTGTTACTGATAGGCCCCATGCCTACGCCGGCTATTGCATATTTAACACGAACATTTCACTGTACTGCGGGTATTGTGATTAGTGCTTCGCACAATCCCTTTTATGATAATGGTATCAAGTTTTTTTCGGCCGACGGGCAAAAGCTACCTGATGATATTGAGTACGCTATTGAGGCTGAGCTTGAAAAGCCGATGGAGATGGTTGAGTCATCAGCGTTGGGCAAAGTGCGGCGCGTTGAAGATGCTAGCGGTCGCTATATAGAGTTTTGTAAAAGTACTGTGCCTACGGGCTTTACTTTGGCTGGTTTGAAGGTTGTGGTCGATTGCGCTAACGGCGCTACCTATCATGTGGCACCCAGTGTGTTGACAGAGTTGGGCGCCGAAGTAATAACTATTGGCGCGACTCCTGATGGGTTAAATATTAATGAAGGGGTGGGTTCTACATGTCCTGAGGCGCTGTCAGCTAAAGTATTAGAGTGCAAGGCCGATATTGGCGTTGCCTTCGATGGTGATGGTGATCGAGTTTTATTTGTTGACGAGCAAGGTAATACGTTAGATGGCGACGCTATTCTTTATGTTATTGCCTGCGACCGTATTCGTACGAAGGGTAGTTGCTCTGGGGTGGTTGGTACGTTGATGTCTAACTTTGGTTTCGAGTTGGCTTTGCGTGATCTCGAGGTTCCATTTGTTAGGGCTCGAGTGGGAGACCGCTACGTAAAAGAATTGATGCGCGAAAACAATTGGTTGTTAGGCGGTGAAAGTTCGGGTCATATTATTTGTTCCGATGTAACCAGTACCGGTGATGGTGTAGTGGCGGCTCTAAAAGTATTGTTCGCTGTGGTCTCCGGTGGTGAGAGCCTGTCATCGCTAGTCAGCGGCATGACAATGTTTCCGCAGGTGATGATTAATGTGCGGCGCATGCGGAGTGTTGATCTCGATGCGGATCCTGGCATTAACGAAGCTGTGCGTGAGACCGAAAAGATTTTAGGCGATGAAGGTCGAGTGCTGCTGCGGCCCTCGGGCACCGAGCCACTCATTCGAGTAATGGTGGAGGGGCGTGATCAAGTGCAAGTGCATCGGCTGGCTACCGATTTGGCGGAAAAAGTGGGTCATTTAGTTGGTTAAATTATGGCCGAGCATAAGTTGAGCTAGATGGCGAGTGATTGAGTCTGCTCGAGCGGGCATTGAAGTGGGCTTTTTTGTCCCTGAGCCGTTATCGGCAGTCATTGGCTTGTATGTTTTTGGGCGCTTAGGTAAGATTGCCGCCCTTTTTGGCTGGGCCTAGACATAGATTGCGATTGCGGGCTTTTTTGCCACGTCATCGTTGCTGTATGCCCATGTATCTTTTGCGTTTTTTGCATGGGTCGAGGTTTAAATAACGGGTAGTGTGCAGGCAAACACATGCGTAAACAGATTGTGGTGGGTAACTGGAAGCTCAACGGCACGACGGTTTTGTGCCATCAATTTGCCAGTGGCTTAGCCGATTATAAGGGTTCTGTTGAGCTGGTGATTTGTCCGCCGGCAACGCATATTGATTGCTTGGCCGGCGCTGCGAGCGCCCACCACTCCAAGGTTGGTGTTGGCGGGCAAAATGTTGCAGCGCAATTTAGTGGCGCTTATACGGGCGAGGTGTCGGCCAGTATGCTGCAAGAGTTGGGTGCATGTTACGGTATTGTGGGCCATTCTGAGCGACGGGCATTGTTCGGTGAAACGAGCGAAATGGTTGCCCAAAAAGCCAACCGGTTGTTAGAGGTTGGCATGACGCCCATTATCTGCGTTGGTGAAAGTTCGTTGGTCAGAGAGGGCGGTGAGCACGGCAAATTTGTTGGCCGGCAAGTCACTGAGGTGTTGTCACGTTTAGCGCCGTCGGTCGAGTCGGCTGTTATATTGGCTTATGAGCCGATATGGGCGGTGGGTACGGGTAATACGGCCAGTCCCGAGCAGGTCCAGAGTATGCACGCGCATATTCGAGCAGTCGCCGCGCCGTTTATTAACTCAGTGGCAACGCGGGTGCTTTATGGGGGTAGCGTAACACCCCATAATGCGGCGAGTTTGTTAGAGTTGCCCGATGTTGACGGCGCCCTAGTGGGCGGCGCCTCATTGGAGCTCGATAAGTTTTTGGCTATTGCTGGCGGTTGCTAGGCGATGTTAAGAAGCGACGATATTTAATGCGCCGCAATGCCAGTAAAGGGTTTAGGTATAAATAAGTTTTTGCCGAATTGTTAAACAGCGGGTCGGAGTTCGAGGCAGGTTGCGGCGAAATAATTAAAACAGTGAGTTAAACAAAGCGGAAGGCGTAAGTCAGTGATCGAGCAAATTGTTATTGTAGTTCATGTGTTGGTGGCACTAAGTATTATTGGTTTGGTGTTGCTTCAGCAAGGTAAAGGCGCAGATATGGGCGCCTCATTTGGCGGTGGCGGCAGTCAAACGTTGTTTGGTGCGGCGGGTGGTGGCAGCGTGCTGACTCGTGCTACGGCGATTCTTGCGGTTACCTTTTTCGTCACCAGTTTTGGTTTGGCTATCATTGCCAAGCAAAAGGCCAGTAGCGTGAGCGCGGTTGATGATTTATTCTCGGAATCGGCTCTTGAAGCCGATGCTGCCGCTAATGACGCGCAGGCTGCGCTTGAGGCTCAGCTTGATCAATTGCCTGAGTCTGGGGCATATGAGCCGAACGCCGCGGTTGATCTCTCTGATATTGGTATTCCCGACGACGCTCAGGCTGTCGACGTTGTGGATTCTATCCCGCAGTAAAAGATTTTAAAAAATAATGACCGGTAAGCGCTGTTAAGGTGCCTTGTGGGTCAGCAGTTGATTTAGCCGAAGTGGTGGAATTGGTAGACACGCTATCTTGAGGGGGTAGTGAGCTATGCTCGTGCGGGTTCAAGTCCCGCCTTCGGCACCATCTTTTTGCAGGGTTTGATTCTCTCGCGTAAGAAGCCATCGGCTGCACTTGTCGCCGCTGCTGCGAATGCAACCTGTCAGCTCTGCCTCTGTTATTCCTCCCCGCTCTACTCGGTCGACCGCTCGATGTGTTTGGAACTCGAGTTTGCATGGCTGACCCTGCAGTTTTTCCTTTTTCGCATTGATCGTGGTCCTCCAGCAATGCCTGGCTTAGGCGGCCTGTTGCTGGGGCGGTTAGGTGCAGAGCCTTAATGTAGGAGCTTGGCGGCGAGGCTTATTGGGCAGATGGTCACATCTTGTTGAATGACGTTTCTGGGTAAGTGGTTGTGACGGGGTAAAAATACGGTAGGGCGGGTTGACGTACCGTTTTGAATCGTCAATGATTCGGCGTATCAAAAAAATTAACGGTTACACTATTTAGTGCGTTTATCCAGCCTCCGGAACTGCTGCTTTGGGTCTACCCGAAGTGGCTTTTTGTTATACAAAGCAATAGCCCGCAGCGTGGTTTGTGTGCAATTGAGAGTGATTGAAAACGTTAAACCGCCATTATCAATTTAAGAGTACTTTTATTATGCATTTACCGTCGCTTGGCAAGTGGTTCTGTGCGAGTTTGTTTGCAGTTGTTTTAACGGCTTGTGGTGGAGGGTCCGACGGACAGGATGAGCCTGCAGAACCTGTAGTGATTAATGCAATGGGCGTCGACGGCCCGTTGCTCAACGCTCAAGTCGAAGTGTTTACGCTTGCCGATTACATTATTAACGGTGAAAACAGTACTTCGCTATTGTTGTCCGACGCGCCTGTGCGATCGGACGCCTCGACAGGAGCAATCGACAACTTGACCCTGAGTATTACCAGCGTGCTGGATGCTTTGGTGCTGGTGGTGACGGCTGATGCTAATACAATCGACCTCACAACCGGCGAGGCCCCAGTGGTCACCCAAGTAGTTACGGTGATTCGAGACCTCGATATCTACGAGCCTGTTTTTAACCCCGCCAATAGCAGTTACGATCTTTTCCGCCGTCACTATGCCACGCCCCTAACAAGCTTGGCGTTGGGTCAGGCTATTGAAGTTGCAACGGCAAACAATGAGCTAACTGAACTGGGCGTGTTGGGCGAGCTTAATAACGCCCAGCGAGCCGTTAAAAACTTGTTTGGTTTTGGCATGGCTTCAACCATTGATATTTTCACTACCTCACCCATCCTTGATGAAGTTACGGCACCGCGCTCGCTGCAAGAAGAGGAAACGCAAGGGTTGCAAGAGGATGTAGGCCAGTATCGACTCGCTATTGAGACGTTTGTTAATGCAATAGCCGCAGCGGCAGCAGCCTCTGGGCAAGATACTGCTGCATTGATGCAAGCAATAACCGCTGACATTGCGGATGGCGTGATGGATGATGCAGCAACCGATGCTGTATTTGCCGCTATCAATGATAACGCTAATTGGGCAACAGCGGACGCTATTAAAACCTTGCTTGAGACTGAGTCAACTGGCCTCAATGTTCCTTTAGAGCAGGGCGTTGAGTTTGATGATGCCTCTTCCCCCGATTCTGATCAAGATGGCGTTCCTAATGACGTTGATGATCTTCCGCAAGATCCCGACGGAACCGTTGATAGCGATGGAGATGGTGTTGGTGACAATACCGATGCCTTCCCGAATGATCCCAGTGAGTCCGCCGATAGCGATGAAGATGGTGTGGGTGATAACGCTGATGCCTTTCCTAACGATGCTACAGAAACGGTTGATGGTGACGGTGACGGTGTTGGCGACAACGGCGATGCTTTCCCAAATGATGCTAATGAGTCTGCCGATAGCGATGAAGATGGCGTGGGTGATAACGCCGATGCCTTTCCTAATGACGCTACAGAAACGGTCGATAGTGATGGCGATGGTGTTGGTGATAATGCTGATGCCTTTCCGAATGATGCGACTGAGTCAGTCGATAGCGATGAAGATGGCGTTGGCGATAACGCGGATGCTTTCCCAAATGACCCTACAGAAACGGCCGATAGTGATGGCGACGGTGTTGGTGATAGCGCCGATGCCTTTCCTAATGACGATACAGAAACGGTCGATAGTGATGGCGACGGTGTAGGCGATAATGGCGATGCTTTCCCTGATGATCCTGCAGAGTCTGCAGATAGTGATGGCGACAGTATTGGCGACAATGCTGATCCAAGGCCCAATGATGTTGTAGCTAATTATCACGCTGATACTTATGCATCGGGATTTTTTGCTTCAGCTAGTCAAGATGAATTTAGTTTTGTAACTGTAAGTAATAACTCGACCGCTGTGTCTGCTGCCGCTGCGGCTGGCGCCGGCGTTAATGCGCTAGATCTAGGTGATGATGGTGAGGGCGACGGTACGTTTGCTTTAGCTCATGTATTTGACGAAGTGCTGGCTGAGTTTGCACTGGGTGACGGCTGTACGGCCGGAGTTGACTGCACTACCGCTCAAGTAGCAGGCCCCATTACGGAAGGCCCTGTTGCTAATGATGATCCTGAAACGGTTAATGCAATACTTTCATCCGGAGCGCTTGCTCTTGATTTTGCACAGTACAACGTCGACGCCGAGTATGACGCGGGTGCTGACGCGGTTATCGATGTAGAAACCGACTTGTCGTATGGTTTAGGGGGTACTGTTTATGCGCCTTTTGGCCAAAGCTTTGTAGGGACGAAGCAATTTGAAGTAGGTTTGTATCCGGTTAGTAGTGGGGGCGCGTGTGCTACCGATATTATTTTGGGTGCATTTACTGATCAGCCAACGCTGGATACGGCAATAGCTGACCTAGTTGCGACTAGTACCAGTGGCAGCGGGGGCGCTCCGGAATTTTACTGTGGTAATTCAACAGGCTTGGTCTTTTTAGATGCCAGTGTGGTGCCTGCTGTCGAGCTTGACCCTCAGCCGCCCGAGGGGGCATTTGTGTGCGGTTTTATCGCCGGTGGTAACTCCGGAGCGGGTGCGATTGCAGAAAACCTTGTGGCTTCAGCCAATTGTTCGGCCAGTGGTGGCTTCCTTGCGCAGGGCTTGAGTGTATACTCGCCCGAGCCTGAAAATCTCACAGTAGCTGATCTTACAGGCTTGGATTATGGCTTGGTAGAATTTTCGGCTGATTATAGTAGCGTCACCCAAACGGCCCTGATGAAGTTGAACAGCAGCGTCAGCGAACTTACTATTACCGATGGTCTGGGTGCGATCAGTCAGGCAAATATTAGCTCTGTGAGTAGTGCAGTGGGCAGTGTTTCGGGCACCTTAGCGGGGAGTGCGGTTGGATCGGACATTACGGGGATTGCTGTTAATGGGGCAGGGAGTGGTGAAATTGCGGTGACCGCTAGCGGCGGCACGATTACGGGCTTTGCTGCCAACGATCTGGAATTGTTGACGCTGGCGGGCTATACGCCTGAAGCAGTTGGCAATTCAGCTATTTTGCAGCGCGGTTATGCGGTGCAGCTAGATAGCGGTGTGGTAGTGGCAGACCTCAATGGTCAGTCATACAATCTGCAAGGGGTGGTGATTGAAACGTCAACATCGGGTGTCAATATGCTGACCTACCAAGGCGCAACGCTTTCATTTGCGGCTGGTGTTGCGACATTGGCAGGTAATATTGCGAGTATCGCAGCTGACTTCGCTGATGCCAGTAATGACTTGCCAGCGCCAGCGCCGGGTACTGTGGCGCTAGGTTCGCTGGTCTCGGATTCAGTTGTCGTTGCGGATAATGGTCGGCTGACGATCGCCTTTACAGGCTCAAATCTTGAGCTCGAAGGCTTTTATTCGGCTGATGGCTTGTTATTGCGTTTAGTTGAGGGTGCTGAGGGTGCTGTTGCCAGTGCTGCTCAGGGAGTCTTGTTCGGTACTAACTAACTCTAAGTTCGCTGAGTCTCTATTAAAAAGCCCTGCTCATGCGGGGCTTTTTTTTGGCGATTAACTGTTTCGCGAGAGCTGGCAGTGGATTATATTTTTACTGATATATTTCAATGGGTTAAAAATACCGCACTCATTTAGTGGCCGCTCGCTTTACTTTAATGAGCTTTACTATCCTGCACTCCAGCTCAATTTAAGGTTCTTGTGAGGCTCGCTACTCATGCCGACTATGGTGGTGTTGTTTATTCTCGAGATGATTAGTTTGTATTCGGTCTTTAGATGTAAATACCCTACAGCATGGCCTGGCAAGTCTGGTTGACCTGTTTAAGGCGCATCCCTATAATGCAGACCCGTTTTAGCCGGTTCGATAGGCAGCGGGAGCTGAGCACGACGGTCAGCTGTTTTATTAGGGTAATTTTGGCTAAGAAAGGCGCTCGAACATTATGTGATTAATGATGTTAAAGCCTGAGACGCACAGAGTTGCGCAAGGCATTGGTGGTACGGTCGTATACGTTAAGGAACATGAACGTATGCGAGCTATAACTCATAGCACAGTCGGAGTTTACAATGGCATCCAGTGGTTCGCTGGTATTGTAAAATTCGCCGCAGAGTTTATGGCACACATCAATGTGTTGCGGGTGCGAGTTAAGCCATAAAGTTTTTATAAAAACCCCTGTCATCAGGGGTTTTTTGTTTTTGCAATTCAGCTGTTAAATGTTTAGCAGTGCGGCACAGAGCGAATGTTAGGCGGCGGTAGATAAGTAGTGGCACTGGTTGATCGTTTACAAGATATTGTTCGTCCCGTGGTGCAAGACATTGGGCTGGATTTTTGGGGGCTGCAATATCAGTCGGGCTCGGTTAATTCCGTGCTGCGTATTTATATTGATTCGCCTAATGGCATAAATGTTGATGATTGCGCAAAGGTGAGTCGGCAGTTGTCGGTGTTGCTTGATGCTGAAGATATGATTCAGTCGGGTTACCGGTTGGAAGTTTCGTCTCCAGGCATGTCGCGGCCATTTTTTGATTTGCCGCAGTATGCCGGTTTTATCGGCAGCACGGTTAAAGTAAAACTGGCTATGCCCTATGAGGGGCGCCGGCAAATTAAGGGCGTTATCAATCAAGTTGATGTTGATAATCGCGAGCTGGCTATTGTTGAGGGCGAAACTGAATATGTTCTGCCTTATGAGTTGATTGAGAAAGGTCAGCTGTTACCTGAATTTGAGTAATGAGAAATAGGTATTTGGCGCGGCGTGGTTGTTGCGCCCTGTCAATTTTTTAAGTGTGTGGCGGGTTGTATTATCTGTCATGTTAGCCGAACGGTTATGACAACTATCGGTGTTTCGGTTTGGAGCGATCGAGGAAAGAAATGAACAAAGAAATTTTATTAGTTGCAGACGCAGTTTCTAGCGAAAAGGGTGTTGATCGAGAGATCATCTTTGAGGCCATTGAGGTGGCGCTTTCGACCGCTACTAAAAAGCGTTATGACGAAGAGTCAGATATCGAGGTCATGATTGATCGTGAAACGGGTGACTATGAGACGTTCCGTCGTTGGACCGTTATGCCTGATGACCACCTTTCGATTCTGGGTACTGAATTCACTACCGAAGAAGCCGCCGAAAAAGATCCGGCTCTGCAAATTGGTGATGTGTATCGTGAGCAAGTTGAAAATATTGAGTTTGGCCGCATTGCAGCACAAACCGCTAAGCAGGTTATTGTGCAGCGTGTGCGCGAGGCTGAGCGCGCGCAAATTGTTGATGAGTATCGCGCATATGAAGGCCAGCTGGTTAATGGCTCGGTTAAAAAAGTTACTCGCGATGCAGTTATTGTCGATTTGGGTAATAACGCCGAAGGCTACATGCCGCGTGAAGAGCTTGTAGGGCGTGAGGCCTTTCGGGTTGGTGATCGCGTTAGAGCCATCTTGTTAGAAATCCGTGAAGATACTCGCGGGCCGCAGCTTATTTTGAGTCGCGCTTGTAATCAAATGTTAATTGAATTGTTTAAAATCGAGGTTCCAGAAATCTCCGAAGAGGTTATTGAGATTCGAGCTGCAGCTCGCGATCCTGGCTCGCGCGCGAAAATTGCCGTGAAAACCAATGATGGGCGTATCGACCCTATTGGCGCATGCGTAGGTATGCGTGGTTCTAGAGTTCAGGCAGTATCGGGCGAATTGGCTAACGAGCGAGTCGATATTATTTTGTGGGATGACAACCCGGCACAGCTCGCCATTAATTCTTTGTCCCCTGCCGAAGTTGAGTCACTTATCGTTGATGAAGAGACTAACTCGATGGATGTTGCAGTGGCCGAAGATAATCTAGCGCAAGCTATTGGTCGCAGTGGTCAAAATGTACGCCTTGCAGCTCAGCTCACTGGTTGGACACTCAACGTAATGAGTTCGGAAGACGCAGCGGTTAAAGGCGAAGAAGAGGCCGGCGCACGCGTTGAAATGTTTATGAAAGCATTGGACGTCGATGAAGATGTGGCCTTAGTGCTCGCCGAAGAAGGCTTTACTTCGGTTGAGGAGGTGGCTTATGTGCCTCTTGAAGAAATGGTGGCTATTGAAGGATTTGATCAAGACATAGCAGAAGAGCTCAGAGCGCGTGCCAAAGATGCGTTGTTGACTCAGGCCATTGCCTCGGAAGAAAAACTAGAAGGTAGTGAGCCGGCTGAAGACTTACTGAACATGGAAGGCATGGACCGTCATTTGGCTTTTGTATTGGCCAATAAAGGGATTGTCACCATGGAAGACTTGGCTGAACAGGCCATTGAAGATTTGATTGATATCGAGGAGCTAGATAGCGAGCGTGCTGGTAAATTAATTATGACGGCGCGTGCTCCGTGGTTTGCTGAAGAAGAAGCTCAATAGTCAATGTTGTCGTATAGAAACATCTAGTTCATAGCATTAATGTGTTTGTAGCAGTTTAGGAGAAAAGTTCATGGCGGAAGTGACAGTCAGTCAACTCGCTAAAACAGTCGGCGCCACGGTAGATCGTTTGCTTGCGCAAATGAAAGAGGCTGGACTCGACCACTCTTCGGGCGAGCAGCCTGTGTCGGATGACGACAAGCAGCGCTTACTTACGCATCTAAAAAGCAGCCACGGGGTTAGTACTGAGGCGCCGAAGCGTATTACCTTGAAACGCCGCACAATAGGGACTGTCAAAACTAGTGGCTCGCAAGGTAAAAAAACGGTTGCCGTTGAGGTTCGTAAAAAACGCACTTATGTTAAGCGCGATGATGAGGATCTCGAGCTTGAACCTGATGCAGATTTAGAAAACGAAGCCTTGGCAGCTGAAGCGGCAGCCGATGCGGCGGCAGCAGCGTTAGCCGCTGCCGAGGGCGAGGCTGCTAACAGCGCAGCGCAGTCGGGTGAGTCAGATGATGCGGCGCCGACCACGCGTCGTATTGATCCATTTGACGTTGAAGAGTTGCGTCGACGAGCTGCTTCCAAGCGTAAAGAGCAAGAAGTTACTGAGAAGGCACGCCGCGATGCGGTAGTGAAAAATAAAGCTGAAGAAGCTGCTCGCGTTAAAGCCGAAGCAGCGGCTCGAGTTAATCAGGCCGAAAAAGAAAAAACGGCAGGGCCTAAGCACTTTAAAGCTGCGCCTGGCTTGAGAACTGATGACGATGAACCTAAGAAAAAACCAGGTAAGTCGCGCAAGCAGGTTAAGCAGCGCGGTAAAGGTCGCGGCAAGGGTCTGCGCTTAGACGAATTTTTGCAAGACGGTTCGGGCTCTCGTGGCATAGGCGCCAACCGCGTCTTGCAGGCAATTAATAAGCAAGAATTTGTCCAGCCTACTGAGCGAATTGTTCATGAGGTGGAGCTTGGCGAAACCATTGCCGTGACCGATTTGGCACAGCAGTTGGCGGTCAAGGCTAATGCGGTCATTCGTGAGCTGATGAAGCTTGGCGTGATGACTAATGTTAATCAAAGTATCGATCAAGAAACGGCAATATTGGTCGTGGAAGAGTTTGGGCATAAATATCGAATTGTTAGCGACGACATTACTGAAGAAGCGTTGATGAATGCGCTTGCAGCTGCAATCGATGAGGACGCTGAGAATGTGCAGACACGTCCACCAGTGGTTACCGTTATGGGCCATGTTGATCATGGTAAGACTTCGTTGCTCGATTATATTCGTGAGTCGACGGTCGCCAGCGGTGAGGCAGGTGGCATTACTCAGCACATTGGTGCTTATCAAGTACCTACCTCGATCGGTGCAGTTACCTTTTTAGATACACCAGGCCACGCGGCTTTTACGTCTATGCGTGCTCGCGGCGCGGAGTGCACCGATATCGTTGTGCTGGTAGTTGCAGCAGACGATGGCGTTATGCCGCAGACCATTGAAGCTATTCAGCATGCGCGAGCAGCTGAAGTACCTTTGGTGGTCGCTATTAATAAAATCGACAAGGAGTCGGCTGATCTTGAGCGAGTAAAAAATGAATTAGTTGCGCAAGAAGTAGTGCCCGAGGAGTGGGGCGGTGAAACACAATTTATTCCTGTATCGGCACAAACGGGCGAGGGCATTGATAAGCTACTTGAGGCGTTATCGTTGCAGGCAGAGGTGTTGGAATTAACAGCGCCTATTGATGTGCCAGCCAAGGGTATTGTGGTTGAGTCGCGGCTTGATAAAGGCCGTGGCAACGTCGCTTCTATTCTTGTTCAACAAGGTACATTACGTAACGGCGACATGGTTTTAGCGGGCACGCAGTTTGGTCGTGTCAGAAACATGAGCAATGAGCGCCGTGAACTTATAGATAGTGCAGGCCCATCAATTCCTGTAGAAATTCTGGGCCTAGATGGTACGCCCAATGCGGGTGATGAGGTGTTGGTGGTGCAAGACGAGCGCAAAGCGCGTGAAGTTGCCGAGCATCGACGTGATAAAGCGCGTGACGTGAAAATGGCGCGTCATCAGAAAGCCAACCTCGATAATATTTTTGCAGCCTTTGGCGAAGCCGAAACAAAAACGCTTAATGTCATTGTCAAGTCAGATGTGCGGGGCTCGACCGAGGCTATTTGTGCGGCCTTACTTGAAATTGGCAACGAAGAAGTACAGGTTAATATCGTATCTAGCGGTGTGGGTGCCATAACCGATGCTGACATTAACCTTGCCGCAGCAACGACTGCTGTAGTTTTTGGTTTTAATGTTCGTGCCGAGTCTAGTGCGCGCAGCATGGCTGAGCGCGATAGCATAGAGATTCGTTATTACAGCATTATTTATAATTTGCTTGACGATGTTAAAGATGCTCTTTCGGGTATGTTGGCACCAGAAAAACGCGAAGAGATCTTGGGTACCGCTGAAGTGCGCGATGTATTTAAATCGCCTAAGTTTGGCTTGGTTGCAGGTTGCATGGTGGTAGAAGGGCAGGTGCTTCGCAATAAGCCTATTCGTGTCTTGCGCGACAATGTCGTGATTCATGAGGGCGAACTGGATTCACTGCGCCGCTTTAAAGATGATGTCAGTGATGTTCGTAGCGGTACCGAGTGTGGTATCGGCATCAAAGACTACACTGACGTCAAAGAAGGCGACAAAATTGAAGTATTTGATATTCATGAGGTAGAGCGATCGCTATAGGCTAGATGCCCGTAGCGTGCTTGTTTTTTTTATTAGCCATAATTAGCTGTATACATGCCAAGAGAATATAAGCGCAGTGATCGCGTAGCAGACTTCATTAAGCGAGAGCTGTCGATCTTGCTGCAGCAAGAGTTGCGTGACCCGCGTGTGGGTACCGCAATCATTAATGAGGTTACTGTTAGTCGCGATATCGCTCATGCCAAAGTCTACGTGACTTTTTTGGGCGTTGATGACGCCGAGCAGGCTGCCGAGCCCATTGCTGTGCTGAATGGTGCTGCAGGTTTTTTACGCACGCAAATGGCTTCAAAAAGTCGTATGCGTTCAACGCCTAAGTTACATTTCGTATTTGATCAGAGTGTGCGAACGGCTGAATATCTATCAAATTTGATTGATAGTGCTGTGGCCAGTGATGGACCACAAGAAAAATGAATTTGGCGTATAGGTTAAATGCCATGGTTGTTGCATTGAATGGCGTGATTGATTAGTGTCTAGAAGGAAGCCCAAAGGCCGGGCACTCAGCGGTATATTATTGTTAGATAAGCCGTCTGGGGCAGGCTCAAACAGCGTTTTACAGCAAGTGAAGTATACGTATTGTGCGAATAAAGCCGGACATACCGGTAGCCTTGATCCTTTAGCGACGGGTTTGCTACCCATTTGTTTTGGTGAGGCGACTAAATTTTCGCGCTATTTGCTCGATGCCGATAAGGCCTATGATGCGACTATTTTTTTAGGTGCGGTTAGTGATACTGCCGATGCTGATGGTGAGGTGACATTTGTTGCCGATGCTAGTCACTTGCAGTATGAGCAGATCAGCGATGTGGTCAATTCGTTGCAGGGCGAGCAATGGCAAACGCCACCTATGTACTCTGCGCTTAAGCATCAAGGGCAGCGCTTATATAAGTTGGCACGCCAAGGTGTAACGGTTGATGTGCCGGAGCGACGTATTAATGTCTTTGACATTGAGTTGCTTGAGCATCGCTTCGGCGTGAAATTTGCTGGCGGTGTTGAACAGGGTGTAGCTAGTGATGCACATTGCGGAGCCGAAATTGATATTCGTTTAACGGTAACCAAAGGCACTTATATTAGAAGCCTTGCTGAAGAAATAGGTCGCTTGTTGGGTGTTGGTGGCTATATCAGTGCCTTGCGTCGCACTGGAGTGGCTTCATTTAGGATTGAGCAGGCGGTGACATTGTCGCAGCTTGAGCACTGCAAGCCGACCGAGTGTGATCGGCAGTTTGCTATCGACAACCAGTTTACCCAGCAGCCTTGTGTGTTTGAGCCGTTGGATACACGGTTAATTTCAATCTCTGACGCGCTGCCGCATTTGCCGCAGGTGACATTGAATGAAAGCACCGGCTTCTATTTGTTACGCGGTAACCCAGTTCAGGTGCCTGGTTCTCCGGCAGCGGGACAGGTGAAAATTATGCTGGCCAGCGGTGATTTTGCTGGTGTAGGCGAAATAGATGATTGTGGACGAGTCGCACCAAAGCGTTTAGTGGCGAGTTAGCAACGGCAGTAGTTTGGGTGGTGGAGATTGCCGCCGTAGAGTAATAACCAATATTGACCTACCTGTAAATGTGCACGGGTAGGCCAATCTTTTTAATTGCACATTATGAGGAAAAGAAAATGGCTCTTAGTCCAACTGAAAAAGCAGCAATTGTTACTGACTACCAACGTGAAGAAGGCGATACCGGATCTCCTGAAGTTCAGGTCGCGTTACTCACAGCCAATATAAATAGCCTGCAAGGGCATTTTGGTAGTCATAAAAAAGATCACCACTCGCGTCGTGTTTTGATTCGCATGGTAAATCAGCGTCGCAAGCTTCTCGATTATTTGAAAAGTAAAGATACAGCACGTTATGCCGAGCTAATTAAGCGTCTTGGTTTGCGTCGCTAGCATTTTTCTTTGCCAGGGAATGTCTGGTACTTGAAATCTTATTCAATGCAGCTAGTGCATGGGTGCTAGCTGTTTTAATGATTTAACTTGGAGGATTTCGTATGAATCCTATTACTAAACAGTTTAAGTTCGGCGATCACACCGTTACATTAGAGACCGGTCGTATTGCGCGTCAGGCCAGTGGGGCCGTATTGGTGTCGATGGACGATACCGTTGTGCTATGTACCGTTGTTGGTGTTAAAAAAGCTAAGCCAGGGCAGGATTTTTTCCCGCTTTCAGTGCATTATCAAGAGCGAACGTATGCAGCGGGCAAAATTCCCGGTGGTTTCTTCAAGCGTGAAGCCCGACCCTCTGAAAAAGAAACGCTAACCTCGCGTCTTATCGATCGCCCTATCCGGCCTCTATTCCCTAACGGGTTTAAAAACGAAGTACAGGTTATCTGTACGGTGATGTCAGCTGAGAATCATATCGACCCTGATATTCCTGCCATGATTGGCACCTCGGCAGCATTAGCTATTTCAGGCATTCCTTTTAGTGGCCCTATTGGTGGCGCGCGAGTAGGTTACTCTGATACTGATGGCTATCTGTTGAATCCTACTTACGAGACGCTGGAAACTTCCAAGCTGAACATGGTTGTGGCCGGTACTGATGACGCCGTGTTGATGGTTGAGTCTGAAGCCGATCAGCTGACCGAAGATCAAATGCTGGGTGCGGTTTTATTTGCTCACCAAGAAATGCAAGTAGTTATCGAAGCGATTAAATCGCTGGTTGCCGATGCGGGTAAGCCCGTATGGGAGTGGGAAGCTGCATCAATTAATCAAGATCTGTACAGTTCACTCAGCACGTCAGTCAGTGCATCACTGGGCGAAGCTTATCAAATTACTGAAAAATCTCAGCGTTATGAGGCAGTCAATGCTCTACGTGATCGCGCAGTTGACGAGTTTTCTGGTGAAGATATCGATGCTGATGAAGTGAAAGAGCTGTTCGGTAAAATTGAAAAAAGTATTGTCCGCCAGCGTATTGTTAATCACGAGCCTCGTATTGATGGCCGCGATAACAAAACAGTTAGGGGGCTCGCTATGCAGGTAGGTGTGCTGCCTAAGGCGCACGGTTCGGCTTTATTTACCCGCGGTGAAACGCAGGCAATGGTTGTGACTACGCTTGGCGCGATCCGTGATTCGCAAATTATTGATGCCTTGCATGGCAGCTATAAAGACAACTTCTTGTTTCACTACAATTTCCCTAGCTACTCAGTAGGTGAGGCTGGCCGCGTTGGATTTGTTGGTCGTCGTGAAGTGGGTCATGGTCGTTTGGCCAAGCGCGGCGTGCTAGCGATGATGCCAACGGTTGAGGAATTCCCTTACGCAGTGCGTGTCGTTTCTGAGATCACTGAATCTAACGGTTCTTCGTCGATGGCGTCAGTTTGTGGTAGCAGTATGGCCTTGATGGATGCAGGTGTTCCTATCAAGTCACCCATTGCCGGTATAGCGATGGGTTTGGTGAAAGAGGGCGATAAGTTTGCCGTTTTAACTGATATTTTGGGTGATGAAGATCATCTTGGTGACATGGACTTTAAAGTTGCCGGTACCAATAATGGCATCACCGCTTTACAAATGGACATTAAAATAGAAGGCATCACCGAAGAAATCATGGAAATGGCGTTAAGTCAGGCACTGGCTGCGCGTTTACATATTTTGGCTGAGATGAACACTATTATTTCTGAGCCACGTAAAGAGCTTTCTGAAAATGCGCCTAGCATGGACGTGTTTAAGATTCATCCTGATAAGATTCGCGATGTTATTGGTAAAGGTGGTGCTACTATTCGTTCAATCACCGAAGAGACGGGTGCGTCGGTCGATATTGACGATGACGGTACTATTCGCATTTATGGATCGGATAAGGCTTCTTTGCAAGCGGCAGTTGATCGCGTTAATGAAATTACAGCCGAAGCTGAGGTTGGCGCAATTTATGAGGGTACCATTGCTCGAATTGTTGATTTTGGCGCCTTTGTTACGATTCTACCCGGAAAAGATGGCTTATTACATATTTCGCAAATTTCTAGTGAGCGCATAGAGAAAGTAACGGATGTGTTAGAAGAAGGCCAAACGATCAAAGTGAAGGTGCTTGACGTTGATCAGCGTGGTCGCATTAAGCTAAGCATGAAAGAAGTTGCAGGCGAGGCGGTTACCGAAACCGAATAATCTCAGCAACGTAGTCAATAAAAAAACCCCGCCATGCGGGGTTTTTTTATACCTGACGGAAAACTTTAGGCTTAATTTTTATTGAATATCTCACAAAAATAAAACCCTTAGGTAAATCGTTACTGTCTAGACTATCTGCTGGGTGGATGAATATTATTATTGGCCACTGATTAACAGACATAATTGGTAGGATACACGATGAAACACGTTGTGGTGCTCAATCCAAAAGGCGGTTGTGGGAAGACGACGATTGCTACGCATTTAGCAGTTTATGCTTCGACTTTAGGTTTGCGTGTAGCATTGGCTGATCATGACGAGCAGGCCTCGTCGCATGACTGGCTTAAGTCACGCCCGCGGCGTTGCGCTGAAATTGCTGCTATTGCAGCCTATGATGGGGCTGCTATCGAAGGCGATTTTGAAGTCGTTATTCATGATATGCCTGCCACCGCCATCTTTGATCATGCGAGCATTGCTGAAGCGAGTAGCAAAATAATTATTCCGATCATGCCATCCCCTATTGATCTAAAAGCCGCAATGCGGCTTTGGATGAAGCTCAGTAATTCGGGTTGGCTCGATGATCCTAATATAGAAATAGGTGTTGTTGCCAATCGCATAAAAAATAATTCAAAATATGTACAGACGCTCAATGCATTTATAGAAAAAATAGGTTTGCCGCATATTACAACACTGCGCGATACACAAAATTATATTCGTTCTTTAGATGCGGGTTTAACCTTGTTTGATATGCCGCCTAATAGGGTGGCTGACGATCTCATTCAATGGCAGCCTTTAATGGAGTGGACGGGCTTTTTTGATATCGAAGATGATGAGCTACTGGAATTATTCGGTGCTCAGGGGGATGTGCAACCTGGCGCTGATCAAATGGTTTCGTATGAAGATATGCAGGCCGAGCAGCTGGCTGAGGAAGGCTTGGGCTTCGAGCAATATTGAGTGTTGGACAATTTCGCTCTGAGTGACCCGTGTTGATGCATCATTGTTGCGATACTCCACCCTGCGCAAGGCTTTTTTGTTAAATTCCTCCCCGCGCCTTAACTTGCTATCAGCTTGATCTAGTTGATGGATATAAAAAATGGTACTCTTTGATGTCTCGGTGAGGGCGCCGCGCTATTTGTTAGGTGGGCGGTAGATTTCCTGAAGATCCCTGATGGGCCTCGCGATAATGGGTGTGTTACTCGCCCACATGAATAATAGCCGCAACCATTGCTCAGTCAGGCTTACCGCGCTTGGCGAATAGGACTATATGTCGCAAGAATCTAATAATTTCTTAGTAAATGCTGTTCTTGAAAACGCGGGTTTCCTGCGCTTTATGCTGTTGGCAGGGTTTTTATTTTCCAGCTTTTTTGTAGTGTATAACGGGTACCTGTATGACTCAGATCCTTTTCTGATTTATTTGGAGCTCTGTGCATCATCCACCTCCTGGTTGATCAATTATGTGCTGAGTATGCATACGTTAGTGGTTGAGGCGGTCAATGACGTATACACAAAAATACTCGCCTTTGAGGGTAGCGAATCCTATGTCATTGTTGCTCGTGGGTGCGATGCAAGTATGGTGTTTGCCGTGTTGATATCAACGGTGGGTGCGTGGCCTGGTAAGTGGTATGTTAAGTTGCCGGTTATCATGCTGGGCTTGCTGGTCATGTTCTTTTTGAATATTCTGCGTATTGCTGGAATGTTGCTGGTTGATCTACACTTGCCTGATCACTTTGATCTGTTTCATGAATGGATTTTGCCCATGGTGTTAATTATGGGTGCCCTGGCTTATTTTTATGTTTGGATAACACTGTCTGGCACCCACCCCTCAGACGATTAGCGCGTAGCTGGTATTAGCCGCACGGCCGAGTAAATACTACATCAAGCACAGTCTTTTTTGCAGTGTCGAGGTATCTCATGCAATTTAACCTAAATCAAGAGCAGCTTGCTTTTCAAAAAGCCGCACGTGACTTTTCCGCCGGTGAATTGGCACCCCACGCTCAAGAGTGGGACGAAAAAAAACTCTTCCCGGTAAAAACTATCGCCTCGGCCGGTGCGTTAGGTTTTTGCAGTATGTACTGTGATGAAAAAGTGGGTGGATTGGGCTTATCGAGGCTCGACACCGTCATTATTTTAGAAGAGCTTGCGGCGGGATGTACGTCGACAGCGGCTTTCATTTCGATCCATAACATGGCCAGCTGGATGATTACTCAATGGGGTAGCGATGCGATTGTGAAGCATTGGGCCACCGCGTTGATGAGCGGCGAAAAATTAGCTTCGTATTGTTTAACCGAGGCTGATGCTGGCTCAGATGCCGGTAATTTGCGGACTTCGGCTCGAGCTGATGGCGAGTATTACATTTTAAATGGTGCCAAAGCATTTATTAGCGGAGCCGGCGCTACTGATGTGTTGGTGGTGATGGCGCGCACAGGGTCTGCTGACGACGGGCCGAAAGGTATTTCGGCGTTTGTTGTGCCTGCCGATGCGGCCGGCATTAGCTATGGAAAAAATGAAATAAAGATGGGTTGGAATAGTCAGCCGACTAAAACGATTAGCTTTGAAGATGTGCGCATTTCAGCGGAGTGTTTGTTGGGGCGTGAGGGTGAAGGTTTTAAAATCGCCATGCAAGGGCTGGACGGTGGCCGCATTAACATAGCAAGTTGCTCAATTGGCGCGGCCCAGGCTACCCTCAATCATGCCAAGCAATATATGCAGGAGCGTCGTCAATTTGGCCAGTCAATCGCAGATTTTCAGGCGTTGCAATTCAAATTGGCCGACATGGTGACCGAGCTGGTTGCCGCCAGACAAATGGTTCGACTCGCGGCTTTTAAGCTAGATAATGATGACGCAGACAAAACGACCTATTGTGCTATGGCAAAGCGCTTTGCTACTGATATAGGTTTTCGTGTATGTGATGAGGCCCTGCAGTTGCATGGCGGTTATGGCTATCTTCGGGAGTATCCTATTGAGCGGTTTTTTAGAGATGCGCGTGTGCATCAAATTTTAGAAGGTACTAATGAAATTATGCGTGTTATTACGGCACGACGACTATTGGCAGAAGGTGGCACCGAGGCAATACGATGAGCGAAGCACTAACACTCGACACACGTGGGCATACAGCTCTACTGACGTTCACTAACCCACCGGCACATACTTGGACTCCTGAGAGTTTGAATGAATTGGTTTTGATTATTGAAAAGCTCAATGTCGATAAAAATAATTATGCACTAGTGTTGACTGGCCAAGGGGAGAAATTCTTTTCAGCCGGTGCTGATTTGAATCGCTTTAATCACGATGATAAAGGCCAAGCCTTTGAGTTTGCTCATGCCTTTGGACGAGGTTTTGAGGCGTTGGCGAATTATAATGGCGTAGCTATTGCGGCAATTAATGGTTATGCCATGGGTGGCGGTCTAGAGGTGGCATTAGCCTGTGATGTTCGTATTGCGGAGCCTCATGCGCAAATGGCATTGCCTGAAGCGGGGGTGGGGTTGTTACCCTGCGGGATGGGTAGTCAGCAACTTGCGTGGCTGGTGGGCGAGCAGTGGGCGAAACGGATGATACTGCTCGGTGAGCGCCTCAGTGCCAAGCAAGCACTGGCGATTGGTTTGATTTCTGAAGTCGTTGAGGCCGGCAGTGTGGTTGAGCAGGCGCTATTGCTAGCGACTAAAGTTGAAAAGCAAAGCCCAACGTCGGTACGTTATTGCAAAGAGCTTATTATGGCGGCGCGTGAGCAGCCGTTAAATAGTAATTTTTCAACTGAGCGCGAGCTGTTCGTTAAATTGTGGGACAGCCAAGATCAAAAAGAGGGCGTTGCTGCTTTTGTCGAAAAGCGCCCACCGCTTTGGAAGAATGCTTGAATATGGATGCCTCAGAAAAAACTGTTCATGCCGATGGTGCGGTGGTTGTTTTTAATGAGCTACCCGCGGCGCAGCATCGAAAAATAGGCACTGCAGAACTCAACGTGCCTGCAACACTCAATTCGCTCACTATTGAAATGGTTGAGCAATTATTGCAGCAACTACTTGTTTGGCAACGCGATTCATCTGTCGTGTGCGTGATGATTAGTGGCTCGGGTGAAAAGGCATTTTGCGCCGGTGGTGACGTGCAGGCATTGCGCAATAGTTCGCTTGCTACGCCGGGCGGCCCCTGCGTTGAAGCCGAAAACTTCTTCGCGCGCGAGTATCGCCTAGACTATCTCATTCATACTTTTGGCAAGCCTATTGTGGTTTGGGGTGATGGTATCGTAATGGGTGGAGGCCTGGGTATTTTTGCGGGCGCTAGTCATCGGGTGGTCACTGAAACTAGTCGCTTTGCCATGCCCGAGGTGAGTATTGGTCTTTATCCTGACGTGGGCGGTAGTTTTTTTCTTAATCAGATGCCTGCTCAGGTGGGTCGATTTTTGGCGCTAACGGGCGCTGCATTTAATGCTGCCGATGCGCTATATGTTGGTATTGCCGATGTGTTTATACAGCGCAATCAATTTGATACTGTGTTGGCTAAGCTGCAAGGCGGTGCGCCCGCTACGCACGAAGCTATGTCGATGCTATTAGCCAGTTGTATGTTAGCAACAGCCGACAAAAAAATAGCAACGGTGACTCCAGCTGTCGGTAATATTGAGTCGCATATTGATACCATTAATGCGCTATGCAATGGCGATAACATTCAAACAGTTTTCGAGCGTATAGCTACTTTGCAAACCGATGATGCGTGGTTGCTGAAGGCAAAAAAGACCCTCCTGCACGGTTCACCATTGAGTGTTTTATTAATTGATTTGCAGTTGGCTCGTAGTGTCGGTCAGCCTTTGGCGCAAGTGTTGAATGCCGAGTTACTATTGTCGACCAATATCATTCGCTACCCCGAGTTTGCCGAAGGTGTGCGTGCTTTGCTGGTGGATAAAGATCGCAAGCCGAAATGGCAGTACTCTAATATAGCGGCTATTCCTGAAGCGCTCATCGAATCGTTTTTTTCGGCGCCATGGCAGGACAATCCACTGGCTGATTTGTAAAGAGTCACGATCTAAATTGCTATTGACCAATAGCGTTCAATGACAACAGGGCGAGAAACCAATATGGCAACGGTGGCTTTTATAGGTTTAGGTAATATGGGCGGCGGCATGGCGGCCAATTTAGTGAAGGCTGGTTTTGATGTGACCGCGTTTGATTTGTCTACTGTTGCGTTAAGTGCGGCACGAGATGCTGGGTGCAAAAGTGCTGCAACTGCCGTGCAGGCTATTGAGGGCGTCGATTTTGTTGTTTCAATGTTGCCTAGTGGCCGTATTGTTGAGGGCATTTATATTGATGGCGACAAATTATTGGATGCGATGGCGACCCATACCGTAGTGATTGATTGCTCCACGGTGGCTGCAGAAAATTCTCAACGAGTGGCGGCTGCGGCAACTGCACGTGGTATTCGAGCGATTGATGCGCCCGTGTCGGGCGGCGTGGCTGCTGCGGCAGCGGGTACTTTATCGTTTATGTGTGGCGGTAGCGAAGAGGCCTTCGCGGCCGCGCAACCTGTGCTAGAAGCTATGGGCGCAAATATTTTTAGAGCCGGAGATGCAGGGGCGGGTCAAACAGCAAAAATTTGCAACAACATGTTGTTGGCGGTACACATGATTGGTACCTGTGAGGCACTGCAACTGGGTGTCGACAACGGGCTTGATCCTGCTGTTTTGTCTGAGATTATGGGCAAAAGCTCTGGTGGTAATTGGTCTTTAGAAAAATACAATCCGTATCCTGGCGTGATGGATGGCGTACCGGCTTCGCGCGATTACGAGGGCGGCTTTATGAATTTATTAATGCTCAAGGATTTGGGGCTGGCGCTGGATGCCGCTGGGCTGAGTCAGTCATCGGTGCCTATGGGTTCGTTGGCGCGTAGCTTGTATACCATGCATGCTGGCAACGGCAATGCTAAAAAAGATTTTTCGGGTATTTTAGAGTTATTCTCAACCGACAAAGAATAAATCGCTTCTCACTTCTCACTTCTCAGTTCGCCGCCGCGCCCATTTTTTGTTTGGCGGGCGGCATGAAACAGCTAAAACCTAACGACTCGCCTTGAGCTTTACTGATTGGCTCGCTCTGCAATAAGGTTGTCTACCACTGTGGGGTCTGCCAGCGTACTAGTGTCACCCAAGCTATCAATTTCATTGGCAGCGATTTTACGCAGTATGCGACGCATGATTTTCCCTGAGCGCGTTTTAGGTAGCCCCGGTGCCCATTGAATAATATCGGGCTTGGCAATTGCGCCAATTTCACTGGCAACCAGCGCTTGGAGCTGTTTTTTTAAGGCTTCTGATTGCACAGAGCCTGCCATAGGCGTTACATAGCAGTAAATACCTTGGCCTTTAATGTCGTGTGGGTACCCCACAACCGCAGCTTCGGCAATATCTTTGTGCAATACCAGCGCGCTTTCAACTTCTGCAGTGCCCATGCGATGCCCTGATACGTTGAGTACGTCGTCTACGCGTCCAGTAATCCAGTAATAACCATCGCTATCGCGCTTCGCTCCGTCGCCGGTAAAGAAGTAGCCGGGGTAGGTAGTAAAGTAAGTATCGACCATGCGCTGGTGGTCGCCGTAGACAGAGCGTATTTGGCTGGGCCAAGATTGCTTAATGGCGAGGCTGCCTTCAGCTTCGCCGGTCATCTCGGTGCCCTGCTCATCGAGAATGGCTAGCTCAACGCCAAAAAATGGTAACGTCGCTGAGCCGGGTTTTAGGTCGATGGCACCCGGTAGTGGCGAGATCATGATTGAGCCGGTTTCGGTTTGCCACCAGGTATCCACAATAGGACATTTTTCCTCGCCGACCACATGATAATACCAGTCCCAAGCTTCGGGATTGATGGGTTCGCCAACAGTCCCTAACAATTTTATTGAGCTGCGAGAGGTGCGTGTTACGTAGTCGTCGCCCAAGGCCATTAGAGCGCGCAAAGCTGTGGGAGCCGTATAAAAAATATTAACTTGATGTTTGTCGCAAATTTGCCAGCAGCGTGAGGCATCAGGGTAAGTGGGCACACCCTCGAACATCAGCGTAGTGGCACCATTAGCTAATGGCCCGTACACAATATATGAATGCCCAGTAATCCAGCCAACATCAGCAGTGCACCAATAAATGTCACCGTCTTGATAGTCAAAGACGTACTTATGGCTAATGGTTGCGCCGAGTAAATATCCTGCTGTGGTGTGCATCACGCCTTTGGGCTTACCCGTTGATCCGGAGGTGTACAAAATAAACAACGGATCTTCGGAGTCCATCGGCTCCGGCGTGCACTGAGTGTCGGCAGTGGCTACTAAGTCATGATACCAAGCGTCATGTGTTTGCCATTGAACTTGCCCACCAGTGCGCTTGACGACTACCACAGTATGAACGTTAGGGCATTTAGCTACGGCTAGATCGGTGTTGGCTTTAAGAGGGATTTTCTTGCCACCACGAACGCCCTCATCGGCCGTAATAACCACTTGGCAATCGGCGTCCAGTATCCGATCACTCAATGCGTCGGGCGAAAACCCACCAAATACTACGGAATGTACTGCGCCTATGCGCGCACAAGCCAGCATGGCGTAGGCAGCCTCAGGAATCATTGGCATGTATATACATACGCGGTCTCCTTTGCTGACACCGCGGCTCTTAAGTGCGTTGGAAAATTTGCACACCAAATCATGCAGTTCGGCATAAGTAATTGATTGTGAATCTGATGGCTCGTCGCCTTCCCAAATAATAGCTACCTGCTCAGCACGATCAGGCAAGTGTCTGTCGATACAGTTGGTGGTTACGTTGAGCTGACCGCCTTTAAACCAGGCAATGTTGCCTTGGTTGAAGTCGCAATCGCGAACCGTATCCCACTTCTTGTCCCATTGCAGGTGATTCGATGCCTGTACCGCCCAGAACATTTCCGGTTGCGTAATCGATGCGGTATACATTGCATCGTACTGCTCGCGGTTAAGGTGGGTGTTGGCTAGGGAATCAGCTTTTACAGGGTAAACTTTTGCAGTGGACATAAATAGATACCTGTAGAATTTTTGTAGAAATGGTTTGCGTTCTAATTTCTTGAAAAGCCAAGTTGGGCTTGAGGCCGCGTTGATAGCCGGCGCTAATATTATTTTTTAAAGGCTCATATAACGCCTGCACTTAGCGTTTGTTAATTGAAAGTGAAATATTGTCGAGTAATCGTGTCTTGCCAGCAAATGCAGCAGAGAGTACAACGATATTATCACTGTGAGCATTCTCACGAATCGGCGTGAGGGTCTTTGCGTCACATATATCAAAATAGTCCGGCTCGAGTCCTGCTGCCAGCAGCCCGGTTTTTGCTTCGATACAGAGCGCATTGTACGAAGTGCTGCCTGAGAGTATTTGTTTTTTGACCGATTGAAGCTCGGTGTATATTGCCTTGGCTTGGTTGCGTTGAGTATCAGTTAGATAGCCATTGCGTGAACTCATGGCGAGTCCGCTGGTTTCTCGTACAGTGGGCACTCCAACAATATCAATGGGCATGCATAAATCTTCAGTCATGCGCCGAATAATTGCGAGTTGCTGGTAATCTTTTTCGCCGAAAATAGCCATGTCGGGTTGGACTAGATTAAAAAGTTTGCTAACGACTGTGCACACCCCTTCAAAATGAGTCGGACGACTGTGCCCCTCTAGGTTTGTACCCAGCGCTTCGTTATTTACCTTGGTGTGTGCCTCAATGCCATTAGGATAAATTTCTTTATTATCAGGAGTGAATAAGTAATGCGTATTTTCTGCTTCTAATTTCGCTAGATCTTCGGTGAGCGTTCTTGGATAGTTATCGAAATCTTCGCCGGCACCAAACTGCATGGGATTGACAAAAATACTAGCGATCACCACGTCTGCAATTTCGTGCGCGCGCTTGATAAGCGCTAAATGTCCAGCATGAAGGTTGCCCATGGTAGGTACCAGTGCAATGCGTTTACCCTGTTCTTTTTCGGCGCGTATGGCGGCGCGTAAATAGGTGACTTGATTAAGAGTTTGCATGGATTATGTCAGCAGGTATCTGGCCGTTGATTTGGCTGGGTTGTGAGGGGAAATGTTTTATTTGGTGCGCATAGCATTAGTTGTACTGATGCTCGGCAGCCGGATAGGTGCCTGCCTTGACGCTTTTATCGAAGCTTGAGAATGCATCTTTTATGGGATTGTCGCTATAGATGTTTTCGGGCGTTAAAAAGTTTTTAACGAAGCGAGCGGGGCGCTCGCTAAGACCCAATAAATCGTGGGCAACTAAAACTTGTGCGTCGGTCTCATGTCCGGCGCCAATACCAATCGTGGCGATACCGATGGCTTCTGTTACATCGCGAGCAAGGTCTGCGGGGATGCACTCCAGTACAATAAAGTCGGCGCCAGCATCTGCGAGCGCCACTGCATCGTGCAATAGCTGCGTGCGCTGGGCATCGCTTTTACCTTGTACTTTGTAGCCTCCCAGTTTATTGACTGATTGCGGTGTTAAGCCGAGGTGGCCGCAAACCGGAACACCACTTTGCAGAAGTTGCTGAACAGTCTCTGCTAGCCATGCACCGCCTTCAAGCTTGACCATATTGGCGCCGGCGCGCATCAACTGCGCAGCATTTTCTAATGCAGCTTGAACGTTTTGGTAAGACATAAAGGGCATGTCGGCAATAACCAAGGCCGGGCTGTTAGAGCGAGCGTTGCCTCGTGCAACTGCTTCTGTGTGGTAGGCCATTTGATCAATGGTTACAGGCACGGTGCTCGCCTTGCCCTGTACTATCATACCTAGTGAGTCGCCAACCAATATGGCATCGACGCCAGCGTCGGCAATTGTTTTGGCAAGTGTTGCATCATAGGCAGCAACAACACTGAATTTTTTTGCATCAGGTTTTAGTTGCAGGAGGTGTGGAACCGATTTTTCGATCATTAGATACCTGTAGAGTGTGAGCTTGCCAATCAGGAAAAGATGGTGGGGTTGAAATAATGTCTACCGCCACGAATGTTTAACATGTAATCGACGAGCGCTAAAAAGTCATCTTGATTGGCATTGAAATTTATATCGGTGCAATTGACTATTAGCAGTGGAGCATCGTCGTAGTAAAGAAAAAATTCGCTGTAAGCTTGGTTGAGCATTTCGATGTATTCGCGATCAATGGCTCGTTCAATGTTAACTCCGCGCTGGGCAATGCGGCGCATCAACACATCAACAGGAGCCTGCAAATAAATAACTAAATCGGGTTTGGGTGCATCAATGGTTAGCTGCGCATACACTTGTTGGTAGAGTGCAAACTCATTGTCGTCTAGGTTAACTTTAGCAAACAGCTGATCTTTTTCGATGAGGAAATCGGCAATACGAACCGGTGAAAATAAATCATGCTGGCGCATTTCTTGAATTTGCTGCGCGCGCTGGAATAAAAAGAACAATTGTGTGGCTAGTGCATTTTGGCGACGGTTTTTATAAAAGCTACCTAAAAATGGATTTTGCTCGGCCTGTTCGAGCATCGTTTCATAGTTGAAAGCGTTGGCTAAGCGTTTAGCTAACGTGGTTTTACCAACACCAATAGGACCCTCAACCGTAATAAAACCAGGTACTTGACGATCCTTAATGATCGAGGCTAGCCAGCTAGGATTAACGGCCATAGACTCTTTTAGGTCGAGTGATTCATCATTCATAAAGTGTAATGCGCCATCATCAATATCAACCGATTTTTAAAAATACCCTTTATTGTCCTGCTAATTATAATCAATAACCGCCCCGTGCCGAGTAGTTATTTACGCAGTGCGACTGGTCAGCCTTGCTGAGTATATTATCAGCAAAGTTATACGTTATGGTGTTGAGTTGAGTAATTTCGTTAAGCGGCTAGCGGGGCAAGCGGCTACTCGGTCAGTCAGTTGGCTGCCGTCAGGTAGGGTGAGGTCGGCTGCTATTTCTAGCAGTGGGCAAAGAACAAAATTGCGTTGCAGCATTTGACTATGCGGGATGCATAAATGCTCATGGGCTATTTGTAGCTGGTCATAGAGCAAAATATCTAGGTCTAAGGTACGCGGTGTCCAGCGGCCGTTACGTTCTCTGCCATGGCGCTGCTCTATTGCTTGTAAGGCGCTCAGTAGGTCGTTGGGGGGGAGCTGGGTTTCGATTTTAACTACGGCGTTAATATAGTCACCTTGCTCGCCAGGGCCAATAGGCTCGCTACGGTATAGAGAAGAGCAGGCCAGACGTTTGGATTGGGGCAGTTGGGCCAGCTCAGTCATCGCCACAAGGACAGTTTCAACCGGCGTGCCAAGGTTGCTGCCTAAGCCTATATAGCTGATGGCTTGTTGCTGCGCGGCAGGCCAGCTGGGGCTGTGGGATTCTGAATGCATAGGCTAAAAAACTCAGGCCACGCGGCTTAGTCGGTTGCGGGCTGGCGGCGTGCTCCAGAACTTCTGCGTCTGCGCGGTCGGCCACTATGATTACTCACTGGCGTGGTGCGCACCTGGTCGGGATGCTCAATCTGCAAGTCTGTCCAGAATTGACTGCCGCGAGGTAATTTTTCACCGGCTTGTTCGCGCATGAGTAAAAAATCATAAGCCGCACGAAAGCGCGGATGGCTCAACAGTGTGACGGCGCGTTTGCCTTTGGACATTTCGAGATTGTATTGCAAATTCCAGATTTCGCGAACGGCGATACTGAACCGCCGCGGGATTGAAATCACGGCAATTTGTTGTTCAATGGCCTCTTGGCTAGCTGTTTGTCTGGCTGGCGCGGCATGCATGCCATTGCTTTCTAGTTGTTTGCGGTGCTCAACGAACACGGGCCACAATAAACTGGCATATAGAAATGCCGGTGTGACAGGTTTGTTCGCTTCGATACGTTGGTCAGTGTTGGTGAGTGCCGCTTCAATGAGCTGCTTGCCAAGCGTGTTGTTTTTATTAATGCAGCGAGCCGTTCCGGGGAATAAGGGCGCAAAGATATCGTACTTCAGCATCAGTTGAAAAATCTTGTAAGCCTGGCCACCAAGAAACAGCTTACTGATTTCATCAAATAGTCGTGCCGGTGCCACTTGTTCAAGATGATGGCTCATATCGGCAATCGGTGCGGCCGTTGCTTTTTCAATAGTGAACCCTAGCTTAGCTGCAAACCGAATGACCCTGAGCATTCGCACTGGGTCTTCTCGATAACGCTGAGCGGGGTCGCCGATCATGCGCAACAGTTGTTTGTCGAGGTCAGCTAGTCCTGCGGTGTAGTCGAATACGCGAAAGCCATCAACACTGTAATAGAGCGCGTTGATCGTGAAGTCACGCCGTAAGGCGTCTTCGCGCAAGCTGCCGTAAACATTGTCGCGCAACAGCATACCTTGTGAATTCTGCTCGCCGCGCGGGTCAGTGCCGGCTTGGGGCTCTTGGTGCGCTGCGCGGAAGGTAGTAACTTCAATAACTTCTCGGCCAAAGCGGACGTGCACAATTTTAAAACGGCGGCCAACAATACGGGCGCGTCGAAACAATGCATTCACTTGTTCGGGGGTGGCGTTGGTTGCCACATCAAAATCTTTTGGCTTACCTGAGAGTAATAGGTCGCGGATACAGCCGCCAACGAGGTAGGCCTCATACCCCGCTTTGTTTAGGTCATACAAAACGGTCAGTGCATTTTTGCTGATCTGTTTTCGCGAGATGCAATGTTCTGCGCGCTCAAGCACAAGAGGTTCATCTTCAGCGGTCATGGCGCTATTAGTGGGTAACAGTGAGCGGACGGCTTTATGTATTTTTTTTAGCATTGAATCCACAGGTATCTTGATGGCGCTGCGCTGCCAATTTGAAGTTGGGCGCAGTAAGAAGCATTTATTAGGCTAGGCAAGCAACCCAGATGTAAATCTAGGCAGCGCAACGAATTATTGGCGCTTGATTGAAAAGTTGAAGTGTAAATAGCTAGAGCCGTTGCGGTGATTGGTTATAGATGCGCTGGTTCATGCTAGGCAAGCTCGTGCGCGTCACAGCCTAGCATTGTACCATACAGGCCGTGCTTGCGAGCCGGTCTAATGCCGCAACCCTGCGGCTTACAAGCGTGTATGCACCATGCAGCAAGTGTGCTCAGAAAGGCTGAAGCGCGTTGGGGATTCCTAAGTGCTGCGCGTTTATTGTCTTGGAAGTAAGTGCGCTAGGTTGGCTGCGACGAAGTAAAGCGGGTTGCATTTCAGAACGCCAGAAATGGCGATGGGGAGCAAGCTCCCCATCCAGGTCTTCATCTCTTTTTTTATTTGATTTCTTCCCACTCGACTTATTATATTATTAGCACGAGCTTTTGATTTTATTGTTATTTGTTCTTGTTATAGTGCATGGCGTGTGCCAGTTATAGAAAGTCTATAAAAAACAATATCTTGTTGGATTTGGGCTTGGCTTGTGTATCCGTTACGTTTCTATGGGTTACACTTTTGCCGGCTTAAAATGTTACGCCTTGGGTTCGCGATGCGGTAAAAGTAACATTTTTGATCAGTCTTGTAGTCGCGCAGTTGGCTGGGCCTATTCGCTGTTATCGGCGACTTGATTGCCCGGTTTGCCGGCAGGCTTGACCCGCGGCATATCGAAACGCTGGCGACGCTCCCAGAGGCATTTACGGCTGATGCCGAGTTTTTTAGCGAGTTCGGTTTCGTTCATCTGCTCTTGATTTTCAAGCACAAACCGTTGGAAGTATTCTTCTAGTGAAAGGTCTTCCTGCGGGTCTTGATGCACCGATGCTGGATGGCTGTTGCTGGATTGTTCGGTTGGGCCTAGGTTGCTGTTGTCCTGCGTTGACAGCGGCGTTAACGTCTCAGCATTGATGCGATTGATATCCACCAGGTCCACGTCCATCTCTAACAAATGGCGATTGATGGCGTTGTCGTCAGCCATAATAGCGGCGCGTTCAATGACATTTTCTAATTCACGTATGTTGCCCGGCCAGTCATAACTCGTGATGGCTTGAATAGCATCTGGCAGCAAGTAAAGCCCGGGGTTTTCGTACTTTTGTGCCGCGCGGGCAAGTAGGTACTCGGCTAAGTCGAGCAGGTCTTTGCCGCGTTGGCGCAGGGCGGGTAAAAACACCCGAAAAACGTTGATGCGATAGTAAAGATCCGGCCGAAACTGCCCGGTCTTGGCCATCTCCTGCAAATCGCGGTGTGTTGCAATAACGAGTCGCACATCAACACTGCGCGACTGGCTGGAGCCTACGCGCCGAATCTCGCTCTCTTGAATGAACCGCAGCAGTCGGGCTTGAGCCTCGCTAGGTAGTTCTCCAATTTCATCAAGAAATAAAGTGCCACCTTCGGCCGCTTCGATGAGTCCAGAGCGCTTACCCGCTGCACCAGTGAAGGCGCCTTTTTCATGACCAAAAAGCTCTGATTCAATCAGTGTTTCGGGAATGGCAGCGCAGTTGACCGCAACAAAAGGTTGTTTAGATCGATCGCTGGCATCGTGGATGGCTCTTGCAACAAGCTCCTTGCCCGTACCTGTTTCGCCTCGAATAAGCACGGTAGAGCGTGTGGGCGCAGCTTTTTTGATACGGCGATACACTTCCTGCATCGGTTCGCTGGTGCCAATCATGCCCGGTAGTGGTTGGATACTGGGCCGTTGCTCTGCAGTTGACACAGGTAGAGCGCTGATGCGTTCAATCGCTTGAAGCAGGTCGTCATCGTTAATCGGTTTGGTAATGTAGTCGACCGCACCTTTTCGCATGGAATCAACCGCGGTCTGCAAGCTGGTGTAGCTCGTCATGATAAGTACGGGGGTGATGCCAGTTAGTTTGATCAGGTCGGTGCCAGGGCCGTCGGGTAATTCCAGTTCGCTGAGGATGAGGTCGTATTGAGTTTGTTTGGATTGACGGCGAGCGTCAGCTAAACCGCTGGCATAATCGGCCACAATGTTGATGCTGGTGAGTAGTCGTGCAATGTGTGCTGTGATGAGCTGATCATCTTCAACAATCAATACCTTTTTCAAATCACTCGGCCCCTATGCAGCGGATTGCTCAATGTGGTGACAAGTTCAAGGGCTAAGCATTTTCAGGCCGCCTCAACTCGCGGCAATAATGTAACCCTTTGTAACGCAAATAGCTAATTTTGTTACGTATAGTATGTGTTAGCCAGTGGGCTGAAGGTGCGTAAGCTGGCCGATCTAATTAATCACATGCTGGCGAAAATCAACAATTTCACTCGATAAATCATATTGTTATAAACCTATTGGCTGTGGTGATACGGGTATTTTATGAGCGTCCCAGTGAGTAATGGCGTGGGCCAAGATGTCGCGCAGCAGCTGTGGGTCTTTTAGATTGGATATTGTGCTTGGCGCTGGGCGGGTCACTGAGGGGGGCACTATTGGCAGGACTTGGCCCAGCTGCTCTAGAGCCTTCAGCACATTGCCAACAGCGTGCGAATTATCAATTGCCGGAGCACCGGTTTGTTTGCTGAGTTTGCTTTGGTCGGCTGAGTTTACTAGTAGCGGCAGGTGGGCATAGCGTGGGCTCTTGAGTCCTAATGCACGCTGTAACAATATTTGCCAGGGGGTGGAGTCGAGCAAGTCGGCCCCGCGCACAATATCGGTAACACCTTGGTCAGCATCATCCACCACAACAGCCAATTGATAGGCAAATAGTGAGTCTCGTCGCCGAATGATAAAGTCGCCCAGTGCCTCTACATCAAAGCTTTGTTGCCCCAGAATACGGTCTATAAATTGCTCCCGTATAGGTTGTTTGTGACCCACATCAAAGCGAATGGCATGGCTGGCAGGTTCGGTTGCGGTGGCTGGCCGGTATTGGGCTTGCTTGTGTGTGCGACAAGAGCCCGGGTAGGGGCCGCTATGCTGCTTAAGCAGCTTGCGCGAGCAATTGCAGTAAAAAATTTGCTCTTGTGCGGCCAATTGTTGCAGGGTTTCGATGTAGCGAACGTCGCGATCGGACTGGATGATGGGCGTCTCGTCCCAGAATAATTGGTGGGCCTCGAGCGTTTCACAAATGGTTTGGCTGGCACCTTGCACGGTACGGTGCTGATCGACATCTTCAATGCGCAGTAACCATTTGCCGCCATGAGCCTTGGCATCTAAAAAGCTAGCCAAAGCCGCTAGTAGCGAGCCCTGATGCAAGGGCCCCGTGGGAGACGGGGCGAAACGGCCAATGTAGCGGTGCTCTTGGCTGTCGCTGTGCTTAGCGCTGCTGATGGCGATGCAAAAGCAGGGTAGGTGAGGTGAGTTGTGGCCGACATAAGGCGGCGCAGTCTGAAGTGTGCAGGATGACTTAGCCCAGTTGCAGTTTTTCTTTAATTTCATCGAGTGTTTTACAATCGATGCAAAGTGTTGCCGTAGGTCTGGCCTCGAGCCGCTTTATGCCAATTTCTACACCACAGGCATCACAGAAACCATAGTCATCAGCATCGATGCGGTCAATGGTCTTGTCGATTTTGCGAATCAGCTTGCGCTCGCGATCGCGGGCGCGCAGTTCAAGGCTAAATTCTTCTTCTTGGGTAGCGCGATCGGCAGGATCAGGAAAGTTGGCCGCTTCGTCTTTCATATGGCTGACCGTGCGGTCGACCTCTTCCATCAATTGGCCTTTCCAGTCGAGTAATATAGCCTTAAAGTGCTTTTGCTGTGGCTCACCCATGTACTCTTCGCCGCGCTTAGGCTTGTAGGGCGTAAAGTTTTGAAAGCTTTCTGCGAGTTCGTTCTTCTTTTTGCTGCGCGCTTTTGCCGGCATGTTAAAACCCTCTTTTCGAGTTGCTTCTCGCCAGTGGGTGCTTGATTCATGCTTTGGCAGTTGAGTTAGCGCTAACTAAACACTGCCAAAGTTACCCTTAGCGATTGAGAGGATCCAGAAAAAAGTAGTGTAGCTGGATCCTGTTGATTCTGTATTGTTTGGTGCGTTACTGCTGTTACAAACCGATATTGGGTACAACGAGAACCTGTAAGAACACACCCCTCGACCAATGAGGGCGGGGAATCTACCAGAAAAGGTGCAGGTATTCCACTGTAAATTGCTAAAATCAATCAAGCTGGGCGCCTCTGATTGCCCGCTGCCTTCTACTTACTCGAGTTGTTGCAAGGTTCTATGGCAAATGATCATCGGGAAAACCGCTGACTCATAGAATAAGGTAAACTGCGCCGCTTAGTGGCCACGGCTAAGCCTTATGAATACAGCGTCCCTTTGGGCTGGGGCTCTGGTACCCATTGGTTCGAGCGCTTAATAGCCACTAAATTGTCTATTAGTTAGTGGCCCGCGATTAAAGGTGGGGCAGGCATCGCGCCAGATGGTTTGGTTATAATGTCGTACCTGCATCAACTGACAGGTAGGCGTCACTTCTTAATGGTCACATTTCAAATCGAGGTTAGCAAAGTTTGTTGGATCTAGGCACAGATAATACAGAGCAGTTGATGGCGCAAAGCAGAACGCAGCGAAATAAAAAAAACCCAGTGAGTAGGCGGCCAGTGAGTGCAGCACCTTCGTCGCGCAGTTTCGGCCAGTTATTATTGAAGGTATTGAGCGGATGCGCTGTTGCGCTGCTGTTGAGCGGTTGTATTAATAGCGATGATAAAAATTCTACTGGCGTTGTT
>Ga0213865_10000092_pt1 | contig 54252 bp, 74 predicted proteins | sample PICome_6_FD_160100 | JGI IMG/M metagenome (GOLD analysis project Ga0213865, IMG submission 160100) | Coastal seawater microbial communities near Pivers Island, North Carolina, United States - PICO282 | ecosystem: Environmental > Aquatic > Marine > Coastal | place: USA: North Carolina...
CCAGCTTTATCGTTTTGTTCTTCGGGTGTCCAGTTATTCATTCTATAATCATAATTCTTACTATGAAATATAATAGACCTTTCCCTTTCAGTTAATTCTTCTTTACTCATCTTTCTAATATTACAAATGATCCGAAGTTTTTATCAAATACTTCTAGTAAATTTTCATAATCTCCTGACGTCATTTCTTCTTGAAGTTTATTCCAATTCAATCCTAATTGCTGAGCATATGATTTAGCATAACCTAATAATACAAATGCATTGCCATCTGGACCTGTTAGGTCTATGATGATTTCTTTTTTGGGTTGTTTCTTTCTTATCATAGTGTTTAAAATTATAGTAAAAGGGCTACTCGTCCTTCCGGTGCACCGGTGCTTTCACCCCTCAGCTATGAAAAATTAGTCTGCAATATTAAAAATATCTTGATCTTCTGTTGCCATATGTTTCTGAATAACCTGCTTGACAAATGTTCTTTCAGAGTCACTGCCACCCGTTGGGTCAAAGAATGGTAGTATTGCTACCTGTGTGGCTTCTGCTAAATCGAATCCGTCTACTAGCAAATCACAAAGTCTAACAGTCATACGAGTTGAAACCATAGTGCTAAGTTTGCCTTCTTCTGATCTCCATTCTTTTCGGGTTGTGTCAGCAATATCAGCTACCGATTCAATTAGCTCTGTGTCTAGACTCGGAAAACGTTTTTGCAACAACATTTGCTCTTGGGCTTGATTGAGAATGTCTACTTCAATAATTTCAAAACGATCCATCAAGGCTCTGTCTAATACCCGGCTTGAAGTATACTCTGTTCCAATATTAGCAGTTGCAATAAAACATACGCCTTCTGCTACTTTGATAATTGGACTGTCTATAGATTCATCGAGCCTCAAATAGCGTTGCTCTTCGTCTAACACCGTCATCAATATGTTCCAAGCTTCTGGATGTGCTCTAGATAATTCGTCTAATAATATAATAGCATTGGGTGTCTCTAATGCTTTAACAAACGGGGACTTGTCAAATAAAGTCTCTCCTTTCTTAAAATGAGTATTACCAATCAAAGCCGCTCTAGGGTCTTGTGTCGATCCCAAATTGAAATAAAAGAATGGCTTATCGGTGGCTTCAGGCAGACTCTTTGCGGCTTGTGTCTTACCACAACCAGCAGGTCCAACCATCATTATGTTTTTGCCTCGTACTGTGGACCTAACTAAATATTTCCATTTGACGTCTGACATCTCCAATGTGTCAGGTTTAATACTAGGAGCATTTTTAATAAATGCAATCACCGGATCATTGTCTTTGACTTTGGCTCTCGGAGCTTCACTAACATCATCTTTAGGTAAGTCTGACAATTCAATTCGTTTACCTCTACCGGTTTCTTCATTAAATTCTAATGCTTGATTGTTTTCGTGAGCCAAGCGAATCATGTCTGGCCTAAATAGATGTGTAATGTCTTTGCTACTATCTACTTGGAATACTGTATACACAGTTTCTTCGCCGGTTGAGATTGATGGGATTGTTGATGATACGATTGTACCATAAATTTTGTTTTTCATAACTGATTATTTAATATTTATACTATTAATATAAATAAAAAAAATCAATTATCCAAGCATTTTACCATTTACGACAAGACCAATATCTTGCTTTGTGTCTTGGTCCTGGATTATCGCAGTTGTGTCTTGCTCTGAATGACTTACGAGCTTTAGGATTGTTTTTTCTGATTCGCATGGTTTTCTGTCCTGCTTTTTTTGCAGAGGTTCCACCATGACCAAAGTTTACTTTAACCACGTTACCTTTTGGATTCTTAACATACACTTTGAATTTTTTAACATCGCCTCGCATTGGCTTTCCAAGTTTAACTTTACGTCCTCGGTATTCGGCTTCATTAACATCTGGTTTATACTCTCGTATAAATTGTATGAACTCTTTTATGTCATGATAATTTTCTACAATATATTCTTGCATCTTACAAATCCTGTCTTATTCCTAGTTTAGGTAGCATTGTTCGCCACCGCTTTATTATTTTTTCTTTTTCTTCGTTAGTCAACGTTCCATTGTCGACCCATATGTCTAAATATGAATTGATTACTTCAGCAAATGGTTTACGTTCTTTCTTGGCTCTAAAATACAATCCCTGAATCATTGCTGGTTGTTCTTTTTGTAACAGCCAATAATTTATAGTGTCGATGTCGCCTCGATTAATTTTGTTTCTTCGAGCCATATCCGATCTCAAATACTTGCCTTGTTTAACATTCCATCCACTCTGTGTTATGTGTTCAATTTCATGACGAAGTATGTCTTTGAGGTCCATTGATACTTCGGAAAGTACTCTCGGATATTGTTCTGGATCTATTTCAAGTCTAACTTCGATTAGTGGAGGAGTGTCTGCCTTTGCCGGGTCTTTTGCTGAGTCATTGAATGCGTCCCCGCCATAACGATATGCATTGAGTCCTTCTACCCATTGTATTTTGAGAGTCAGATAAAATTCTAATTGCACATTAGGTGCTTCAATCTCTTCGAAGTATATTTCTGGATGTTCTTCTATATGTGGTACGGACTCTCCTTTTGCAAAAAACGTTTTCTTTCCTGCAAACATACCGTCCTCTGATTCAACACAAGAATAACTGTTTTTAACTACACTTAACAACGTGTTAGATAGTTTAGTTACCAGACTGTCATAACGGCCTTCTACAATTAATGCTTTCATTGATATCATATATTAATAAATATCATTCAAGTAAATTGTAGTTCCAATAACGTTCTTTGTCTTCGTTATATGGATTTCCTGATTGTTGATAGTAACAGTTCATGCAAAGCATTTGCAGATTGTCTATACAATGGTTAGTCGTATCTCCGTCTTTATGATCTAATAAAAGAGGCACAGTGTCATCTGTTATGCGACGTTCTTCATAACCACAACTAGCACATTTTTCTGGCAGTATGGCTAATGCTAAAAGTCTATTGCGCAGTTTCCATATAGGATACTTAGGATGTTTGCCTAAAAGTATATTGTCTATACTATACACTCCTCGATTGGCTTTGACTACATCTTTAGGTATTCCAACTCCGAATTGATTTTTATGAAGTTCATACAATGTCTTACCAGTAGCTCTGTCAGTATACATTCGAGCATATTTTTTATAAGATGTAAATGATATCTTAAGAAAACGAGCTGCAGCTGCATTGGACTTAGTATTTTCCATTGCATAGCGTATATCAGACTCAGGCACATTTAACGCCGTTCTTCCTTGACCATATACATACTTATATTCACTCATTAATATACACCTTGTTTTCTTAAATATTCAACAGTATCTCTAATTGATGTTTTTTTAGAATATAATTCTTGTAATTCTGGTTTTAGTTTTAATGTGAAATCTACAAACGTTCTGTGATATACTCCACTCTTTTTTTGTACCGCGGCTATCCAATATGAATATACTGGGAAGTCATCATCAAAGCGATTGGCATCCGTACGGTTATTCATATACTCAATTTGATCTTTCAGTGGCCATAAGTTAAAAGGTACATCTGGTGACTTGCGTCGAGTTGGTAATAAGTCTTTGTGTTTATTACGTTTTTCGTTTCTAGTAATAAATTTATCCATCATATTGATAGATCTGTCTTTTGGCGATTCGCCACTATGTGCTGCTTTCTTTCCCATCGTTTGGTTTATTTTTATTTAATAATATAACTAATTTGCGCCAAGCATCTTCTGCTCGGTATATGTATTTTTTAAATTTAACTACGTTTTGTTGAGTTCTGGCGATCTGTGCCCACTTCATGTTTCGGTGATATGTAGCATGAAGAAATCCTATACGTATTGTTCTTATAAGTTTAAACATTTTTCTTTTGTTTTTTTACAATAACCGTTAATCCATTTTTAACTAAGTTTTCCCAAACTGAATAACAGTTGTCATAGTTGTCTACGAATATAGAACATTTGCCGTTATTATGTGTTAATAAAGCACATTGGTTGGCTTGATATTCATTGTGCCCACATAATTCAACTAAGCACGTCATAACGTGATCGAAACTAACCGATTCGTCGTTGTGAAGTATTAATTCAAATTTACCTCTAGGCTTTGATTGTTTTTTGGACATCTCTAATAATTGAACATTGTTCATATAACTCTAATTCTATTGCATATTCAAGGCTTTCGTCTAAAAATTTTTGTTTGCGTGTGTCGTCCCATCTTTCTGGCCATTCCCAATCTGTAGTTTTCATGTGATTGATTGACCGTTTAAATAGAACCTCAACAAAATTTCTTGCTTCTTCCATAATATATAATAATAAATATTAGGCAAAGACCCAAATACTATTTTTTAGATTTTTCTAATTGATCAGCATAGTACTTGAATCTATTATAATTCCATTGCATACGCTTTTTGATACCGGGTGCACCCGTTTTATATTCATTATGATTGATGTACTCTTGTGCGGCATCTTTCCAATTATTTTGTTTCATATACTGTACTGTGTTATGAGTACTTTTCAATTCTCCACGAAACATTGCGTTAATTAATGCCTGTTTGACATACTTTGGAAGTGTGTTAAAATTTATACCTAATGTATTTTTAATTTTACTAATAGCTTTAGACACATCCATTAATAGTAAGGTAGTTGCTTCTTTTTCTGTTATTCCTTGTGAATAGTCATCCGTCGACTTCATTTTATGACCATAAGCAATAGTATCAGTTCCGCCTTCTAAACTTCCATGGGGGAACCACTTTTTCTTTTCTTTGTCCCAGCCTCGTTTAATAGAGTTTTCAAAATATTTTAACAGATCAAGAAAACTAGTAGTAGTTACCAATGATTCATTTAATATGTTATTTAGTCTAATCATTTTAAATCTACATGAAAATGTGGAGCCGATTTTCCTCGTTCATCAATGTAACTACTAATTAATCCGTTGTCCTTTGCATAGTCTAAAAATTTAATAACGTTGTTATTATTTTTGCCATACTTACCTCCTCGGAACAATGATAGATCTATTGCTTTACCAGATTGGTGTCTAGACATATATTTGCCTTGTTTTTCCATGTTTTTTAAAAATGCAATTGCTTTCCGCTTTGCTTTATTTGGCTTATCTTCATGTTCTATAAAAATAGCCTCAATTGGATCACCAGCCCATCTACCATATCCAACACCTCCCTCACTTCTAGGTTTTAGGTAATTTTTATCTCCACTCCATTGCGCCCATATTGCATTAATTTGTCTTTCAGGCCCTCGATATCCAGATGTCACTACTGGACCTATAGGTCCTAGATTAGTATTAGCATCCATCCATTGAGTATATGCATTAGCAAAATTTCTAACTTTGCCTCGTATGCCTCTTAAATTAATATCTTTTGTTTGCCAATATGAACCTCTACGTTTACGAACTGTTCTATTGCGCACATACTTCCAATCATCAGCTTTAGTAGTTTGTTTGCCTGTAGATTTATCAAATACAATATTGATCTGTTCTAGATTTTGTATTGGTGGATCACCAATGTCGTACATGTCTATAGAAACCGCAGGACCGCCTTCTTGTGTAGATTCTAATAATATGTTTTTAAGTCGTATCATTTTATATAAATATAAACAAATTGATTATCTGCCTTGTCCTTTGTATTTAGACTTATGACCATTCTGTCCTTTACTGGCATTCTTTGAATGAACACCTGGACGTTTCTTTTTTTGTGTGTCTTGTTTTCCTATAGATATGTTTCTTATTGCCATTATTTTTTCTTTTTCTTTTTAGACTTATTGCCCCAATTTTTTGCACCTTTCTTTCTGCATTGCACTAATGCACCAGATGCATAAGCAGACGGCCATACTTTATAACGTCGTTTTACTTTGTGATAACAAGCGTCTCGTTTTTTCTTTTTCTTTTTACTCTTGCGTTTCTTTTTACGCTTTTCATCAAGAGCAACTTCCAATAAGTCTTTGAGTCGTATCATTTTGATTTACCCCATTTTGTACCTCTACCTGGATCATCACACGCTGCTGGGGTCTTTCTGCAATCAGGACTTTTTTTACGTCCTTTCCCGGCACAAGCTTTACATTTTATTCTTCTGCCTGTTTTTTTGCTACGCTTACATGTATTGCAATCTATCCAACCTTTGCCTTTGTTGCGACTAAACCATTTTTTTAGATCTTCATCAATCTCATCTTCATACATGATCATTTGATCTTTATCAGAAAATCCGTCATCTGGAAGTTTTGCTTCTCGTTTAACGCAATTAGGAACACGCTTACCGAACATGGTTTTCATGCCCTTCTTCTCATAGCCTTTCCAGCATTTTTCTGATAATAATGGTTTAAGTTTTATCACAATTATATTCCTGCTTTGCGTGCCCATTCTTTTGAAACTTTATCTGAATCAATTGGTCCACCTTTAGCCCACGTGTCACACGTTCTAGCTGAATGGCATTTGAAATGATGCATCCAACAATATCCAAATCCTACGTATGCATCTTCTGGCATACCTGGAAAGTCTGATGCTGGTAAATCAGCCATCATGCTATCTGCAACATCCATTGGGTCAGCATCTTCTAAATCTTCTGGAGCTTCGACAGTAGGTAAACACTTTTGCATTCTTTGTGAAATATCAAATGCTACACAATTACCACAACGCATACCTCGAGCTTCTGCAGGAGTAGCACCTTCCCATTCTTCACTCATCTTTTCCCAGTAACCATCACTTTCTGCAGATGGATTCATTGGACCATATGCATGTTTTTTCCTAGTGCTGTTTCTGTTTTTAGTGTTGAGATCAACGTCTTGAGTTGCTGCTGGACATTTAGTTTCAGCTTCGATTAGTATGTGTTTTAATTTTTTCATTAATGTCTTTTATAATAAATATTAATTGTTTTAATTTGAACTAGATACTGCGGATGCTAATCTTGTGAAGCTGTGAACTCTCCATCCGTTGCCACCCATACTTCTAATCATGAGTGAATCTGTTTGACGTAATCCAGCATCAGTGTCTAATGTTAATTTATCTACATTTAACAATGCATCAGTACTATTAGTAGCATATGAAATACCAGATATCTTTGAAGAACCACTTTGTATTACAAATTTGGCAGTACTCCCTCCAATTGCAGCAATATCAAATGTATACTCATATCCTAAATATGTATCATCACCATCGTTAGCTGCTGGTAGTTGCACTGTAATAGTTTGAGTATCAGACGACAATAGTACCCGAGTCCGACCGCCGGCGGGTAAGCTACCTAAGTTAGGTCCTAATGTTACTGTAGAAGGTCCAATTGTAGTAGTTGGTAGTATTATTTGAGAAGCTGACTGAAAATTAACTTCTGACCCAGAGACTAATAAACTTCCTGTTATGACAGCATCTCCATTAAATGGAAATCCAGATCCAGCACCAGCATTTTCTGCATATGAAGCAGTAACAGCATATGAAGCACTTGTTATAGTTCCAGCATATGTTCCATTAAATGAACCAGTAAATGACCCGGTAGCTACAACTTCTGTAGTCGCGGTGCCATCTAATGCATCAATGATGCGAGTTATATGTTCTGCCTTACTGGTTAATCCGTCTTGTATACCTGTTTTACTTATTGTTGCCATTTACATTCCTTTTCTTATACATGGGCCAATTCTTAGTTTTTTCATTGAGCCAATCTTGTCTTTCATCACACCCACAATCTTCGTCTAATAGTTTAGCAATTTTTTCTGTTAATTGATCTAATCGTGTTGCTGATGTAATCTTTTTAATGTCGTCTCCTAATCCTCTAGATTTCATATAATGTCCTTAATATTTATCAGTTACCGGGTATCCTTTATTAATACTGTCATTTGGATGTTTACCTGGTCCTTTTTTAAAATTTGTTTTATGACGATGTCCGGTACCCCATGGGCCTCCATAATCTGAGTAATCATGTTCTTTACCAAATGGTCCTGCAAAGTCTTGTTCTTTTATAGTAGTCATATCCGTTAACAATTTCTTAAGTTTTTTAAGTATAGTGTTATGTTCTGGAGTCATTGGTATTTCTAATACTTTGCCTCCTGGGTAACCATAATCTTTTTCTGGGTGCATTATTTTGCTATGTCCAGTATCATCAATTCCCAATACTTTGTAAGGAACATTTTTCATTGTTATTTGATTGCTAGGTATTACTGTGCATTGTTTTGGATGATCCCATTGACCTCTCGGATCTTCAATTGCGTTCATATATTTTAAAACATTTTGCCAACTATTTTTGTCTAATGTTTTACGTTTTGTTATATGTGCTGCTAAATCGCCTATTACATCCATTTTAACGCCTCCTACAACTTGTTCTATTTGTAATTGACTCAATGTAATACGTTTAGACATCTCTTTTAAACGAGCTAATAACCCTTTATTACGAAGTTTTTTGAAAGCTAAGTTTTCTATAGAATATTCACCTTCTGCTTCTAACCCGGTTTGTCTCATTTTGTATAATCGTTCTAATATATGTTTAATTTGATATTCTAATTTAGGATCTCGCTCTGACAAATTTTCTATTTCGTATTCAAGTGGAGCCATTTTTGCATCAATAACTTCATCGTCGATTGATATAACATCAGCATTTGGTTTTTTTAACCATTTACTCTTCATTAATGAATATTGTCCTACTGATGAATGTAAACGATCATTCCAATCTTGTGCATATAATTCAATATCCATTCCCTTGTATGTTAACGGATAATTAGTACTCCATATGCTTTTTTTAGCCATCATTAAATTTTTAACTAAATGTAAATTCTTTCCTACTGATTGATAATCAATAACAACATGAAGATCGATATCTGATTTATCTGTCCAATTATAGTTTGCATTACTCCCAATAAGCAGAACATCTAATATTTTTGCTGTGTCTGGAACTTCTAAAAAATCATAGAATGCTTTTGCTATGCGAAGAAATTTATAGGATAGTCCTTTTTTAAGACGATCTCCGTCCCAAAGTTTTGGGTTTAATGTGCTCTGTGTTTCGTATTCGTGTAGCATTTAATATAAATACCGTTACTTCCAAAAGAGCTGAATTGCTATAATTGAAAATGCTAATATTAAACATGTAGCTGTTTTTAAATTTACAGCTTCACCTCGAAATAAGTATGTCATGGCTGTAAATATAACTATCCCTGATACAAAAGAAAGAAATCGGCCTGGCCAGAATTCTCCTTGAAATCCATCAACTGACAGTCGTGTTGCCTCCATGAATAAATATGTTATTGGAATTCCACAAAACATTAAAGCCCAACGCCATTCTTTTGCCCACGGCCATATAATTGGTCCATTGACTTGTATCCATACGATACATTGTCCAAAAGTAAATAGTAATGCTGATAATGTGATATATTTTAGATTCATTTATATATTATAAGAAATATATTTTACAAATCAAAATCCTCCCATTACTGCCTCGTCGATTGCTTCTTGCATTTCACTTTTTGTAGCTGAAATTTTAAACGAAATGTCTGCTTGATAACGTTTTATTTCTTCCCCATCTAAAAACATTACGACTGTCGGCACAACAACAACTTTATATTTTTGTTGTAAGTTTGGATATTTAGTTATATCGTAGTACTTAACATTACAATCCGTTAACTTAGTAAGCCATGTTACTTTGTTAGCGTTATTCCATGCTGCGTTAAAATGTTTAACGGTAATCTGACTATAACAATTCATCGTAAAAACTAATATACTTATAAGTAAAAATAATTTTTTCATAATAGACTATCTTAAATTATCAATTTTTTCTTCAATTCTATCCATATCTTCTTTAAGTTCGGATACATCTTCTTGTGTAGTCATGATGGTCTGTCGTATTAACTGATCTTTCATGTCATATTCCATTCGGGTAACTTCTGGATCTGGTGGCTTTGGTAATTCTTTTGCCTCTTGTATGTCTGCCTGTAAAGCAAACCACATTCCCACTACCGTTGCAATTGCAAATGCAATTCCTATCAATGTTTTAATACTTACCTTAAAACCAGTGTCTTCATTTAATTCTGTTGCCATATCTCTGTCTTTATAATATTATATAATTTACTCCTACACTAAAATTGTGCCATCTTCTGTTCCAATATTTATTATATTTTCCTTCAAGGAATACTCCTAAACTTTTATTAAATTTATATCCAAATATCAATCCTCCAGAATAATCAATCCATTGACCGTCATTAAAATTGTGATATGAATATTCATTTGCAGTTTTAATATGAAGTGGCATCAAGTTAGCCCAAGAATGAAGCCAAAAGTCTTTTGTATAGTGATAAAAATCAAAACCTAATACTAATGAATGATTCCATTGTAAGTCTAATGCGTTACGTTCTTTTTCTGTATACTCTGCTAATACTTCTGGAACTACAACTGCTTCCCATACTTGTGTGTTTTCTGCAACTATATTACCTGCAGGATCAAAATATGTTACTCCACCATCACCATCAAATTCGATATTATATCCTTGTTGTAGTGCTAATTGTGTATAATGAAGATTTCCATCTGACAGTAACCATTCGTCTAATGGATTATACCCATATGGTTCTGATATTCGTTGTACTGCACCAATATTAAATGATAATTTGTTTCCTAGTTTTTGTCTATAACGTTCTGAAGACTCAAAATACTGTATATCGGCAAATCCGTCTTGTACATATTCTACTTTTGCTATCCAATTTTTAGCAACATATCGTAAAAAGTGATCTTGATTAAAAAACGATGTACCTTGTTGACGTGTCCAATCTGCTTCAAATAAAAATTCAAATCCATTTATTTTTCCTATAGTAGCAGCGTCACCATATGTTTTTTCTGTACCATCAAAAAATACATTAGTTCGATTTTCATATCCAAATCTTGCAATCTTTCTGATACCTAATGCAATAGAATAATCAAATGGTGTTTTTTCAGTAAACGTCTCTAATCCATCTGTTACAGAATAAACATCTACATCTGATACTGAATTACCTCCTGTTATTGCACCATAAAATGTAGAATATTTAAAAACTTTTTTAATTGTTTTTTTAAACTTAGAATCTGTTTGACTAAATGCAATGGTTGGTATTAGTAAAAATAATATTAATAATTGTTTCATTGTTTTATAATTTTCTTGTTAAATTGTTTTCCGTCGTGCGTTATTGTTAAGAAATACACTCCAGTTTCTAATGTGTTTAGGTATAAACGATCGTCATTCCCGGTTAATACTACTTTACCAGTTGCGTCTTTTAATTCATATACGATACTTAAATGGGTCTTAATATTTAAAATATTATCGGTTGGGTTTGGAAATACAACTATACCATTTGCTAACATTTCGTCTAAACCAACAGGCCACCCTTCTTCGCAATAGTCATACATTGATTGGCATGATGCATCCCATTCTGTTTCGCAACAATATACATCTACATCTATTACCCAAGCATAACAGCCGTTGTTTAGCCAATAAGGATTACCAGGTCCACCAACGCACCCTGCGTCGTATAGACACGCAGTTGAGTCAGATACATTTGCTTCAGGATTATAATTATATGCATTTGGATCTGTACATCCTGCTAATGGTAGTATACAAGTCCCATTATCTGTATTAGCTAATGGATCGTAATTTAATGCAGTTGTGTCCGTACAACCAAATACTACTTCTATACATGATCCATTATCTGTGTTTGCTAAGGGGTCATAATTGAATGATGTTGGATCCATACAACCATAAATTACCGGTATACAAGAGCCATCATCTACGTTTGCTAATGGATTATAATTAAAAGATTCTGGGTCTGTGCAACCATATATAGGATATATACAAGTTCCATTGTCTACATTTGCTGTTGGGTCATAATTTAATGCTAAAGAATCCATACAGCCAAAGTATATACATGAACCATCATCGATATTTGCTTCTGCATTATAATTCCAAGACAACGGATCCATACATCCATATACAGTAGATATGCAAGTGCCATCGTCAATATTGGCATTTGGATCATAATTAAATGCCAACTCATTTGTGCACCCATATACAATAGGAATACATGAGCCATCGTCTGTATTAGCTAATGGATTATAATTAAATGAAGTAGAGTCTAAACAACCATATATTTTAGGTTCGCAATAGTCTCCACAATATGGTAATGCTGAATATGTAATCCATGATGGAGATTCAAAAGGTTGTAATGCACCTTGTCCATTATTGGCAAAAGGATTTGATCCTTCATACATTAATTCAACACCATCTTCGTTAGTTAATTTAAATGAATTATGCCATGTTTGAAATTCAACTTCTTCTGGCGATTGTTGTGGTAACGCATTTTCAAAGTAGTAAACATATACTGGTTTATTAGTATTTAATGGGATATTAAAAGTTTGTTCACTCAATCCGAAGCCCATTGTATATGTTCCTAATGTGTTTCCGTCTTGATACACTCCGATATATGAGTTACCCCAGCCGTCAGCTGCAGCGTCACCAATCCATAATGTATAATTACATGTTTCTACTATTTGATTTATAGTAGCATCTGGATTATAATTATAAGCCGCGGTGTCGATGCACCCATATATATGCAAATTAGCACAAGTACCATCATCTACTGTAGCTTCTGGATTATATTCTTGATATGCTGAATTAGTACATCCTGGTATTGGTTCTATATTATTACACGGAACTCCATTAACAACTCCAGAATATGCAGTAGACCCAAAATTTGGCTCAGGTAGTTCCCACAATACGTTTCCATTGCAGTCATATATGACAACATCTCCGTCAATATTTCCACCAGTTGTAGATCCAGCTAAACCGTCACCATATGAATCATTAAAAACTAATTCTGCGCCAGCTGCAGGAATACATGTAGTATAACTATATGTTTGACCAATATCATTAAAGTTATAGGTACCTTGTGATATATTATATAATAAGTTCCCATTTGATTGATCTACAAATAACCACGATGTTTCTCCTGGATAACTGTCTAATGTAACTTCGATTGTTACTTCGAAATCGCCAGGATCACAATTTTCTCCGCTGGTACCATCACATGAACCGTCATCTTGATTAGCCCATGGGTTGTAATTTTCAGAGGTAGGCTCTGTACATCCAGGTATACATGCATATGGTGTATATGATATAGTGTCTGATTGTGTACCGTCTACATAATTAATAACTAGATAATGTTCTACTGACCAATTTGGTGGCATATTTTGTGTCCCGGCATATACGCCAAAGTTACCACCAGGAACATTTGCTGGTTGTCCAATTGGATATGTAAATGGACCTACACCTTCTGCCGTTGAATAAGAAACAGATTCTACTTCACAACTTCCTGGACCGTTAAACCATTCGAATATTATAGCTGCTTGAGCGCCGTCATTGATGCATAGTTGGTATGCATTAGAACTTTCAAAATTACAATTCTGCGTTACACTTAAAAACGGAATAATACTTACTAATAATAATAACAAAAACTTTTTCATATTTCTTCTTCTGAGTCTGTTGAGTTAGGTCGTTTAAATATTTTACCTGCTTCTGCGATACCAAAACATCCTAATGTAATCCATAAGAATGAATTGTAAATAAATTCGTTAACATGTAATGGATTTCCCATCCATCCAGTTACGATATCTGCTACTGCAAATAACACCATTACTGCAAACGAAGCAAATCCTACTACGCTTTTTTCATTGATATCATTTTCGTCTTTAAAAATATTTGCGAATGCCATGAGCTTTCCCTTTAAGTTTAAGAGTAACCTTTTCATAATTGCAACCTTTTATTGTTTATAATTGTTTTAACATTTCTACTAGTTCTGGTTGTGGAAAACAATCGAATTTATCTTTTCTAACATTCGTATGTGTCCATAAGCCAAATTGCTTTGCATTGTATGCATCTGCGTTAAATTCAAATGCATCTTTTGGATGAACTCCTTCTTTTAATAGTTTAGGTAGTCCATTTTCCAAATCCATTTTAGGATAAATGTCTTTTAAATGTAGAATAAGTAATCTTAAACTTTCTATTTGCTTATCTGAGTAAGCGTGCCAGTATTGATGACCTCTAAATTTATATCCTAAATCACAAACATATTCTGGTTTTACTTCAGTATTGACATATGTATAATACTTGTCGCCTTTCTTTTTGAGGTATCCAAAATTATTTAGTTCAACACCACCTGATAGTTTGGATATTTTAAAACTTCCTACTTTACCTAGGTGCCAACCTAAATAGTTGTTTGGAAAACATTCTACTACAACGCCATCATGTTTAGTCTTGCCTTTTACATTGCTTCCACCAATACAATATTGAGTAGCTACTCGGCCTCGTTTGTCTTTGTTCCACTGACTAACTGTGTTATATGGATTATCCCAACCAGCAGTATGATGCAAAAAGAATCCTAATGGCTCTATTTTACCATAGTCTCTTACGTATTCGTCTTTGTCTAAGTATTGACGGTCAATTACTAATCCATCTTTAGTAGTGTATTGTGATTCTTCAGCTGCAGCTTCAGTGTCAGTATCAATACCAATAGCTTCCCATGTTTTGGTTCCAACTATACCGTCTGCTGTTAATCCGTTTTCTGATTGAAATCTGCGTACTGCTAACTCTGTATCCGCACCGAATATACCGTCTGCGGATAATTCTAATGCAGTTTGTAACTCTTTTACGTGTGAGCCTTTACTGCCTCGTTTTAATAACATACTTATCCTTTAATAATAAATATGTATTGTTTAAGATTACCGTAGATATTTTTTATTGTTTTGAGGATTGTGCTGTATATAACCGCCCCATTTGTATTGTGCGTAAGCGTGTCCTGCTGCTTCTGCCTTCATTCTTGCTTCTCCATTGGTTGATACTGAGGCAAAATGATAGAAGCTTGTGTTCTTGGTTCTACACATTTTAATTTCAGATAAATTGCACTTTAAAAAGAAGTCCCAATCTGCAACCATTCCTAACTCATAGTTTTCATCCCACCCACCTAATCGTAGATAATCTTTCTTATACATCATAAACGGTAATGTTGAGCCATTCCAATTGTGCCCTGCTTTTACTAAGTTTTGTTCATACTTCCAGAAACGATCTAAATCGAAACTCTCAACATCAGTACCTAAGTTTTCTATTACAAAGTCTTTGAACATAGATGGGTATGGTTCTATCTGATTTGGTGTCAATACTATAGGATATGATCTTTCCAAATTATCCCAATATGTTCTGCTACAGTTGGAATGATATATATTCCAATCTTCTTCTAAACGGGTATCCCAATCTTTAGGAAACACATTGTCATCATTAACGATCAACACCTTATCGTATTTTGCGTTCATTACTCCTAGATTGGTTCCTCTACACAATCCAACATTCTGTTCCATATCGAGAATGTCAATAGATCCACCTCTGACGCTGTCATACTTGTACAGCACTTCTTTGTTTATATCGTAATGACCATCGACTACTACGATTATCTGATTAAAATTCTTTTGACCCTTTGTCGCAGACTCTAGGCATAAGTCTAGCATTTCTGGATTTTTATATGTTGGTATTATTACTGATATCATATTGTATATGCTCTCCAATTAGTTAATGGTGATAGCCAGGCTGTCTCTCCGTGTGTAGCATAGCCAGGTAAAGGTGTTATCAACAACTCTCCTTGCTGTCTTAACTCTAAAAACATTTGGAAATCATTAGGATGTGTTCCTGATGTATGTTTTCTTAATATGGACTCTACTCGTTTCAATGTAGATACCTTTGCAGCAAACGTCATGGTTGTGCTATTGGTTATTTTCCAATGACAGCTGTTAGTCAAATAAACTCTTGTGTCTTCACCGCCACCTTCGCAATATGGATTACCTCCTTTGCTTGGGTCTAGGTATTTATCTGGATGATCATATAGTGCTACAAATGATGCTCCTAATTCAAACCCTTCTCGTATTATCTTTGCTGACTCTGGTTTATGTATGTAATCATTTTCTATAAAATAAACTATATCATCATCATTATATTTCAATGCTTCGTCTAATGCTAAGTTAAATGTGCCTGCTCCATGTCCTACTGAAACTGATTTAACTTTGGTTTCTGCTAAATGAAAAGATGTTGTTACAGCTTTTACCATATCTGTAGTTTCATCACTACAATTATCAGCAATAACTAACCAATCTTCCTTTTCGAATCGATTCGACGCATTTACTAAACATGTTTCATTGTCTATGTAATCTGGTTTTTCTTTTTTATAACCAGCATCTGATATTCTATAAATTATTTTCATGTTAATTTAATTTTATTTTTTGGTACCGTATAAAAATGTTCTGATTGTTTTTTATTTAACAATGTTTGATGTGCGACAAATGTTTCTTTAATTGCATTTAAACGTATCCAATTATGCTTCCATAAAACATATGGAAATGAAATCTGATCTCGAATAGAATTATTATTTATTTCTGCCCACCACATTTCATTGAAACTAACAATGTGACTATTGTTTCGTCTCATCAATATACCAGTTTCATATAATCCATAATCTTCATATTGTTCTCGAAGATATTTTTTTATTTGATTATTAACAATTGTGCTATCATCTAAGTTTCTTTGAATTATAACTTCTGCTTCTTGTATTATATTACTTCGATCACAATGTTCATGTAGACACATATCAAAATTTGTCATATACAATTCAAATAAATCAACTGGGTCGTATTTAAACAAACATGAATTATCCATCCATATCCAAGCATCATAATTTGGTAAATATTTGTGCGGTAACATTTTATATTTACGGGCTTGTTTTCTAGCAGACAATTCACAATCAACTAATCTAATATCCCATGTATTAGATTTTAAATGTGGTGTATTAGTAAAACATATAAATTCTATAGAGCTATCTCTATATTCTGGCAATGTTCCGTGTATGTGTTCAATATCATCTGTAAACAATGCAGTATATACTACTAATCTTTCTTTATTCATATCAATGTTTTCAATGTGTTTAACATAATGTTTTGTGCTACAAAATTCTTCTCCGCCTTTTATAGTATTTTTTATATAGTCATTATATCTACCATGTTCTATTTGTTCTTCAATATTTTTTTTCACAACATCTGGTTGCATTTCTACTAATCCAGGATATGAATCAAACGCACCAACGGCTCCTGCGCCTTTAATTAACACGGTTGGTATTCCTAATTGTATAGGTTTAAAACATAGTGTCGACGGAGCAGCAACTATTAGAATTGAATCTGCTATTAATTGATCAATATCCTCACAATTTGTAACAACATCACAATCTAGTATACTTTTAACATAATTTATATCTTCAACATAGTTTGGTTTATCAAGTCTTGTTTTTATTTTAACCTTTATAGGACATTGAAACTTTTCTTGTAATTCTAATAGACCGGTTCGTTGTATAAATGTTTTATCAAAGTTAACTGGAAATATGGAGCTACGATTTGATAAAAAGTTAGTTATAACTAAAATATGCTTATTGTTACCTTTAACATGTTTTAGTGTGTCATTAGTTGGTATGCCTCCTTTACTAAAGTCCATACTATAATCATATGCAGTTCCAATTTCGTTATGTGGTGAATCTTCATTTCCGTGTGAGTTGCCGATTACTATAACATTATTTTGTTTACAATATTGATAAAAAGATGGAATATTATATTCTGGTTTCTTTCTATTGTCATCGTATATTACAAACTTATACTTAGATATATCTATATAATCACAAAGACTTTGCTTTATACGATCTCCATGAAATTGCACTCCTGGCCCTTGTATTATATTATCAATATAATCTTTGTATTGTTCTAGTTTTAACTCACGTTCATCTATATCACCTACCCATGGTGTTTCGTTACTAAACAATCCAATTGAAAACAAATCAATAACATAATTTTTAGATAATTCGGGTATGATAGGCCATAGTTTTTCTGCAACACGATGATTAGTAAATAATAATAAAACACGTTGATCCATTATCCTATACCTTTCCAAGTTGCTCCATTTCCAGTATAAAAATGATTAACTGATATGGATGAGTCGTAAATATAATGTTGATGTTTATCTATCATATCTTTTGCCCAATATCTATCTTCTTTGCCTGGATATTGTTCCGGCATTGGATTATTAACTAAAACGGCTTTTTCATAAAAACAAAATGCGTTATGAAGAAAATATCGTTGTTCTATATCTGAATACATATCCAATGTATCTTCTTCAGAAAAATGACTCCATATATATCTTTTTGATATTTTTTTGCCTTTGTATACAGGAATTTGATTTCCAAATACTGCTACATTTTTATTTTTAAAATGCATCACAACACGTTCAAGATTCATGTTAGTAATTTGAGCGTGTGCTGATAGTACCAAAACATAGTCATTAGAACATTGTTTAACACCCATATTAATTGATTTGCCAGGCGTATAGTCGTTGATTGATATAATTTTAATCGTAGTTCGATCTTTAAATAAATTGACAATTTCTAATGAATCATCAGTAGATTTATTATCTACTATTATGATTTCTGGTTTTTTGAAATGATCTAAACAAGATTGAATAGCAAATCCTATAAACTCGGCCTCATTTCTATTTCTTATAATAATGCTAATATTATCCATCAAATCTACCTGTATAATTTAATCTTGAATCTAACTCAAAATCTTGATAATCTAGTCCATTTTCAATCATCATATCATTTCGTAATTTTAAGTATTCAGATAAGTTATTTAATTGTTTAGGAAGTATTGCAAATTTATTGTCTCTTCCTGGCAATTCATTATCTACCGTAAAATGTTTTTCAATTGCATGTATTCCGAATTCAATTGCAACTTTTGCAGATTCAACCCCTTGCATATGATCTGAATATCCAACCCATTTAAACAATTTATTTAATTCTTTTAATTTTAAAATATTTGCATTTTTTGGATGTAATGGATATGTTGAAACACAATGCATTATACACGTTTTATTAATATCAATAATACGTGCTAACTCTTTAACTTCATCCCATGTAGTAGTTCCAATTGATATATATACTTTATCAAACACCTCCATGCATTTTTTAATAAGCGGATAATTTCTACTTTCGAAAGATGGTATCTTTACACACTTTGTTGTTACTTGTTTATATATCTCAATATCTCGTAATGAAAATACAGATGACATAAATTCGATATTATTATCATCACATACCTGTTTAAGATATTTATGGTCAGCTAATGTTAATTGAGCTTTTTCATATATTTCACGACGGCCATCAGTATCCCATACTCCAGGTTTAAGATTACTTACTGACCATGATTGAAATTTTGCATGTGTCGCTCCATTTGCTGCCGCTTCATTAATCATTTGTTTTGCTAATGCCATATCACCCATATGGTTCCAGCCTATTTCTGCTATAATATTCATAGTCGTTCTTTTGCTCGTTCTAAATCTTGTTGGTAATGTATATCGGTTGCATCATCTTTTATACATCCTATTCTTTTTGAAACATTACTGTTTAGTAAATGATCATATTTAAAAATTCTAACAGATCCGCTCCGTTTAAATGATGGTTCAATTGTAATCAAATCGTCATAGTTATTATCTATCATATAATCTACACAATAATCAAAAGTATGTTCTCTGTCTGGATGATCAGGTTGTAAACAAACTATTAAATCAAATTCTTTATCTATTGAATTAAGTAAATCAATATACACATCTGTTACCTCTGCGTCTTTAAGTAAATGTACTGGTCGCTCTACAAATGTTACTTTATTATCTAATGCTATTTTTAATACTTCATCACTTTCTGATGAAACAACAATTGTAGGATTATATTTACTTTGTTTAGCATAATCAATTGAATACTCAACTAATGTTTTACCTTTAATTTTTTGTATATTTTTTTTAGGTAATCTAGTTGAATCTGTTTTTGCTGGTATTATTGTTAATATCTTCATAATTTATTTATAGCCCATTTATATGCTCTAGTTTGACCTTCAATCGTCATTCCGCCAGTATGTGGTGTAACAATTATATTTTCTCCTTGATTCATTGCTTGTATAATAGGAGATGCTTGTAAGTCGTCAAATTCATTTTCAACTACATCTGCACCATAACCTGATATAACTTTATTTTCCAATGCTTCTACAATGTCTTGTTCGTTAACTATTTCTCCTCTACTGGTATTAATAATATATGGAGATTTTTTACTATATCCAAGTAATTCTTTATTAATCATGTACTTCGTTTCATCAGTAACATGCACGTGTAACGATATAACATCACATTGTTTAAACATATCTGTTAACTCGCAATAAGTATTAAGTAAAAACGCATCATCCATTTCATCTCGTTTATATGGATCATATACTTTTACATTAGCTCCAAATGCTTTACAATAACTGTACATCATTTTTCCTAAACGACCGTAGCCAATGATACCTATAGTCAATGATTTAACTTCTCGTCCTATAAATGGTATATAGTCCCAATTATATTCAGAAACATGTTGTTTGCTTTGTGGTATACTTCGTAGCAATGACAACATTAGTCCAAATGCTAATTCTGAAGTAGATGGTAACTGTTTAATTAATTCATAATCTTTAGTTAAAGACAAAATTTTAATGTTTTGTTTTTTACAATATTCAACGTCGATATGATTCATACCAGTTGAACATGTATTGATTAAGTTAACATCGGTTCCTTGTAATAGCTCTTTATCAATTTTATATGTTTGTTGATTAGGATTACAAACTATAGTATCAATATTACGTTTTAATAGTAAATCTCTAACTTGTTCTTTTGTTGATTCTTCACGAAGATATAACTCGTCACTTTTATTTATAAGTAATTGTACGATTCCGTCTAAATGAAATACTGGGGTTATTACTGCTATTTTCATTTTTTATTTTGTATGTTTAAACAAATTTCCTGAATTACTTCGTTTGTGTTTTTTCTAATTTTATAATCTAGCAATTTTTCTGCCTTTGTAATATTAGCAAATCTAACTAATATTTCTTGATAATTTCCAAATATTTTTTCAGCTGGGACAAATATTATGTCTGATTGATTTTTAAAATAATTATTAATATATTCTGCAGTGTATTTTACTGTAGTTTGTTCATTGGTTCCTAAATTTATAATTTCACCATTTGTAGTTTGTTGATTATTTAAAATACTTACAAATCCAGCTGCTATATCATTTGCGTGAGAAATTGATCTAGTTTGCAATCCATCACCATGTATTACAATGTCTTTACCTTGAGATGATAATTTAGCAAATAATGGAATATGTCCTCCACTCCATGTTGTCGAAGACCGTTTTGAAGCACACCCAAAGATACGTATTACGGTGCACTCTAATCCTTGTTGCTGAAAGGTATTTAGTATGTGTTGTTCACTATACCATTTTGATAAAGCATATGAATATCGTACGTTAGTGGGGGCGCCCATTGTTATGTTATCGTCTTCGCAAAATGTTTTTGAATTTCCATATATATCACTAGTAGATGCAAATATAAATTTAGTTTTATGTTGTAAACAACGTTGAACTAATAACTTAGTCATATGATAATTTGTATCTAATATGTCTGCAGATAATACACTACCATCCCATGCTTTTTTTAACGATGCAAAATGATATATAATATCATATTTTGTTTTATAGTTTTCAATGTTTTCTACTTTGTCATGTATAAATTTAAAATTTTTGTTTTTTATAGCATCTGACAAGTTATCTAGCCTTCCATATGATAAGTCGTCAATACCATCAACCATATGTCCTGCTTCAAGCAATAAATCTGTTGTATGACTTCCTATCAGCCCGGCAGCTCCTGTTACTAATATTTTTTTCATATGTTAACACTTTTTAATGGTCCATTATTTACATTGTGATTAAAAAATTCTAAAATAAGAGTATTTGCATAATGTTGCTCTATTACATCAGAATATTTATGAACATTTTCATAATGCCATCCCCATCTGTCTTTCCATGCTTTAAAGTTAGAATATTCACCAAAGTGATAATCGTTTCCTTGTATCGCTCCCTGTGCTGAATTTTTATTTATGTTGTATTTTTCTTTTAATGATTGATTGTTTAAACAATATAAATCTGGTAATATTAAACATGGTTTATTTTTATGATTGAATTGCATAGCAATATCAGGTAACCATAAGTGAAAATGATATTGATTTGTTGCAATTATATGTTTATTCCAATTTGAAACATTTATTCCAACGGCTGCCCACATCGGAAACTCTACAATAAATGGAGTTCTCCATACTTCTTGTTTTAGTAATTCTGTTTGCCGCTTTGTACATAACCAACGTTTAGAATTATTTCGAATTGACAAATGACACATTCCTATCATTCCTAGCGGAGACTCTCCTCGATCGAATTGCTGTAAACTATTTGATGTGTAGTTACCATGATCTAAAACATTGAATCCAACTATACCAAAGTCATTGAGTTTATCACTTTGTATATATTTGTCTAACTTCGAAAAAAAGTTTTTTGATATAGGGTATATATCATGTTGAAAACAAACTACCCATTTACAGTTAGGACGATTTTCATTAACAAAGTCTATAAGTGTTTGAGTAGCCATTTGTACACCTCTATCTTTGTTCTTTAGAAAAACAACATCATGTTGTTTGCAAATAGCTTCACCTTTATTTAATTCATCAACAGAAGAATTGTCATCAACATTGATAAATTCAAAACCTTCGGTATTAATGTTTTTCAATACCTCATTTTCTAACATATCATAATTGTTTCTTGAAGATACATATATGATAATACTATCACGCTTCATTTAATACATACCTTTAAAAGATTCTACATAGTTAGTAATATTTTGTTTAGGTTGATAGCCAAAATTTTGTGTAGCTGATATATCTGCTAATGTAATTCTAGCTTCACCTGGTCGTGCTGGAATATATGTAGTGTCATCGCTAAACATAGCAGCAATTTCATTTATAGAATAATTTGTTCCGGTACCTAGGTTATAAACTTCTCCAGTATGAGTATGTTTACTCAAACATATCAATCCGTCACAAATATCATATACATGAGTAAAGTCTCTTCGTTGTTCTCCATCACCTGTTATAGTTAATGATTTGCCATTTGAATACTGTCTTTCAAAGATACCTATAATAGTTGCATATGTTCCTTCGGTTGGATGTCGATCTCCATATACATTAAAAAATCTAGCACTCACCGTTGATATATTATATACTTCAGAATACATTTTCAACGTTTCTTCACCAGTCCATTTTGCAAATGCATATGGATTTAATTTTGGTCCACCATATGCGGAACTACTAGCAGCATATATAATTTTTGCATTACATCTCCTTGCTAATTCACAAACATTAACAGTACCCATTATATTGGACTGAAAATAACGTATTGGATCTTTAAATGATGGTTGAATTCTTGCAAGAGCTGCTAAATGAAAAATTAAATCAAAATTTAAATCTTCATATTTAACATTATCTAAGTTGTTAATATCATCAATAATGTATTTAACATTTTTATGTTTGTTGTTTCTACTGCTAGATTGTGAAGACAAATTATCAATAACAGTTATTTCATAATCTGTTGTTTGTAATAATCGTTTTACTAAGTTATATCCAATAAAACCTAAGCCTCCGGTAACTAATACTCGTTTTTTCATTTATAATCCTTCGTATAATTTATTTTGTCGTTCTTGTCGATCAATTGTTTTGTCGTGACGTAAACACCACTGCTCTTCAATTGGAAGATAACTCATTGTCCGGTAGCCTTCTAATACTTCATGAACTCGATTTACCCATGTTATCTTTTTATTGTTCTTGTAAATGCGCCATTGAAAGTCCGGAAAGTTTACCCAACCTTGATCATTAACACCCCAATTCCATTTTGCTATATGTTCTTTAGTAAGCCCTTCAACTGTGTTTATTCTAGGAACTTTTAACACATCAACGTCATTATGTTTTAATACTTCAGGTATCATATCCATCATATATGTTGTAGGCATCTCATCTGCGTCTATCTGAAATATGTAATCTCCTGAGCAATTATCTGTTAGGTTGTTTTTAAAGTTGGCAAAGTGATTATCTAATGAAAAATCACATATAAATTTAATTCGACCTTCTTTATATAAATTACCACAATATAGATTAACTTCCATTTCGGGTGTTAGTGGAGTATGGGATGCAGATTTTTTATATGCCCCATCTTGTTGTACAACTATCTCATCTTGCTCACGTTTGTTTTCTAAAAGAAAATTCAGTAAACGTTGTATCTCTATAAATTCATTGCAGACTGTTATAGCGTAACTTATTTTCATTCGGAGTGTTTTTCTAAATCGTTTAACAATGCTAAAGTTTCACCAAAATTATAGTATTTACATTTGCCTAATTTTATATAATAGTCAAAGGTATCTCGATTTATTCCTATATTGATTTCAATACCGGTAATTAATTTGGATCTTTCTATTTTTAATAATTCTGTTTCTTTCTGTGTCATATTATATTATAATAAATTTACTTTAAATATCCTATACTTTTTGAAGTTTTGGAAGTTTTAATTTAGGAAGTTTTAATTCTACTTGCTCTGGTATACTATTAGTACCTTTATCAATAATATCCAATAACAAGTCATATTGTTCAGATACAGCGGTTTCCGTAAATTTGCTATTAACAAAATATCGTTGACGAGTAGCCAATTGTTTCCATCGTTTATAATTTTTAAGAACGTCTACTAGCATTTTGCTGGCATACCCATAATCAACCGTAAACCATTGGGCTTCTTTTAATAAGAAGTTGTTTGCTGCAGATTCATGTATATTAGTTAACGTTCCTGGTAATGCACATATGAATTCCTTTTTCAAGAAGTCGGCCTGGCCAGAATAATGTGGAGCAATAATAGGTTTACCTGTTGTAGCAAATTCTAATAACGGTCTTCCGAATCCTTCTGCTTTTGTAAAACTAATCATGGCTTTAATTTTTTTGTCATTATACAATGCATTCATTTCTGCATTTGTTAAATCTCCATGAAGTAAATACACTGATGGTAGTTTGTGTTTCTCTGCTCCAAATGTATCTCGTATCTGATTGATTTTGTTTTCAATCTCCCAACGATCTGTTACACTATATGTAGCCCCACTTGTTTTCAGTACTAGAGCCGGCTTAGTTTTTTTGTCTTTGAATGTTTTAAAGAAACAATGCAACGCGCCGCTTATATTTTTTCGATCTTCCCCCAATTGGCCAGACAACCAATGTCCACACATTAAGAATGCTTCTTTTTCTTGGATAGTCGACAAAGCCGGTACCGAAGTAGTTACGTTGTTACTGTCATATATTTTATCATTGAAATATTCAGATATTACTTGTAAATTGGTAGTTATAGTTTTACCATGTTTTGCTGCCGTATCTTCGAAAGTCTTTTTGGTAAATTCACTTGGTACAATGGTTATTTGCATTTGATTGATTCTGTCAATCCATTCTGGGTTACAAACACTTCCTTCTGTCCCTGCTGTGACTCCTATATTGTATTGACCAACTGCTTGAAACTCATTAGGCACAGTTATTTGTACCCAGATATCTGGCTTAGTTTGTAATGGTAATCCTATAAACTTTTGTCGCCACTCAGTAGGTATAGGATATGTAAATGGAGTATTGCCCCATGGCATTGAAAGCAGATTAATATCCCATTCATCTTTTTTCTTGTCTATAAATTGTTTAATAACTTCTCGGGCATGATGTCCGTAACCAGATTGTGTTGCTACTGGTGATGATATAACTACTTTTCTCATTATGCTATTCCTATGTTTTCGTATTGTTTTTCTTCAACTTTATTAAATGTGTATCTAGGGCGGCTCAAAGGTCGACTAATTAATAAATCAGTCATTTCGATAACTTTGTCTGCCATTTGCTTTGCGGTTAATCCATTATCCAAACAAAACTGTCTACCTCTTGCGCCTAATGCTAGTCTTGAAAATAAATCCATATCCCACCAATGATGCATAGCATCTGCTACATCTTCTGGTTGACATCTATCGTCAAATATATACGGTGTTGGCACACTTCCTTGTAATGATCTGTTGCTTGGAAATACTGGTTTAGCCCAAGCCCCATGTCTATTATATTTACCCATATGATTAGTTGGAAATTCTCCATCGAATCGTATCCATTCATCATTTTCATCTAGGAATCCACATTGGTCTTGAAGACCTCCGGTAACATTGTTTATGATAGGTGTTCCTGCTAGCATTGATTCTGTGCTACTTAGTCCCCAACCTTCATTGCTGGCTATATTCACAACTACATCGGCAACGTTATACATTGCATTAAGATCCTGTACAGAAAGTTTAGCTTCTGAAAACATTATTTTACAATCCGGAGCAATATTCTTTGCAACTGCTCTTAAATCAGTTCCGTTGCCATCAGTTGGCGTTGTGTGCATAAGCAGCATTGTTTTGCTTCGTTGTTGTGGCGTTAACTTGTCATTGAACATTTTAAATGCAAGTATCACATCACCTGGTTGTTTTCTTCTTATATTCCTATTATTCCAAAATACTACAAAATCTGCGCCATTGGCTTCTTTTATTTGTTTGTGCATATTTTGATATTCGGGTTTATTTCGATCTAATGGTGTATATACATTTTCGTCTAATCCATGTGGTACATATCCGGTAATGATACCTTTTTGATCTTTTTCTTCTGAATCATAGTCATATACCTCAAATCCATTCTGTTTAAGCACTTCTCTGTGTATATTGTCTGACTGCTTACTGATTCCCATAATCATATCGCAACTACCGTAAAATGGGGCGTTCCACATTGGATACGGGAGATCGTCCCAAATTGAAAGATATGAAATAGGAGTACCATATGTAGTTTTAATTTCGTGCTCTAAAGCATATAACCATGTCCAATATCTTGGATCGGTAAAATGCATAATAACATCTGGCTTTTCTTGATTTAATATTGAGAATAGTACATTACGATCGCCATATCCTGTCCATGGAATAACTTTTACATCAGCATCCGTAACACCCGTCTCTTGAGCTACTTGTTGTGATACATCTTGACCCTTACCGTGATTGGGATGCTCAAGAGCTGCTCCTAGTTGCACCCAATCATAATGGTGAACTGTTTTCATGATTATTTCACGACTAATAGTTCCAATACCACTTGGTAAACGAAAATCATCAGATAGTAATAATATTTTTTTCTTTGTTGGTTTGTTAGCTTCTACTGGTTGTAGCTTTGGTAACTTCATTTAAACTCCTTATAACTTTTATATAAATATCAGCCTAGTACAACTACCGGCTTTTTTTGTTTATTAATATTTGTATATGCTGTTTTTAAAAATGGATCCATTTTATCTTCGTTAGTCATTATGATCATATAATCACAATTTTCTGCAATGAGTTTCATTCTGTGATGCAATTGACTGAAATGATATGATTTACCATAATATGTTTTAGGCATTGCTGAGTATAAGTTATACCCTGAATAAGACGGATTATATTCTTTATATGACATTCCAAATTCTAATGCATATTTTCTAACCATATGATTTGCGCCTTCGGCACCACCAGCACCTATAATTGTAACATTTTCATATTTAGTTTTTAACTCCCGCAATGCTTCTTGAACTTTGCGTCTGTTCTGCCAATGTTTATTTCCTATCAATGCAACTTTCATTCTCGTATTCTATTTTCTTTAGGACAATTAACATAGTCTGTCTTGAACGGGCACCATTTACAATTCTTTGCACCTTTGCCTGCTAATGCTAAATATTTACGGTCTGCATTTTTATTGCCCTCGCCATCAAAGCACTCTTCGATAAATGTATCAATTCGCTTCTGCACTTTCTTTTGTGTAACTGTGCCAGAAGATGGTCTATGTTGTTGTATTCGTTTCTGTGGGAACATTGAGTTTTCCATTAGCTTTCGTTTAACTATGAAAAATTCTACATTAATATTTTCTTTAGGTATTCCATACTGATCAGAAAAATAATTTTTATATGTAACCAATTGAGCTGATTTTAATGAGTCGGCTTTTTGATATTTATTCCATCCCATTCTGCTTGTTTTAATATCAATAATATCAATAGTATTAGTAGGTTTATGTCGTATAACTAAATCCATAAAGCCATACCAATATACTGACTCATTTTTTGTAGATGCTTGTGTACATAATTCCATTTCAATACCTAATAATTCGTAGTCACGACTTGAAAAGTATTGGCCTCTTCTTTTCTTAAACCATTCTAATATAGCTACACCATCTTGATGATACTCTGCTAATTGTAATGGATTCGAAAAATGTTCTCCGTCTTTATCAGAAACACATTTGCTATATTCAGTTTTAATATTATCCATTAACAATGCTGACAAATCTATACTATCAGCTCTTTTAACAGAATCGGTATACATAACCGTTAAATAATGTTGAAACGTTTCGTGAAATGCCGTACCAAATACAGTTTCTATAGAAGAAGTAAATGGAGCTAATCCATCTATATATGCAAGTTTCCAATTCAATGGACAACGCTCATACATACTCCATTGAGAATATGATATTCTTCTAGGCACCGACTTAGGGTCTCGTACTGCTAGTTTATATATTGGACTAATATAGTTTACGCTTTCCTTACTCATTACACGTTTTATTTATAATATAAGGAAATTATTAGTATATACCAAATTCTATTCAGATATAATTTATGATTTTTTCTTGAACTTAATCGGCCATTTCCATCCGACATTAAGCACATGTATATATTCACCTCGACCGGATTGACCTGTACCCATTTCGGCACAAAAAGTAAAGAATCCTAAATCATCGATTTTAATGTGATACTGTGCATATAGCATAGCTGGTCTAAATCTCACACCTAATATGATACTAGCATTTTCAATACCACCCATATCATAATAAGATCCTAAACCTATTTTTGCAGTCCATATATCGGGAAAAGAAACACCTGCTGATATGTCAATTAAACTATAATCACCAAAATCTGATGTTCGGCCGATGCATAGTGAAGTAAATGGAAGATTACTAACCTCCCAATCATCAATAACACCTATACCGGTATTTGCTTCTACGTATATTTGATTATCCGGACGAAATTGTCTTGTTTGTCCTAGGAGGAGGGTAGGGGCTAGTAGTAATACTAATAGTATGCGTTTCATATCTATATCTCTTTGTCATATTTAATGTAAATTAGTTGTAAATTTATTATAAATATAGAACTCTAACGCATTCCATTAACAATTATTGAAATTCTTTTAGATAGATATCGATTACGTCTTTTGTTTTTTGTAAATCCTGTTCAAATTTGCCTTTTCGTCGGCATCTTACAATTCGTTTAAGTATGTCAAATTCATATGCATTAAGCTCCCACTCAGTTGCAAATTTATATAAACTGTCTTTGCCTGTATAATGTTTCTGTGTGTGTATTGTGTCACCTTCGAAATCAATTGTTTCGCCTTGCTTATTTACAAACATTTACTTTATTCCTTTCATCATTTTTTTCTTCTCTGCTGCAGTATACCCATATAATGATAGTATACGATCACAAGAATCTTTATTCAACAATTCTAAATATTCAGTAGATTCACTTTTGCTTACCTGATAATGATCTGCTAATTGCGTAATTAATTTTGGGTCATACTTATCAGACTTTTTGCCTTTAACATATTTTGCAAATGCTTTGTTATTAGGAAGCAGATCATGATACAATTTATATGTGTCTCTGGGTTTCAACTGGCCTATAGTATAGCATTGAAGTTCATTGACAAGATCCGTTAACTCCATTCTCATTGATAGCCAACGATTCACAATAAATGGAGAGAACTTTTTTTGCTCTACATCAGTCCATTTATTCCAAGCTTTCTTTTTGCTTGTTATACCTCCAATAAAATCAAATATTGTTGCCATTATAAATTATATTTTTTTCGCCATTTAGCTTCAAAATCCGGACCCATTCCCATTTCTAATATTATAGCATTTTCTGGGATACCAACCAATTTTTTTGCTGTTAATATATCATCGATACTCTTACGTTTATATGTTTTAATTTTTGTCTTTGCATTGCTGCGATTACTTGTTTTAAAAACTAGAGTAATTGTTCCCTTTAAGATCTTATCTGCCATAATCTTTTTATTATTAATTTAGGTTTAAACTGTATTAAACTTTCATGATTTGCTACAATTATATCAATTAGATTAATATGAGCAAAATGATCTGGACATAGTCCTATTACATGTAATACTTCGTGCATATTATTGATTTGCGTGTTCCAATTGATTTTCATTGAATATATGTAATAATCCAAATTCATCCATTTCTCCTACAATTCGAATATCTCCTTTAAGGGTTTGAAATACTCCTACTATAGTACATGGAAATGCATATCCTTTTGGTTTTACTGCTTTGTCGCCAACTTTAAATTTACTTTTCATTTTAACCTTATATTTCATTCATAATATTAACAAACATAGCCATTATGTTTATTTCTTTGTCTACCACCGTAGCATCTTTAAACTGTGCTTCTGCAATAATCAATATAATTGCAGCAATATGACCTGTAGCAAACTCTTCTAAATTATCATATAAAAATGTATATAAAGGTGTAAAGTCTTTTACTTTGCTATCTGCAATACATTGTCGTATTTTATTAAAGGTTGCTTTTTTGTCTTTAGCTGTTTTAAGCATTTCCAATACCTCGGTCATATAATTTGCTTGTATTGCACTAGCTTTGTCTAATTGCAACACACCATCTACCACTGAAGCTTGAGCAGCATTGATTGCTCTTCGTATATCCGGATATGATGCATTGATAATTGCTGCAATATCCTGAATGTCGTATGTAACCCCTTTTTGTTCTAACACCGTAACTAATCGCTTTGCCACATCTGTTTTATTAGGAGGTGTTATTGCAAATGTCTGACATCTGCTTTGTATTGGGTCGATAATCTTTTCTACATAATTACATGTTAATATGAATCGAGTAGTTTTGCTATATGTTTCCATTAGGTTTCGCAGAGCTGCTTGAGCATTAGGTGTCAAATAGTCTGCTTCATCTAATATCACAATCTTCCAACGTTTAAATCCTACAGTTGATGCATAACGCTTAATCTTGTCTCGAACTGCATCTACTGAGTTTTCGTCTGATGCGTTAATATACATCATATCAGCATCCACACTACCAGCAATAATTTTTGCTAAAGTTGTCTTACCGGTTCCAGCTGGTCCAAAGAATAACAAATGCGGAACATCCCCATTCTTAATGAATATCTTGACTTTGTCAATAATATGCTCATTACCAATATATCCATCCATTGTGTCTGGGCGGAAGGATTCTACCCATAATGTATTTTCTGTTACTCCAAACATAATTTATTTATTTATTACCTGTTGATCCAAATCCGTGTTCGCCTCGTTTAGTACCTGTTAGACTTGTTACTGGATTCCATTCTATTCGTTCTACTTTGTTCATTACCAATTGACCAATTCTTTCTCCTTTTTGCAAAAAGACTTGTTCTTTTCCATGATTAATCAAGATTACTCCTATTTCTCCTCTATAATCTGCATCTATTGTGCCAGGACTATTCAATACGGTTATTCCTTTAGACAAAGCCAATCCGCTTCTAGGTCTAACTTGAATTTCATAGCCAATTGGAATTTCAACGGATAATCCTGTTTTAACTAACAATTTATCACCCGGATTGATAGTGGCATCATGATTAGATCTTATATCACAACCAGCCGCAGCTGCGGTTTCTGCCATTGGCAATTTAATGCCAGCGTCTTTTACTACTACGTTAACTTGCATATTAATTTTGTAATTGTACTAACCAATAATTGGACTCAAAATCACTACCATCAAAGTCAATTCTTGATAATCCTTGACTCGAAACATGCATTGTACCTTTGTCGCCTTTATTAGCAACTAATACTTCCTTGAGCTTATCAGCACTAAAACATATTGGCTCTAAATCACCTTCAGAAGTCGTACCAACAGAAAATGTAATGTTGTCTGAATTAACGGTTGAATAGTTAATAATAAATTTAATTTCTCCATTGACTACTTGCACTGCAAAATTCTTAGCATCTGGTAATGCATTTTTTGCTTTGATAAATTTTGTCACAAATTCATCGTCTATTGGCAGAGTCACTTCATATGGTGGCTCAGCATTGATAGCGGGAACTGCAGGAATAACGGTTGTGTCTGCTAACATGAAAGTTGCTTTAGTGCTCCCTTCGCTAATCTTCATAGCATAGTTTTTACCGGCAGCATCTTGTACATCTATATTGATGTTTTCGCCAACTGCAGACAACATTTTCATCAATGCTCCTGTATGATTGATACCCAATTCTCCCTTCATAAAAGGAGTCGTTTTCCATTGCAGTTTCCCAACCACAGTTTGATCCATGTCGATAAGTTCACAACCTACCCCTGTTTCATTTTCTTTTAATATTACCGCTTCGCAATTACCTGCAAGATAATAACGATTGATAAATGATTGTAATTTACTTTTTTCCATTGTATAACCTAATTAAAATTTAAAAAATTTCTCGAATTGTTTAGCATCGGTAGTTGATATACTATCTCCACCAAATTTCTTGTATGTCTTTTTATATGTTGCATATACATTCATTGCATTGTCTGGATCTGCGAACATTTCGTGTAATGATAGTATAACATTAAATAATTCCTTTGGAATAGCCGTTTCTAATAATTCAACATGATTATGTGTCAATTTATTAATGTCTTTAACAATTTCACAATACAGATGCGTATTATGAACTACCATTCGGGGCATTCCTTCTTGTGAATATCTGTCTAACCCAGTTGCTGTCTGTCCTCCTAAGTATTCATATGTAAAGTCTTTACATGCTGGGCAGTCAATACTACAAGGAACATGTTTAGTTTTGTCAATGCTTATTTCACCGTCTTTGCCTTGTTTAACATGAGTCTTTCTGCGATACTCAGCATTCTTTGGAAAATACAATTCAGTGAATGTCTGTGTCTTATAGTTGCCAGAATGAAGATATGTTCCAAATACTGGATATTGACCTGGTGAAGATGAGTCAGACATCAATTGTATGCGATTGTCTGTCAGTTTATTCAATAACTCTTGCAAGGTTGCTAATATAAAGAAATCTGATATTTTGCTTATTCCTAGCAAATGCACATATTCTACATGTTTCTTTTCAAATTCTCGTTCTTGAAGCATTAGTGCAATTACATACATAAAGTCTACTAATTTTTTAGGACCTCCTATACACCAACCTTTAAAGTCAAAGTCTTTGAACTTGTGATACCATTCTTTATATTCCTCACTAAATGTACCTTGAATAACATTTAAGAATTTTGTCTTACCACTTTGATTTTTTTCAAACCATTTAAAATTGTCAAATGATATATCCATTGAGTCTTGAAATCTATTTTCAAATGTAACTCTAGGTGGTATATCTAAGTTTGCGGCTACATCACTATTAGCTTCTAACCAATGAAATATTTTTTCACGAATTGTGCTATCCCATTTAAGAGCACCAGTAGCAATCTGGAATCCTCCTGAGTCGCCAAATACAAATGTTTCGTCATCTAATCCCAATTGGTCACGAAAATCCATTTTCTTGTAATGATGTCCTGCTGTTACCAAAAAATATGGATGTCTCCACTTTTCGGGGTATTCTTTTGCAAAGAATCGCATTGTAGTGCCATCTTCAAATTTAGTATCCTTTTTAAATGCAGATACCATGCTACCCGCAGATAATGACGGTATATATAAAAACTCTTTTCTATCCATTCTGTTCCTGTTCTAATAAATGTTTACAATATGCTTCTTCATGCCACACATTGATTTCTTTGTCATAGTCATTTGCTATAATATAACCTTCCATCTGTCGACCTAAGTCTGATACAATTGGAAATCTCATAGTTTGAAAGTTATTGCCTCGTTCAATAACATGATCAAATGTCTTTAAGCAGTCATTGACATCAAATGGTTGATATAGTTTGTCTTGTGGTATAAATTCCGGGAATGATCTAAAATTAGGATATACAACATCACAACCAAACAGAGTAGCTTCTAGCACTGTCCAAGAGACATAGTCTTGTAAAGCTGAATTAAATTGTATACGAGCCGTGGATAATTGTTCGTAATATTCTTGTTTAGTTAAGTTATGCATACAAACAAATCTAGGTTGACGTTTTTCTAGCTCATGCATTGCTCCCAATACCCCCGGCAACGAAGATTTAAATTCTTTACCAGATGTGGTAACGTGCCATGTCCAATTAGGATTATCTGCTAAAAATGCTTCTGCTACTTCAAGCATAAAAAACGGATTCTTTTCTTTGTCTAATCTACTAGAATATACAACAGTATTTTGTCGTTGATCTAATGGATTGTACTTTGGATTCTTATCTAATGCCATTTCTGCATGTAATGGAAGTGAAACAACGTGTATTGGTGCTTCAAATCCTGCTTGTCTGAGTTGTTCTTTATGAATAGTAGAACCTACAAATATTCCTGTCATTCGTTTGTCTAATCCTAATTCAAAACCACGCATCCATGAACGCATTGGATACACAAAGTCATATTCGTCTACACTTTGTGCGTGAAGCATTGAATAAAATTTCAAATCAATACCATACAAGTCAATCGCATATAATATAGACTCAATACCCGGATGCCAATAGTCTTGAAGAAATATGATATCGCCATCGTTTACTTCTCCACGATTAAGCATATCTAAAAAGTTAGCACATTGACTCATTGCAAATTTGCCTCTGCCTACGGCGTCGAGTACTACTCCAATCTTTATTTGCTGATCGGGGTCAAACTCTCCTTCAACGTCTATAAACTCTAATTGATCTGCATATGGCTTGAAAGTAGCCGGCATCCATTCTTTTGATAGCTGATATGTATATCTAGCTTTTAGCGGCTCTAGGCCAAAATAAAATAATTTTCTCATCTTTCTATTATTGCTCCGTTTTCCCAATCTTCCCATACTTCTACTTTATATAGATAACCAGGATTATTATTTAATATCCATTCTCCAATGTCTTCACAACTCATTCTACCAAATTCTAATATATTACCACCAAAATTAGTTCTTAATTGTTTTTTTAATCTTCGCTGCATTAAGATAAACTCTTCATCTCTATCTGTATGACTTACTTTTGCATAACAACGAAATCCAAATTGATGTCTATGTCTATCTGATAAAAATGCTACTTCTTGTAACACTTCGTTAGCTTCTGGCCAACTATGAAATCCTTCTGCGGTAAATGATACTACTACACTATATTTCATACTTGTTCATCAAATTTATAGTTATCTGGCTTAATTTCCATCATGTTGCATTTAGTAACCTGATGAACTCGATACCAACCAGCATCTACACTGAATGTGTCTGTGTCTTTTAATTTTTGTAATGCTTCGTCTTGAATACGATATATAACATGGCAACGATTAAATACATCTGGTGGTAAATTTCCTAATACAGATTCATTAGCTTCTATAGTAATTACACTATTTGTAGAGTCTAATATTGCCCTAATAGGATCATATAAATTTTGTTTATTTTGCCATTTATCAGAATTCATAGCAGCCTCCATATATTCTATAGTAAAATAATAATGAGGATAATCACATAAATTTTCTACATTAATACCATCTCCTAAGTTGCGAACAAAGTATGTCATCATGTCTGAGTAACGACCTTCTACTTCTCTACCACGCCATTGATCTTTTCCGTACATATAACTTTTTTATTTATTATAGTAAATTTATTCTTATTTTCCAAAAGAAAAGAATTTATTCACTGTATTATTTTCTGGTAATTTACCCCAATTCATTGCAGCATAGAAATCATCTATTTTACCCTGCAGGTCTCGTTCGAACATCTTATCTCGATCAATATACATATTAACAAATTCAACTAATTCAGGTGGATCTTCGTATCCTCGAAGTGCCATAGTATCAAATCCATATGGATTATTTTTAAGATATCCCCATTTAACCTTTTCACCATTTTTAATTTCAGTAACATCAGTTTTTAATTGTGTTAACATATCATTAAAATTTATTGCAGATTTAACATGGGCAGGAGTTCCTGACATATATCCAGTAAATGGCTTACGTGCTTTTGTATATTTAGAAACCTCTTTGACACCAGAATTTTTCATTACGTCTAATACATTGGATTTTTGTATAGATTGTTTAAAGTCAAATATAACATCGGAAGTATCTGTTTTGCTTTTTTCTTTCAACACACACCACAAAGTTTCTTTCATTATCTTTTTGAAATCTGTTGGGAAACTACTCCTAACTACATCTAAACCTTTGATATCCATTTTATCCGTAGGTTTGCCTTCTTTGAATATGACCCATTGAGCATATCTCTTTTTTGCTATCCAAAGACCAGATTTAGCAACATATTCCTGTTTAATCTGAAATTGATGCTCTGTTGTATTGTGAAAATGCACAGCATACTGATCATACATGGTATTAACATACTTTTGTATTTCGGATGCTACTTCGTTTGTCTTTTCAATCATGAATTGTTCATCAGTTTCATCATATCCAGGATAACGCTTTTCTATGAGTGGTAATGAACTAACAAATGTAGAATCTGTGTCTGTATAAAAACTAAATTCTGCTTTATTACCATTTGCATTGATAAAATGATCTTTACCAGTTTCTTTAGCATAATATGCATTGATTGCTTTTGCAGAAAATTTAATTACACTTTGACCTGTTGCTGTAATAGCACCTGCATTGTCTAAGTCATGGAATCGGAAAGTCTTAAGTCCCAATACTCCATAAAATGAATTCAACAACACTTTTTGTGTTAATTGCAATGCATCATAAAATTTATATTCTTCAGAGCCAACTTCATACTCATCTCGCTTGTTTTTATATTCAACACGCTCAATAAACCATTTTTTAAGAATAGCTGGAAGAAACCCAATCCTAGATGTATCATATACCGCTCCATTACTAGCAACTGTATATTTGTTATCTTGTAGCCATTGTTTAACGTCTGGTATAGTTTGATTGTTAATCGTAACAGATACAGCATCAGATTGTAACAAGTATTCTTGATTCCAATTTTTAATAACTCCAATTTTAGTCTCTGGAGATATATTCAAACTCATAATAATACTAGGATACAGAGAAGTTAAATCTAAATCGTATATCCATTTATATAGCCCTGGAATTGGAGGCATTACATATGCTCCTGCTAATGCATCTTGCCGTTCTTCTTCAATAAATCGAAATTGTTTGTTAGGAGCAACATATCCGTTACGCTTCAAGTCTACAATAGCAGCACCATCAAGATATTTAGATGCGTAATATACATCTTCATATGGAACATGTCCTTTATGGCATATAGTTCTTGCAAGATTGATGAGTTGTAGTTTTTCGTCTAATTCATATACCAAATCAACATCTGTCATATTATAATAAGCAAACTTGTGAATGTCTTGTTCAAACAAATCATCTAAATCGCCATCATATTCAACTTTACCCTTATTGAGTTCAGTTTTACCAACAGTGTCTAATCTGTAATTAGGAAGTTCTGTGTATGTGAAGTTTTTATATAATTTAATATAATCTAAACTAGATACACCAAATATCTTCCATTTTTTACTTTTAGGATTTTGTGTAACAATTCCTGCAGGCGAAAATTTCTTGATAGACTGATTGCCTAATACTTTTTTACATCTGCCTAATAAATATGGAATATCATAACCGTCAGTATTCCAACCAGTTATAACAGTAGGCTGTATTTCTGCAAATGCGTTTATGAATCTAGTAAGTAAGTCTTTTTCACTGCGAAATATTTCCAAAGTATATCCGTCACCTTGTATAACACTATCTTTGATGCGTTTACGTTCATCTAATATGAGTACTCTGCGGTCATTACCACTTTTATCATAATATGCTATGGATGTTATAGCCGTTCTTACATCCTCAATAGTACTATATCCATTCTCATCTTTTGCCGTTTCAATATCAAAGAAAAAGTCTCTATGTCCTTTAGAAACAGTGTCATCTTCATAGTATAAATCTATTAGAGTGCGAACTTCTTCATTTAAATCAGATTCATATGCATCTGGGTTATCTCGATGATTGCCGGGGACTTTAGCCAATTGTACACCATCCAATGTTTTGTATTTACCAGTGTCGGAAGGCAAATATCCATATGGTTGAAATGGAAACTTTTGATGACCTAATTCATCATCCCATACGTGCATTATGCCTCCGCGCTTGTCATAACCTATTGCTTGATATGCCAAAGTCTTTCCTTTTTAGTTTTGCATATGTTCCATATGCCGTAAATATTAATTGATATAATAACTAAACTCAACACCATATGGCTGATATTAGTTATTAACAAATCATACGTAACCCAACCAATATCTCCAAGTATCCAAGAAAACATTGCTAGTTTAGTATAGTGCCGGGCATTAAAAATATACCCCGCTAAAACTAATATGGTGCTAATCCATCCTAGAGTCTCAATCATTGACTACTGCAATTTCCGATTCTCTTACTAATACATATTGAGTGTCGTCTAATACAATCTCTTTGTTCTCGCCTAAATTAGACTTATAAACATATACCGAGTTTCCAACTTTGACTGTCATTGGAATACGAGCTCCTGTCTGAGTAAATAACCCATCTCCAGTTGCTACTACTTCTCCTAACACAAATGCCATGTCTCGATCTACGAGTATAATTCCAGATTTTGTCTTTTCTGCAGTTTTTTCTACTTTTAGCAATACTTGATCGCCAATTGGTTTCCAATTCATAACTTGTTCCTTTTCCATTGTATGTTTTTATATTTATAAATGTATTTTATTTTTAAATTTTCGTATGTTGTTGTGCTATACCAATACATCATAACCTTTTTATATTGTCAATAGTTACACTGTTTCCTACTATTCTTGATACTTCTTGTCCTTGTGCATCGATTCGCATAAAACAAGGAATATTTCTAACATTGTAATGGTTAGCCGTTGCCATATCTTGATCAATATTAATTGTTCGAAATGGAACGGTTAACTGATTCAATTTAGGCTTTAATAATTTACATGGTCCGCACCATGGTGCTGTAAAATATAGTAATTGACTCATTATACTCCTCTTTCTGTATCATATGCAATGATGTGGTCTCTACCTGTCATATTATAACCATGTTCAGCAACCATTTCAAATACGAGTGGATACATTTTAATTAATTCTTCTCTTGTGTCTCCAGCTGGCATAACATATGTTTTATGTTTTGGTATATTATGCAATACACGGAAGTCTTCAATTTCTTTTAAAGTTTCTTCGGTACCATCCCATACTGGTTTATAATGATAGTCATGATGATATTTCAATGTCTTGCTAATAGCTTCATGATTCAATCTCAATCTGTTATGTGTCTTGATCATTTTTTCATCAACTATTTTACCGGCAGGAGTCTTAGTTCCGACAACCGGCACACTATTGCTAAACTTAGGTGAAAGTGACACTAAATCAAATGGCATTGGTGTTTCTATAAAATGACTACCTTCTGTTTCTACAGTTGTCATAATACCACGTTTAGATGCAAACAATGTTAATTCATTCATTAAAGCAGGATGCATTGTGGGAGAACCTCCCGTTATCATCATCTCTTTAACTTGTGGATTAGCATCATATATGTCTACAATGTCTTGAAAGCAAAATGTGCCTTTTTCTGGATGTATACTAGTATACCATGAATCACACCAACCACCTTCGCCAAAATAACATCGATGAGTACATCCGGTTGTTCTTATTGCTATAGTGGGCATTCCGAATCTACTGCCTTCACTTTGCACACATCTGTATACTTCTAATACAGGTAATCTTTTTTTATAATCTTCTATTCGTTTCATACTAGAATGGGAGGTCATCGGCAGGGCCGACATTACTATTGGTAACATTTATTAATTCATTTAATTTATTTTCTAATCGAGTAACTTTATCATGTAACATATCAAACTGATCTTTACGTACTAATATCTGTTCAGGTCGTTTATATATACTGTCTAAAAAGTCTATAGGCCATGTTGCAACTGATTTATACTTATCATTTTGCAATTCTTCTGGTAACATCTTGGTTCCTGACTTGATGCCTCGACTTGCTGCTAACTCAGCAACTCGTATGCCGTCATCAGAGTTAGCAGTAGACCGACCTAAATAGTCATATAAAGATACATATACAGTTTTACTCATAACTTGCTGAATTTTTAGCGTGTTCGTATACTTCAACTTTACTAGCTCTTACACGACCGTCTGTTTCTTTAAGTAAGAATCCATTGATAACCTTATATAAAAACTCTGCAAACTTTTCGCACCCAGTATCATCAATAACTCTGAGTTGAATAATACCTTGTGCATCCATCATTCTGAATGAATCTAGCTCTGGGTCGTCGTTTGCTATGATTACTGTGTGATCTAATAACCAATCAAAATAATCTTTCGGAGCATATCCATTTATTTCGTGTTTAGAACGTTTCATACCACCAAAGTCAAATACCCAGTTGCGATGATCCAATTCTCCTTCAAACCATACTCGAAATGATAGTGCATATCCATGTAAATAACTACAATGCGTTTCAGTTGCTTTCCATTGTCGGAAACAAGTTGAGTATCCGTCAAATAATTTAGTTGATGTAAATTTAGCCATTATATCCTTTTACAAATTCATAATATTCATTTCTAGTTGCTGGGTCGTCTTTGAATGCACCTGTCAGTTTGCTTGTCTTCATTGATGCACCTCCGTGCTTAACACCTCTACATGATACACAATTATGGGTAGCATCAATCATAACAGCAACACCTTTATTGTCATTGATAATAGTATCAATTGAATTGTGTATAGCAACAGTTAGTTGTTCTTGAATAGCACCACGTCTTGCAAAATGCTCTACTAATCTATTCAATTTACTCAAACCAATTACTTTGCTATCGTTACCTGGAATATATGCTACATGCACTTTACCCATAATGGTTTGATGATGATGTGAACACATTGATGTTAATGGAATACCTCCTTCGAATACCATACCGTCATATCCATCACTAGGAAATGCAGTAATATTAGGAGCACCATTATATCTACCTGCCCATAAATCGTTTACATATGCTTTTGCAACACGATGTGGTGTATTGTCTGAGTTTGGATCATTTCTCCAATCACATTTAAGTGCATCTAAAAACAAACCAAATGCATTTGCTGCAGCATTAATCATTGTAGCTTTCTGATTTTCAGTGAGAGGCTCATTCTGAGCCACACCATTAGCAAAGCCTTCTTTAACTAGTTCTATACTTTTCTTTATTGTCATAACTTCCTTTATTACTTATAATATAATATATTTTATTGGGCTTTCAAAGTTTTTTCACCTTTTTTATTTTTTGGATAATATGGACAATGTCGACAACCATTACCGCAACAATAACCTCGCCTGGTATGATATGATTCTGTCATGACACGATATCCATTTTCATAGTAAAAATCTGTAGAAAGGAGCTTGTTTCCAAACTCCCTTACATATGCTTGTTGTATCCAATCTTTATCCGCCGGAATCATCATTTTATCTCACAAGCTCCACCAGCACAAGCTAATTCGCCTGATAAATCGGTGTTATCATCTAGTTCTACAATTTTAGATAAATCTATGTCTTTTAGTGCCAACATCATTTCATTGTACTTTGCCTCATCACAATCTTCAAATGGTGCCTGAACATAAGTACCACCGTCATATGGAAGCACGGATAATCCATTATAATGTGCTTTATTTTCCCACATCCATTGTCCTGCTAAATCCCATTCATCTTCTTTTAAAGATACTGTAGCAGACACGTTATGAGTATTATTCCCGGTACGGTGTCCTGGTTTTACCCATTCTAAATGAACTTTCTTGATTCTGTCTAACAATTGGAATGGTGATTCAGTTCTCATTATTGCGCCTGTTGGTGCTTTTTGTGGAATACTAATAACTGCAGTGTCGTGAGGTCGGAAATATTCATCTTCAATTAGCTCTGGATGATTTGTAGACAAATAGGTGTATATTGCTTCATTTTTACCAACTCTGACTCTTCGAATATAATAGTCATTGTGCCATGCATGAATACCGGAACTAGTACCTAATGCCAATGATGTTGTACCAGCTGGTTTAACAGTTGTGGTTCTTGCACTTGCATTGATTCCTAATATTTTAGCTACACGCACATTTTCTTGTTTAACAATTTCTGCAGCTGCTGTCATATCATATCCTAATACTGTTCCACTTCCAATTCCTGTCATTGATACGCCTATTAAAGCATCTTTTTCAGTGGTTCTTTGCCATACTGGTCTTAAATAATGAAATTCAGTGTAGCCGGCTTGAAGTGTACCTATAAATGCTGCAGCTTTTACTCTGTTTTCAAAATCTTCTTGAGATTCAATATCTGATGCATTTACTTCACAAAGATTACAGAATTGAAATGGTCGCAAAGCAATTTCACAACATGGATTTGTTCCCCAATCTTTGTCATTTGTTAAATATATACCAGGTTCGCCTGCTCCTGACAATTCTACTCGCTTCCAAAGATCCATAAAAAACGATTTGGTTAATTTATGTCTCATTAATGCTGCAGAGTTATTAGCACGTCCTCGTTGAGGATTTGTTTCCCACCAATTGCCTGATTTACATGCAATCATTTCTTCGTCATCAGCCGAAAATAAACTAATAAGTGCCGCACGCCTAATACCGCCTGCCAATACGGCGTCTGCAATATGACAAACCATGTCATGTACTTCAATTGGTGACAAAAATTCACCATTATGTTTAGCATCTAATATTCCTTGTACTTTGATTAAACATTCTTTTAATGGTTGTGGTCCTGGAGCTTTACCACCCGATGTTACTAATCTTGCTCCCTTAGGTCTAATATCTGAAAAATCAAATTTTAATTTTGATGTTCCTTGAAAATAGCTTTTAACAAGTGCTTTAACTGCATCTGCCCAACCTTCAATTGAATCTGCTATAAGAAAACGACGTGTTCTATCAAAATTTGGTTTACGTATTTCTGGTAATTTTTCTACATGGTGTTTTTGCACAGAATAACCAACGCCAGTACCACCTAATAACAAAAACATAGTTTCACCGAAAGCTCTGTAATCGTCAATTGGAAGATACGCACAATTATAAATTCGATTAGGAGAGATTTCTATGGGTTTACCACCAAATTGTAATGATCGCATCGATGGTAATACTTTTTTTGCATATACATATTCATATGCTTCCATTATTTCTTTGCGTAGTTTAGGATATTGTTCTATGTGCATATCTCGGTTACGGTCTACTAATTCGTCCCATGTCTCGCGCCGTTCGAGTTCTGGGATATACTTGGCATACTTCATGTATACTGTAATGTCACTCAAAATTTTGTTTGAAATCTCCATTGTTTGTAATCTCCTTGTTTTTTATTAAACGATTTGTTATTAGATGAAAAAAGCCCAACATTATGTCGGGCGAATTGCTTATATAAATATGACACTACCCTAACGTTCCGCCAAGATCTTTGAACTTTTGCGCAAGATTTTTTTTCACCATGTTTTCTCCTGTTTTCATAACTTGTGTAGTTTGCTTTCCTTGTGTAGTCTGTGGTTCAAAGAATTGAAACTGACCATTGTTTGTGTTTATTTTACACGGTAATGTTATACCGTCTGGACCGAATCTATTTTTAATTACATGACCTCTACCTGTGCCTGACATTTTATCTTCTACTTTTCTAGAAAGTGACATTAAAAAGTCTGCTACCATTACTTTACCATATGACGATGCAATCTTGTCTGCTTCAATAACATCTTCTTCTAATGCAGACCTGCCTGCTTGTGATGCTGTCCAAACTGGTATGTTATATTCGCCGGCCATACCTCGCATTTCTTCATATAATTCTTCTAATGCTTCATGTTTATCTTTTTTAGCGTTAACCTTTAAAAGATCACCATAATCAATAATAACCAGATCTGGACTATTTCCTAGCATAATAGTTTTTTCTATATGAGCCTTGATACCCATTACTCCTATAGATTTAGTTGGATAGTGTTTTATAATTAACTCACCTTTCAACGTGTCCATTTTTTCTTGTATGTCTTCCTGATAGTTTTTCAAGTTCTGTGCATTAATACCAGTTACTACAGAATCATATCTTTGACCTACGTAGTTTTCATTAAGTTCTAATGTATAATGAATAACAGTTTTGCCGGCTTTAACTGCATTTGCTCCTATATTGATAAGCAACCAAGACTTACCAATACCAGCTGGAGCCATTACTACTCCCAATTCTCCTGGTGCTAATCCACCGTCCATTAAATCGTCAATAACATCCCAACCAGTTGTCATTGTATGTCGGGCTGCTTCGTCATAACGAATTGCTACATTGTCTTTGTATTCTAATCCTATATCAGTATCTGCACCAGCTTTCATTGCACTGTCCATAATGCTTTTAATTTCATCGTAACTACCCATCTTGAGTAATCCGACACTATCCATTATGGCTCTTTTAATCTCTTGATTTTTGCAAAATTTGAGTATTTCGTCTTTAACAAATTTAAGGTCGTCTGATTCCATGTAACGAAAAACTTCCTTTAATTGTTCTAATATGGCGGTCTTAAGCACATCATTCTCTATGCCAGTAACCTTGACTTTTAATACGTCTTTTGAAGGAGGAGCCTTATATTCTCGGAAATGTTCTAATATAACGTCCAATAGCCAACTATTAGCATCTGACTCAAAATAGTCTGCTTGTATAATATCAGTTATTTGTTGTAAAAATATTCTGTCCGTAAACATTGCGGCTAAAACTTTTACTTGAAAGCTCCATCCGTATTCACTTAATTTATCTGTCATATTAGATAATAATAAAAATTAAAATAAAATCAAATCATTTTTGTGTTTGTTTTGCGAATGCATCCAAAGACAGCCAGGTTCGAGTCAACCAATCTGGAAGATTCTTCATTACTGCCCACATTTTATCTTCATAGAATAAACGTTGAAACTCAGCACGATTTAGACTAGAAATTTCTTGATCCATTATGCCTCGTATTTTAGAAGATACATTTGCAGATATATCTAGAAGTTTTATATCCATAAGTTGCCAATTTTTTTGTAAGGTTTCTCGATGATCTAAAATTTTCTGATATTGTTTGGTTTCAGTTACAAGATCGTTACTTTTTTCAAATAATTCTTCTAATGTAACTTGACGCTGATTTGCTATTTCTGGAATAAGTTTCATTATAGTCTTTGGACCTATTCCTGCTACGCCTGGTATATTGTCTGACTTATCACCAGTAAATGATCTGTATAAAACCATGTTGCTGGGATGTACACCAAACTCATCTATGATTGCTTGGGTGTCATACATTTTCTTTTTGATAGGAGACCATACTTGAATACGGTCATCTACTAGTTGATAGAAATCTCTATCGGTTGAAACAATTGTAATCTTCTTACATGTTTCTTTATACATTTGTGCTATATATGCAATAGTGTCATCTGCTTCTATTCCATCCATTGCTAAAAAAGTTACAGGCAAGTTATCTAAATATGAAACTAATCGACTAAACTGTTTTCTCATTGATTCTTGCTCATCTTCTATACTTGTTTCATGATGATCGAATCTACGCAGTTTAGTTTTATTGGCTCTGTTTGCCTTGTAACCTTTGTAAATTTTTCTTCTTTTAGCGTTACCGCCACGTCCATCAAATGCAATAACACATCTGCTTGGTTTAAAGTCTCTGACAGTTTTACCTATAGAATATAAAAATCCAGTTATACCACCTATATGGTCACCGTCTTCGTTATATGCCGGCGTTGCCCCAAAACTTCGAATAAAGGTATTGAGCCCGTCAAATACCATGATATGATCATTAGCATCCTTTGGGCTCGTTTCCTTTTCTTTTTGTAACTCTTTAAATAATCGTTGATACTTATTCATTATCCTTCTTCATCAATTACTTCTTCATCGATAACAACGTCATCAATTCCTCCGTCTACACCTGCCTGATATTTGAAGATATAAGCGTCGCAGATTCTTTTGTATAACCTTTCTTTTGCTTCAGGGTTTTGCATAACCTTACTAACAAAATCTTTGCTCTGGAATTTCATTTCTCCAAAGACTTCACCAGTTTCATGATCTATATCTTCCAATGTATACCATGCTCCTGCTTGTTTAACCAATTTGAATTTCTTCATTAGGTTCAACCAACCACCGAAATTGTCAATACCGCTATCATAATAGATTTCATAATCAATTTTACGATGTGGTGGACCCATACGGTTTTTAACTACCTGCACTTGAGTTTTGCTACCCACTACCTGTTCTGCACCATTAACTGTTGCTTTAATCTGACCGGTATTTTTTAATCGAAGTCTAACAGATGCATGGAAAGGAATAGCCTTACCACCTGCTGTTGTCCATTGATCTCCAAATGACACACCCATTTTAACTCTGAGTTGATTGGTAAATATTAAACAGATACGCTCCCGAGCAATCCAATTTGTAACCTTACGCATTGCTTTTGACAGAATGATTGATTTAGAGGTTGCATAACCATCCTTATCATATTCTGCAGACATTTCAATTTTTGTAGATGCGCCCATAATTGAGTCTACTACAATAGTAACTAATCTGTCTTTGTCAGATTTACGTACCCCGTCCACAATAGTTTCAATTGTTTCAAAAATCTCTTCTACTGTTTCAAGAGGTACGTATAGCATTGTTTTCAAATCGGCACCGATTGCAGTTAAGAATTCAGAACTAGTTGCTGACTCTGTGTCTATATAGACAGCCAGACCACCTTTCTTTTGTGTTTCTGCTAAAGTGTGTGCTGCTAGCAATGATTTACCCGAAGCTTCTAACCCTGTTATTTCGGTAATTCTACCAACAGGAAACCCTCCGCCTGGTCTATTAGATATTGCTAAATCCAAAGAATCACATCCTGAAGATATCCACTCCTTAACATTACTTGGCGAATCGTCATCGCCAGAAAGAAAGAATGCGGTCTTTAACGCTTGACCTTTAAACTGTTTGTTTATACTATCGGCCAATGTGTTTGCTAACGCATCTTCCAGTTCGTCCTTACTTTTGCTTTTTTTCTTTGCCATTTAAAGACTCCTACTTGTTAAATAAATCGTTGAATGCTGATGCTACATCTGTTTGTTTTTCTTCAGTTTTGGCTTCTGCCTTTTCCTCAGTTTTTGCAGATGTATCTGCTGTGGTGTTAGATGATGTATCAACGTCAGCACTGTCATCTTCCGGATTCATCCACGCTTTAAGAGCGTTTTCTAACTCTTCATAAGTTGGTTCTGGGAAAATGTCTGTGATTACAGGCTGATTCATAATCTTCTCTGCAATACCTTTGTCTTCGGTTGCAGGTGTTGTGTTAGGTTTAACACGAATTGTAGTCTTTGGATAACCTCCGCCCTCTGCAGGAATAAACTCTACGTCGATGTCACGACCATTCATTAAGTCGGTAATATCACCATAGTCTGGATCGGACACAATGGAAAGCAATTCTGTGTAGATCGTTTTACCGAATCCCCAAAATTTAACACCTTCTGCTTCTTTACCGCGTACGATAACAGGAACATAAGTTCTCATTTTAGGTTCAATTTTACGACCCATCAGCCACTCATCTTTGTCTCCGGTCTTCTTGAGTTTTTCTGCAAATTCAACTACCGGGTCTGCATTACCAAATGATACTGGTGATAGCATTGACCTTTTGGCAATGTCATAATGAAAATACAATTCTAGAAATGGATTGTCTTTGCGGTGAACGTAAGGTACAATTCTTACTCTTGTTTTTGGGCCAGCTTCTGGCTTCCATAGGTTGTTACGACGATCGTCGGTTTTGTTTAATTGGTTAAGTTTTGCCTTGATGGCGTCTAAGTTAAGTCCCATTTAAGTACTCCTTTGTTAAGTTATTAATTTATGTTATTTATTAATTATATATTAGATAATTAAATCGTTAAGTCCAAGTAATTGTTTAATTTTTTTATTGTTTTTTTAGTAGCGCATTTTGTCTAAGTTGCGTTTTAATTCTGAAATGAAACGATCATAATTATGTGTTCCATAACTGTCTTCAAGTACCCTAGCAACAGCAAATGCAAGATCTTGATATGACATTGAGTCATTGATGTTGTTAATTGCATCGTAAATATCTTCGGCTAATTGCTCTCCCGTTGGATTTGCATCTAGTTTAGTATGACTAGCATCTTGTGGTACATAATAATGCCCGCCTGGATCAAATTCTGAATCACCTTGTTCTTTTAAATTAGATTCATGTTTAGCAGTTGCATCTGCTAATGTCGGCAAAGAACCATCTGATTTACGCTCCCACGCATATCCTTCTAGTAGTTGTTTTAGTTTCATTGTTAATTCCTTTTATTAAAATCCAGGTACTTCATCAAACCCCTGGCCAGGATCTTTTCGTTTCAAATAGTAACCAATCTCTCGGTCATCGATACCATACTGTTTAGCTACTTGTGGATCTTCAATTTCCATGCTTTCAACGTTACCATCTTCATCAAATATCATTTTTAAATCTATGGTAGTTCCGTCTTGTATTAGTATTTCACAATCTGCTTTAAATTCACTGCTTTCTAATCTGGTTTGATCATATGCTGGATTGCCGTCGTCATCCGTTTGATTGGTAGACTCGGCATCTGTTATTAAAGTTTGTATACCGTCTATGACACGATCTTTTGTTAACAATGTTTCTGGTTTGAATGGTAACCAAACCGTATTGAAATTGGTGCTACCATCGATGCTATTGATAAATATTTGAATTCTTGCTGCATCAGTCATTTCAATGGTATCCGGATCCATTTCAGTATTTTCACCGTTATAATCTTGATATGCATCAATTGAAAATTTAGCTAATGAATCAGGATCGTGTGCTATATAATAAACATCTCGACCTTCATTTCCATGATCTTCTACAACATCCATGTCATCATACTCGCCAAAATCAATTACGTATTTCTTTCCATAATATGTAAATGAAGCTACATCTGTTTTGTAGTCGAATTTTACATTTTGTAATGCAGGTTCTTTGAATTGCCTACGAGACATTTGTTCTGTTATTAAATCTTTAAGTCGAATCATATTATTACCTTATTATATATAATAAATATCAGGTTACCAAGAAATCTTCTTGAAAAATATTAATTCAACTACACGGTAGCTGTCGTCGTCTGTTAGTATAAATGAATTTTGATAGTGTGACCAATCTACTTGATATGATTTATCTAAAACTCCGTTGTTGACTCGACGTATAATTGCGTTAAGAGCATTGACTGTATACAGAGTATTGGTTTCTTTTTTACGATGTATGCTTATGGTGTTTTGTCCCCGTCGAGTTGTGCTATCAGCATTGTAGGTGCAATACAATTGATCTTGTTGATCTGCATTGGAAAACACGAATATTCGTTGTTCTGGTATAGTGTAACTTTGTTGTATGTAATCAGTTACAATGTTTAAATCTGTCTGATGAGCGAATGTGCAAAGTAGTTGTGTTTTCAATTGTTTAGTCCTAGAATTTTTTTGGCTGTATAAATATTTTAAAAACTATAGATACATTATTTCCAATGTCGAATTGTTTTGCAAATTCTCCAGTTTCTCCGGTCGTTATTGCTGCAATAATTTGTTCTTTAAAATTAGTTTTTTCTAATCCAGCTTCAACTTGTGTAGTTAATATGTCTGAAATTTGTGATTCGGTACCTAACTGTGAATAAATTTTTTCTCCTAATGATATTCTGCGCAATAGTTGTGATGAAATAATATATACCGGACTAATTGAGTTAAATTTATAGCCTCCACTATTTCTAAAACCAAATATATAAAATTTATTTGGATCGTTAGAAAAAAATGTAGTTTGTAAATTTAAATTAATATTACCAGTAGTTGCAGTTTTAACTTCAAATTTATTGTTACCATCCTCCCCGTCTACACCTTTTGCTTGGGATGTTACATGTTGAATATTTGTGTTAAATTTAGAATTCAAGTAAGTAAATATAACTGCTTCTGCTGCTATGCCTGGAGATGTGTAATCAGATATTGGCAAATTAGTTTTATTATTATTTCCTAGTGTATAGTGCCCATCATATCCGTCAGTATATTGGTCAATGTCTGTAATTGAAAATACTGTTTCGAAACTAGGTTTATAATGTTTTTTAGTATATTCTGCTAATTGTTGTAACTGACCAATTTTGTTTTTAGTTTTTAACAATTGCAATAAATCCGCAAAATCATCAGTTGCTGAATTTGGATCTGATGATAACATACCAGATGTCTCTTCTTCATCTTGTTCTTCTAATCCCATTGCTCTGCGCACAATTGCATCTTGTTGAGGTTCGGGTAAATCAGTTTGTTCGCGTAAAACGTTGCGCAACTCAATGTAATCTTCGGGGCAGTCTGGATAACCTTTTTCTAATCGGTATGTCCATTCTGTAATTATAGAATCTATATTCATAACGTGATAGTTCTCATTTTATCATAAATATCGCCAACTTTACATTTCACCGGAAATTTTCCCTGTTCCATGATAGTTTTTATTTGTGGCAATATGCCTTTGGCTTCTGATAAAGGAACATCGAATAGAACGGAGTCATATGTATACAATATTATACATGCTTCATAGTCTTGCAGATATTTTTGTAGTTCTGCTAATTTTTTAACAGACACCTCTGTTTCAGTGGCCTGCAAATAATAGTTAAACAACTTATATGATGTCATGTTGGTGACTTGATCTTTGCAAATGCTACGACCTATTATAGGAGTTTTTATGCAACCACTGCGCTTCCATGTAGCCCAAAGCTTAAACACAAAATCATTTACTTGCTGAAAAAATGGAATCGTTAAAAACTCTTTGTCTATGCCTCCATATAAAAGTCTAAACGTAATAGCTTTACTTTCTTCTCTTTGTTGTTGTGTTAATTCTTCAACACCAAAATAAAAGCGACCCAAATAGTCATGTATACTAGTTTCAGGCAAATCATATCCAATAAGTTTAGCAATCAGTCTAACATGATAACTGTCAAAATCCATTTCAACCAAAGCACCTTCAGTGTGTCTGCTTACAAATGCCGCTCTAGTTCCATCTTCTTTGTTCATTGCCGCATAATTGAATCCACCATATGCATTGCTTGGTCGACCCGTTGTGGTATGATAGTTGTATCTGGAATACACTCGATTGCCGTTAACTAGTTCTGGCATTCGAAAAGTGCTGTTAACTGCTAATCCATTTTGTTCTATGTCAGCAAACGTTCTGGGATACAACTCATTGAAACGTTTATATGAATCGGTGAGTTTTGCATTGACAATCATGGGCCATGCATAATGTCTAATCTTCTGACACATAGCCAAATGTTGCTGCATTGGTATTACTGCATTTACTTGTGGTAATGATTTGAGTCGACGCCAATAAAAATCATGAGCTGGTGTAGGATAATGAGACTCATCATATGCTTCATTATATGTATACCACCACAAAGTCTTTACATCCCATACGGCATCGTTTCCACCGGTTTGAAGCCACCGCTTCTTGTCATGGATAAATATATTATCTAGTTGCAAGAACTGTTTTAGATATTGTGAAAAGCCCCTTATTTGTTCTGTATGAGCCATTGGTATCAACCATTCACTTTTATCTTCACAATAAATGTAAACTGCGTGAATATCTTGTTGTGATTCGTGGGTAGTTGGATTTGCATAGATAGGAACTAGTAATGTCTTGTTTTCTGCTATTATACTTAGGCAGGTCGTAACATCAGATTCATAGTCCACTATCATATAACATATAATAGTAAATAATTTTTACGAATCCAATCCGTTGATGTCTGTGGGTTTGATAAAGTCTGTGTCGGTATAGTATTGAAGTGGGTCTGTTAATATGTTGGAGATGCCTGGTAATTTTACTTTAGCTAAATTTATTTGTTGTCGATTTTTTGATATTACTCCTAGAGTCGACACAATACCATTAAAAGAATCTTGTTTTGGACCTGAAATATACCATTTTATTTCAATAATTGAATATAATTTTTTATCAGAAATATTACTAGATATATCGTCATATGATTTTTTTTCAATTTCTTGTATACTATTACTATCATATTTCTTAATAAAATATCTTGTTATATATCCTGTTGATATATTTTCTTTAGTTAAGTTTACTGGTATTAAAGAAACTGATTTAAATTTTGTTTTAATCTTTGGTTTTAATCTTCGGTATTCAGTTGCGCCAGGATTGTTAGGTGTTGGTGCTTGATATGCAATTAATTTTTTTGATATTTTAGCATTCCATTTTGATTGTGTGTAAATTTCTCCAGTTAAGTATCGATGATATGCTCCTTTATATTCAATATTATCTGTAGTCATCCATTGTTTACCTTTAGTAAACAAATTATTAATAGTTTCATCTGCAGTGTAATATGTTTTTTGTCTGCTCATATTAATCTATATTAGGCCTCATTATACATTTAACTTTAGTAGTCCACATTCCATCTGTCCCAACGGTATGGTTTATTCCTATAATACTAAATACCGTGTTTGTTGTGTATTTTTTTGGTAATGCAGCAAAAGACAATACGTCGCCATATCGCAGTCCATTAATGCCATCGATGGTAAATGATGCATCGAATGGGAATATTGGTGCAGTTAATTGCTGTGACTGACGTATGTCAGATCCTGGATATTTTAGATATTCTAACAATGCAGTTTTTAGATCCGCTTCTGTTTCGGAGTCTTGTGGAGATAATCCATATTTTTCTGCTGCTTGATTTAAGTTTTTTATTGCTTCTGTATGTTTACTTTTATAATTTTTGATAATATTGTTTAGACCGGCTACGTCGTCCGCATTAAACATAAAATTCATATATGGTGCAATTTTTTCTTCTGATATGTCAGTACCCTGATTTAAAACATAGCTAAGATTTTTTACACTTGTAGGCAACTTTGCAGAGAATTGAAAATCGTGAACTATTGTACCAATAGGATCATTAGCAAACATTGGAACATTGTATGGAATAACATTTTCTCTGTCTATATATCCAGCGTCAGCAAATACTATTTTAGTATTGTCTTCTTTTAATTCAGTTAATACCAATTTAATTGCCCCTGCAGTTGCATTTTTAACTAAGTCTGATATTGATTCTAAAAATTTTCCAATTTTAAATGAATTTTTATTAGTAGATAAACTATCGATAATTGCGTCAATTGCTCCTAGATTTATAAAGATGCGGGTTGGAAATATTTTAGATGAACTATCTGTACCTGCTGATTGATATATTCCTGGCCAATCTTGATATATATTTTTATCTTGCAAATTTTGTTGATAATCGAGTGTGTTTCTAACAGCAAATTCATAATATCCAGTTTCTCCATACCAATTCATATCTCCTGGAATAGATGGGTCTTTTGGTAACAACAAAACATTTTCAGGATCATTTGATTTTAAATGTTTATAATATGTACTAGCAATCTGAATGTCATCACATAAAACACCTATACCTTGTTGTTTACTAGCTACTTGTGTGTTTATAAAATGTATTAATGCGCCTATTGTTATGTATCGATTTTCATCAGTTAATATTTCTTTCGCTCGTTTTTCTTCTTTTTCAAATTGTTCTTTTTGAGCAGCTTCTTCTTGTTCTGCAGCTAGTTGTACAGTTTCTAATTCAGTTTCTATTGCTGCTATTTCTGTTTCTATTCCAGGTATAACTGTTAGATTATTTGTATCATTTGCAAAGTTTAATTCTGCATTTAAATCTTCTAATTGTGTTAATAAATTTTGCTCTGTTCCTTCTGTTTGTGATGGTTCATAAACAAATTGTCTTGTTATATTTGTTGTAAATGGTTGGCCAAACAATATAAATCTGTCAGTGGTACTAACATTTGACTCACCTTCAATAAAGAATGGCATTATTCCAGTAGACATATCATTGGTAGCAGCTTTAAATTTGCCTCGCAATTCGTCATCTACTATACCTGACAATGTTTCGTAAAATTCTTTTTGAGTATCATCGTCTGGTTCTGTAACTTCTGGCTGAGCTGCATTTAATTCTATGTTGCTTGTTGCAGTTAATTTTGATTTTTTTTCTTTTTCTGGATCCATTAACATTGATACGTCTGTATATATATCACTAGTACCAGTTAATGAAATTGTTATTTCTACCGATGCATCTGCTGCATATGATAAATCAAAATTAGTTATTAATCCAGTAAATGTATATG
>Ga0213865_10000093_pt1 | contig 54125 bp, 98 predicted proteins | sample PICome_6_FD_160100 | JGI IMG/M metagenome (GOLD analysis project Ga0213865, IMG submission 160100) | Coastal seawater microbial communities near Pivers Island, North Carolina, United States - PICO282 | ecosystem: Environmental > Aquatic > Marine > Coastal | place: USA: North Carolina...
TGTTTCTCAATGGTTCTGATGAGGGTAGGCAGATCGACACTCTGCGAACCAAGATAGCACCCTTTGCTAGCTCTTTCAGCTTTGAGAACAAGCCGAAGATTGTGATCATGGATGAGGCTGACTACAGCAATCCAGAGAGTGTACAGCCAGCCCTGAGAGCGTTCACCGAGAAGTTTTCAGACAATTGTCGATTCATCTTTACCTGTAACTACAGAAACAAACTCAATAAGAATCTGCGTAGCCGGTTCACTGAGATTGATTTCAGAACCAAGGCAAAAGAGCGCCCTGAATTATGTGCTCAATTCCTGAAGAGGATGAAAGAAATACTTGATGCGGAGGGTGTGGAGTATAAGGAGAAGGTGCTGGCAGAATTGCTGATGCAGAACTTCCCAGACTTCCGAAAGACCTTAGAAGTACTTCAGGAGTATGCTAGAACCGGTCCTATTGATGAAGGTGTGTTGGGGCATATTGCTAAGGCAGATACCAACAAGCTTGTCAAGTGCCTTAAGGAAAAGAACTTTACAATGATGCGACAGTGGGTGGCAAACAACTCAGATACAGACTCACAGGTAATCTTTAGGCAAATTTATGATGCCTTGGTCAACATAGTTGATACCGTCCCTCAGTTGGGATTGATTATTGCAGACTACCAATTCAAGGCAGCATTCGTAGCTGATCAGGAGATTAATATGATTGCATGTTTAACCGAAATTATGAAAGGCATGAAATTCAAATGAGCCTGTTTGGGGAACCAGTAAAACAGGAAATTGACGAGGCAGATTACAGGGAAAAAGCAGCTAAAATAAGCCCGTTCGATTTCCTGAATTCGATAAACGAAACTAAAGAAGATTTGATGGTGGACGATAAGGCAGAGTCTCAGTACTCTCCTTACATAGTAAACCGTGGACTTAGTTTTAGTAAAGATACTGTGATGCTTGCTAATGCTATGAATCAAATGCATCATCTGGACAAAAAAATCCAGTACGATTTCCTACGTACAGCGGTAAGGAAAGCCAGAAGACGCCACAAGTGGATGAAATCTGAGGTAGAGAATATCGACACCGTGAAAAAATACTACGGCTACAGTACAGAAAAGGCTAAGAATGCCCTGAAGGTACTGAGACCAGAAGACCTAGCCAGTATGCAGACTTGGCTGGACCGGTCAAAAGGTGGTTCTTTATAAATATAGATTTAATGTCTATAATAATAAGGAACTGACATGAATGAAAGTGAGAATTTTTTTGGAATAGATTATCCTGATTACCAACCACTAGAAATTGTATTGCGAGACCCAGAGAACTTTTTGAAGATCAAGGAAACCCTATCACGAATTGGGGTGGCTTCAAAAAGGGACAATACTCTTTACCAATCTTGCCACATCCTACATAAGAAGGGTCGCTATTTTGTGACTCACTTTAAGGAACTTTTCGCACTGGATGGTAAGGGAACTGACATAACAGAGAACGATTTGCAACGCAGGAACACTATTGCAAAGCTTCTGGAAGAGTGGGACTTGCTGGAGATACTGGAAGGGGACCAACTGGAGACATGTCCAGTCAGTCAGATCAAAATAATCTCATACAAAGAAAAAGACAACTGGAATTTAGTACCGAAGTATAATATTGGCGTTAAAAAATAGAGACAACCTATATTATGGAAAATGAACTGCCGAGAAAACTAAAGGGAGCAATCTTAACTTTTGGGCAGTTGCTGGTGATACCCACCATCATCCTACTATTCTTTTACCCACCTTCAATCTTTTGGATTGTCGCTACCATCTTTTTCTCATATGCATTTGGCGTATTGGGATGGGTCATTGGGCAGCACAGATATTTCACACACAGACAATTTAAGACCAGCCCTAGGGTAGAGAAGGTCTTAATGTTTTTTGCCGTGATGGGTACGTGGCAGAGCCCTGTAGAGTGGGTCAACAGCCACTGGGCACACCACAAACACTCAGATACGGAACTAGATGTACACAGTTATAAACATCTGGGCTGGAGGAACCTGTTCTTTTACTTCCACCAGACAGATGAACTAGCACCCTCTTTTGCGGGGCTCCGAATGTTGAAGTCTAATGCACATAGGTTTTTGATGAACTTCAAGTACGCAATCATTTTATCGTATGTAGGGCTGGTATATACCATATTTGGTATGCCCGGACTGCTCTATCTGTGGCTGGTGCCTACCTCGTATGCCATGCTGTCACAGATATCAATTGTAATGAATCATGTGGATGGTGAACCTAGGGACTGTTGGGTGACGGACCTGTTCACACTGGGAGAAGGCAACCATAAATACCACCACGATAACCCGAAGGACTATAGTCGGGATTTTTATCTCACCCCAATTATAAATGTTTTGGAACGATTGTAAAAAAAGGAATAGATTATGGCAGCAGTAAGAATACTAAAACTGGTCACTGGAGAAGATGTGATTGGTGTTATCGATGAGACAGAGGTTGATGAAGGTAAGAAGGTAATCTCTGTTAAGGCACCCCATTATATAATGATGAGAGCAACCGGGGAAGATCAGAATGAATTTACACTGGGCCTTACACCGTATGCCCCTTACGCAAAGAATTCAGTTATTGGTCTAATACCACGCCACGTAATCTCAGTATGTGACCCGAACGATGATTTGATGAAGGCTTATAAAAAACGGTTTGATCAGGGTGTTGTGCGATCAGATGAACCCAGTGTGAAACAAGTCTTGAAGGAGGGCTAACCACACTAACTATATTATTGATTGAGGCGATATGACGAAGTTTTATACTTATGCGAAACACTACGGAAACTCTATACTATTACGAACATGCGAAGACGGTAAGCGGAAAACTGAATGGGTAGATTTTTCACCCACCCTTTATATCCCAGCTAAGGCTGGTGACAGTACGCCATACAGAGGTATTGGTGGTGAGAAAATCACTCCTATACAGTTTGGTGATAACAAGACCGCTAAAGAATTTGTTGAGCAGTACGATGGTGTAGAAAACTTCCCCATATTCGGACAGACTCACTGGGGATACCAGTATTTGTCTGATACCTTTAAGGGGGAGGTTCCTTGGGACATTACCCAGATAAAAATCTATTCGACGGATATTGAGACCAGTGTGGAAAATGGTTTCCCTGATGTATTCAATCCGATTGAGCAGGTTCTGCTTATCACACTACAGGATTACTCTTCTAAAAAGATCAGGACTTTTGGTCTAGGTCCATATGAAGCCACTGAACACACTTCCCACATGGATGTGGAATATACTGAGTGTTCCGATGAAAAGGATTTATTCAGACAGTTTGTTAGATATTGGGCGAACGACTACCCTGATATACTCACTGGTTGGAACAGCAAATTCTTTGACGTTTCATACATCATATCAAGAATTGAGAGAATCTTTGAAGAAGAGGAAGCGAAGGCTCTCAAGAAACTCATGTCACCTTTCGGGCTTGTTAGGGCTTATGAAAAAGAAATGGGTGGACGTATGTATAAGTCTTATGACATGCAGGGGGTGTCCCAGTTGGACTACCTTGATGTTTATAAGAAGTTCACCTATGTAACCCGTGAGAGTTACAAGCTAGATCATATTGCAGAGGTTGAGTTGGGGCATAAGAAGTTGGATAACCCATACCCAACTTTCCGAGAATTCTACACAAAGGACTGGAATCTTTTTGTGGAATACAACATTGTGGATACTGCATTGGTCGATGGTCTTGAGGAAAAGCTGAAGCTGATCGAACTCTGCATCACCATGACCTACGATGCCAAGATGAACTTCGAGGATGTGTTCAGCCCTGTAAAGACTTGGGACTGTCTTGTGTACAATGACCTGAGAGAAATCGATGTTGTTATTGGACAGCCAAAGGACCGACCAGAGAGACGCATACAGGGAGCCTATGTACAGGAACCGGTACCCGGTGCGTATGAGTGGGTAGAATCTTTTGATGCTACCTCTCTGTATCCATCTATATTGATGCAGTACAACATGAGCCCAGAGACGCTTGTAGAGGGTGACTCTTTTGATGTGTCCGTGGACGGTCTGTTGGAGTCACAGTATCAATTCAACACCCAGCATGCGATAGCTGGTAACGGTCATCTGTTCAAGCGTGATAAGCAGGGTCACTTCCCAAAGATTGTGCAGAAGTTCTTCGATGACCGACAGCGGTACAAGAAGCTGATGCTCAAGGCAAAGCAGGAACTAGAAGACCTTGAGAACAACAATGGTACAGTCGAGCAGATGCGATTGAAGCGTAACGATATAGCGAAGTATGACAACTTCCAGATGGCACGTAAGATTCAGTTGAACTCACTCTATGGTGCCATGGCGAACAAGTACTTCAGGTACTACGACTCTCGCATAGCCGAGGCGATTACTCTTTCGGGCCAATATATCATCAGGAAAGCGGCCCAAGGTTTAGATATGTTTTTGAACGATGTTTTAAAAACAAATGGGGAAGTTTACAGCTTTTACACGGATACCGACTCCTGTTATGTGACTCTTAATGCACTAGTAGATAAGTTCTACGGTGATAAGCCCAAGGACAAGGTTGTGGATATATTGGACAAGATTGGTTCTGATCAGATTGAGCCATGTATCGCCCGAGCCATGACACAGCTTGCAAACTACACTAATGCGTTTGAGGAAAAGATATTCTTCAAACGTGAAGCAATTGCTGATCGGGCATTGTGGGTATCTAAGAAGAGATATGCCATGAATGTGTATGATAATGAGGGGGTTCGATATAAAGAGCCTGTATTGAAAATCATGGGGTTGGAGATTGTACGGTCATCCACACCAGCACCGGTACGTGCCAGTTTGAAGGAAGCAGTAAAACTGTGTTTGACCGGCACTGAGGAAGAGCTACACAAATTTGTTGCCGAGACAAAAAGGAAGTTTTACCAGATGAACCCTGAAGACATTGCATTCCCACGGGGCTGTAATAATCTGGCTAAGTATTCTAGTCATACTACTATATATGGAACAAGAACCCCGATTCATGTCAGAGCCAGTTTGTTGTATAACTTCTATTTAAAGAAGAAGTCGCTGACTCAGACATATGAGCTAATTCAGGAAGGTGACAAGGTTAAGTTCCTATACTTAAAAGTGCCTAATACCATACATGAGGATGTTATTGGGTTTACGGGTAAAATGCCCGAAGAGTTTGATTTACACAAATACATAGATTTTGAGAAAAACTTTGAAAAGGCTTTTTTAGAGCCACTGGTGAATATTCTCAATTCACTGGGTTGGCACACTGAGCCACAAGCTACCTTAGAGGGGTTATTTGTATGAAAATTTTGATAGTTGGATTTGGGTTTGTTGGTACTGCCACAGATTATCTGTTCAGCGTTTCAGGGGGTCTTGATGTTAGGATTCATGACCCAATGAAGGGATTTGTCGCAGAGAAGGAACAATACGACTACATCTTTCTCTGTGTCCCAACTGATTTGGTCCACGGTAGGTTGGATATGACCATTCTTCATGACGCATGTAACGAGTGGAAAGACTATGGTCAAATTGTTATTAGAAGTACAATAGGACCAGATCAGGTACCCGAGTTTCCGAATGCTATTATGATGCCAGAGTTTCTTCGAGAAAAACATTGGCGTGAAGATGTGGACAATCCATACATTCCTATTATTGTGAGTGACTACGTTCTTCACGGGCATCTTGATAGGGCTCTTCCAAATAAAACAATTTTGTATTTACCACCACAAACGGCTGCGTTTTTTAAGCTAGCTAGAAACAGTGCATTGGCAATGAAGGTCGCAGTGGCAAATGAGTTGTATGATATTTGCACTCATCATGGCATCATTTATGATGACATTAGAGATTTGTTGGTGACTGATGTTGCGGTTGGTGGTACCCACTGGGATGTTCCGGGTCCAGATGGACAGCCGGGGTTTGGTGGTAAGTGTCTACCTAAAGACTTGACGCATACCGAGAAATTGTGTTATAATACGGACAATGTTTTTGAAACTGCTCTTAGATGTAATAAGCGCAGGAGACCTTTCGAATGAGAGCATTAGTCCTTGGAAACGGTATAAGTAGATTAAATCGCTTATTACCACAAAATTGTGATGCAGTATGGGCATGTAATCTAGCATTTAAACACAATGTCCATGCCGACTACATTGTATCAACAGATGCCCACCGTCAACATGAAATTTGGATGAGCGGGTATGCTCAAGAGAAAAACTGCTTTTTTCTAGACTGGACCCCAATTCCCGCAAACAGAGAACTGCCAGATACCCTGAGAGATAGTGGGTTTAAAGTAATAGCTAATGAATATCGTGAAGGTATGATGGTCATGAGCGGTTGGCAAAATACAATGTACGTAACATTTTTGGGTGAACAGCAGGGCCTTATCACGAACGTAAACATGCGCGAACTTCCGAGACGATTTAGTTCGGGGGGGCTTGCCATGTGGTTAGCTGCAAAGACGGGGAATGATGAAATTCTACTGGCAGGTTTCGGTGATAAGAAACATGTCTATAGAGAGTACATAAGGGGCCCTGATGAACCACATATAGACCATTGGCAAAAAGAAAGAGATTTTATAATCAATCATTTTAAAGAAATTGAATGGAGATACATATGAGTTTGATAGATAAACTAACAAAGAACAGCACCGTAAAAGACACATCAGTACTCACTGAGTCTAAATTTTTTAACGCCAAAGACCTTATTCAAACAAGTGTACCAGCACTTAACGTTGCTCTGAGCGGTCGTTTGGATGGTGGGCTAACTCCGGGCCTTACGGTTTTCGCTGGACCCTCAAAGCACTTTAAGACAGCTTTTTCATTACTGATGGCAAAGTCTTATCTGGACAAGTATGAAGATGCTGTTGTCCTTTTCTACGATTCAGAGTTTGGCACCCCACAGGATTATTTCACAACGTTTGGTATTGACACTGACCGAGTAATTCATACGCCAGTTACAGACATTGAGCAATTGAAGTTTGATTGTACCAAACAGCTTAAGGAAATCACTCGGGATGACCGGGTAATTGTCATCGTTGATTCTGTTGGCAACCTTGCGAGTAAAAAGGAAGTAGAAGACGCTGAGAACGAAAAGAGTGTTGCTGACATGAGTCGAGCAAAAGCAATGAAGTCATTGTTCCGCATTGTCACCCCACACCTTACTTTAAAAGATATTCCTATGGTCGTGGTTAACCACACCTATAAGGAAATCTCTATGTACCCGAAAGACATTGTTTCTGGTGGTACTGGGGTTTATTACTCAGCAGACAATATTTTCATCATTGGTCGGCAGCAGGATAAACCTAAAGATGAGGTTATCGGTTGGCACTTTATTATCAATGTTGAAAAGTCACGGTTTGTCCGCGAAAAATCCAAGATTCCACTTGAGGTTTCTTTCGAGGGCGGCATTAGCACTTGGTCTGGACTTTTAGACATGGCTCTAGATTCTGGTCATGTTATTAAGCCGGCCAATGGCTGGTACCAGAAAGTTGACATGGAAACAGGTGAAGAGATTGAAGGAAAGTTTCGTGCGAAGGATACCAATACAAAAGAGTTTTGGATTCCAATTCTTCAAGACAAAACTTTTGCCGAGTATATTGATAAGAGATACTCAATTTCAAATGTAGAGGGTATTGTAAATGATGACTTTTCTGAAGACGATTTGGCAGAGGCTTACGACTTGGCTGAAGCCTCCGAAGCCTGATAGGGTAGTAGGTGTCTGTGATTGCTGTGAGTCAGACATTATAGAAAACACTCCAGCCTTATGTTTTCATGACGATGACAATTCAATGTATCTTTGTGAAGTGTGTGTAGAAGAAGTGAGAAAGGAATTCATTAGACAAGAATATGCAAACTGAAAATGTAGTAGTAGCAAATCTTCTGACCAATGAAGATTATTTCAGGAAGGTAATCCCTTACTTGGAACCAGAATACTTTACTGGCCCATATGCAGAAATGGTCGGTAAGATCAGAGAGTATTCTGATAAGTATGGTTCAATGCCTTCGCAAAAAGCACTGTCTATAATGATAGATGAATCCTCTCACATACATGAGGATGATGCGGCATTCATTAGTCAGTTCCTAGAGAACCCCTTGGAAAAAGAAGGGAATCTAGATTGGTTGGTGGATGAAACTGAAAAACACTGCAAACAAAAAGCAGTATTCAATGCCATTAAACAAAGCATTCAGATTATTGATGGCAGGGATGAAAACTATACCCCAGAAGCATTACCGGATATTCTTTCTCAGGCACTGAAGGTTGGTTTTGATACCAATATAGGTCACAACTATTTGAAGGATGCTGAAGCCCGATACGATTTTTATCATATTGTGGAAGAGCGTATTGAAACCGATATTGATATGCTCAACAGAATAACTAAGGGCGGTTTTCCACCTAAGAGTTTGAATGTTGCATTGGCACCAACTGGTGTTGGTAAGACTCTTTTCATGTGTCACTTGGCTGCATACTGTTTGAGTGCTGGTTATAACGTTCTCTACGTTACCATGGAAATGGCTGAAGAAAGGATTGCTGAAAGAATCGATGCCAATCTGATGAACATACCACTATCAGAGCTTCCAGAATGCTCAAAAAATATGTTCTTGGACCGGGTTGGACAAATCCAGAAAAAAACACAGGGTGAGTTGATCATCCGAGAATATCCAACTGCATCTGCACATGCTGGTCATATCAAGGCATTGATTGAAGAGCTTGAACTGAAGCAAGAGTTCAGACCACAGATTGTGTTTGTGGACTACTTGAATATCTGCACCAGCAGCAGATACAAAGCCGGTGGTGGTGCTAATAGCTACACAATCATTAAGTCCATTGCTGAAGAAATGCGTGGGGTTGCTGTAGAAAAAGCCTTACCATTTATAACAGCCACCCAGACTAACCGTGGTGGTTTTGATAACAGTGATATTGATCTGACCGATACTTCAGAGTCTATGGGTCTACCGGCCACTGCAGACTTTTTCTTTGCACTGATCAGCACAGAAGAACTTCAGGAGCAGGGAATGATTTTGTTGAAACAACTGAAGAATCGTTACACGGATGTATCACGGAATAAGAGATTCATGATAGGCGTGGACCGTTCCAGAATGAAACTTCTCAATGTGGATAACGCTGAAGAGGGGTTGGAAAGAGTCGCTGCCCCGGAAACAAATTCTGGTGGATTTGATATGACTCCATCGGGAGAACGAACCGGCGATTTTGATGGGTTTACTTTTTAGTCAGTATAAATAGTGGGGGAGGACCACATTATGACTGACGAAACAATAAAAACAAAAACAGTTGAAGTTGAAAAAGAGGTTCTGAACCAAGATTTAAATGGTGATGGGAAGATCACTAAAGAAGAATATAATCTTGATCTGGAATTTAAGCGAAAGCGTTTAGAAGACGCAGACGCTATGCGTGATGCACAACGAAAGATGGCATGGTTTGCCCTAGGCGGTATGCTGCTGTATCCGTTTGCGGTGGTGCTGGCTTCTCTGGCAGGATTAGAGACTGCATCTACTACTCTTGGTGATATGGCTGCTACTTATTTTGTATCAGTGGCTGCGATTGTGGCTGCGTTTTATGGAAAGACTGCGTTCGAAAACAGTAAACAATAATTATGACTCATATTTTTAATCGAGCCCCGGAGAATGACCGATTCGGGTTTTATGAAGAACTTTTCGGTGATCTAGAAGGTAAAACGGTTATGGATTTCGGGGGCAACTCTGGGAATCTTTTGCACTTTTCTGATGGGAAGATCAGGGAAGAAGATTATACTTGTGTTGATGTCGATTTGGAAGTCATGGAACAATCCATGATGGAATATCCAATGGCTGAGTGGCTACATTATAACACCCACCATCCAGTGTATAATCCAACTGGTATTCGTTTTGCACCATTACCCCAGAGTAGACGAGAAACCTTTGATTACATATTCTCGTACAGTGTTTTTTCTCATACGGATTTTAAAGAGTTGCATTATACTTTAAATAGAATGCGAGCAGTGTACAGTCCAACGGTAATGGCACATAGTATCCAACTCACTTCAGATCATAAAATGGTTGAGTGGTATTATGATCGAAGGGTTGAGGAATATGGGCGCTGTGCGGATTTTCAGGAAGCGTTCGATGATTGTAAGGAGAGTGTTACTCTTGTAGATAACGATACTGTTTACGTGGATACCATGCAACTACCACTAAATACTTGTAAACACTTGGTGACTTTTTACAAAAAGGACTGGTTGCTTTCTATGTTAAAATTTTATGGCTTTGATGTACAGCTAGTAAAGCCAACTGGATGTTATCAGACATACATTTTGATAAAAAGTGCTTGACAACAGAATTTACATGTGATAGTATGTGTAATGAATATGCTCTAATTGAGTATATTGTTTTAACTTTAATATGATAAGGAGAAGATTATGACTAATCGACGATATAACCAAAACACCCGCATTCTAACATTCCTGAATTCAGGCCGAACCCTGTCAGCCCCGCAAGCGGCTCGATTATTCGGTGCTCAATCACTGAGCAAGCGAATCAGCGAACTTCGTGCTGAAGGTGTTGCGATTGAAACTACTACCAATCGTAGCGGGTACACTGCTTACCGACTGTCTTAAGCAGCATGGTATGGGCTCCACCTACGGGCCCATTCTTTCTTCCCAAATAGGTATCAAAAATGGCAAATGATGTTGTAACTACTATCCGTGTGATCGGCTCAGAAGAAGCCACGGACGAATTTCGATTCTGGTTTACTGCTTTTCATGACAATCAAGAGGGTGTTGAATGCATGGAGTTTATGCCTCCATGGGACGAAGAGGACTACCCCAGTAAAGAGTGGATGAAGGATTGTGTAGGTTCAGACAACACGTTGGTAACCTATGTTAGTACGGGAAATGTTGACAGTGCCATTACATATATCCGAAGTACTTGGTCACATGTTGTCCCATTCGCAGGATTGCTTGGGCACCATCTAAGAAACTTTGATGAAAATGTCAGGTTGGAAGTGACCTATGTTGACGAAATGATGAATTTTGCTGGTTCTGGTAATTGGCATAAAGGTAAATGGAGCCTCACAGAAAAGGATGCATTCTTTTGGAGTGACTTTAGTGAAGAAGAAATTGACCACCTGTTGGAAGTTTGGTTGGTTAGGAAGAAAGTATGTCTTTAAAATTGGTGGCATCCACTAAAGTATTCCAAAATATTGGCAGTTTGGATATGCCAATGTGGAAATGTGTTGACGGAAAAGAGTACATTGTTGGCTATTTTGATGAAGAACCAACGTGGAAAGAGGCTGGTGAGGTTATAAATAAGTTCATTCACTACTTGGAGGGTAACTTATCTATTGACACCAAAGAAATTTACAGTGGTTTTGATCTTTACGAGAAAGGCAAAATGACACATTGTGAATTTTTCCAGTTGGACAGCAGTGGAGTAATTGACTTCCCAGCTAAAGACTTGACTGAGATAGACGTTACAGACGTACTTAATGGACTCCAAGGAATATAGACTCACAATAGGCTACACCTACTACGACGAACCCGAATTACTGAAGAACCAGTTAGAACACTGGCTTCGATACCCACCTGAGATTCAGATCATACTCGTTGATGATGGGTCTCAAAAATACCCCGCATATGAATTTTTAAAAGACTTGGATATTACAAACCTTCAGCTATGGGAAGTAGATGAGGATTTGGGATTCAACAGCCACGGCTGTAGAAATCTTATAGCTAGAATAGCCCCCACAGATTTTGTCCTGTTCATGGACATAGACTGCCTCATTTCACCCGATCAGGTTGCGTATTTAAAACGCATCAGATTGAACCGGGACAAAATGTATCGGTTTGCATTATTAAACACCACCAATGACAAATATGACCCGTGGCCCGGACACCCAAATGTATTCCTAGTAAACAGGGATAAATATTGGGAGGCTGGTGGCTATGATGAATCTTTCACCGGCTGGCATAAGGGAGACAGAGAGTTCCACAGGCGATTAGAGAAGGTTGTTTTACCATCTAAGCTAACCAATAGTTTAGGAATTACTGTTGTCAGGGGAGGTCGTAGGGCTGTTTTAGACGAATCCCTAGACCGGATTGTATATGACGATGATGCCATGTTGATCAGATTGCCTGCACCCCCACCAAGCGAAAAAGATTTGGTGGGTACCGTTAAGGAAAAGATTAATTTTTCCTACACTAGAAAGTTATAAATAGGAATATGACCATGAGATTAAGCGAAAATTTTACATTAGCCGAGTTTACAAAATCAGATACTGCGATTCGTTTGGTTTTGGATAATAACCCAACGGACGAACATCTAGAAAACATACAGCATCTGGTTGATACTATCTGCCAGCCGGTCAGAGACCATTATGGTAAGGCAGTTCGGGTGACTTCTGGTTATCGTTCAGGCCCCCTCAACCGAGCTATAGGTGGGTCGAAAAACTCACAGCACAGCAAGGGTGAGGCAGTTGATTTCGAGATATCAGGAATTGACAATAAAGAGCTTGCGAAGTGGATTGTGGAGAACTGTGAATTTGACCAGTTGATTCTGGAATTCTATGACCCGGAAGTTGGTGGTAATAGTGGTTGGGTCCACGTATCTGTTAAGAAGGGTGGTGGCAACCGTAAGTCTGTGCTACGAGCATTTAAGCGAAGTGGTAGAACTGTTTATGAAAAAATTGAACTATAGGAATTGGTGATGGGTAAATTATCTTTTGTGCTTTTTTTGGTCACTGTTATGATGGGTGTTGCTGGTAGGATGTATTATACCAGTACACAGGAAACCATTATGGGATTGAACCAGAACATTGCAACATTGCAGGCCAACGTACTACAGGTTGAACAGGCACTGGAAACCAGTAATGAAACTATTCAGCGGCAACAAGAAGAGGCTGAACAGGTAGCTGAAGCAAACGCCCTTTTACGAGAGCGACTTGAGCAATCAGAGACCTATAAGAACGAGTTAGCCGGTAAACTATCTCGACACAATCTGACTCAGTTGACGTTACAGCGTCCGGGCAGAATCGAAACTATTGTCAACGAAGCGACAGAGAGTATATTTGATGAACTTGAGAATCTTACTGGCAAGCCTGCTGATATTAGTCCTGAGTAGTTGTGCTACTAGGGTACCACCAGAACCGGTGGTTATAACAGAAACGGAATACGTGTTCAGGGAAATCCCACTACAGGATAGACCACCACCCGTTAGTCTGTTGGATATAAATTTTTACGCAGTCACCAGAGAAAATCTAGACGAGTTTCTAGAACGATTTGAAAACGAGAATGGAGTGGTTGCATTTTTTGCTTTGAGTGTACCAGATTACGAAGACATATCTTTGAATGTGGCAGAACTGAAGCGATACATAGAATCACAGGAAGCGATCATCCTGTATTACGAAGAGAATATTAACAGCCCAGAAGAATAAAAATGAAATCATTTAAAGAATACTTCGATGAGAGTCTTAAAGATTGGTTTGGTAAAGGTCCAAAGGGAGATTGGGTCAGAATGGACACCAAAGGAAAAATTAAAGGTCCATGTGCAAGAGAAGAAGGTGAGGGTAAGCCTAAATGCCTGCCACGATCAAAGGCTCAGTCTATGTCAAAGAAAGACAGAGCCTCAGCAGCTAGGAGAAAGCGTAGAGAAGACCCTGTAGCTGATAGATCAGGCAAGGGTGGAAAGCCCATAATGGTAAAAACCAAGAAAGAAGAAGTGGATAAAACGGTTCTGAAGAAGCGTAAAAAAGCGAACGACGAGGCACAAAAATCACTCAAGGACCCAAGTCACAATCCTCCTTGGGCCAGTTCTAAATCAAGTGCAAGCTCTTTTCAGAGAGAAGAGGTCAAATATATTATGGAAAAGGCTAAGCCAACAAAGCCAGCACTGTGGAATAGGGCAAAGGCGGCTGCTCGTGCTAAATTCGATGTTTACCCCTCAGCTTATGCGAACGGTTGGGCTGTTCGTTGGTACAAGAAGCGTGGTGGTGGTTGGAAGACTATTAAAGAAGAGAAAGACTCTCGACTTAAGTCTGCTGGTGTTTCCGGTTTCAACAAACCAAAAAGAACACCTAGTCACCCTAAAAAATCCCATGTTGTTGTAGCAAAGTCCGGTGGTAAAGTGAAGACGATTCGTTTTGGGGAGCAGGGTGCTAGTACAGCAGGCAAACCCAAGAAAGGCGAATCTGCTCGCATGAAGGCAAAGCGTAAGTCATTTAAGGCCCGCCACGGCAAGAACATTGCCAAGGGTAAGATGAGTGCGGCATACTGGGCAGATAAGGTTAAGTGGTGATCCTATGTCTGAAGAACATGATCCCAATAAAGTAACTGTAGACACGGCATATAAAACCAGATGGATTTGGTATCATACAATACTTGCATTAGAACTTGCTATGACAAATGTTTTGATGATAGGTATATTAGTTGTTCTCTGCATAAAACTATAAAGAAGGCTAAACATGAAATCATTTAAAGAACACGCAGAGCTTGATGAAGGCGCACTAGCAGACAAGATACGAAAGGCTAAGGTTCTCAATAAGAGAAACTATAAGCTGGCGGCTAGTGAACTTCAGAAACGCATGAAGAAAGACCCTAGTAAAACTAGACAGTCCCACGCACATGATGTTGCTCAATATGTTAAAAATATTGATGCTAAGAAACTGGCTGCAGAAGAGGTGAGCCCCCCGAAAAACAATTTCGTAGCCAAGCATGCTAAAAAATACAACAAGGCTGCTGTTCACAAAGATCGAAAGAAAGATTCTAAGCGTGGTGCAATCAAGCACAAGAAACGCTTCTATGAGGGCATAGAGTACAATTCTGAAATGGGTATAATGGATTGGGGAACTGCTGCAGGAACCCGATACATGAAGAGCAACACCCCCGGTGAATCAACACAACCAAATGCATGTCCAGAGTGTGGTTGTCGTTGTGGTCAAATTCCCTGTACGTCTTGTGGTACCAGCATCAGTAAAATGAAAGAATCTGCTGCTGAGACTCGCCCAGAATACAAAGACATGAATATGGACATTGCACCAGAGGCTGGCATCATCCCTTTGACTGATACTGATGTTCGTGAACTAGAAAACCAAGCAGATCATTTTTCTTGGCAAACGGCATTAGACATGGACCTGTATGACGAAGATGAGTTAGAGTCAGATTGGGATTCCACGGTTCCAGACGATGAGGTTCAGATCACAGAGGTTTTGTCTGTACAGGGTCGTTTGAAGCGTAGGTTTGCAGCCAGAAAAAATAAGCAGAAGCTTAGGGTTGCCCGTAATATCTCATTAAGGCGTGGGTCTACCCCAGATCGACTCAAGAAACGTGCTACCCGTGGTGCCCGTGGGCTTGTATATAAGAGGCTTTTGAGAGGTCGCAATAAGTCCACAATGCCACCAGCAGAAAAGGCTCGTTTGGAGAGAATGCTTCAGCTTTACGCCCCTCTAGTAAGCAGACTGTCAGTCAGGCTACTTCCAAACATGCGTAAAATGGAAATCAGTCGCATGAAGAATCGGAGGGCTAAACCGGCAGCAAAGTCGAAGAAGTATAAGCCAGCGAGACCAGTTGGAAAGAAACAAACTTCTAAAAAGTTTAAAGTTAAGAAGTAAAAGGAACCCGGTTAATACCGGGTTTTTTATATCCCTCTGTAAAATTCCCCTATTATAAATACCTATATGAACAAAGCAGAACGGCAAAGATTAGACCAATTGGTTCGACAGGGCATTATTCCTGTTGAAAAACAGAACATTTTGATGAAAGCCATGGCTTCTCTCTATAACGGTTCTCAGCTAGCACCAGTGGAAAGGGATGTTCTTTCAAAGTACATGCATAATATGACGGACATTATTTTGAAAGATACGACTGTGTTTAATCGAGCCAAATTACACACACAAAAAACTAGATATAGAACGGAGGAAAATACCGTGGAAGATGTTGAAGAAAATGTAAAAGTTCTTGACGGTCCTGAAGAATTAGAGCGATTCAGAAAAGGTGAAGAGGAAAAGGCAAAGAAGAAGACTAAAGGTGCTCGTGTAAAATTCCGTAATTTGCCCCCTGAGTTGCGTAAAGAAAAGATGAAGGCTGGTTTGGGTGAGGATGTTGAGGATATTTTAGACTTCAACGAAGACTATTCACAACGAATCCAATTGGCATTGGAGTATTACGGCTTTGAAAGTATCCGTGATCTACCAGAAGAATTGAAGTCAGAATTTTTCCAAGTTGTTGATGAAGCTGCTCATATCACAGATCAGGATTTCGAAGACCTAGAAGAAAGTGAAAATGTTGATGAGGCAAGATTATCACCACATGTTGCTAGGCGCGTAGTCAAAAGCACCCGTAACATGACACCGAAAAGTAAAAGAGTTGTTAAAGATTTTGTTGACGGGGTTCAACAATCAGGTCGTAAAAAGAAACTAAACATGCCAGAAGAAGTCGAGCAAACTGATGAAGCTTACGATAATGACGGTAAGCAGGTTCGTTCAATGGACCGACCCAACTATGTTAGCAAAGACCCTAGCCAAAGCAAACGTCGAGCACGATTTGCGGCTAAAGTAAAGGCGAAAGCACGTAAACAAATGTATCGAGAAGATGTCAAGCCTGCTGAAGACGTTGAAGAAGCCATGACTCCCGAAGCGAAAGCCAAGCGTCTTGAAGTTATTAAGAAGGCAGTGGCTAAGGTTCAAAACGGAAACAATGCTGCTTCAGCCGCTGCTCGAAAAGATGCCAAGCGAGACATGAACAATGAAGAAATGTCTCCAGAGTTTAAGAAGAAGCGATTAGAAACAATTAAGAAGGCAGTAGACAAGGTTCAAAACGGCAACAATGCCGCAGCCACTGCCGCTCGAAAAGATGCCAAGCGAGATATTAAAAACGAAGAGAATGAAGCAGAGCGTCAAGCGCAACTACAAGAGCTTCGTACCATGATTAAAGAGGGTAATAACAAGCTGGGTGCATACAAACTTTTATCACAAATACTAAATAAAGAAACAGGAGAACAATAATGGCCGTATGGGGAAAGGCAGACGATAAAACAGCAACCGGTACGGTAGCACTAACCGAACCGACAGCAACCTTTGATGGTGCTTCGGACGTAGATGCTAACACCATTACTATAACCGCTCACCCGTTTCGAGTTGGTGATAAGGTTAATTATGTAGATGGTGGTGGTACACAGGTTGTAGGATTGGTTGACACTAGCGATTACTACATCACTAATGTCACAACAAACACAGTACAGTTGGCAGCAACCGAACATGACGCTCGTCACAACGTAGCAAACGTTATTACACTAGCAGATGGTGTTGGTGCAGCCCACGCACTTACATTGGCTTTTGACGTTTCTACTCGCGGCATCCTAACCGGTGCTGGTGGTGCAGACTTTACAGCAGAAGCTGCTGTTGGTGATGTTGTTGATGTTTCTGGACAGTCAATGGTAATTCTTTCTATTGAAAGCGCAACTGGCGCAACTGTAGAGAATCTTGACCGAGAGACCGCACTTGTTGCATTTGGCGCAACCGCATACACACTGAGCGAAAAGCCAGTGTCCATCGGTGCAGATTCAAACATCAGCGCATCTGAAGTTTTCGGTGTTGATAACACTGAACTTTCTGCTGGTGACGATAATGTTGTATCTATCGGCGTACAAGAAGCGGGTACAGGTTATCTTGAAGTTCCTGCTGTTACTATTACTGGTGGTGGTGGCTCTAGTGCTGCTGCAACCGCTTCTATTGCCGGTGGTGTGGTAACTGGAATTACTGTTACTAATGTTGGTTCAGGATATACTTCTGACCCCACAGTAGCAATTGACCTTCCGTTCATCACAATTCCACAGGCGAACGTAACAATTGCAGATACTGACACTATTGCATATACTGGTCACGGTCTTTCAGTGGCTGACGAAGTTAAATACCAAGACGGTGGTGGTGCTGCCCTTGCTGGTCTGGTTGATGACACTTCTTATTTTGTTTCTGGTGTTGGTCTAACCACTGATGATTTTCGTTTGGCAACTTCTGCTGTTCTTGCAGCAGGTGAAGCTGTACCAACCGCAACAATTACTGACACCGCTGGTGCGTTTGGAATCGCAACCTCTGATGGCAATCTTGCTGTCGGTGATCGCGTAGTCATTACCGGTACACTGACTGGAACTGCTACAATTACTGGATATGTTGATGGAAACATCTATGAAGTATCTGCAGTAACTGGTGCTGCTCCTGCCAATACAGCCTTTACTCTTACAGATGAGGACGGTACTGCTTTGGTAACTACTGCAGGAACCCTTGAGGGTCTTACTCTGACTGGATACACCATTATCGATCTAACTGGTACTGGTAACGATGCTCAGATTTTTGAGAAAATCGGTGAGACTGCTGCTACAGCAATCGCCGGTCGTGGTGCTGGTGCAACTTCTGGTGGTCCCGCACACTCCGGTTGGGTTAAGAAGACCGAGGGTGTTGGACAACGAGCAGGCCGGGTCCAATATGAAGTACTAGTGGCTTTGTCTAAGAATGGTATCACTGGCGATGCTGCCGATGATATTCCGTTCCCTGACGCCTAATAAATACTTTTAAATTATTAGGAGTATTTAATGGCTGATTCAAAACTTTCAGAACTTACGGCTGCAACTTCTGCAGCCGTTTCTGATGTCCTTTATCTGGTCCAATCTGGCGTGAGCAAGAGAATCACTGCTGGCAATCTTTTTGCCAACATAGACTTTCCTGCTATTTTTAAAGATTTGGTACAGATTCAAGATGAAAATGAAATGACATCAATCGGCGCGATTGATATTACAACCAACATTACCAAAATCAATGACCCGGACCAAGCTGGTGCGCTAACAATTGCTTCTGGTGCTGATGGGCAGATGAAGTTTATAATCATGACCAGTAATACTGGTGCCCACACGTTAACACTCTCGGGCTCTGGTGTTGAAGGTAGTATTGCATTTGACTCAGCAGGTGACACTGCAACATTGATGTATACTGGTACTAAATGGTACATGGTTGGAGGTACTGCAACCATTACATAAGGATTAGTATATGATTGAGTTGAATGAAGAAAACTTTTACATTTATGCAGTAAAGCACTACTACAACCCCGGCTCCATGGGGGTAACAGATTTAGAAGAAGACCTGAATCGTTTGAAGTACATAAAACGACTCCTGAATAGATATCACAAAACAGGAGAAGTGAACGAAAGGCTGGTTTTAAATCATCTTGTAGTTCTTTATAATGTATTTGACGAAGCAGCCACTGATATGTTGTTTTATAAACTTGGTCAAGAGTATTGGTCAGACCTTAAAACCTATCTAGTGTTTTTACACAGAATGCCCTTACAAACAATTGTGAGTGAGGGTATAAAACAAACTGATATACCTTTAAACGAAGAATTAATAGAGATACTGAGAAGCCTATAATGTCAAGATTAGCAGATGGATATGTAACACTGAGAATTCTTAAGCTTCTCGCCACTCCTATTAAAAAAACCAAGGCGTATGAGCTTGGTATTGTTGATGCTGATGGAACAAAGATTAAGAACCCCATTACATCAACCGAGAAAGATGCCTACTCAATGCTACAGCGTTTCGTTTTTAAGGTACAAAAGGCACTGACAAAATCTCCAGATCGCAATGCAAAAAGGCTCTTGACAGTTGCTGCTGCATTGAGTATACTTAGAGAGAATGAGGACGTTTTGTCTTTGTCAGAAGAAGAATTCGATTCTCAACTGGCCTTGTTCGAAGGTTTTGATCAGGTAAAAACTCAAGCGAGTCTTCTGGAACTTGACATGTTGTCCTTCAAGACCTATTCAGAGGAAGTGGCTGCAAATGCTGTTGGTGGGGGTGGTATCGATGGGATTGGAATTGGTCCCAAAGGTGAGCCCGGTAGAGACCCAGTAATGATGCCCATGGTCCGAAGGCGCAAGAAAAAGAAGAAGAAAAATGTCCGATAATTTAGAAACGGAAATCGCAATCGTCAAGAATGACGTAAACCAAATTGGGAGACTATTTAGTAAACTCGAAATTGCTCTGGATAAAATTACTGACGTTAACGCTAGCATCGGTCAAATGTTGGCTGTCCACGAACAACGTCTTGTAGATTCGGAAAAGGAATTTGTTTACATAAAAAAGGAAATAGATGCTGCAGATGAAAAAATGAACAATGAAATAAAAGAAATCCATTCACGACTAACCACCAATACAAGGGAAATTGAGCGGAAAATGTCAGACGAAATAGATAAGGTATTAGCAGCAATTAAAGACCTGAAAAAATCTATAGATGATCACGAACAGGACGTAGAAGATCGTTTGGTTTCATTGGAGAAGTGGAGATGGATTATCCTAGGTGCCTTTACTACTGGGGCTTTCCTGCTTGGCAACGGAGTGACATTTTCTAAAATATTGGGTATATTCGCTTGACAGCCGCCTAAAAATTTAGTATCATTATATAATGTCTTTATATATTGATCTAAAATACATAAATCAAATTTCCTTCAAACTAGACCGGTTTGCGAAAAAGCAGGATTACCTGTTCAATTTTCGCTGCCCGTATTGTGGGGATTCCCATACAAACAAGAATAAGGCTCGTGGATACATCTATCGTAAAAACAACGATATGTTCTACCGGTGCCATAATTGTCATGAGGGCACTACCTTTGGGAAGCTACTGGAACACGTAGACCCATTGCTGTATAAAGATTATGTGCTGGAGAAGTTCATCAAGAAAGATGACCCGAAACCAGAGAAGAAGAACCCAGAGTTCGCATTTGATTTTAAACCGAAGTTTGATAAGCCTTTGTCTATCATTGATGGGCTCATGGACCGATTGGATATGTTACCCAGTGACCATGAGGCAGTTCGTTATGTGAAATCCCGCCAAATTCCAGAAGAACAGTTTTCTCGAATGTACTTTGTGGAAGACATTAGGAATCTCACAACACTCAATCAAAAGTACAAGAAGCCCTTTGAAAAAATGGGAGCACAGCCACGGCTTGCATTACCATTCATCAGAGAAGACGGTCAGGTTGTCGGTTTGTGTTTGCGAGCCCTGCGTGGTGAAAAACTCAGATATATAAATCTTATTATCAAGGAAGAACTACAGGTCTACGGATTAGACACTGTAGATGTGGACAAGGAAGTTTTTGTTGTGGAGGGGCCTATTGACAGCCTCTTCCTCGACAACTCAATAGCATGTGTCGGTACTTCTTTTAATAAAGTTGACCACTTAAGACTGACACATTTTACAATGATTTTTGATAACCAGCCTCGCAATAAAGAAGTGTGTGCTCTTATCAAAAAACAAATAGAGGCTGGGAATAAAATATGTCTTTGGCCTGATGTTGTTGAAGAAAAAGATATAAATGAAATGATTCTTTCTGGGCTATCTAAGGAAAACATAACTAAGATAATTCAGGATAATACATATCAAGGTCTTGAAGCAGAACTTGAGTTTGCAGAATGGAGGAAGTGTTGATGAGTGAATTTTTTGATTGGTTGATACTGGGTGGGAACGAAAGTATGAAGCCGCAGATCAGAAGCTGGACTATATGATCGAATTACTAGAAATGGAAGCAACAATCGCAGCCGCAGAGCTATCACAATAATAAGAGGAAGTACATGAAGAAAGAACATGTGGGGATACAAATAGATTTATCCCGTGACGAACTGTTTGACAAATTAGGCTTAAGTAGACTTAGAGAAAGCTACATGCAGGAAGACGAAGAGTCTCCTCAAGAAAGATTTGCATATGTTAGTGCCAAGTTTGGTTCTAACCCAGAACACTCACAACGGCTGTATGAATACGCAAGTAAGCACTGGTTGTCATACTCGACACCAATTCTTTCTTTTGGTAAGACTAAGAAGGGACAACCAATTTCATGCTTCCTAAATTACATCGATGATACTGCACCCGGTCTTGTCGATAATCTTTCCGAGACCAATTGGCTATCCATGTTGGGTGGTGGTGTAGGTATCGGTTTCGGTATCCGAGCCAGCGACGATAAGTCTGTTGGTGTGATGCCACACCTAAAAACTTACGATGCATCTTCTCTGGCTTATCGGCAAGCAGGTCGGCGTGGTAGTATCGCAACGTATCTGGATATTTCTCACCCAGACATTTTAATGTATCTGGAAATGAGAAAGCCCACTGGTGACCAGAATGTTCGTGCATTAAATCTGCACCATGCGGTAAATATCCCTGACCGGTTTATGGAAATCGTTGAACGAGCCATGACTGACCCGGACGTTGATGACGGTTGGAACTTGGTGGACCCCCATTCAGGAGAAATTCGAGAGACCGTATCTGCCAAGAAACTTTGGCAAAAGCTTTTGGAATTGCGAATGGAAACGGGTGAGCCGTACATCCATTTTATTGATGCCAGCAATCGTGCTCTACCAGAATTCCAGAAAAATTTGGGCTTGAAGATACACCAATCAAATTTGTGCAGTGAAATTCTTCTAGCCACAGACAAACTCCGAACCGCTGTTTGTTGTTTGTCATCATTGAACCTTGAGTACTATGACTCATGGTCTAAGAACACACAGTTTATCCGTGACGTAGCAGAAATGCTGGATAACGTTTTACAATATTTTATTGATCATGCTCCTGATTATGTGTCCCGAGCGGTTTACTCTGCAATGAGAGAACGTAGTATTGGTGTTGGCGAACTTGGCTGGCATGCGTATCTCCAGAGTAAGAACATTCCGTTCGAGAGTGCGATTGCTAAGGCTACTAATCTGAGGGTTGAGAAACATATCAGAGGAAAACTTGATGAAGCAAACTTGGAGCTTGGAAAAGAGCGCGGAGAGGCACCAGATGCAGAGGGCACTGGGCAACGATTTAGTCATGTACGGGCGATTGCACCGAACGCATCTAGTAGCATCATTATGGGCAACACTAGTCCATCAATTGAGCCGTTTCGGGCAAATGCTTACAGACAAGATACCATGTCTGGGGCTCATCTCAATAAAAATAAGTATCTGGTTAAGCTTATTCAAAGTAAGATTGAAGCTGGGGAAACTAAACAGGCAGAAGAAGAAATCTGGTCTTCAATAATTTCAAACGATGGTTCAGTCCAGCACCTGAGATTTTTGGATGACTATGAAAAGGATGTATTTAAGACAGCCATGGAAATCGATCAGCGTTGGTTGGTTGAACATGCAGCTACCCGTCAAAAGTACATCGATCAGGGACAGTCCCTGAACCTGTTCTTCCGTCCAGATGTGAACATTAAATACCTGCATGCTGTTCATTACATGGCGTGGAAACAGGGACTCAAGACTTTGTACTACTGTCGTTCAGAGAAGGCAGCAAAGGCAGACCGAGTATCGAATCGAATTGAGAGACAAATTATCAAAGAGATTGATTTGAATGCAATGGTAGAAGAAGGAGAGTGCTTATCTTGTGAAGGATAGCGAAGGTTAAGTTTTTATAATGAGAGGGTAGAACAATTAACGACATAACATTAGAGTACATAGACAGTTGTATCCCACCAGACCAGCCAATTGGTGTTATGGTTTCTGGTGGGATTGACAGTGCTACGCTTTGGTATGCTGCGAAGAAGATTTGTCTTGAGCGTGGGCAGGAATGTCTGCCATACAGTATAGCCAAGCTTGATGGTGCCGAGTATCATGCCACTAGTGTTATGATTGTCACCTGTAAGCTCCTAGGAATCCCTCTGATAAAAACTAAGATGGTTGGTGAGGTAACCGATGACCACTGTGAAACGACTGTCTCAGGGATTCGTGAGGTCGCTCAGATGGGTAAGTATGTGTTGGCAGGAGATACAGCATATTTCCCAGATTTGGACCCCGGATTTGATTTGCTACCAAGAAACAGAGCACCCGAAAACCACCCAGTTTTTCAACCTTATTTCGATTTAACTAAAGAAAAAACGATAAAATTTGCAAAAAACTTAGGTATTTTGGACGTTCTTATGTTAGTGACCCATTCATGCACCGAACGGAGCATATCACGCTGTAAAAAGTGTTATTGGTGTAGGGAGCGTGAACTGGCTTTCAATAAACTTGGTATTGTGGATGGAGGTTCAGCATGAATGTCTGGAATTATTTAACGATGATGGTGGTTTGTCTTATGATTGTTGCACTATCATTTATTGGAAAAATGGATGTGTCAGAATCAGAGCCAGAACAGTCGCTAATAATGTCGGCGGTATCCTGTTCTGCAAATGAGGCTAAAAACCAATTGAAGATTTCTTGTGAGGCAACCAGTTGGGGTAGGTGGGAAATCTTTTACGTGTACGATAATGAAATAGTATTCAAAGAGGCTGACGTATATAATGATAGTGTGGGGGTAGTATTTTCCACGAACCCAGTAGAACTATTTGTCGTTTACTTCGATGAGGGTGGGGAGAAAAATGAAGTCTGGTTGCAGATTGAAAGCACTCTAAAAAGTTGTGCCCCAGTTAATAGTTGTTATATTCCATGATTGTAAGAGTTAATAGTCATTATCCAATCGAAGACATGATTGAGTTTTGTAATGCTGCTATCGATATAAAGAAGCCAGCAACGATTAATTTGGAAACCGATGATTGGGAGAATAACCCGCACACTCTTCTCTATGCGTTATACATAGAGAGGCGATATGACGGTGATAGGTCAGGCTATCTGGTCTGTCGGGAAAATGATAAGGTTGTCGCTGGTGCTGGTTGGTCTCCTTGCGTGATAGACCCCCAGATGTACGTGCAGTCAAGATCGTTTGTGGTCAACTCTATGAACTTTCACAGACTATCATTCGCAATTTCAGACTATGCATTTTACAGCCAGTATAAAGGTGGGGTACTAACATTTGAACCTCATAACTATGAATTTATGATGCGTCTCGTGGACCTTCAGGCAGCACACGCTTTCGACCCTTATTATGAAAAAGATCGGGTATGTGGGAGAGTGTTCAGACACACTTATAAAAAACAAAAAACCCGGTGTCTACCACTAATGCTATATCCAGCCCCGGTGAATTATAGATACTGCAAACAATTTTTAGTTGCACATTTTTTTGATGAAAATTATCGAGAAACTTTTGTGAGGAAAGTTGCAATACATGAGACGGTTTAGACGTTGGGATGAAGACCCTATTTATGAAATTGATTATGACGATTGGAATAACTCTATTGCTTTGTTTGGTGACTCCACGACATATGGAAGGGGGTTACCGGAGAGAGACCGATTACATAATAAACTAAACAGTGAAAGGCCGGTAAATAATTTTTCTTATCCCGGTCACTCGAACGAACATATTTTTAAACGTATTGTTGATGTGGTAAGTGAGCATGGGTTTCCCCATGCAATAGTTGTTGGGTGGACTTCAAGTAAAAGAATGACTGTCATTGATGAGGCTACAGATTGCATGGAGCCATTGGGCATTTGGACAGGCAAGCAAAATTCTGGTTATGATCTTTTCATTACTATGATGAGCGAGTTCCCAAAGACCTTAGTATCAAGGACAGAAGACATTGTTAAAGCTACTCGACTGATGTGCCAAGATAAGTGCATATTGAAAGAGTGGACTATATTTGAGATACCATTCATGGTGGGAATCCCGAACGAAGAAACCGGGATACACTATCAAGAAAGAATTGATTTCGGATACGATGACATGCACCCCGGACCAAAAACCATAACAGAAATTAGTAAATATATAGGAACGATATAAATGGCCCTAACACTCACAGACGAAAGACCCTATTTCAAACCATTCCAATATTCATGGGCATATGATGCTTGGTTGAAACACGAACAGTCCCACTGGCTGATGACTGAGGTACCAATGCAGGAAGACGTTAAGGATTGGCAGACCAGACTCACAGACGCTGAGAAAGCCTTCCTTACAAACATCTTTCGCTTCTTCACACAGGGTGACATTGACGTTGCCGGTGCTTATGTAAACAACTATCTACCACACTTCCCACAACCAGAAGTGCGTATGATGTTGCTTGGGTTTGCAGCACGAGAAGCACTGCACGTTGCGGCATATTCTCATTTGATCGAAACTTTGGGTATGCCAGAGTCTACGTATCAAGAATTTCTTGAGTATGAATCAATGGCAGAGAAGCATGATTACTTCCAAGGGCTTTCCATGGAAACACAGGACAAACAACAGATTGCAGTGAACATTGCTGCGTTTTCGGCATTTACTGAAGGTATGCAGTTGTTCTCTTCGTTCATCATGTTGTTGAATTTCCCACGACACGGAAAGATGAAAGGCATGGGGCAAATCGTTACATGGTCTATTGTAGATGAGACCCAACACGCAGAGAACATGATCAAGTTGTTCCGAGAATATGTGAATGAAAATCTTGAAGTCTGGAATGACGAGACTAAAAGTAAGATATATACCATTGCAGAAAAAATGGTAGAACTGGAAGATAAGTTTATTGATCTGGCATTTGCCATGGGTGACATGGAAGAGTTGACTGCAGAGGATGTTAAGAAGTACATCCGTTACATTGCAGATCGACGCTTGATCAGTCTTGGTCTCAAGGGAATCTTCCGTATTAAGAAGAATCCATTGCTGTGGGTGGAGGAAATGATTAACGCTCCTATTCACACAAACTTTTTTGAGAATCGTTCTACGGATTACGCTCGTGGGGCATTAACAGGAGATTGGGGAGACGTTTGGGCATGAAGAAAGTTTGGATAGATTATTTTGCCAAAATTGCAAAAGAGACTGCGGCTATGTCTTATGCAAACAGGTTGAAAGTTGGTTGTGTAATCGTCAAGGAAAACGCACAAGGACATTATAATATCATATCAATCGGGTATAACGGTATGCCCAGTGGTTGGGAAAATGTTTGTGAAGACACTATTGACACAGGCACTAACATTTATTATCAGACCAAACCAGAAGTGATGCATGCAGAGCGGAATGCTTTGGATAAGGTTACAAGATCAACTGAGTCTAGTGAGGGTGCGGTTGCATTTACTACAACTGAACCGTGTTTGGAATGTGCTAAGAGTCTTTTTGCTGCGGGGATTAAGGAAGTATATTATATCGATGCTTACGATAGGGTACCCAATGTCGGTATAAACTTTTTGGAAAAGTCAGGTGTTAAAGTATGTCAGATTTGAAAGTAGAAAAAATAATTGAGTGTGAACATTGTAATACTGAGTTCACGGTAACCCACAACATGTCAGAACATCACTATATGGTAGGTTTCTGCTGTTTCTGTGGGTATGAGTTGGAAGTTGAAGTGACCCTAGATGATTTCGTGGGTCTTGATGAAGAGAACTTCTAATGCAAGGTCAGTGGCAGGGTGGAAAGGGTTCTGGAAAAAGAAAGAGCCAGATCAGTTACAAGGAAGAGTGTATTCGCTATGACTTGTCGTTTTGTGATATGCCAGACCCAGTAGATTGTAAGAAGTGTGGGTGGAAACCTTCAATAGTACAAAGTAAAGATGATTTGTTTAGAGTTCATTGTGCGAATCTTCCATGCGAAATGAAAGTCGAAGAGACCAGCCACTCACTCAAAGAAGCCACCATTCGATGGAATTATGAAAATAAGTAATATAAATAGTGTATTGGAGGGTTTCAATGCACTATGGCTAAGAAAAAAACAAGAAAAAAGAAAGAGCCTCAGATACACAGAGTTTACGTTACAACGTTTCCAGACGGTACCTACTACATAGGTTATTCTGGAAAACCTCAACATCTTTATGAGAAGTATTATGGTAGCTCCAAGTATGTTCTGGAGTATGAAGGTGAATTGGAAAAAGAAACCATCGCAGAATACTCCAAGAAATCTCATGCAAAATGTGTTGAGGCAATTTTACAATGGGAAAATAGGCATGACCCTAGAATGTTGAATGACATGTGGAATGTAAGGCTTAGGCTCTCGCATCTAAGCGATTTAGAAATACCTAACTGGAGACCAAAATGTTCTTTATAGCACTATTACTATTTTCAGCACTAGCAGTATCCTCAGTAGCAGGATACTTTTCTATTGTGGGATTAATGGCTATTTTCCCTGCAGCCTCGACAGAAATCTTGGCTATGGGTGTTGTGTTAGAAGTGGCAAAACTAGTAACTGCCTCGTGGGTATATCGATACTGGCACGTAGGGTACAAGGGACTCAAATCTTATTTCATAGCAGCCGTTGTGGTGCTGTCAATCGTTACATCCATGGGCATCTTTGGATTTCTATCCAAGGCTCATTTAGAACACAGTGTGACCGTAGGGGACAATACATTACAGATCGAACGGCTGGACCGTCAGATTGCTTCTGAACAGCGAAGAATAAATGATGCTCAGACGGTCCTAGATCAGCTAGATGAAACAGTACAGACCTTGATTGACTATGATCGTATTCGGGGAGAGGATGGCGCAGTGGCTACCAGAGAGCGCCAGTCGGAAGAGCGTCAAGAACTAAACGGGGCTATTGATTCTGCCCAGACCCAGATCGATGGGATTAATGAGCGGAAACTGGTACTGGAACAAGAACAGCTTGCAGTAGAGGTTGAGGTAGGCCCAATCCTGTACATTGCAGAACTTTTTTACGGAAATTCCGAAAAAGAAACTATTGACAAAGCAGTGCGTTTTATGATACTCTTGTTAATATGCGTATTTGACCCACTTGCAATTCTGTTGGTGATCGCCACCAATATAAGCTTGAAAGAGCGCAGGGGTGAGTCAATAACATTCGTCGATAATAATGTGGTTAAGAAGCCGGTTGACTTCGGTTTACCCGAGGCATCTGAACCACCACCAATGCCCGAGGTTCCTCCAGCAAAGGACTCGGAGGTTGAAATCGATGAAAATTCCCCAGAATTCAATCAGGCTGAGAAGGATTATGTCTTGAGGACGGTTGATAGACGATTGAGGAAAAAACTAGGTTGGTTAATTGATCAAAAAGGAGAAAATAATGAGTCAGAAAGTTGAGAAGGATGCCATTGTATCCATGATTACTACAGTCGGTGAGTTTGTTGGTCGGCTAAAGCAGGAAAGTGAGACAGAAATTGTCTTGACACGACCCCGTATTGTGATGCATAATAAGGATGGTATGGGTTTCGGTGCTGGAATCGCCATGACAGGCGTTGAGGAACCAGAAGAAGCCATTTTTTATAAAACTAACGTGGTGTTCATGAACAAGACTAACGAAGCAATTGAGAAGGCTTGGACCACTTTTACCAGTGGGATTGAAATCGCCACCCCTTAAGGAGTGATTGTTATGCCAAATGTGACTGAATTTCTAGATCGACGCAATGAAACTGAATGGCAGGGGGAAGCTAAAAATCTTCTGCGTATGTTCAATTGCATCATTGTTTTTCAGAAAGTAGATGGTTCTATCCGTGAACTGGTGGGGACGTTGCGTTCTGATGTTCTACCAGAGTTTTCTGATTCCGGTAGACCTAAACCCCCACCCCGCAATGACCAAATGAAGGTCTATGACGTTGAGAGTGAAGGCTGGCGAGCAGTGAAGTATGACAAGATCATCAGCTTCAAGGTTCTACCCAACGCTAAAAATGAGGGTTGACAGCCGTTTAATCATTTGATATAATGGTGTTTTAATGATGGGGGTATATTATGACTAAGAAGACAGGTAATGCTTTCCTAGACAGAATTATCTATGAGGAAGAGGCTAAGACCAAACAGTGTGCTGTGATTGGTTGTACTGAACAAGCTACACACACATGGTCTGGGCATCCCACATGCGATAAGTGTGGTCTTCCGGGTCGTAAGAGTCTCCCCTTTCCGAGAGTGATATAATATGGCAAAGCGAAAGAGAAGCCTACACGTTCTCCCAGAACCAGACTGGAGTAAGCTTAGTAAAGCTACTACTCAAGAGCAAAGGAAGGAAGCATTCAATTTCTGCCTTTACTTTGTTCACTATGAGATTCAGGATAGGACCGGTGTGCCCCATGTGAAAAAATGGATGAGGCAAAACTGGGATGCTGAGAGTGTGAAGAAAATCTTGAAGCTACCAGACCCAACTTTCTATTCGGCGGCTAAGTATGCTTACTGTTGGAATAAGTTGGGCTGGATGCCTGATGATGTTTCTACGTGGCTTAATGGTTGTAAAGAAGAGTGGCTTGAAAAGGCTACTAGGGTAGTCAAGGAAAAGAAAACAACCGGTCAAAAGGTTGTTTCAATCAGACCAAACCTAGCTAACTTTGCAAATGCTATTGATGATTCTATTGATATTATTATTGATGGTAATGATGCCCCAGATACAAAAGCCCTCGTTGAAAACTTTAACCTGAATCGTGCGGAAATCACTGAAGCTGTGTCTATTGTTGAAGACATGTCTTCAGACTTCCGTGAGTTGAATGAGGGGACTGATGCACAATTGAAAGAGGCATACTCCCACATCAAAAAAGTGAAGCTGAGAAAGCTTCTGAAGTTCTTTGATGATATTACTGTTGGTCTGTCCGAAACAAAACAGGCAAATAGGATTACAAGAATTCGACGCAAGAGACCAGTAGACAAAAACAAGCTGGTTAAGAAACTTAGGTACACCGCTAAGTTTCCCGAGTTGAACTTAACCTCAGTGGACCCAGTAGAAATCATTGGTGCGTCTGAGGTTTGGATTTACGACACGACACGTAAACGTCTTGGTGTGTATGCGTCAGAGTATGCTGGCACACTGAGTGTAAAGGGAACTGTTATAGATAATTATTCACTGAGCAAGTCTTATGAGAAGACTGTCAGGAAACCCGAGAAGGTCACTGAGTTCATGCAATGTAGAAAGAATGGATTGCACAAGTTCATGACCAGCATCCGGGGGAAACAGTTTCCAGTAAAGACCAGATCGCAACCGTCGATGGTCATACTGAAAGTAATAAAGTAATACCGTCTGCTGCGAACTTCTTCCAGTCTCGTCTGAGGGAGGCATTCAGGTAGTCTGGACCAGTAGCGGAGTAACGATAAGTCCCGATGACATGTGTGGCTTACGTGGAAGATCAGATAGTGCGGTGACGTTCTGATCATTCGGGCACGTAGAATATAATTTAATGGAGAATGAAATGATTGTTGTCGATTTTTCACAGGTGGTTATCGCCACATATTGCGGAGAGCTTGGGTACGATGGTATTCAAGACTCTAAGGTTGAGATTGACTATCTCCGTCATATGGTGATGAACACTTTACGATCATACCGTCGAAAGTTTGGTGGTGAGTATGGTGAAATGGTTATTGCTTGTGACAACAAAAAGTACTGGCGAAGAGATAAGTTTCCCGAGTACAAAGCACACCGAAAAAAGGACCGGGAAAAATCCAGTGTTGATTGGGATGGGCTTTTCTTAGGTATTGAAACACTCAAGAGTGAGTTAGATGAGTACTTCCCCTACCCAGTGATTGATATTGGAGGCGCTGAAGCTGACGATGTTATTGGTGCGTTGGCTGAATACAGTCAGACTGCTGGTGACGGTGGATTGTTTGATGGTTCTCCAATCCCATATCTCATTCTCTCTGGTGACCACGACTTCAATCAACTGCAGAAGTATGCAAACGTAAAGCAGTATTCTCCAATTGAGAAGAAGTGGATTAAGATTAAGGAACCAGCAGAGCATGTTTTGATGCAACACATTATCATCGGTGACAAGGGTGACGGGGTTCCCAACATTCTCTCTGAGGACCGATCATTTGTAGACGGAATACGTCAGAAGTCTATCTTCCAAAAAAAGCTTGATGTCTGGAAGAAGTCTCCCCCTGAAGAATGGGTTACTGAAGCAATGTCCCAGAACTATAATCGCAATCGTTTAATGGTTGATCTTTCTAAGACTCCGCAAGAAATCAAAGATGCTATTATTACCGCATATGAAGAAAATACTGGTGGTGACCGTAGCAAGATTCTGGGATATTTTATCAAGAACCGCATGCGTGGATTTTTTGATTCAGTAAGTGAATTTTGATTATAAATAACATTGCAATAATTGAATGATGAGGTAAAAAAATGCAACGACAAGTAGATGAATGCCTTGAAGAAATTTTTAAGGCTGAAGGAATTGAAGCACAAGTATTAGCGATGAAAGCATGGGCTAAGAAGTCACAATTTGCTGTTCAGTTAGTTCGTATTGGTGTTGGTGCTGATAAGGTAGAGTGGAATCTTCCAGAGGGTATGCCTGAGACTGTTAAGCTTGAAGAAGATATTCCAGTTGGTATGGGTGAAACTACCATTGGAATGGAATGGCGAAGGATTAAACACTTCTTCACACCAGACAGTAACATGAATAAGCTTGTAGATTGGAAACGTGAACAACAGTGGATTAATATGTTGGAAGGCTTGCATCACATTGAAGCCAAGATCATGACTGCAGTGAAAGATGGTAAACTCCTTGAGCTTTATCCCGAAATGGAAAAACTGCTTCCTGAAATCGGTATTAAAGAGTGGAATAAACCAGAGCCACCTAAGAAGAAGCGTGGTCGGCCTAAGAAAAAGAAGTAATGATTACATTATTAACTGAACCTGAAGTAGAAATACTTTGCAAGGATGACCCAGTACGTCCCCACTTGGAGGCTGAGTTCCGAGTCACGGACGGTAGGGAAGTCTTTGCATTGTATGAAGATGGCATAGTCACAGCGGTTTGTTGTGTGGCGTACTTGTATGATGTTCCCAAAGAAGAAAAGGACTTGGTTTCGTTATCAATGCATGGAACACCGGACCCCTTTGATGCTGACTGTCCTGAAGGATACGTCATAGTACCATACACGATTTGGTCCTATTCCCGCCGAGCAGGGACTAGATTATTAAACGAATTGCTTGAAACCATTCGTGTTAGTTGTCAACTGGTGAAGCCAAGAGTAGTAACACTTTCACCAATCACAGACCTAGCAAAGAAATTTCATGAAGGCAATGGGGCTTTGATGATCAAACAAAATGCAAAGAATCTAAACTTTGAATATTTCATATTCAATAAACCAGAAACAGCAACTGTTTATGACTTGGATTATTTTCGAGAAAAAAATGTTCAAAATAACTGATGTTTGGGAGGCATTGTTTCAAGAGGAATACGAGATAGTTGTATACCTTAACAAAAAGCTTACCAAGAAAAACACATATGCGGCAAAGAAGGTTATTAAGTCATCCCCAAAACATTTCGTTTGGGTTGGCACTGATGGTAAGAAACACGAGTTGAAATTTGTTAACCCGGTAAATTACCACATAACCAAATTAATCTAGGGGCTTGTACGGGTCATAATAGCGCCCCGGCTGATATCCTTCTGGGATAGAGTCGTTCTCGGGTATGAGAGTCGTGTGCTGTGCGTTGCAGATGTATTTGTACTTACCACGCGCCCGTCTCTTTTCGGACATTTTTAATTTGGTTTCGTACTTGTGTTTTCTGCCATACATGTTATTATTCTCACCACGAAACTTGCCAGTCTTGGCTTTTATTATTTTTTGACGGTGCTCTTCGGAGATACCATTTTGATGTGGAGGATTTTTCTTAACGCCAGCACTGATTTTGTCTTTGGTCTCTTGAGTATGTTTGGTGCGTTTTCTTGCCTTATCTACCGCAAACTCAATACCCTGCTTCTCTGCGTATTCCCGCAGAACTTCAACAGCGTTGGCTTTACGTACTAATTCCCGTGGCTTGGGTACCTTATCGACACCCTTGTTATCCACGAGATAATACCCTTCATTTGTATGGAATATAAAGTAAGATTTCATAATAATTATTTATAAAAGTGCTTGACAACTGATAAAATATGTGTATAATGGACACATAATCAATTGAACGAGGTATTTATTATGGAAAACGAATTTGACTTGGAAGAATACGCATATCAACAAGAAGCTGCTGAGTTGTACGAGCAGGAAGACAAGTATGTTGATGTTTGTGGTGAAGGCTACACTTGCCTTAACTGTGGTGCCACTACTCCAGATCATTCTTGTGCAGATGTGTGGGGTGACTAAAAATGATCGAACAAGACATTAATGTGAACATCACGATTTCAGCCGAAACAGCAAATGCTTTTGCCGACTACCTAGAAACGTTCTATGGTGCTGGGCAACTTTATGATTTGGGGGTGACTCGTGAAGAGATTGAAAGTGCTGCTGTGAGATACATTCGGAAATACGCCCCAACTTTTGAGGGTGACTCGATTGACCGAGAACGCACCCGCGATCAATTTCTTTTAAAGGAGTGTGTTTAATATGAGTTTGTCTAAAATCCCATGGAATGTTTCTCGCTGGTCCGAGACCGGTGGCGATCAACCAGAAAATACTGGCGATTGTTACATAAACAATGGTGTATGTGATATTGCCTATCTAGCAACACACAGAGTCGCTGATGTTGATATGACAGAAGACGATGCCCACCTGCTAGCATCAGCACCGGTTCTTCAAAAGGCTCTAGAGGACATGGTTGATATGTATGTCGGTCTGGTTGACTCTGGTGACTGTGGTTGTTGGAATCCTGAAGAGGTTTCTGAGGTTATAGTAGCCCGCAATGCAATTGCAGTGTCAAAGGGGCGATAATAATGATTGAACAAATAGTATTTGTATTAACCGCACTGATGGTAATTTATGGTGCATTCTTCCCCCTAATTGCCGCTGTTTTGGGTAACGATGTTAATGTTCCGGTTCCATTCTTACATCTGCTTAATCTAGATTTTGCGAACGCATATTTCAACATGCCAGCATCTGCATATCAAATCTATTATTGGTCGCAGCCACTTTTTGTATAGGTGATCGCATGGGATTCTATGAAACAATCAAGACAGCATTGAAAGACCCTAGGAACTTTGGTCGGGGTCGTGATATGCTTGTTAACTCTCGCGCACTAGAAGAGTTATTAGCACACTATGAGCACTTAGAGGCTCGTTATCGCATGGAAAACAACACTGAAGCCCCAACATGGGAACGTGCCATGGATAATTTACGTTTCATTTATTATGAAGATAGGGATTTGAAAATGCTTTTTCAAGCAGTTGCGAATATCAATGAATTGGTCAGGGAAGATCAAGAAAGAACCATGGGAAACATCTATAGGAGAAAAAAGGAATCATGAGCAATACTGTGAACGCGACTACATCATGCACTGGTAGTCAATTATCTCTTTCTGAGCAAGCACTGGGACTTGACCGAAACGATCTTAAGTCTGACGGTAAGCTAGTGTCTTTGCACACAGAATTTGAGGTAACAAAATTCAAACCTGCTATACTTGGTGACATACTTACAAGTGATAAGTTTATCAGGTTTGATCTGCTAGCCCGAAATGTAATTAAAGAAGGATTCGCACATAACACTAAGGTACAGGTGGGTTCATCAGGACGCGCCCAAGAAATCAAAACTCCAGATGGACGTAGGTTTCGACAGATCGGTACCAGTTATTACGGAGACATAGGATGAGCGATTTAAAGTACAAAACAGTAGAAGAACTTGAAGGTGAAATTGCATACCTTGAGAAAAAGATTAGTGAGCACAAACAAAAGGCTCACAATCTAGACCAGAGACTGAGCTGGGCTAGGAAGTATCTATTTCAAAAAACCCCCCAAGAATTGACCATGAGCCAAATTGAATATGCTCTTGGACATGCTGTCATTATTAAATACGATTAGGAGAATATATTATGGCAAAGCTATCTAAGGCGCAACAAGATTACTCAATGAGTCGAGTGCGTGACATTGTTGCAAGTAAATACCCAATCCCAACACAACCAACCCCACCAAATGTTAAGGCGCATGTTCAAAAACTTCTAGGTAGGAAGCTGCCAGACGAAGCTTTTAATTCTGGATATCGACACTATTGGTCGGACGTTGAAAATTTTTTACTTGAGTATGACCCAGCATTTGATGATTACCGGAAAGAATGTGCTTTTGTGGAAGAGGAACAGTCTCGTATTAAAGATGAGCGAGAACGCGCTGTCAAGGCCGCTGAAGATCAGATCATGCTTGGTGAGGCTGAAGAGGTAATGCAGTATCTTCGGGTGCTGGAAGAAATGCCAGTGGTGGAAGTTAAGAAGGTTGCCAAGAAGAAGGTTGCCAAGAAAAAAACTCAAAAAAAGGCTTGACACCTGAAATAACTGTGGTATAGTAGGCACATATTCAACGAAACGAGGATAAGAATATGACCAACTATACCGCAGATCAGCTAGCTCTTAAGGCCCACATCGAAGCTTCAAATGCTGAGTGGGTAGCTCAGTGTGAGGCCCGTGGTGCCACTTTCTACACCACAACTACTACTGACCTAGACCACTGGGCAGAAAGTGGTGTGTTCAGTGTGGAAGACTATGAGCGCCATAGTCTTATCTGTGAAATCAGTGATGCTTCTAAGGAGGCATATGGTTTCCGTCTTCGTATGGACTGGGATTCTATGTCCATGGAAGAGCTTCGTGAAGAAGCTTCCCGTGTGTGGCAGTATGCTGTTGCAGAAGCAGAGCTTGAGCAGGAGCGCGAAAAGCTGGACTTGGAGGAATTCAAGGCAATGCTGCAGCAGACCATCGATATGGGTGCTGGTGATGAGGAAACCGCATTGCGCTGGTTGACTCAGGGCGAAACTTTCTACCACGGTCAGTGTGTAGAGAGTTGGGTGCATGAGCAAGGCATTTTGTTCACTGACTATGGTCGTGAACTTGTTAAGAGGTTAAAAGACCTCGTGGATTATGTGGAGTGTGCATGATAGAAACAAAACCTTTCAATCACATGACTATACTGCCTGATGGAAGCGGTCAGATCACTGGTCTGATCGCTGAAGTTGGTTTTGCAAAAAGTCTGATTGAACACAGCATATCATTTTCATGGGTGGGTAGTAAGAAAGGCCCCTATGATTTTGTGTGTGACATGAATGGTACAGATATTAAGATTGATGTAAAGTGTAAGAAGAGAACTGTGCCACCAAAGCCCTTCTATTCTTCTCACGTAACACAAGATCAGAAACAATATGATTGCAACGTCTACGTGTTTGCATCATTAAACGATCAGGAACTGGATTTCATGGGGTGGTATCCTAAACCACATTACTGGCGAGACGCTAAGATTGTGATGAAGGGTGACCCAGATGGTAGAGGTTATAAAGAGCGAGCCAATGCTGCCAAGATGGATTATAAAGACTTGAAGTCTATGGATGCTCTATTTAGGTACTTGAAAAATGAGTGAAGAAAAAATCATTCTGACAGATTGTGATGGTGTTCTTCTCAGTTGGGACTATGCATTTCACCAGTGGATGGAAGTGCGTGGTTACCAGTTACAGCGAAAGAATGAATACAGTATTGCCAAGTCTTATGGGCTGGAAAGTTCTGAAGGGAGTAATCTTGTTCAAATCTTTAATGAGTCGGCGGCAATGGGGTTCTTACCATCCTTGCGCGATTCACAACATATTCTATTGAAACTCAGAGCAGTTCTCGGTTATCGTTTTGTTGCGATTACTAGCATGAGTGATGACAGATACGCAAAAATTCTTCGGGAGCGAAACCTAGCAAAACTGTTTGGCCCGACAGCATTCAAGGAAGTACACTGCTTACCTTGTGGTGCAGATAAAACTGAAGCCCTTGAGGAAGCTGCTGAGAAATATCCCGGTGCTTATTGGGTAGAGGACAATACCAGAAACGCAGAGATTGGAGCTAGTCTTGGTTTGAATGCACGAATCATGGAACATGGTTATAACATGGATTATGATGGTGAAGTCAAGATAGTCAAAAACTGGAAAGAAATTTATGATGAAATCGTGGAGCTAGAAAATGAATCAAATAACAGGTAGAAGATTGGCACAAAGATTATTGTCTTTGAAAAAGATAGACTTGAGGGTGGTAGAAGAGCTTGTAAAACTTAGGGTTCCCTTAGCCAAAATACATGGGAAGATTGGTAGTGAAGTTCCATATCACGCCTTTCGTGAATATGCTGATGGTGCTATACAGAGAGGACGTTCTAAAAAACCTCCAGTCATTCCAATAGTGAGACCTGTTCTTACAGTTATAACTGATAAGAAAAGTAAAAAACACCATTCTTATATTGGTCAGCCAAGAAAGAAAAACTCGACATACGTGGGTGAGAAGAAATGTGGTGGTTGTGGTAACAATGAATGGTATAAAAGCACTGATACGTGTGTAAATTGTGTCCGTCATTATGCAGCAAAATATAGTAGAAAAATTAATAGTGGGAAACATCTTGAGAAGAGAGAACATGTTGTAGAGTATGAAAGAATTCCCCCTGTTGTTAAACCAAGTTTGAAAAAAATATATAAAGAGCTAGAGGCATAACATGACAAGGACCACTAAGAAAAGACTAATGGAAAGGCGTGATCTTATACATCTTGATAAATACGGATTGCTTGATATTGTCAACATTGAAAAAACCATTGAAGAACTTCAAAAGCTTCGCGATAAATATTATGAAATGTATGGTCCCACAACTAGAGTTGAGTTGGAAATCGATACGTATTATGAATGTTATAATGATTCAGAATACTGGAGATTGATTGCTAAGGTGGAAAGCCTTGAGTCTGATGAAGAGTATGCAAAGCGCATGGAAACTACCAAGAAGAAACGAGCAGCAGCTAGGAAAGCAGCCGAAACACGTAGAAAGTCTACCGAAGAGAAGGAACGGGCGCAACTGAAAAAACTTCTGGAAAAATATTCAGAAACTGCTTGACAATTTTGAGAACTGTGGTATAGTTCACTTACTTTAACCATTTGGAGACCTTTTATGTCTTTCGCCCCAAGCACAACATATTTCGACGTAGGTGACGGTACAATCCGTGGCTCTTTTGTAGAGAAGTCTGTTGGAAACTTTTTTGAGTTTAGCCTGAACACCGAGGAAAACAATTTCGGTGAGGACTATCCCCACAAGGTTTGGGTGAGCAGCAATCCAGTGAATGATTCTGGTTGGCGCTATGCCCGTGTGATGAAGACCGTTGCATATGTGGTGGTTGATGAGGACGCAGAAGGCAATCCAGTAGTTGAGAAGTGGGATATCAAGGAACACAATTCTTATAAGGAGCTAAACTAAAGGGAATAACGTGCCCTACACTTAACGTAGTCCTGCCAGCCCTAAAACGTATGGGAAGGATGTGGCAGGCACTAATTTTAGGGGTGACTATGATTTTATGTCATTGTAATAATGTAAGAACTGGTGATACTGATGAGTATCATTTAATTGGAACTAAATGTGGAAGGTGTAAAATGAATGATAATGACGATAACGTAACATTTACTATTGGTGATACCATGGCTGGTCTTGATGTTAACTTTTCTGATGGACTGACTGTGGTCAATGTACCAGAGGCTGAAGCCGGTTCAACCCTAGAAGGGCTGACATTTACAGTCACTGCTACAGACCCACTACCAGAAGACCCTGTACTCCAGTTTCTGAAGCGTTTACTGGACCCTGAAGGTTTTGGTCATGCTGTCAGTGCCGAGGTCCGTGATGAAGCCCGTGTGCTTCTAGGCATGCCTCGTGTCGAGACTCTTACCGATCAACAGCTTGAAGATCACGGTGTCGCATAATGCCTGAATGGTTGCAATATGGAATGCTGTTCGGTTGTATTGTTTTGTGTGGTCTTACAGCATACAGGCAGGGTAAGAACCAAGGGATTCTAGACCTCGTTGCATATCTGGGTAGACGCTCAGATGAGCATAACATCGTTGTCATGCGGATAAACGAGGAAAAGGATGATATTCAAATTTTGGAAAAAGGTCCAGATGGAATGTGGCATGAAAAAGAATAGACTTCTTAAAATCATACTATTGTGCTTTACTGCAGTGTCCTGTACTGAACAGACAGAAGAGAAGCAGGACTTTGATCGTACTGGGAAAGACATGACGATTAAAGTCTTCTTCTATGATACTCAGGGACAACTGGACAAAGAGTTTCAGAACTGGGGTGATGGTGCTAATCCTGATAGAGAGGGATTTGCTGTTTGGCGAGACCCAGACACAGAACCATTTCGTTGTGAGATTCATACATTAGAGCCCAGTGCTGACGATCTTGAAGTGCTTGGGCATGAACTTTATCATTGTTTAAGGGGGAATTTCCATTAATGTTCGATTACTGGATTGAAAATACCATTGTCCCTGATCTTGATCGGTCAGAGAAAGAATGGTTGGTTGAAAAGTTTGACGGTAGGTTAGACCCAAATTTCAATCTGGTTATTACTTGGGAAAATGAGTTGCCCCTGAGTCTCTCAAAGAAGTTTGCACAAGTTGGTAGGCAGTTGGGTTTACGACTAGCAGAGACTAGTGTGTTTACAGGTACTCCGGGTAAAAGGATACTGCCCCACGTAGATCAGGTAGAGGGACATGATACACTGCCATGGAGACTCAGTTATTTTGTACAGGGTGGTTGTCCATTCCACTGGTGGGAACCGGGAGAAATCATTCGCAGGGGTCCATACGCACAGATACAGGATGAAACAGTCTTGCTAGATACTTTGGATACCAGTGAGGTAAGGTCAGCCTTCCTACGTACAGATGTACCTCACAGCGTGGACATGACAGACAATCCAGATACACGGATTGTAGTCACTGCGACATACACAGAAGAGGGTGCCGGTGTCCCATCTTGGAATTATCTAACTAACAGGTTGGTTACAGTATGGTAGATATTATTTGTCAAACAATTATAGTGTTTACTGGTTTTACTTCCATGTATTTGTTATCATCCCAAGATGCCAGAACAAGAATGTGGGCTGGTTTGATTGGATTGTTTGGTGAGCCGTTTTGGTTGATCACTGCAGTTATCAATGGACAATGGGGTGTGATCATATTGGTTGTTATCTATGGAGTCAACTGGTTCCGTATATTTTGGTTCAACTATAATGCGAAGTTTGTGCCCACTGGAGAAGATAATGGCTGATTTTTGTAAGCAGTGTTCTATTGATATGTTCGGTGAGGACTTTGGTGATCTTAAGCTTGGTCCACTAGAACCAGAATACTACTGGCCTGTACTTTGTGAGGGGTGTGGTCCTACATTGGTTAATGAAGAGGGTGAGTGTGTTCACGCCCACTGTGACCTAAAACATGGAGCTAAAGATGAAACTGAAACTAGGAAGAGAACTTTGAGTAAAAAGAAGGAGTTGAAGAAATGAGTTTTGAAGGCGCAGTTGTTATAGATGTTTCAGAAGAAGATCGCGTAGCTTTGGATAAATTCTTAGAAGAAGTAGATGGTTGGATGAATGATATTCAAGGACAGTTTATTGAGGGTAACCTGATTACAACCACCTATCATTGGGGTTTCTGGAAGGAGTATGGCTACGAAAAGGAACGGATAGAAGAACAGTATCCAGACTTCTTCGAGTGGCTTCATGTTTCTCATAGCAGGACTGATAAAACTTGCTTCTCGGTTGGCTCATATGGTAAGATACCAAGACTTACGGAAATTCAGGTACTGCTGTCGGTTGGTAGTGAATTGTTTCTTACCCCATCACAAGCACACGTATGGGCAATATTTAAAAACTTAAAGGAGCCAGTAGAATGAAGTATTATTACATAGTATTCCAAGAAGCAGAAGACGCTGAAAACAGTTTTCAATGGGAGGTCATGAACAGCCTGTTTGCCTTTACTGAAGAGCATCCTGCAGCCTACATCCACACAATAGCAGAAATTACTGAAGAAGATTACAACAAATTCTTCATGCGAGTGGCGGGTGAGATTGAAGGGGAAGAACCGAGTGAAATGTTTGGCAGTGAATACTTTCGGGAGTTCGTTGACTATAGTGTTCCTATGATTTCTTTTACGATGGACAAACGATATAATACTTTCTATGTGAATTTTGAAAATGGGCAGAACCAAGACCTTTTGAATTATCTGAATGCATTTTCAAGTCGAAAATATATTGCAGAAGAAAGCTTGACTCCATGTACTTCATATAAAATAGATGATATTGATATCTCTTCGTATGAAGAGGCAGAGTCGGATGCAGCAAAACACGAAGTTTTGCTTACATTAGCAAACCATCAGTCACTGCCTAGAATTTTCCATATCAATCGAATTGTGTTTGATGTTGAACGAGACGATGCTACGTTTGAAGAAAAAACTGTAATGTATGTAAGGGGGCATGGATAATGACAAAGAAAGGTTATGAATCTATGGAGCTAGAACTTGATTATGAAGTTATGGTGAAACTGGTGCGCTATATGATAAAGGAGTATTCTGATTCATCGCTGGGTGTGTTTGATGAATTTGTTTCTCTCGAATCAACAACATCATATCCACGAATGGAAATTATTAAGGATGCACTTTTTAATGCGGTGATGAATCAAGCAATAACTATATCATTAATTGAAAAACTGGAGGAAGATGAGAATGGACAAGAGTGATATTGGTGCTGCCTTACTGGTAGCAGTTGGAGCAGCAGTTGTATTTTTCTTTCTGTGTTTGTTAATTACCTTTTTTGGTGGTCTTGTTGGCATGGCAGTTGGATTTGTATTCCCTGTTGTTACAGACACTATTCGAGAACTAGCCGGTACCCCAGAGCTTACTAACTTTCAGGTTGGTGCGACTCTAGGTTTCTTTGGCTCTTTCTTCAAGTCTAGTAGCACATCTAAGAGTAGCTAAGAATGAGCGAGATTGATTGGTCAAAACAGCATTGCGGTGTGCATCAGGGTTCTATTCATGAAACCCGGCAACTCATGCCCGATCTTAATGAACTACTAGACTCATTTGAACCTGAGACTGGTTGGAGCCCAGAAGACTTTATCTGGGATGTTAAGGTTCACATGCTTATGCCCAATCAATTCCCATGCATCCCTAACTGGCACTACGACAATGTACCACGGGATGTTAATAATAAACAGGATTTTGACAAACTCCGTCCAGACCTGCCAATGTTCCTATGGCTATCTGGTCCACCGTTAACTGAATTCCGCAATGGTATGACGGTAACCAAAATCCCACCAAAAACTTGGATACACTTTACTCAAGAAGATGAGCATAGAGGGAGACATAGCACAAAATTTTGTTGGCGTGGATTCATTCGTGCAACTCATAAAGATATCCTGAAAAACTACGACCCAGATCGTGACAAGCTTCGAAGGCACTGTCAAGTATATCTGGACCCAGCCAAATTTATGTGGTGATTACATGAAAACATTTTTAATATGCCCTATTGCTGGGTACGATCAGACACCCACAGAAGAGATTGTAGCGAATTTGGAGGCAAATGGTTGGGATGTACATTACCCAGCCAGAGACACCAATCAAGACTCTGACACTGGCTTAGAGTGCTGTGAAGACAACCGTAAAGCAATCGTTAATGCTGATGTGGTCCATGTGGTATTCGATGGGAAATCCCGTGGGTGCCTGTTTGACATGGGTATGGCGTTTGCCCTACAAAAACCCATTATTGTCATAGATATGCCTGAAATTGAATCTGGCAAGTGTTTTGAGCGAGCAATACGTAAATACTCCCTAAAGAGCAGCATACCATTTTTTGAGCGAATGATGACCGGTTTGGACGAAAAATTGGACGAAATTAAAGAAAAAATGACATAAATGGACCAAAAAGCTTGACATTAGTTCTCCACTCCCCTATAGTCACATCATCGACAACGCAAACGGAGGAACTACCAATGAAAAAGTACATGACTCAAGAAATTATAGACGCTCAAGAAACACTGCGACTTGAGAAGCTGACCCTAGATGCTATGATTTCTAAAGTTGCAGGTCAAGCAAATACAGTAGCTGATACTGCAGATAAGCTGAATCGTATCCTTCAGGTTGAATTGGACATTATGTCTGAAGAGAAGGATGAGTTGCAGAAGAAATTGGAGTCACGATAATGAAATGTCAAAGCTGCGGTAAAGACAAGAGCATTTGGGAATTCATAGGCCCAGTACGATTAAAAACTGTTGGTGCTGGTAACAAGATTTGCAGCAGAAAAACTCATTGCTGTGAGGATTGCTTTGAGACATTTGCCGAGCATGATGCAGATGTTATAGCATTCATGGAGCGTAAGAATATCCCAGTTTCGGAGATTGTTTATGTCTGATGGATTTGAGATACAGACTCGTGGTGTAACTGCCAACGAATTTCTAATTTACTATGTTGGTAAAAATGAATCCTTGGCTGAGTCTGTTGAAGAACTGGCTAATGAGTTGTTCTTCAAGAATCTTGATGTTGCCATGATGAATATGACCGGAGAGACTGATAAAGAGATTCGGGAAAAATCAGAGGCTCAAGCAAAATCTCAGTGGACCAGACCACAATCCAAATACAAGCGTGTTACGGTGACTAGAGAAAACCGTGATCGGATACGTAAAGATATAGAGCAATTGCCAGATTTCATTGAGTGGTATGCGCCTTTTAGGGGGTAGTGTGAACGAACTTAAAGAATTCAAAATCAAGGTCGCTGAAGAAAAAAACAACAATGACTGGATTAACAACGGTCATGATATGTGTCGTTGCAATGCCTGTGGTTGGCAGGGACCGATTGCAGTTTGCGACAATTATGAAGACTATGAATCATGGGAAATGTCACACATACACTGGACAGTGATATGCTGCCCAGTTTGTGCTATGTGGAAATCCGATGGTTTGATTGAAGAAACGTGGTCATCCATATTAGAGTGTATGGATAACGCAGAGATTGAAGTACGAAGCTTAATGAAGGAGTTGGAATTATGACATACTTGGATTTTGAGACGTTCGTCACTCGTTTTAAAATAGATGAACTGGGGGCCGCAGCCCCAAATGATGGTCCACTGATACATAGCTTGAAAAAAGAGATAAATGAAATGCGCGTCCAGTGCCGTGATTTGTGGTTGCGTGGTGGTCATGACCCAAAAGAACTGGAGAGGTTTAATTTTGAAGGAGAATATTTTTATGAGTAAAAAAGGTCGAATTTGACAGAGGACTAAAAATGACTAAGATAGTATTTGCCCGTCATGGCGAGACCATAGGAAACGTGGACCCTGATTTCGGTTGTAACGAGACTGGGTTTTTGACGTTGAAGGGAATGAAGCAGGCTGAGTTGGGTGCCATTTCGTTACTTCGGGAAAAACTGGATATTAAGCATTTTTACACTTCCAAGATGATTCGTGCAATTCAGACTTGTACAATTTTCATGCAGGTACTTGGTGAATTCAATTTCCGTGGTATTCATCGTGAAGAGTTATTAAATGAGTGGCATCAGCCAAAAGGACCGTTTGAGCAAAAGGTAGATGAGGTAAAGATGATTTTACCGGAGATTTTATCATCGGATGGTAATGTTTTGGTAGTTTCTCATTATTTCACTATGCAGGCGATATTTGATGTATTGGAGTTGGATAAGCCCAGAGAGCAATATTGGTCACATTTAAAGACTGTTTCGCATGCTAGACCTTTTATCTATGACACTGAGGAAAAGACTTTGGATATTTTTAATGAGCATAGAAAGGATAATGGTGTTGCCCATGGTTAAATACAGAATTTTCAGATTTAAGCGTTGTGTTCCTCATTTACAGTATTTGTGGTTTTATGCTGGGAAGAGGCGTGGACGATTAAAATTTTACTTGGGGTTTAAGTGGAGGACACTGGTTCACAGGACTAGTGTTCTTCCTTTCATGATAACCCAAGAGGCTTTGGATGATTTACAAGAGGCTTTGGAGGATTTAGATGTTTGATGTAAACTACTCGCATGTTGAGCAGGTGACTAGGGATGTTGAGAAGCACGTACACGAGCATCGGGCACCTACTGATGAATCTGTGGCTCTTTTGAAGGAAATGGAAGAGAAGGCACAGGAGAAGCTTTTACGGTCATATAAATTGGACACGAATGATTTCAATGCTGTTTGGCATGTTATGCAGGATAATTTGCATATGGTTCATCGTGTTTTAATCCAGTTTGAGTTAAATGGCAAGACGCATGATATTGAGTACAGTATTGGCATGCTTGCCAGTGAGGAAGAGATTTTGGACAAATCCCGAGAAAAAATACTGGAGTATTTACAGGAGAGTATTCTCAGGAGTGTTAAGCCAGAACAGTATAAAGTATTCCGGGGGAAAATGTGAAATGAACCAATTAGAAATTAGGTTTCCCGAGCCGCCCACGGGAATACTGAAACAGCTTGATTTGCCATTTCCGACTGTTACTCTTGCTAAAGATGATGTGAGGGTATACGGTCCTATTTGGGATGGTATGGAAGGAGAAGACGTATATATCTATAGTAATAGGCATTTCGATTTAAGTTATAGGCTATATTCTATTATGGCTGAAGAGCTAAAGGACCATCATCAATTTATAGTAGATTGTTTCAATGAAGAACTGGCATATAGGAAGGAGTTGGCAAGATGAATCACATTGAGCGTAATTACATACCTCAAGTTGATGACAAGGTAGAAGTCCAGAATTTTTCCCACGAACACAATGGGAAACAAGGATGGGTAGTTAGTATTGATGGTGGTTATGTTTACGTCAAATTGCGTTGGCAGAGGCACCCATGGGATTTGGCATTACTTCAAAATGAGATAAGACCCTTGAAGAAAAATGGTAGAAATATCAAGAAACGCATTTTCCCAAAGCAACTAATAAAATGAAAGACCGTGATTATGAAAATGAGGCAGTAGTTGATTATTGGGCGGAGCATTATCTTACTCAGCATTGTGTGTTGTGTGGAAATACTGGCTTCATAGATACCAGAGGCAGGGCTGTTACTCCAGCGGGACTGGATGTTGGGGCTAGGGTTCATTGTATTTGCCCTAATGGACAGTGCATAAGGAATATTGAAAAATGAAGAATATATACGACCCAAATTCGAAAAGGAACTAATAAAATGAAAAAGTTTTATGTATCAGGTATCCCCCAGAAGAGAGGAAGACATAGAATAAAGTCTATAGAACCTATAGGACGATACGAAGACGAAATACTCAATACACATACAGTATACAGAGTATGGATAAACTGTGGTTATGTAGATTACTATAAGGGATGTGAACTGAAACTAAAAGACCATCAAGGTAAACCATGTACAGGGTATGAAGTAGATAGTACCATGAACTCATTACTAGAGGCATTAAAGATACTAGAAGAAGAGGATTAAGTGTCCCTGAGAAACACTGAGCGAAGCCCTCTCAAGCCCTCTCCGTAAAACCTACCAGTAAATAATACTGTACCATTCGAGACCCACCAGTAAAATCAACTGGAACCACTGGGTAAAACAGTAAGATTTACTGCTTAAACTTTAGTTGAATTATGTGAAAAGCTTCTGGGAAAAACGTATAGACCTTATCTGGCTCATTATTTGTTTTACTCAGAAACACTCCAATTCTTTCTCATTATACTCTATTTTTTCCTAAAAGTCAATGAAAAACCTCCAAAAACTCTCAGAAAAAACCGAAGTGTAAAAACTTGACATTTGAATCAAAATTTGGTAAAATGTAAGGTTTTTGAGAGTTTTACTTGGAGAATCTCTGAGTAAAACCTTCCAGTATATCACAGTAAAATTTGCTTGTCAAGTCTTGACATTTAGTAAGTTTTACTGGTATACTGGGAGTAGCGACTTGAGAAAACGTGGAGAATCTCTGAGTAAAACCTTCCAGTATACTATAGAAAAACCTTTTTGTCAAGAGAAACTTTAAGAAAAAAATGCTTGACATTGGGGTTGTCTTTTAGTACTATAATCTGGCGGGAACGGAGACACCGGAGTACAAGACACGGTGCTCGCCTAGAAAAAACATGGCATCCATATGTCAGGCAGGGTTCATCCTTGGACTCCGGTCTCTAATGTTCCCGCATTATTAAGATACTATATGCAAGCCTTTTTGTCAAGTGTTTTGCAACCTTATTTGCAACTAATATGCGAGTTTTATTTGCAACCTTTTTGCAGATTTTATTTGCAACCTTTTTGCAGATTTTATTTGCAAGTCAGATGCAGATTTTATTTGCAACCTTTTTGCAGATTTTATTTGCAGATCATTCGAGGGTCGAGATGCAAAAACTTGGGTGTACCGGGCGAAACTGGGTGGGCCACAAGGGGGTAGCCTAGGAGACATACAGAGAAAAATCGGCAAAAACATCTGAGAAAAATTCGCAAAAAAACTGGGAGAACCCGGCGAAAAACTCAGCGGAGCCTCTGGGGAACTCGCGAAAAAAAGTCCAAGGCAATCGCGGGAAAAAAACGCATTGAACCGAAATCTGGGAGCACGTATGAGCTTACGGAAAAAACTGCTTGACACAAAGGGTCAAATATGGTACGATGTATGGGGTCTAGGTAAAATGGGAGTCATTACGTAAATGACGCCCACACTCCCCCCTTGGACTCCGGTTTCCTAAGTTCCCGCTCGGTGTGTATCTCTTTATGTTGTAACCCATTATAATGATCTAAACCGAAATTGCAAGCTTTTTTTTAACTTTTTTTAACTTTTTTTCTATTGACTTTCAGGTTTTTTTCGTGTTATAATAAAGTAGCGTCTTGACGCCGGGGAAAAACACTCGGGCACCCTCCCCGTTTTGTACCCCGGTTTCCTAAGTTCCCGCACGATTTCCCCTATGTCTTGAAAATCATTATAATGATCTAGAAAAAAATTGCAAGCATTATTTTACTGTTATTTTATACAGTAGAAAATTTTTCTGTAGAAGAGTAAAAAAGCTTGACATGGTTCTTTTATTTCCCTATAGTAGAACCATAAAACAACACGAGGTAACACTATGAAACGCCAACAAGCCAAACAAATCACGAAAGCAGTATCAGAGAGAGACTATAGCAAGGTTATTTCCCTGATTGATATCGCACTAGCTACCGGGGAAGAAGGGCCTAGTTGGGTCCGCGATCTTACTAAGATCAAGGAATTTATTCAAGACGGAAAGCCCCGGTTTTCTATATTTGCCAAAGATGGAAACGGTAAGCTTCCATTCTTGGCGTTTTCCAGCATACCCGGCGAAGGTTTTTGTGGTGGTGCTGGTGAATGCCTGAATTTCTGTTATAGCTTTCGAGCATGGCGATACCCTGCAGCATTTTGTCGACAAGTACAGAATTCAATCCTGTTACAGTCTAAATCCGGGCAAGATTCTATCTTGGCTGCGCTGGATAAGTTTAAGACAGATTCAATTGATTTCCGACTATATGTTGACGGGGATTTTACTGGGATTGAGGATATAGAATTCTGGTTTTCTGCTTTGATTGCCCGACCATGGTTAAAAACTTATGGTTATAGTAAATCATGGCAATCCCTGCTTGATTACTCTGGGGAATACCCGGAAAACTACCAACTAAACCTTTCTAGCGGTTCAATATACGGGGACGATATAAAAGCCCGCGTATCTCAATTGCCTATTACTAGGGGTGAGTTTATAGCCGTTTCAGTAGGCCACAAGGTAAAATCCAGCGACCATGGGAACCGGGACCACCAAAAACTTCTGCGGGAAGTCTACGGGAAAAAAGCTTTTACTTGTCCGGGGCTCTGTGGTGATTGTACCAATAAGGGGCATGCATGTGGCTCTGATCGATTCAAGGGGCTAGATATCATTATAGCGGTTCACTAAAAAGGGGGGATTGTCAAGGGGCTCTATATGGGCCCCTTTTTTGACCCTGAAAAAAAAATTTGACTTTTAGTTTTTTTCGTGTTATAATGAAAGTAGCGACCTTTCGCCCCAGCTTCAATCGCCCACTCTCCCCGTCTTGTACTCCGGTTTCGTGTTCCCGCTCGTTTCCTCTATGTTGTAACCCATTATAATGATCTAGAAAAAAATTGCAAGCATTATTTTACTGTTTTTTTATACAGTATTGACTTTTCCTGAGATATCCCTATAATGGTTTCAACATCAACAAAACGAGGGAACAACAGAGATGGATAAAATCGATCACGAAGCAATCACCATAGCCATTTTAGATGAGCATATCGCTCTTTTGAAACAAGCTTTTAAAGAAGCTGGGGGTGAGTTTCCCACGTTTAGCCCTGACCCTGTAAAGGAGCGTAGAAAGGTTTTGAAGCTTATCCGGGCAATGAAGCGAACTAGAGCGTGGTTTGTTTCCCCAGAGGAAGCCTAGTACACAGATAAAAAACCCTATCGAATCCGTGAAATTTCTTAAAAACCCCTTGACAAAATCTAGAAATAGGGTATTATTAAGACACTACCAACAACCAACGAGGAACAACAACATGGCTTACATGAACCAAGAAACAAAGAAGAAACTGGCTCCCGGTATCAAAGCCGTTCTAGCTGAATACGGTATGAAGGGAACCTTGTCTGTTCGAAACCACATGGTCCTAGAAGTTAACATTAGGAAAGGGGCTCTAGACGTTGCTCAAGACGTAAAAGAGTCCCATGGTCGGGATTACTTCCAAGTCAACCCTTACTGGTTTGACGAGCATTACACGGGTAAGACAAGGGAGTTTCTGGGTAAGCTTATGGCCGCAATCAAGGGCGATCAGTGGTACGATAACAGTGACGCTATGACCGACTATTTCGACACTGCTTATTACTTCGATATCAATATCGGGGAATATGGAAGACCCTACGAAAAAATTTAAATTAATTGCTCTAGGGGTATTGACAAGGGGCTATAGGTTCGATACTATAGCTCCAACATCAACGAAACGAGGAAAACAAAATGAACTCAGCGAAAAATCTTTTAGACTACGCTCGAAAGCAAGGTTACAAAGTAGCCGTAACATGTGCCAGTGAGGGGGACGTATTACAAAAGTCTACCACTAGCTGGCCCAAGATCAAGGAAGCTATCGAATCAACTGGATACGTTCACATGGTAGTCCGGGACACTATAAACAAAATCTCAGTTGCCACGGCACTGGTAATCGATCACGACGATACTGAGGAATGGGTTAGTGATTACGGGGTCAACGCTTTTATGGATGGATGGGAAAAACAAGTTTACGCACGGAATTAAGTTGTTGTTGGTGCTTTGGGGGGTCTATATGGCCCCCTTTTTTTTGGATTCCAACCACGTAAAAGACACGCAGGGGTGGTGTTTTGTACTCCGGTTTCGTGTTCCCGCTTTATGGTTTAACTATACCAAACTCACAAGAAAAGTCAAGGGTTTTTTCTGAAAAAAACTTAAAAAAAACTATTGACTTTTCCTTTTATCTGGGTATACTACTAATCATAGAGTGATCGGATGGGACGGGTAAATATCCGACTTGATGAAGGTGTTCCCCGCCTGACGCTACCCCGTAAAGGTAGGCCCTGAAGTGAACCGAGTGATCTTCGGAGAGCTTTAGGGGTCACTCTATAACACCAACTTACAACGAGAGGATTATATTATGAGAGAATTTTTTACCCGTAGACCTTTAGACAATGCCCCCATCGTAGTCAAAGAGGGTGTTGAGGGATTTTTCCCGATGCAGGATAAGACTGTTTCAGACGCTACTCTGAAGGCTTTGAATGAGGCCCACGGTAACACAGAGAAAGACGTTCTACACGCTGTTTCCTGCTCTATGTTTGGTTGGGATATCCCGGCTGCTGATTTGATTTCATAAGGGGGGTTGACAAGGGGTCATAGGTTCGATACTATGACCCCAACATCAACAACCAACAAGGACAACAAAATGAGCGGTAACTTTATGACAATCAGATTCCCGGTTGAGGTCACCATGGAAGCGGATAGTCTATACGGTATGGACAAGGAAGAAGCCAAGAAAAAAATAATCGAGGCTTGTCTAAAACACTTTTTACTTGGCTTCACCAATGTCCACGATGACACTTACAGTGATCTATGCTCTGTTGAGATGGTCGATATCGATAACGCCACAATGGAAAACTGGAGTTTATAATGGGAACTTACGTATTCAAAATCACAGGGAAAAAGACCACCCTAAAAAACGGTCAGAAGGCTAACATAGCAGTCTATGCCTACAAGCCTTATGGATTCTTCTCGTCCAATGAAGCGACTGTCCGGGCGAATAATCAAATGCACCGAGAGAGCGGCTGCTATACGGCTGACCGGTATGTGAAGGACAGCCAAGGGTTCACTGGGTTAGTTGTGTTAGGTCATTATGATAAAGGGAAATTGTCCCCGGACTCCAGAGACCCAGAGAGCGCCCTGCCGTGGCCCAGAGAATGGGAGGGGTCATTCTATGACGATTCTTTTAACGGGATGTTGTACAGACACCATAACCAACAGGAGGGAACTACTGTATAAATGAACAGTTGACACGGGGGCCCATTGTGGTACGATGGGCTCTCAATTCAACAACACGAGGAAACGAAAATGTGTAGCAAAAAAGATTTACAGGATTACTTAAACAAGCCCTGCACGGATTCGGACTTGGTGCCGGGTACGGTTCGACCAATTCGGCTTTATGATGACATGTCATTATCGGTTCAGGCATCAGCGCACCACTACTGTACCCCCAAGAAAGACGGGGCTCAGTATACCTCTGTAGAGGTTGGAATCTCTCATGATGATTATTTCATTTTACAGGATGATCTGAAGGATTGGGATTTCCGATTGGTCGCTAAGGACTACTGGATAGCTGGCTGGGTATCAATCGACAAGGTAGCTGATTTTATATCCGAGTATGGAAACGGCGATGCCCAGTGTGGGAGGTTCTAAAAAAAGCTTGACAAGGGGGGGTAGATCGACTAATATCCCCCTGAGTTCAACGAAAACTAACGAGGAAAAACTTATGAGTATGTCACTTGAAATCTGGAGACCGAGAAACCAAGAGTTCTATGCCCGATCATTGGGTACTGGTACGGTATACCTTACCATCAACTATCGGGACAATGACAGTTCCCCGGAGAACTCAGTAACGATTTACTTTGAGAATGAGGCTGAATTAGAAGCCTTTAAAAAGGGAATCAATAGCTGTGAAATAGAAACTTAATTCGTTGGTGAAGCAGAGGGGGGTAAGGAAACCCCCCCGAGCTTTTTTCAGGAGGTAGCGATGAGAATTCCCAAAATCCAATGGGTAAAAGATGAGGACGATCATTTCTCACTTGAGGGTCGTTTCGAAATCGATGCGGCATACTGTGGTCGCACTCGACCAACGCACTATTATTTGGACGATAATGTAACCAATACCCGTGAAAGGTTTGAGGATTTGAACAGTGCTAAGGATAAGGCTAATCGAATTATTGCCGGGGTGTGGATGAAACGAATGCCCGAAAAATTCAAATAGGGGGTTGACACGTAACCCCTAATCGATTAAGGTAAGACCACACTAACAACACGAGGAAACATCAATGAAACAAGCACAACTTATTAATCACCTTAACAAACTGTTCCCAGAAGCCCGCGCCGTGGCAAGAGAAGAGTTCGACGGTAGCAATGTTGGCGTTTGGTTTAGAGGCAGCGAAGACTTTTTAGCTAATGGTGAACGAGTATTTGACCATTATGAAGTAAGCTGGAACTTTGGAATGAACCCTGCTATTGAGGTAGTACTAGAGAAAGCTGGCTGGTACAGTGAACCATACGATGCTGGTACGGCAATGGCATACCCGAAAAATTCAAATTAAGAGTTGACAAGGGGTCATAGGTTCTATACTATGACCCCATCATCAACAACCAACGAGGAAACATCAATGAAACAACTTACTATTCTAATGCCAGATCATGAATTGGACATGATCATCAAGTTGATTGAGGCAGCCGAGGAAGCGGGCCTTATAGGTGAAGATGGTTTCACTGTACAAGTTGAAGATTCGGCGGGGGTACACTAATGAAAAACTCAGAAATCATTAAAAACATGGTTAAAATAGCCGAACAAATTCAGACCCAGCTTGAATCTTTGGAAGAGCTTAACGAGGATTTTGGGGGTAACCTGAATTCAGAGACAGAGCAGGAACTACATGAAGAGCTTTATAGAAGCATTAACGCCATCAACCAATGGAATGAAACAACTATTTATAGCATGAATAGTCACATTCAAAAGGGTAAGCGCAGAACCACAGAGAGGCGTTACAGGAGCCTAGACAGGCATTGTGACATGGAACTAAGCTATGAGCAGGCTCTATATGAAGAATTCGCTTCACAGGCTCTCTCACAGGGTGTAAGCCCCGACCAAATCCGTGATGCATACATGAGAGACTTACCGGGAAAAACCGAAAGCCTCACATGGGATATTGAGGAAAATGTGGAATCTCGGAGGATTGATGCTTGACATTTGGTAATTCCTCCCGTATAGTCTAGACACCATCAACGGAAACGAGGAAATACATTATGAAAAACCCATTAGGCAAAGAACAAACAAGGTTCGCAACACCTGAGAGCGCAGACGCTCTGCAGGCTTACGTTGGAAGATTTTCAGGTGGTGAGGCAGTAGCCGCCAATGTCATCATGATGATGACTTGGAACTACGCTGTATCACTGATCGACGAGGCCCTTAAGGATGGTCGATTAATTTCA
>Ga0213865_10000094_pt1 | contig 53844 bp, 36 predicted proteins | sample PICome_6_FD_160100 | JGI IMG/M metagenome (GOLD analysis project Ga0213865, IMG submission 160100) | Coastal seawater microbial communities near Pivers Island, North Carolina, United States - PICO282 | ecosystem: Environmental > Aquatic > Marine > Coastal | place: USA: North Carolina...
GTGGTGGACGCTGTGGGATTTGAACCCACGGCCGCTTGGTTGCAAACCAAGCGCTCTTCCAGCTGAGCTAAGCGCCCCTTATTCGGACCGGGTAGGCTTCTCCCTTTTGAGGATTCACACGCGGTCAACCGTAGCATCACGGTCCGGACCTAGTCCGACAGAGGAGATTGTAACGCCCAAAATTGATTCTAATTTCTTGATGTAATTCTGCGCAGCTGCTGGCAATCCAGAGAAACCGATTCCCTCGGAATTGCACTTTCTAGCGATTCCTAACCACTCTTCGAGGGAATGTGATGGGAATCCTGGGACCGTGACGTAGACTGGCTCGCAGTTTTCTAGAGCGATAGCGCTGGCAGGCATTTCATTGACTTCTGTATCTCCCATTTTGTATCCAACACAGATGTTGATCTCATCCAATCCTCCAAGAACGTCCAATTTTGTCAACGCTATCTCAGTGAATCCGTTGACTCTTGTGGAATGTCTCATGACAACCGCATCAAACCAGCCACACCTGCGCCTTCTGCCGGTTGTGGTTCCAAATTCATGTCCTACACTGGTGAGGTGCTCTCCAACTTCATCGTAAAGTTCGGTAGGCATGTGTCCGTTTCCTACACGTGTGATGTACGCTTTGGTAATGCCAATCACGTTGTCTACGTGACCAGGGTGAATTCCGGCGCCGTGAGTAGCGTTTCCTCTCGATGTTACAGAGGATGTTACGAATGGGAACGTTCCTTGGTCGATGTCGAGTAGGCAGCCCTGTGCCCCTTCTAGAATGATTCTCTCCCCCATTTTTAGGGCATTGTCTAGAAGGATGCCAGTATCTGTAATTGCGTTACCGAACCTTTCCTTGATCCAAGTGATTTGTTCTTCTAGTTCGCTTGCAGTGACTCTTTGTCTGCATCCTGCATTTTCAAGCGCCTTATTTTGTCGCTCTGCCATCTCGTTGAAATCACAATAAGGTAGGTCAGCGAAACGCAGCCCAATACGGTTGATTTTGTCTGCGTAGGTAGGTCCGATACCCCGGCCAGTGGTTCCAATTTTCTTGTCTAGGCCATCGATGTAGGTATGGTATGGAAGTATGATATGTGCACGGTTTGAAATGAAGAGTCTGTTGCCGGAGGGGTCAGATCCTCCGCCTTCAACCCAATCATTCAATTCCTTATCTAGGACCCAAGGGTCGATTACCATTCCATCTCCAAGAATTAATCCACACTCTTCCCGTGTAATTCCGGATGGTAGTAAATGGAACTTAAGCACTCTGTCACCAAGTACTACGGTGTGTCCTGCGTTATTTCCTCCTTGGAATCTTGCAACCCAGGTGGCGCTTTCTGCTAATCTGTCGACTAGTTTTCCTTTACCTTCGTCTCCCCACTGGGCTCCGAGTACAACTGTGGCTGGCATGCTGCTCAAGTTCCCGGCATGGCATATAGTGCATGAACTATGCGCCTGTAAAATATGACGGAAAAATGAGAACTGAACTATTCCAATGTATGATTTGGGAGGTTTGAGGAGCAAAAATTCTAATGGAGATTTGCACAAAATCCATGTGTTTAAATAGGTCGAGTGCGCATAACTATTGTTGGCTTAGGAATGTACAACGATATTGTGTAGTTAGTCGGATAATCAATGGGTTTCCCAACACTATCTTTATATCCTAGTGCCCTCACTAAACAACTCGGAGTTGAGAAGTATGGCGTATGACGACAAAGCATGGACAAAGGCAAGAACAAAGAACAATGCACAGAGAGACAATGTTGCCCGTAAGGGATTGGGCTCAATCAGGCCGCAGAGACGAGTTGTCGACGGGCATACCAAGCCTTGCGTAGAATGTGGAACACTAGACTGGACCGTAGATAACAGTAGAGGAGAAATTTCTTGCGGTGGTTGTGGATTAGTGGTAGAGGAAAATGTCATCGACCCAGGCATCGATTGGACAAATCATGACAACACTACCGACCGTTCTAGAATTGGTGCTCCAGTGACTCATACTCTTGCTGACAAAGGACTGAACACGAGTATCGCCAGTTCAGACTTGACTTCCGGAGCTGCTAGCCGTCACGGTATGTCTGCGAAAGCACGCCGTGATTGGAGACGTCGCAGGGTCATGGACGAGCGCTCCAAAACCCGTGCTAGCCGTGCTCGTAACCTGGTAAAAGCCAATCAAATGGTCAGAGACAAATCAGGCCTTCCGAAATCAATGCAAGAAGAAGTATGCCGATTGTATAAGCTTCTGTCCCATCAAGGATTCGTTACTGGTCGCTCAATCGCAGGAGTTACTGCCGCTTGTACATACTTAGTGGCTAGAAAAGAAGGCGTACCTCGACAAATCGCAGAGATTTGTGAAACATTCCTAGTGGATGAAAAAGAATTGTCGAGGATGATTCGACATATCTCGAGAAAGTTCAACATGCACAAGGTGTCCTGTCCGTCTGATTACTTCGGGAGATTCATTAGTGATCTCAAACTTCCACCAAAGACCTCTTTGGAGGTTGACGCTCTTTGGGAGGTCATGAAGCCCCATGTTGATATTTGGCAGGGTAAGAAACCGATGGGTGTTGCTGCAGCAATAATCTACAAGGCTGCGACTAAAGCCGGCCACAAGAGAACTCAAGCAGATATCTGTAAGGTGGCTAACGTATCAGAGGTCACACTTCGCCAAATCAATCGTGCGATAGAGAATCTGTTCTCTATGCTGGATAGTAATCTCTGAATTGAAGATATATTCATTTGATTGATTAATGCAGGGTGTAAACATGAGCCGTGACACTAACCGCGTACAACGCAAGGTCAGAATACCTTCCAGTAAGCGTAAGAAGTCTGGAGCAAAGAAAGAAAAGAAACCCGGAGAAATCCCTTGTGGCATTTCCAGTTGTGACGGTCATGCAGACAAGCATCTTGGAGGAAGGTCCCTCAGCCAAGAAAACGCTATTGATACCTGGGGTGAGGGTGGATTCACCGTAAGAAAGAACAGAGTAAGAGTCTGCAAGTCTTGTTACAAGGTATGGAAGAAAGACAACAAAGATGAATCAAACTCACATTACTGATTCACTTTCACTTTCACTCCGGGTGTGTACAGAATGAATGTACACCCCCGGCTATCAATTCGGATGTCATGAGACAAATGAGAACCGTAATCCGCTCGATGCTAACCGCTGATGGCGTGGTTGTAGCAATGGATGATGCCGCAATAGTTTGGAAGCCCCGAGATGGTAAACAAAGACGAGTTAGATTGGAAGCAAGAGCTAGTGTTCTGTTAGGATTAGTAGGCCCGCTAGGGGTTATCGATAAAATCGTAGTTGGCGACGTATATGGTGGGATAAATTTCATCTCACTATCCACAATGGAAGTTGTTGACAGGTACGTTGTTGGAACTTCCAAGGTGAGATCTCTCTGTGCTTCATCAATCAGCGGTGAAAGCATCTTAGTAGGGTGTGAAAACGGTGGAGTTTTCATGGTTGGAAGTAATGTGCCGAACAGGGTTCTAAATCTGTTTGAACTAGACGGGCCTGCCTCAGCATTGAAAATCATAGGTCAAGACCTTCACATACAGCAAGGATGGGAAAAGAAAATAGTTGCTTGGGATGGACAGAAATCACTTCTCGTCGCCTAATTTTTCATTCTCATGTAGAGGCCAAGGTGGCTCTGAAGTAAGGAAATATGCCGTTCTTGCTGGTCTTGGCCAACTCCTAGGTGCGTTTCCATCGTTGTCCAAGCATTCCTCGTAGAATGTTAGGTGTTGATTTAGCACCTCTGAAATTCTTTCAAATCCCTTGATTGTTGGACCCCTTGCAGGAACTATGCTTCTAGGTGACAAATCGATTATTGTCTCTAGTGAAGACACTAAATCTGGTAAACTCCCACCTGGCATATCCCACCTTGAAGGGCTATCTGCACGGGGTAAAACCGGTCCGGAAACTAATACACCACGCTCTTTCTCGAAGTAACCCATTCCATCACTACAATGCCCTGGTAGTGAAATTGCTACTATTTCACCATCTCCTAGATCAAATGAATCGCCTTGAGATATTGGTTCACATTCGGTACTCGGCATATCAGAATCGTACCTATTTGCCCATGTGGAGTAAAAATCACCGGTTTCCAAAACCGAAATTGCATCCTGGTGAATATGTATTGGTACCTTTCCATTTTCTTCAGAAATATGCTTGGCGCCTCCTGCAAAAGGATATCTTCTGCAAGTCAGAAGTATTCTATCTAAGGTCTGATTGGTCTCTTCGGATTTATTCAGATGTCCAGATATTCTCTCAACTTGTAGCATCTGATACCACGTGGTACCCGCATCAACAAGTATGTTGGAATCACTACCTGAAAACACTACGCAATTCGCGTCGTGATGGATTCCAGGTAGTCTAATGATTCTCATCAGACAGTGCGAAGCGTACTCAGTGCTTCAAACAGTGGGTAAATTTCTCACGGTTTGGGTTAAATAGAGGGAGTGGGTCGGCGGGATATGGCTCGATTCCCTGAAGCTGAGGCACGTTTGCTTCATGTCAAGATTTGCATGAAGTGCAACGCTCGTAATGCAATGCGTGCAACCTCTTGCCGCAAGTGCAGCTACAAGGGACTACGTCCAAAGAACGTAGAGAGAAAGGGTGCATGATCACAGCCCCAATAATGGCATGAAGAATGCCATCGGTCCGCCTACCAAAGTTAGTGGAATAATGGCTGGCCACAAGAAAACCAGTAATGGATACTTTTTTGTGATCCAAACTTGGTTTACCCCATTTTCTTTCAATAGGTCAATGTTTGATTGAAGTTTCTCTTTAGTTGGAGTTTTTCTAGGAGCTCTTGTGCTGTGAACAATTTTCTTTTCACCATTCGGCATTTCTGCAATTGATGTCAATAGCCACACGTGATTATTCATCACTTCATCAACATCCATTCTTTGGGCATGCCATATCAACTTTAGATTCGTATTCCCTTCCTTCAGGTTTTTGAAAACCATGATCAGAGGTAGGATTAGGAAAGACAAACCACCCCATACTAGTAATGCAATCGCCGGTGGCATAGCGATTACGGAATTATCCATAGCTCCTGGGAACTGTATTGGAATGCTAGTCCATGAGGGTACCAATAGTGCTACCCACATTAGCCCCTTGCAATCGGCACCACCGTGTATCAACCGCATTCTCCACGCCATGTCTACCAAGAATATTGGAATGAAGACAGCAAAAGTTGACCACCACAGTGTTGCTTCTTCACTTCCGTCTCCAGAAATAATTCCAAGAATTGATTCATCAGTATGCAACAACAACCCTTGAACAACTCCCGAAATTCCAATTACATACCAAATACTTACCAATATGTCCAATGATTTCCCAGACTTTATGTCCTTTAGAGAGGGTCTTCCAATAACTGCAATTGATGCATATGCTACCATCCCTGCAGCGGTAGCAAACACATACCAATCTGCTTCTGAATTTAGCAAATCTAGAACCCAAAGAAAAATCGCAGGTTTGGACCAGGTTATCCAAAATTGATTAGGAACTCGACGCTCTTTATGGTCTAGCCAAGCAGCGATTCCTAGGGCCCAAAACAATACACCTAGCCGAGTCCAAGATATCACCTCCGCCGAATCCATGTTAGACGGATGGCGGCAATCACCTTAAAGGAGACACTCATGACGAGAGCGTGCGCAGGTCTTTGTGCAGGTGTGAACTATGTCCGATCTCGAAACTAAGTTGGGGCAAATTGCCACTGTGATTAACCAGATAGACGACCCTAAAGTCCCTAGAAATATCCGCAAAGGTGCAAAGGAAGCGTGCGAGCAGTGGTTGCTCAACAAAGCGAAGGAAATGGATATCCGAATTGCAATTACTCAAGCAAAACTTGAGGAATTATACGAGGACCCAAACATCCCTCCAGAGTTTGGTACTCTTATTCTAATGATTAACACCGAACTTGAAAAGATACTTAGAGAAACTCTGTGATTATTCTTCTTCAGATTCTTCTTCCAAGACTAGAATTAAATCTTCAAGTCTAGATTTAGCAGGTTTTGTAATCCTGCCTTTAGATATAATTTCTCCAAGGTTACTGAAGTCTGGTCTTTCTGCAACAGCGCTGAGGATGAATTCAACTTCATCAGGTCGCGCCTTACCACGTCTTAGGATGGTTTGTGCGGCAGATCTAGCAGAAATTCGAGAGACTTCTTCATCGGATACTCCTAGAGACTTTTGTAATTTGGAAAGTTTGTGATACTCTCCTGAAGACAGGTTTCCATCTTTCAGAGCATCCTGCCAAGCTTCTTCCAAGGTTGGAGCTCTTTCGGATAGCATGATTGCAATTGGACGAGTTTCCTCAATATTCTCGAGAACGATTTTAACGATTGCGAACATTGGTATTGCTAGAATCATACCAAGGATCCCCCAAAGCCAGAATGAGAATGCAGTGATTAACAACAAAACTACAGGAGAAAGATCCAATGCCCTACCTGCCCATTTTGTCTCGATGTAATTACCCCATACTTGTTGATTAACCAGCAGTAGGATTGTCAGTGTCAGTAAACCTGTTGGTGTTAGCAAAATTAGTCCCAGAATTAGCGGTGGAATTGTAGCAATCAATGAACCGATATATGGTACATAATTCAGTATAAACGTCATGACTGCCCATACAAACCACAAATCTATTCCGTATATCGCCATAATTATTCCAGCAATTACGGCACTCCCTATCCCGCATCCAGTTTTTACAATGAAATATGTGTTTATCCCCTCTTCGATTTGAGTCTGTATAATCGCTACCCGCTCGCTTGCACCATCCGGCCATGCTCTTTCTATCCTACCGGGAAGTAGGTGCGCTTCGAATATGATGAATATAAGAAAGAATAGAACTGTTATGCTAGTTGTGACAAATGTGCCTACCTCTGCAACTACGGCAGTAATCAAGTCGGTAGCAGAACCTCCTGACCCTATGCCGAGGCTTTCTAAATCACCTCCCAAGGTTCCAGTGTCTTCCTTTATGGATTCTTTAATCGCAGGACCAACGATTGGAGCGTTCTTCAGAGCCTTCCACTTTTTATTCAACTTTTCATTATATTCTTCTTGACGGTCCTCATCATCTATGAGATCAGATGCCTGGGTCCATGCAAAGAAAGCGGTTGAAATTAGAATTAGAATGAATAATAGCAGTGTGGTTAGGTATGATAAGAGCACTGGAAAATTATTCTTTGAAAGCCAATCTGCACCAGGCTTTAGGACAAAGTAAATTCCCATTGCAATAAAGAAGGGTTTAAGAACAGTCTCAAGATATATCATTGATAGAACAAAAACAGTCATCAAGATTGCAGCGTGAGATGCTGTAGCAATTCTACGGTGAAATGAATGGCTATCAATAAGGCTGGCATTCTCTCCCATGTTGTGCCACAGAAATATCCAATACTTGAGTTATCACCCAAAAAGTAGCTTTTGGGAGGGTTTAGATTTAGACAACTAGAAGTTTCAAGAAATCTGCCCACTAGGTGAGATTTCAGGAGTTAGTCTATCAATAACTGCAGATAATCTTTCAACGAGGCTAGTTTTCATCTCACCCTTAAGAAGCGCATGCTCCATCACTTCATCGAGAGTGTCTACTGGAATGACCTCAATTGTCTCCCATTGTTGGTCTAAGAGTACATCTTGAGCGTTAGCCCTTGGAATGATTACACTCTTGATGCCAGATTTGGCCGCAGATTCGATTTTCGCAGTTACTCCACCGATTGGGAGTACTTCGCCACGAACTGATAGGCTGCCAGTCATTGCTAGGTCTTGTCGAATTGGGATGTTTTCCAGCGCTGAAATGATAGCGGTCGCAATCGTAATCGAAGCGGAGTCACCATCGACTCCGTGTGTGTCTACGAATTGGATGTGTATGTCATAGTCTGAAACATCTTTTCCAGTAAGTTTCTTGATTACTGCACTTACATTTGTTACGCTTTCTTTAGCAAGGTCAGACAAACCACCTGTTGCTAGGACTTTACCGCCTCCACCAAGTGATGGAGTGACCAGTGCTTCGACAGGTAGCATGATTCCGCTGTAGTCAGATAGTCCTGAGTCGGCACCGAGCACGGCAAGTCCGTTGACTCTTCCAATGCGGTTTCCAGAGTTGACTACAAGCGAATACTCTTGTCTGCGCTCGATCATTCTATCTGCGACTTGCTGCTCTAATGGCTTAGCAATGTTTCTAGCAGCGAGTACGTGTCTTGAGGTTGTGTACTCTGAACCTTCTTCGGTTGCTAAGTCACCAGCGATTCTTACTAAGCCACCCAACTCACGAAGCCTCAGTGAGAGTTTGCCACGACGTCCAGCTCTTCTCTGTGCTTCTCTGAGGATTACTGATACACCAGTTCTGTCGAAGTGTGGTATCTCTCTCGAGGTGCCCAGGTCTCGACGTACTTCTTGAGCGATGAATCTAATCAGACGTCTTCTGTTTGCTGTTGTGTCCGGCATGTGAGAGTTGACGTAGACTTCGTAACCGTATCCACGGATACGACTTCTCAAAGCAGGATGCATACCTTGTATTGCATCGAGGTTACCAGCAGCGATTAGAACGAAGTCACAAGGTACTGCTTCAGTCTTGGTAAGGGCACCACTCGACCTTTCAGAGCGTCCAGATATTGGGAATGCTCTCTCTTGCATTGCAGTTAGGAGTGCTTGTTGCTCTTCTAATCTCAACAAGTTGATCTCATCGATGTATAGGACCCCACCATGTGCTCTGTGAATTGCACCAGGTTCCACCCTTTCGTGAGCAGGTGTTTCCATTCCACCACTTTGGAATGGGTCGTGTCTTACATCTCCTAGTAGGCTTCCTGACAACGTTCCAGTTGCGTCAACAAACGGTGGTGGGTCTTGACCTTGGTGTTTTACAAGCACCTTGGGAATGCGTGCCTCGTCTGCCCCGCCCATTCTAGACCTCAGGAACATGTATCCAAACATTAGCAGAAGCATACCGAATAGTAGCGTCAAGATATCTCCGCTTTGGATTGCGACGATTGCTAAGAGGAATGCGATTGCTACGAAGCCGATCATCAGCATTTTCTGACTCTTTTCTCTTTGAATCCTAACTGCCTCTTTCTGGCTTTTGACAATCCTGTCTCCCCTTCCAGCGGGAACTGTTCGAACTCTTGGCTCATTCTCATCATCATCATTTGGATAACATAGAATGTCCTCGAGTTTATCCTGGGGTAGTAGTTCTGTCATAGACCTCGCAAGCATCGATTTACCAGTGCCTGGGTCGCCAATCATCATCATGTGTCGGCGTTGCTCGGCAGCCTTTCGGATAACAACAGAACCAGCTTCTTGCCCGATGACTTGGTCAACCAACCTTTCTGGTATTGGTACGTCTTCTGTATTTTTGAAATCGATACTTCGAACCCACTCATCCACAGGAGTATCGTTTAATTCGATAGTCTCTGATGGTTCAGGGCTCCATATTGTAACCATAACTTCCTCTTCTTCAGAGGCTGAATCTGCCTCGTCTGAAGCGGTAGCATCGGAAACTTCCTCTTCGGTCACAATATACCCTCACACACAGTCCATTTTAGGCGTTTGGCAAACACCGTAGGGGTTTGCTCGCTAAATTTGGCAGTCTTCACTGCTGGTACTGGTGGCCGTAATACGCCCACTGCTCCATTGTCCAGCCTGCAGGAAGCCCGCCTTCTGGTAGTGGAGGTGCTCCTGGAGGTACTTGTTGTACGACAGCAGGCGCGGGAGCCGCCACCGGTTGTTGGAATATTTCTTGAGCTCCACCATACATTGAGTTAGCAACTGCGTCATTTGCTGGAAGTTGGTTTGCCCAATCGACAACCTGAACTTCACTGCCACCGTTCCCTCCACGCATGAACATCAGTCCAGCTAGAAGTGCTACGATTACAACACCGATTACGATTAGTACAACGGTTAGGTCAAGTCCCGACTCGCTGGAATCGTCGGTTGTTTGTCCGGATGCTTGTTCTTCACAAGTTGTGAATTCACACGCCTCTTCCTTCTCAGTTTCTAGGGTATCCAACTCTTCAACAGCTGTTTCGTATTCGGAAGTTCCCTTCTCCATATCTGCAATCTGAGCCTTTAGGGCATCAATTTCTATCTCGAGTTCCTTGATTAGTTCGATGACTTCTTCCTCTGTCATCGAATCAGGTCCCGGCGCAGATTCTGAAGCAGTCCACTTCATTGAGTCCTTGAACTCGAACTTCTCTCCGTTAGATGCTTGAGCGGTTATTTTCTTCAGTTCTAGGTAATGGAACTGGCCCATACCTGTGTCGTCAATTTGTCCGTTAATTGGGTCAAAGGTCCAACCAAGGCTCTTCATTGTGATATCGTGTTCGAACATCTCATTGTACATACAATATTCAGCGTTGCACATTTGCCAAGTTGAAGAGAAGGTTGTGATTGTTACATCGTCCTTGTTCAAGAATAGTGTAACTTCTGGTACTTCTCCAACGTAGATGTCTCTGACACTAACAGAGACATCTGCATCAGGTCCTTCTCCAACGAGTAGAGGTAGGCTGTCGTAAACGTCCACAACTAGCGTGTAGAGGTTAGAGTCGTATCGGTCCTCTGTCTGGATCGTTACCGTTTGTAGTCCAGCAGTTTCCCACATTAGAGTCAATGTGTTGTCAAGGAAACTAACTCTTGCTGCACCTGGTACTGAGTTTGATGCAGTAACAGTAACTTCGTTGACGTTTCCATCGACATCAGTCAAAATCTCGTTTAGGAAGATGACCTTCTGTGTGTTGACCTTCAGTCTCATGTTCTCAAATTCTGAGAGGTCTAGTCTTGGAGCATCGTTGATTGGTGTGATTGCAATTGTGATTAGTTGGTCAGAGTACTGCTCACCATCGCTTGCTCTTATTGTGATTGTTGTCTCACCGTTGATGTCTTCATCACTTGTTGCATAGTTCAAAGTGAATCCATTTAGGGTGATGTCCAACAGGTCAGGGTTGCTGTTGTCAACGATTGCTAGCATCAAATCTTCTGCTGCTGCAACGTTTCCATTATCGTCAGTATCCGACAAGTATGGTAAAAGATAAGTTGAAGCAGAAGATGCTTCATCGACATATTGCTTCTCTACACCAGCCCATCGTGGTTGACCATTTTCTATGACGTTGAACAGAAGAGTTCCAAATGCAGTATCTGTTCCGTCGTTGACTGCGATTTCGATACCGGATGCTGTCGGTTGTCCTGAAACATATCTGATGTTCTCGAAGTAAACTTCAATCTCTTCAGTTGCTGGGTGCCATGCAACAAAGTTTGGACTGTTGCTTGTTATTACTAACTGGTCAAGGGCGGTTTCTGCATCGTTAATGTTGTTGATGATAGAAACCTTGGTCGAAGTCTGGACCTTGACTGTTGGTACTGGCTCCGCAGTGATTACAGGCATTGCGTTCTTGAGAGTAAATCCTCTTTCTGTAATCTGCCAATCACTTGTCTGCATTCTTGAATCGATTGCTCTTACACGGATGTCATAGTCTCCTGCACCCATATTCATGCTAGGCTTTACCAGATACTGGCGGTGTTCGTTGGATGTCCCTTCTTGGAAGACTTGATCTCCTCCAACAATCATGTCGCCACCAAGCCACTGGTCCATACCAGTTGGTGATACTTCCAACTCGAACGTAATGAACGAAGTGTTTGTGTCAACTCCGTCATTGAAGTTTGCCTTTGCTTCGATTAGGAAGTTGTCTCCTCTCTCAATTTGGTTGTTTCCAATAACCTGTGCTTTGCGTGCTACTGGAACTAGGTCGTGAGGAATGACTTCAGTTCCCTCGTTATTTGAACCGGACTTGTCAGCTACTAGGTTGGATAGTTCTACTCCAAATGTAGTTTGGTATGCTGAAGATGGCAGACTTGTAGTGTCAATCTGTCCGCTGAACATCTGTGTTGCCCCACTTGAAGCGAAGTTACCTAGAGTCTGAGTTGAGCCGACATAGGTCTTGACATTGTTTGCCTTGTAGAAGAATCTCACATCTCCGCCGTCGGTGTATGCGTCTACTCCATTGTTGACGATAGTCGCATCAACATTCAGTACGTCACCGTTTATGTAACCGCTAGGTGCGATTGGGTTAGTTGCTGTGAATGACTTAACTCCAACATCGATGGTTGGGGCCATGTTTGAATCACCTGCAGCAAGGACGTTGCGGTTTGTGTTGTGATTTCCGTCAAGTAAAGCAGCAACTGTCAGGAAGTTTCCTGCAGCAGTTTGGCCACCGCCTGCGCGGACGGTTGAGATAGGAACAGACCAGGACTTTGTTACTGAACTTCCGGATGCCAGTGTTACTGATTCGAATCCGTTGTTGTTACCGTTCAACAACCACTTTTTCCAGACGTGATGGGGGTTTGGTGAACCGCCATCGTAAGTTTCAGGGGATGTCTCCTCAGTTACTGCAGCGTAAATGAAAACAGTCTTTGACCCAGATCCTGTGTACGCTGCAGTGATGTCGATGTCCATGTTGTTTCCGTTCTCAGATTGAATAATTGAGACTGTGTAATCTGCAGCGTTTGAATCCATGTTGCCTCCGCTCTCATACAGGCTGGACACCTGCTGATTGCTGGTGTAGTAAGTTGAATCAGATGAAGGAGCGTCACCCCATGTCATTGTCGGGTAATAACTTGGGTTTATGTGCGCTCTTCGGTTGATTGGACCATCACTTGGCCATCCAGAGGTTGATGAATCGTAAAATGAAACGTAAGTGAAATCTTCAGATTGACTTCCCCCTCCACCGTTGGTGTTGTAGAGGTTATGCATCGCACTTGATGCTGACTTACATGGGCCACACCAGTGTGCACCAACATACTCCATGAAGACTGAATGTCCCGGGCTGTTTGCTTGGAACACTGTTGGTTCTTCATCTAATTCAGGAGTTACGTTTTGGTTTTCTGCAATGAGTCCTCCGAATGATGCAAGGATGCTAATTAACATCAATCCAACAATGGAATAGGCAGTCTTACGTGTGGCCGACATAGACGTCCTTCGAAAAACATGGTATTTGAACATGTGCTCTAAATGTCGACACCCCCTATGGGGGTATGACGTAATATCGATGCGAATCTTTCTTCAAACATTCCCCCTCGCACGACCATGGCAGACTATTCGGTCCTGATGGAAAATGAAGGTCGAATTCACGTGGTTGAAGTTCTAGATGAGATGGTCAAGCACAAGGGCTTGGGAGTAATCAATACCGCAGCACTGCTTGAAGGAACAAAGGTAGGAGACGAGGTACTAGTAGGTCAAAAATATCTTACAATAATGCCACCAAGGTTACAAGAGTTAATCTCGGGAATGGCAAGAAGGGCTCAGACAATATCTTCCAAAGATGCAGGGTTCATTATCACAAAATTGGGCGTAGGTCCCGGTGATACAGTACTTGAGGCGGGATTAGGCTCAGGAGGACTATCTCTTCATCTAGCAAAAGTCCTGGGTAATTCAGGTCATTTGGTGACCGCTGAACCGAGAGAGGAGCATGCTAGTGTTGGATTAGTGAATCTTGGTAGGGCTAGCGAATGCTTTGAGGAATTCCCAAGTCATACTCACTTGGAAGGCCTGGTTGAAGATGTTGTACCCGATATGGAATTTGACTGTGTGATTCTTGACATGCCTTCACACAAAGCCGCAATCGAAGCTTGCGCACCCAAAATGAAATTTGGAGCCAGATTAGCATGTTATGCGCCCACTACCTCTCAGTTGGAGTTGTGCTGGAAAACATGTGAGAGTGCTGGGCTAACAGTTGAATGGGCTGGAGAGTTAATGGAGCGCCAATGGGGTGTAACATCAAAAGGAGGAATGCGTCCAGTAAACGGACCATTCGGACACACGGCCTTCCTGCTATTTGCACAAAAGCGCTAGATATTACTCTACTACTCTTATCCGAGTTTCACACTGTGGGCAGGTAAATCTGAATGGTGGTTCGCTTCCCTCCGGGACTCCTAACCTAGCCTCACAACTCGTACATGTGACTTTGTTGTACTCGTCGATTCTGACCTCGTTTGGTCCGAGTGGGATCTCTTCCTCGATTTCTTCCTCCTCTTCAATTTGTGCAGGCTTTCTGAAAAGTTTGATGTAAAGAAGCATTATTGCCGCAAGTGCCCACCCTGATGACAGCAATATGATTGAATTCTTGTTATTCAACTCAAGAATGCCCAAATCCATACCGTCCGGAGCAAGTTCTGGCCCTCCCACTTCTGCACGCAATTCTGGGGAAACATCTCTTACTGTTTGCCCAAGTACTTGGCTAGATGCGTGAATAGTTAATTTGGCATCAAACCCATCGAGATTCAGCGGTGTAAGCATCAATTTGAAGTCTTGACAGCCTTTACTTGCTAGCGAGTATGTGGAATTAATTCCAGTTTCTCCAGCTCGGAAGAATACCCCGTCCATTTGAGGTTCATTCTTTCCAACCAATTCCAGACTACCTTCGACAAATGTGTTGGCTTCGTTGCAAATTGTTAGTGAAATTGTGTGCTGGTCTACACTCTCATCGAACACCAAATCATTCTCATCGAATATGAATGAGATGACTTGCCCACTCCAAGAAGGTTCCACAGTGTAAGATTCGCTGAAAGTTACAACCATGTCAGACCTGGATGCTGATGTTAATCTAAATTCTAACACCTTTATTCCAGCAGTCTCTTCATCAGGAATTGTACAAGACCAAGGGATTGGACTTGAGGACATACTTGGTCCAAGCACGATTTCAGCATCCATTAATCCACAATCGAGGTCAACGGAATTAATTCTCATAGTATCGGTAGATGTTCCAAGATTTGTGATTATGATATTACCATTGATTGTCTCGCCAGGCTTCCCACTGTCTTTGTCACTCAATACAGTAATTTGGCCGTCCGCAATCGTCGGAATAATGCTTATCTGAAGTGAATCAGAAACGGTTGAGTCGGTAGCGCTAACGACTGACACAGTCATGTCAAGTCCCGATTCAGGTGCACCGGTTGTAACTTCCATGGCAGAGAGAGTGATTGTTCCTGATTCACCCGGAGCAAGGGTTAGTGTTAGTTTGTCTACACTGATTGAGAAGAAGTCACTCACTTGGCTATTGTTGATATCTGCAACGAAGGTTTGAGTTGATGTACCAAGATTAGTTACCATCATGGTTAGATTAGATTCACTTGCTGGGGAAGCAATTATTCTGTCAGTTCCCGAATCGATTGACACTTCATTCCTGTCAGTGATTTGTAGGTCAAGGGTGATGGATTCAGTGACATATACTGCATCAAAGGTTACTGTGAAAGTATTACTGGTAGGCTGTAGAGAGCTTGCCGCTGACATTTGAAGTATAACATCGTTTGATTCACCGGCCGCTAGTGATACTCCCTCAAGGCCGGATAGAACTGTAATGCCGTTAGGGAGTCCGGTGACTGTAGTTGTGAAGTCTAGGTCCCTTGTTCCTTGATTGGACAGATTTAGAGTAATTGAAGAACCTTCACCAGGCGTAATGATGATTCTGTTGTCCGAAGGGCCACTGATTGAGAATTCAGCGAATTCTCTTACCTCAAAAATTCCGCTTTCAGTAACAGTTTCAGAACCACTATTGGTTGATGACATGCTGAAGTTTAGTGTGATGTCTCCAACAATTGATGAATCGATAGTAACTCCAACAACGATGTATTGAGACTCGCCTCTTTGGAGAGTAACCGGTTCAGGATTTGTGAATGTGATCCCATCAGAATCGATACCAACCAGTGAGATTGTGTCCTCTTCAGTTCCATTATTTGTGATTGCTATGTTGAAGGTTTCTTCCGTTTCCACATCGAGGGTAATCATTGATGGAAGAACCATCGCCAGTCCCCATTCCTCTCCAACGTAAACTGAAAATTCGTACGCTTCTGTAATCGAAGAATCATGGTCTAGAACACCGTCAATTCTGACCTTACATTCGTCATTGACGTGAGTATTTACACCTGCGGTAACGTCGACCTCGATTTGGTAGATCTCGCCTTCCATAATGTTGCTCTGTAACTCTGATAATTCAGAGGAACAATCTCCAGAAACAATAGTTGATGTCCAGGTCCAATTACCTTCGGAACTTGATAGGCTGGTTATTTCCAGTTCGGTTGTAGAACTTTCACCAGGAAGTAAAACGCCTAGGTTTGTGTGAGAAAACGACAAATCGTGGGTTGCACTGATATTTACTACAAGCGTTGTGTTCACTGAAAAGTTACCGAGAGAACTCGCAGCAAATAACTTGAATCCGTAGTATCCTGGTGCAGCATTGGAAGGAGTCGAAATAATCAGGTTAGCAGTTCGAGTTTCTCCTGGATTCATAACCTCGATTAGGTCATCGACAAACCTAACCTCCCACCCATTTGGTATTGAGCGAGAGAACACACCAGTGCTTCCATTTCCAGTGCTGTTGCCGGATGTATTGTTGCCGCCGGTGTTGTTTCCACCAGTGCTGTTGCCGGATGTATTGTTGCCGCCGGTGTTGTTTCCACCAGTATTGTTGCCACCTGTGTTATTACCGGACGTGTTGTTTCCACCAGTATTGTTGCCTGAGCTATTGTTACCACCGGTGTTATTTCCGGTGTTGTTGTTTCCAGAGTTGTTATTTCCTCCACTCGTCCAATTCGACCAAAAAGCTACTAGATCAGGACTTTGGTCTACAGACAACAGAATCGTGTCATCGACATTTCCGTCGTTGGTTACAGAGATTGAAAGATTCAAGTCATCTCCTGGTGCGATGTTAACCAATCCGTTGTTACCAGCGATAGTCGCATCGATAGATGGAAGATATCTTGGCAGAACCGATAACTGAACATCGATCAAGGTAGTGAACCCGCGTGTGGACGTGGCGTTTATTGTAAACGTCCCCGAATCGCTAGGTAAGGCTGTAGTTGACAGTCTGACTGCAATTGTGGTTGTAGCGTTCAGAGTAGGAATTACATTCCTGACTACTGAATCGGTGGGAATCACCTCCCAAACAGAATCAAAACCTGAAACATTGAGGGTATAGTCTTCAACGTAATCGCCGTTGTTTTCTATTGTAAGTGTGATATTTGTTGCCCCACCAGGGGACAAAATAACGTGACTTACATCAGTTGACAGCCCGATTGAGGGGTGTGCGCTTGCCATTGGAACTAGAGGTGCGATGGCCATTATCATAACCAAAACTAGTGCGTTAACCCTGCGCGTCATGTCTAATGCGACTCAATACTGACTTTTCATCCAATCGGCCCTAAGGGCCGGGGCAAGTTAGTTTCGAAGTGCGGATATTTTCGCCTCATCCAATTTTTCCCAAGGGAACTCTCCTTCGACACCTGGTGTCCTGCCAAAGTGACCTCCTGCAGCCGTGCTAGAGTAAATTGGACGGAGTAAGTCCAATTCATTTGAAATGGATTTAGGTGTAAAGTCAAAGATTGAATTTACTTTGGCGGTTAATTCTGAATCAGACAAACTCGAAGTTCCAAAAGATTCTGCTCTAACGCTGACAGGTTTTGCTACCCCAATCACGTAAGCAAGTTGGATTTCACACTTGGATGCCAGTCCGGCAGCGACCACGTGCTTTGCAGCCCATCTTGATGCGTATGCTGCAGACCTGTCGACCTTTGATGGGTCCTTGCCAGAGAAAGCACCTCCGCCATGTCGGCCCATGCCACCGTATGTGTCGACGATTATCTTACGGCCTGTTACACCAGCATCTGCATATGGGCCACCGGGGTCAGCGAACCTTCCAGTTCCGTTGACAACCAGATTGTATGGTTCTCGAATAAGTGACGCAGGGATGGAATGCTCAACCACATGCTTGGTTATTTCACTTCGCACAAATTCAAGTTCTTCTTCCTCAGAACCGTTGAACTGATCTTTCAAATGTTTGTCGTGTTGAATTGCAATTACAATTGTGTGAACTCGACTCGGCATTCCGTTCTCGTACTCAATGGTAACTTGGCTTTTTGCATCAGGTCTTGCCCAAGGCAGAGTTCCATCTTTGCGAGCATTTGTCATCCTGCGAGTTAAGCGCTGGGATAGAGCTGCTGCAAGGGGGAAGAATCTGCCGCTTAATTCGGGGAATTCTTCGGTCTCTGTGCAAGCATATCCGAACATGATTCCTTGGTCACCGGCACCTTGCTCTGATGTGTTCACACCCTGAGATATATTCGCTGCTTGTGCCGTGATTCTTTGAATAACTTCGCACCTATTTTCTGAGGTTGAATCGAATCCGATTTCATGTGAATCATAGCCAATTTCTGCAGCAGTTTTCCTAGCAATTGCTTCATAGTCAGGATGCTCTCCAGAAAGTGTAACTTCTCCAGCTAGGAGGATAATACCCCTTTCAGGTCCACCTTTGACGCTTGTTTCTACTGCGACTCTTGCATTTTTGTCTACAGCTAGGCACGCATCCACAATCGCATCGCTGATTGCATCGCACAACTTGTCAGGATGCCCAGAGGCGACGCTTTCGGAGGAAAATAGTTCCTGAGTCATATTAAAACCGCCGAGATTTGTCTATATGAATACTATGTTTCGCCCAGCGATGACTTCATGATAGAATGTCTCACGCATGGACACATGGCGAGAGACACAGTCTGGCACCCCACCTCTTTCAGAACGCACACTTTGGGCCAAATTCAGAACGACGGTGCTGATTTAGTCGGTAGTGAAGTGAAAGTTTGTGGCTACATGGAAGCTAACAGAGGCAAAGGTAAGATTTGTTTCATGGACATCCGTGACGGAACAGGTCGTGTTCAAGTATTCCTAAAAGAAGGCGGTGTAAGCGACGAAGAGCTTGCAACTGCACAGGGACTGTCTCGTGAATCAACCGTACAAATTATCGGAGAAGTCGCACAAAAAAGACCTCCAAAAGTAGCAGAAGGTGAGCCAACACCTCCTCCTTCATACGAAGTAGTAGCCTCAAAATTCACAGTTCTTGCTCAGGCAGATACTCCACTCCCTCTTGGTGTCACAGATACGGTTTCAATCGGTCTTGACACCAGGCTAGACAATAGATTCCTCGACCTAAGAAGAGCCCACGTAAACGCTATGTTTACACTCAGGGCTAGGGTTTTGCAATATGGTAGAGAACATTTGATAACTGAGGGGTTCAAAGAGATTAACTCACCAAAAATCATCGCCTCTGCATCGGAAGGTGGGACTAACCTATTCCCTATGATGTACTTCGATACACCGGCATTTTTGTCACAATCACCTCAATTGTATAAGCAATTGAGCGTGCTTGGTGGAATGGAAAGAGTATTCGAAATAGGACCTGCTTTCCGTGCCGAGAAGCATGATACGTACCGCCACTTGAATGAGTTTATTTCATTCGATATTGAAGGTGCATGGATGAACGATGATGACGTAATGGCGGTTCAGGAGAGAATGATTCATCACATTTGGAAGATGGTTGCAGAAAATGACCAAGAACACATCGAGACCATCAACCAATACAGAGAGAGTCAAGGTGAGGCACCGATTACTGTGGATGTTCCAAGCCTTCCGTTCCCAAGAATAGAGTACTGTGATGCAATTAAGATGATTCAGGATGCAGGAGCAGAAATTTCATGGGGAGACGACATCGAATCTTCTCATTGTGACATCATCGCTGAGAAGTATCCTGGTTTCCACTTCTTACCGCGCTGGCCAATGTCTATGAAACCGTTCTACATTCACCACGTTCCAGGGGAAATGGGTTCCACTGGTGAACAGCTTTCACGTGGTTTCGATTTGAACTACGGGCGTGACGAAATGACAAGTGGCGGCCAAAGAGAACACAACGTCGATGTCTTGGAGCAAAACTTACGCAACATGGAACTAGACCCTACAGATTTTGCATTCTATACTGATGGATTCCGCTACGGTGCACCACCCCACGCTGGCTGGGGATTGGGCGTAGCGAGATTGCTGATGGTCCTCACAGGTTCAAGAAACGTCAGAGAGACTGTACTCTTCCCAAGAGACAGAAGCAGAGTTACACCTTGAGTTGGTTGACTTGCCTGTTGACCGCATGCAGTGGGGAGCAGAGGATTGGCAATTCGCAGATTTGTATATGCCAGATGAGCCATCTCCTTACCAGAAGGATGAGGGTGTGCCATGCGTGATGTTGATTCACGGTGGATTTTGGAGAAAGAAGTTCACTCTCGATTTGATGGCACCGATTGCAGAGGATCTAGCAGAGAGAGGAATCGCTGCATGGAACATTGAATACCGTGGTTGGGAGCCTGGTGATGAAGGCGTATGGATGGATACGCTTTCTGACGTTATGAGGGCTTGGGGTCAACTGGCTCTATTGCCGGGTATTGACATCGTGCGCTCTATGATACTCGGCCACTCAGCTGGTGGTCATATGGCATTGATGATGGCAGCGGTTGCTGAGAGGAAACCTTGGCTTTCAATCGCTCAGTCCCCAATAGCGGATATCGTTGCGGCAGACCACGCCAAGTTATCTGACGGAGGAGACGCAGTCAGACGATGGATGGGTTGCCCACCAGAAGAGAATGAGGATACCTGGCGTAGAGTAAACCCTGTTGACAATCCTCCAAAGTCATCCGTCGTTGTGATGCATGGCAAATCCGACGAGGATGTTCCATGGACTCAATCAGAATCATACGTGAGAGCGATGAAAGCGAAAGGAGTTGAAATTCAGAAGGTTTGGTTGCCTGGCGACCATTATTCGATAATTGATGTTGCCAGCGATGATTGGTTAACACAAATCGAGACAATAACAGATTGGTTGTAAGGTTCAAAGCCCTGCTGCCGTTGGGCTGAGCATGGACTGGCTAGGTAGTGACTATCCGTTTAGTTCGAATGCTCTCGAGGGAAAACATGCAATTGTGTGTGGAGCCTCAAAGGGGATTGGAGCAGCGACAGCAAAAATGCTCGCAAAAGCAGGAGCTAAAGTTACCGCAGTTAGTAGGAATCCTCACGGCCTTGTAGGTGAACTTGAGGGTGATGGGCACACAGGGATAAGCCTAGATTTAGAAGATAAAAGTGCAATTGACAATTTCATTTCTACAATTAAAGAATGTCACATACTAATCAACAACGCTGCAGGCCCCCCCGGAGGTCCTTTATTGGACAATCAAGTGGAAGATTTTGAAGCTCCATTCCGCCGTCATTTGCACGCCTCACACACTCTTGTTAGAGGACTCGTTCCAAAGATGGAAGCGGCGGGAATGGGCAGGATTGTCAATATTATTTCGACATCGGTGAGGGAGCCAATTCCAAATATCGGGTTGTCAAATACTCTCAGAGGTGCTATGGCATCTTGGGCCAAATCTCTATCCCGTGAATTGCCAACTTGTATTACAATCAACAACGTTTTACCTGGATTTACAGATACAGATCGATTGGGTTCTCTTGCTTCTTCAATTAACGCAAAGACTGGAAAAAGCATCGAGGAAATCCATGCGGGATGGATGTCTCAAGTACCGATTGAGAGATTGATTGACCCACTTGAAACAGGTGCAGCAATTGCGTATCTTTGTATGCCGATTTCAGGAGGAATACGTGGCGTTTCCCTTGCTGTTGATGGTGGTAGAATGCGCTCAATTTGAGGTGATAGTTTGACTGAAATGAATCAAACCCAAGCTGAAGAATTGCTCGAAATGTTTGCTGATGGCAAAATGATTGAATCTGTTAACACAAGTCTTGCATTGCATCTAGTTGAACTTGCAAGAGAATTGGGAAGGGATGCTCTCGTTGCAAGACTGCTTGACCATGCAGCAAAGGTTTCGACTAACCCGGAAGACCAAGGTTGGTGCCAGTTTGAGTTGATGAAGCACAAAGGTGCAAGCAAGGATGAGTTGATCGGGTTAGGAGTTGCTTCCGAAAAGGAAGGGCTTCCCGGACTAGCAGCAGGGATTTTCCACCACGTTTCTTTGATTAGCCTAGGTGGAGAAGATGCCAGCCTATTTGCAAACAGGTCGATGAGGCTGAGAGAAGAAGCAGATGACTTGGAGGGAATGATTTACGGCCATGCATTACTTGCTCACATTGCAAAATCTGAAGGAGACTTTGAGAAAAGTCAACTTCATCTACAGAAGAGATTGGAAATCATTCCGGAAACTGAAAAGTTTGAGCGAATGGAAGCTTTAGCAGACCTTGCACATTCATATTCATCTTTAGGAGAATTAGAGCAAGCACAGAACTTGCTGATTGATTCCTTGGAAATAGCTACAGAGTTAAAGGAATTATCCGGTATATTGGTCGCTAGATGGGGTCTTGCAGACCTTGCTGAGATATCGAACCAGCCCGATGAAGCCATGGTACAACTATCCGATATCATGACCGTTTTCATGGAAGAAGGAGCAGTAGTTCCTGAACCGGTTAGAGAGAGAATCTCAAAACTGACCTCGCAACAGTGATGTTGATACATCGACCCCCTCTCCCTAGGGGAGAGGGATTGTATGGAGTTCGACATATTCTTCTCAATATCACAGACTCCAGACCATAACGGATTCACTCCAAGTGAATCGGAAATGTTCAACAATTACTACGCTCAATTAGATGCAGCAGACCGTTTAGGATTCGGAGTTGCTTGGATCGCACAAGCACATTTGTCGACAGAGACTCAACAAATGAATTCCAAACCTGTTGTTCCCCACTGGAAAGGAGAAGTTGGCCTTTGTACCGACTTCTGTCAGCTAGCAATGGAATCCTTCAGACGAACAAAGAATATCGACGTTGGCTCTGCAGTAGTAAGCATACTTGCTAGCGGAGGGCCAATCGCGCAAGCTGAGAGAATAGCCAACACAGTTCAATTTCTTTCACACATGGATTCAACTCGAAAACTGCACGTAGGTTTCAGTGCTGGAAGATTCGAGTTCATGGCTAGACCCTACGGAATAGTACCTCGTAACTCAGTTGAAGAGGCATCTTGGCCAGCACTCAGAGGACAAATATTCATGGAGGCTAGCGAGATATTCTTGCGTTTATTGAGTGGTGAAACCATTCATTCCAATGATATCCGGAAGACCGTTCTAACCAGAGATAATTTCCGTTCAGATGAAGATTGGCTTGCAGTTCAATACGCTGCAGAAAGCGATGCAGATGAAATTTCAATAGATAGAAGATACCAGTTTGAAGAGATTTCAATCGTACCAAAAACATGGCCTAGAAGCCAATTAGAGTTAATCGCAGGAACTCACGACCCAAGGGCTCAAGAGTACGTTAACAAGTTCATGCCAGTTAAGGTGTTCAACCTCTCAATTACTTCGCCTGAAATTATTGATTCGACACACGAGAGGATGAGAAAATTCTACCACGCAGATGGTGGCGAGTGGGAAAGAAGGGACATGCCTCGTACCACTTTCGTTTTCTTGAACGCAGAGGAGGGTTTGTCTCCACAGGAACAATCCGCCGCTGCAAAGGAAGAGGCTAGGCTCGCTCTTGGAGAATACTGGAAAGCCCTCGAAGGCACTCTTGACCCATCCAAGGTTCAGAAGGCTGCAGACAATGCTCTTATCGGAAATCCGGCAGAGGTTGCTGCCCAAGTGAAAGAGAGATTTCACCCTGATGACCGTCTAATGTGTTGGTTCGATTTCTTCAACCATGATAACGAGAGAGTTATCAGAAATATGGAAGCTTGGTGGAGCGAAGTAGTTCCATTGTTGGGGTGATAAAATGAGTTTGAGGCACGACAAAAACTCCGCAGTTTCCCCAGGAAAACCGGGTTCGGCTATTTACCCCGACTCTCCACTAGGTGAAGACGTCGAAGGAATCCCAACAGGTAGAGATGTAGAATGGGAGCCTCTTGTTGACTACAGAAGAAATGGAGTTTCCGAAACTACCATCCATGGTGCAGTTGCATGGTGCCATGGTGATGAGGTAATACATTCATTCGGTGGAAATGTATTGTGTTATGGTCGCTCAATGATGAAACCGTTTATGCTCAAAGCCTTCACCAAAGAATTGGAAAATTTCACGTGGGAACAAAAAGCGATTGCCGTTGCAAGTCACAACGGCGATACTGAGCACGTAGCAGCAGCTCAATCCCTTCTTGCCGAAGCCGAATGGCCACTGATGCTCACTCCTGTCGACGTGCCACTGATACAATTTGGTCGCCAAGTAAGAAGGCCAAGGAGATGGTATCACACCTGTAGCGGTGAGCACGCTGCAATTCTAGCCGGATGTAAACTCAAAGGATGGAACAGAGCAGGTTACACATTGCCTACTCACAAAGTATTCGAGGCATATATGGAGCAACTCAGAAGATTCCTTGGCGAAGATTGGTCTCCGCTTAGAATTGCCAAGGATGGATGTGGTCTTCCAACCGTATCTAATACCGTTTCAGAGTTGGCGAAAATATACGCTGGTCTTGTTCGTGACAAGGATGCGGATTGGATATGGGAGGCTATGTGCAAGCACCCGGACTTGGTGGGTGGTTTCAATCGTCTTGACTCTACGATATTGAAGGTTGGTGGCGGTAAAGTAATCGCAAAAGAAGGTGCAGATGGATTACTGGGGATGGCTATTGAGCATCCAGATTACCCTAAGGGTCTTGGTATAGTCATTAAGATAGCACATGGATGGAATTCTCAAGCGACTTGGTATGTCGCAAGAGCTATTCTTGGTTGCCTTGGAATTGAGTTAAGGAATCCTTACCCTCTCAACAGACAGAAGGCATTCATCGTTCCAGGAATCGTACCGGATAATTTACACTCGGTATTAGAGACTATACCAACCTGGGATGAATGGGACCCTGACAGGGATAGGTGGCACTACGAGGTGGACGCATGATCCATGTCGAGAACCTAATCGGTGGGAAATTCGAAAATGTTGAGGAAAACTTTGACGACATATCACCACTAGATTTCTCTGTAATCGCTACAATCCCTCGTACAAAAAACGTAGATAACGCTGTAATCGCTGCAGAGAACGCACTTGGGGGATGGAGTTCGCTTACAATCCATCAGAGGTGTGATTGGCTGGACAAGATTGCTGATGAATTAGAAAATCAAATCGAAGAAGTGGCTAGACTTGAAGCACTGGATACGGGAAAACCGATGGAAGTAGCACTAAATGTGGATGCATCAAGGTCGGTTAACAACTTCAGATTCTTTGCTGATTTTGGTCGTTCACTTGAATCTCAAGAATTCAAAATGGATGATGCTACAAATTACGTAATCAGAAAGCCAGTTGGCGTAGTTGGCCTGATTTCTCCTTGGAATCTACCGCTATATCTTCTCTCATGGAAAATTGCACCTGCATTATTAATGGGAAATACAATAATTGCAAAACCGAGTGAAATTACTCCACTAACTGCTCATTTCCTAGGGAAATTGTGTGTCAAAATCGGGTTACCTAACGGTGTTCTGAACATAGTTCACGGTTACGGGCCAGAGGTTGGTCAGGCAATAGTTGAACATCCTAGGATCAAAGCAATTTCATTTACAGGTGGTACAAGCACAGGGAAAATTGTAGCGGCAACGGCAGCACCGATGTTCAAGAAATTGAGTTTAGAATTAGGTGGTAAAAACGCCTCGATTGTATTGGATGACGCCGATTTAGAAATTGCAGTTCCAGGGGTTCTGCGTTCATCTTTCCTCAATTCTGGACAAATTTGTTTGTGTGGTTCTAGAGTATTGGTTCACTCCTCAATCTATGAAGAGTTCATCGATAAGTACCTTCAATCACTCAAAGAATTCAACATCGGACCTGTAATCAGCGAACAACATCGCTCGAAAGTCCTTTCATACATCGAATTAGCAAAAGAAGAGGGTGGGCAAATTCTAGCAGGAGGTAATGTCCCAGACAAGGCTGGTTCATGGATTGAACCAACAGTGATTGGTGGTCTCTCCCATACCTCAAGAACAGCGACAGAGGAAATCTTCGGACCTGTTGTAACAGTTCATAAATTCGATACAGAAGAAGAGGCGATTGAAATTGCAAACTGTACTCAATACGGATTAGCAGGAAGTGTTTGGTCAAAACACAGAGGACGTGAAGTAGCAGAAAAAATCGAATCTGGAATGGTTTGGGTCAATACGTGGTTGCACAGAGATTTACGCGTACCATTCGGTGGCGTCAAAGACAGCGGCGTAGGTAGAGAAGGTGGGATGTGGTCCATCGGTTTCTTCTCTGAAGCGGTCAATATTTGCGTCATGGAAGATTGAAGTCTGAGATACTTGTCGCATAGACGGAGGCAACCCCATGTCAGTACATGCAAATGCCAAGAAAGTCACGACTCACACTCTTCAAGAGATGAAAAGGGCAGGAGAGAAAATCACTATGCTTACCGCATATGATTTCAGCCTCGCCAAACTTGTAGACAGGGGTGGCGTTGACGTAATCCTTGTCGGAGATTCTGCATCAAACGTGATGGCTGGCAGAGATACTACTGTACCCATGAGCCTTGACCATATGATTTACCACGCTCAGTGTGTTGAAAGAGCGGTTGACCGTGCGTTAATTGTCGTTGATATGCCATTTGGAACATACCAAGGAAATTCAGCTATCGCTTTGGAAAGTGCGATTAGAATCATGAAAGAATCAAGCGGTCACGCTGTGAAATTAGAAGGCGGTGCAGAAATCGTAGAGAGTATTCAGAGAATTCTAACTGCCGGAATTCCAGTAATGGGCCATTTAGGATTGACACCGCAATCGATTTACAAGTTTGGAACATACACTGTCCGCGCAAAAGAAGATGAAGAAGCAACGAAATTAATTGCGGATGCTAAACTGCTCGAGGAGGCAGGCTGCTTTGCAATCGTTCTAGAAAAGATTCCAGCGCATCTAGCAAAACAAGTTAGTGAGGCATTATCGATTCCCACCATCGGGATTGGAGCGGGCCAGGACTGTGATGGTCAAGTATTGGTCCTTCATGACATGCTGGGAATTACTACGGATTTCTCTCCTAGATTCCTAAGAAGATATCTTGACTTAGAGAATCAGATTACGGGTGCTGTAGAACAATATTGTTCAGATGTAAGGACTGGTGATTTCCCTAACGAGGAAGAATCATACTAACCAAATGCAGCAACTAGCATGGCACCTGGAAGAATACAGGATGCAATGCCAAACCCATGCCATATTCCATATCGGAATGGTGGATGATTTCTTTTCGACCATGATGCACATTGCCAGATCCAAATTAGAAACGGAAATGCTATGTTGAAATAATTCGGTCCAAATGCCCAAAATCCAGCCATTGGAACACATACAATTCCAACACCAAATGCGTGTTCTTTGAAATCTCCTGAATTAGTTAGTTTTGCCAATAATGGCGCAAAAGGTATGGAGGCAACTAGTGCGACCATCATCGGTGGGAATTTATCCTCATCGAGGGCAAAAACAGAAGCAAAAACTAGGCCAATTGCGAACGCAGCAGGCCATCCGACGTGGCGGAACTTCATGTCCGGCTTATCCTCCATGTTTAGTCCGACGGGCAGCCGATGAATAGAAGATGCGGAACCTCTTGGTTGGCACATGGCGAATGGAGGCATTGTTGCGGGCTGCTTAGCACCACACCCACCTCACCTTGTGTACGCAGAAAATCCGGAGCAAAACGAACCGGTATCCGAAGGTGGATGGGAACAACTTAGATGGGGCTATGAAAGGTTGAGAGAATCCCTCAAAGATGTCGAGTACGATGTAATTGTTATTCTATCCCCACACTGGCAAACTTACGTTGGTACACATTTCATCGGTGTTGAGAAATGCTCTTCGAAGAGTGTTGACCCAGTATTTCCAAATCTATTCAGGTTCAATTATGATTTAGAAATCGACGTTGAACTAGCACAGGCAATTCACGACCAAGCGAAATCAGAAGGTATGTCGGTCAAGATGATGACAAATCCAGACTTTAGGGTCGATTATGGTACAATTGTATCTTGCCACATGGTTAGGCCAGAATGGGACAAACCAATTGTTTCGATTTCATCTAACCGTAGCCTCTCTTACTATTCAGTTGAAGTTATGCAAGAGATGATGATTGAACTCGGGAAATCAACAGCAAAGGCGATTGAAGCCAGTGGGAAAAAGTGCTTGCTCATTGCGAGTAATTCACTCTCTCACCGTCATTTCGTAACCGAGACAAATCCTCCTGAGGACATGAGCAAGGAGCATATTACAAGCCATGCAATGCATCTTTGGGACATGCGAATGATCGAGTTGATGCGTGAAGGTAAGTCTCAACAAATTATCAACGAAATGCCTGAGTTCTGCGAACAGGCAATTGCAGAAACTGATGGTGGAGCTTTAACTTGGTTACTCGCAGCAATGGGAGTTCCTGAAGAGCCGGCAATTTTGCACGGCTACGGGACAATCATAGGGACTGGAAATGCAATCATGGAATGGCCATGTAGAAACTGGGGTGCTTGAATTGACTGGTGAAGTAATCAAATCACTAATTGTGCCTGCACATCCACATCCTGTTCTGTGCCCGGAAAAAAACGAGGGATGGCAAAGGATTAGAGATGCTTATGACAATGCTAGAAAGCAGATTGAGGAAAGCGATGCTGACCTGATTATCATTTATTCCACACTTTGGCCGAGTGTCATAGGACACCAAATCCAAGCGGACCCTAACCCAGAATGGGTCATGGTCGACGCGGATTTTCATGACTTAGGCAGTATTCACTACTCATTGAAAATCGACACCGAATTTGCAGAAGCCTGGAATAAGGCAAACATAGCAAGAGGGCTTGAGTCTAGGACAGTGTCTTACCACGGATTCCCGGTTGACGTCGGTTCAGTAGTTGCTTTAGAGTTGCTAAATCCTGACAATAGAATTCCTGCAGTAATATGTTCGACCAACGTGTATTCTAACCGTGCTGAAACTACTGTACTCGCAAAATCATGCATGGACGTTGTCAAGGCTCAAGGTAAGAAGGCTGTTGCAGTCTCTGTAATGTCATTGTCAAATCGTATGTTTACAGAACCAATCGAGCCGCATGAAGACAGAATTCACTCATTGAAGGATGATGAATGGAATCGAAAAATCTTGGAATTCTTAGAAGAGGGAAGACTGGAAGATGTTGGTCAACTCTCGCGAACAATCCATGACCAAATCAGAGTAAAGAAGGTAGTTGCATTCAAGCCGATGTGGTGGCTTTCAGCAATGAATGATAATCGAAATGACCTCACTGGAAATGTTCTAGCCTACGAGCCAATTCACGGAGCAGGTGCTGCAGTTGTGGTTCTAGACCCGGAATCAAATGGAACAGGAGACAAGGAATACGACGAAGATAATGTAGAATTCTACGGTGGGGACAGAGACGTCCTAGATTCAAACCAAAGTTCTGATGGCGAAGCAACCCAAAGCCATGGTCCGGAGCTCTATGACCCAGTTGAAGGTGAAACTGCGGTAAATACCAGTAAAGCACCAAAACCAGTAGGGGCTTACCCTCACGCTAGAAGAGAAGGGGATTTGATTTATCTTTCTGGAGTTGGCCCAAGGCAACCTGGTGACAATTCAATCCCCGGCGGTCCAATCAAAGATGCTTCAGGTAATCCACTAAATTATGATATCAAGGCTCAAACAAGAGCCGTTGTTGACAACATAGCTAGGATTCTAGAGGAAGCAGGCTCCTCAATTGAGAATGTAATCGATGTTACTTCTTTCTTGGTTGACATGGATAGAGATTTCAAAGGATACAATGAAGTTTGGGCTGAAACATTGGGTAAAGTTGGACCAACAAGGACGACGTTAGCCATCCGAGCTCTGCCAACACCTATTGCTGTGGAAATGAAAGTTATCGCTAAAGCATAATTTCCATTTTCCGGGGAGTATTGTTAGCGAAGTGTAGCAATAAATAACTACTCTTGCCTGCTCACAAGCAATAACACAGTGTTATAGGTCATAAACCGGAAACATGTGATAATCTGGAGGAATCTGAATGGGCATTAAATCCACCACAGACAAACTTCTCAAGGGAGACATTGGAGGAGTTGTGTCTGATGTCAAGGATACAATTGAGAGATCACTTGGACTGGTTGGCCTGATTATCGTAACAATTGCAGCCAGTATAGGTTCAGGATTATTCGTTCTACCTTCCTTTGCAGCCGCTATTATGGGGCCGGGTATTTGGCTTGCTTTCCTATTGGCAGGATTGGTATTTCTGCCTGGTACATTATCTAAATCAGAATTAGCCTCGGCAATGCCAGATAATGGAGGTGCCTACCTCTATCTAGACCGTTCATTCGGACATTTAATCGGTACAATTGGTGGCTTGGGACTGTGGGCATCTTTCTTGTTGAAGTCCGCATTTGCTCTAATCGGTTTTTCTGCGTACATGTATGCCGTGACAGAATATCTGGAAATTTCAACAAATTCAACGCTGTTGATTATGCTTGCATTAGCGCTAATTACCTTCCTGAACATTCTTGGAATAAAGAAAGTGAAGGCTTTCCAAACCCCTATTCTCGCTCTAACCGTTGCACTGATTGTGATTGTCTGTATCATTCAAATATTCGATGCTAACTTCGATTTATCGAGGCCTATTGATGGTGCTTTTGATATCACCAAAAATGACCCATCATTAGTAGCAGAAGCTGCTGCTCTGGTGTTTGTTGCTTACGCAGGGATTTACAAGGCTGGTGCAATTGGTGGAGAGGTAAAAGAACCTGAAAAAAATCTTCATTACGGTATGCTGATTTCTCTATTGATAATTACAGTCTTCTATGTCATTGTATCAATTGTAATGATGGCATCAGTTGAAGGGGAATGGTGGCTGAAGGATGGAGCACCCAGAGAAGACCCGATTTTTGCCTTCTTTGACGCTGTAGCATCGACAAGGGTAGGAATTATTCTCGCACTATTGGCAGTTCTAACAATGATCTCGGGCGCACTGTCTGGTCTACTTGCAGCGTCGAGGTTCTTGTTTGCAATGGCGAAAGACAAACTTCTTCCCAACTCACTAAGTGATACAAATAACAAATTCGAGACACCTCATTGGGCGATTATCCTAACTGCTGTGACAATGGCGGTTTGTATCTTGACACTTCCAGTTAAGGATGTGGCTAAACTTGCATCTGGCTTCCAAATAATGGTCATCGTCGCGCTAAACGTGAGCGTTATCGTTCTTAGAAAAGAGAATGATAGTACTGATTGGTACCAGCCGACATTCAAATCTCCTCTATACCCCTATGTCCAAATTTTCGGTACTATAGCTGGAGCATACCTTGTGGTAATCATGGGCTCTAAGGCGGTTATTGGAGCGACTGCAGCGGTGATAATTGGAGTATCAACATACTACATTTACGGAAAGAAAAATTTCGAACCTGCGATAAATCCTGAAGGCACTCAAGAATAATCAAGAAACTCTTGTCCATTCTCCAGTTTCGCTAACTAGCCATGAGGTTAACTCACCTGTTGAATCCACATACCAACCAGTCTTGCCCTGTTCTGTTCCAGGTGCTGCTTGCATGACCCCAGTCTTCTTTGCTTCTGCAGCAAGTCTTGCACGCAGTTCTTCCCCTGATTCTTTCTTCTCAGTTGGGGCAGGTGTTGTCTCTTCGACGACGGTTTGTGTTTGCTGATTTTGACTTTCATACAAGTCAGAATCAACGTTCTCAGATTCCTCCTCTTCTTCTAACTCATCGTCCCATTCATAATCGTCTTGAGATTCTCCCTTCATCCTACGAATAAGTACCACCATTATCGCAATAAAGAGGAAAATTATCATTGAAACCATTGTTAGGGCTGTATTGGAATCACCCAATCCTCCTCCAAACAAAACAGCCTCGACATCAAAGAATCTCTGTGCGATTAAATCATCCCAGTAAACATTACAGGAGTGCGAATCTCCTGCTTGGTCTATCGATAACTCGTGTGTATCAGCAGCAAGATGTGATACTTCCCCGGCTGTACACTTGATGTTGACCTCGTCACTTGGAACTTCAATTCTGTTACCGGCTTGGTCGATAGCATGAATTCTGATAATCATGCTACCCCCCTCCTCTGGACTGTTTTCAGAAATTTCAGCGAGTAGTCTCACAGGCTCACCGTGGGATACATTCACAGTTATGTCTGATACAGCGGAACCGGTTCTCATACGCAGATTCCATTGTCCAGTCATACCACCCTCGACTATCCAATACCCGTCACCCTCTGATGATGGAATTACCACTCCTAGTGGGTCATCGAATTCGAAATCAACTTCGGATGCTAATGCTGAGTTGCCATGGACATCAGTGGTTGTGATTTGAATTTCAATCCCGTAGCCGCTGTCAACAGAAACTCCCTCATCATGGCTGGTTGATATATATCTTGGAGTACCGGCAATGACTTCTACATCTGTTATTGCGAATACGCCTTGAGCCATCGCTCTGATCTCATGCATTCCAATTGAGTTTGGCGCCCAATCGCCTCCAGCAAGCCTGACTTCCATTGTCATGTCAACATCATCAATTATCCAAGTGATAGGTACGTTGTCGACCTCGTTACCATATTCGTCCTCAAATCTTGGATTCAGAGACAAGACATCATCCGAAGCAACTCTTGTTCCGCTTTGTGGTAGAATTATTCTTGCTAAATCTCCGTGCAGTATTGTCAAAATTTTCTCGGTTTCATGTACGACTTGTGTTTCATTGTCGAACCAAACTGCGGAAATCGAGTAGTTTCCAACAGGACCAGGCCTCAATTCATACCAATCGCCTTGGTCAGTTGGCGATAATTCAGGAGAAATTGTCCATGCTCCATCAACCGAGCGCGTGTTTCCAGCAGCATCATGCGCAGTAATCGATGCAACAATCAAGTCGCCAGAACGGAGTACACTTTCTGATAACAAGACCTCGATTCCATTAATGTCGCCCTGGACGACATTAACGAGAATTGTTGATGAAAATCCTTGGTCTTGAACTCCAATTGTCCAATTACCAATCGAGGATGGAATCCATTTTACCTTCCCCTGTTCAACGAATAAAGAACCAGTAGGGACAGACCAATTAGCAAGTGGAATTTCGACCTCGCCATCGTTACCAAGAATGTCTGAACGGATTGCTGATAGCGATACTACAGCGCCTGCACGTACCTCTGTGCTCTCAATACCAATGCTAAGGCCTGTGGCTTGGGCTGGAAGAACCCGAATAGTTCCGCTTCCAAATGCGCCCGAACTACTGTTCACACTTATGTTCCAGACACCGGGTGCATTAGCAAAGAATAGCCCAGTTGGAGATATTGTCCCGTTCTCAACTTGCCATGAAAGAGTGCCTGCTTTGGATATGCCAACTTCATTTCCGTGGGAATCTTTTGCGATTGGGAATATGTGTTGAGTAGTACCACTTTGGACCGTTAATCCGTATGGAATTTCCAATGTCGATGGTTGTCCTGGTTCAATATTGAATACTACCTGTAGTTCTAATTCAAAGTAAATGATTCGCAAAATAGCCAGTCCAATTTGATCTGGTTGCCAAGTCATGTTTTGGTGGTCAATGTGACCATTTTGACATCTGTATGTCAAATCCCCTTGCACTGGGTTTCCTGCTCTATCAACTAGGGTTGCATTCAGATTTATTATGTCATCAATACTGATGTTTGTTTGGTTAAACATCTCTTTTATTTCAAACGGAAATCCTCTCGTTACCTCAATTGAAGTTGTAGAGTTGATACCTCCACTTTCGGCTATGATAACTGTAGTTCCAATCATCCCGGGTGTGAACAAACCAGTTGAATCAATGTGTCCAGACGTTGCACTCCAATTGACAGGGCTGGAGAGAATGGTTCCACTAGAATCTTTGACAATTGCACTAAATTCCACAACTTGGTCTGCACTAACGGAGGATTGGTGTTGGTCAATGGTTATGCTTGATGGAGTTGAGGCAATTACTGGCGCAGCGATTTGCACCAGAATTAACCCAACCAACACAGCAACCGATAATCTCTTCACCGCTATCCCCAAGTTCTCTAAACTTTCAATCGTAGTATAGGTTTCGATTAGTCAGCCCATTCACTCCAATCAGAAGCTCCTGGGTCTCGATACCACCAATTGCCATCTTGGTCTTCGCCCCATTCGACGTTGTCCTCATCAACTCGATAGTCAGACATCCAATCTTCCCTTCCTCCGGGTGTTGGTGGTGGTCCTGCAGGTCCAGCGGCGGAAGGAGCGGATTCTTCGGAATCTTCGTCGTCATAATCGTCATCGTCGTCGTCATCATCGTAATCCGAACTGCCTGAGCGTAGAACCATTACTATGACCACTAGCAAGACAATCACCACAAGAATTGCGAGGACTCCACCTGCATAATACAAGGTTCCACCCGCCTCAAAGAATCCCATGAATGTGCCATCAACCTGTATGGTTGCTGAAACTTCCTTGTTGTGGACAGAGATAGTCACTGTCTGTTCTTCAGCGTCAAGGGTTGTTATCGTCCACTTTCCGTTTTCGACAGCCTCTGCAGTCATTCTTCCTGTCAATTTTACTTGCGTTTCAGGAGGAACAGGAATTTCATTCTCCCATGCATCAAACGTTCTAACTTCGATGTCGAATGATTCTAGTTGCAATACAGACTCTTCAAGAATTGTTAATTCAATTCTGTTTACTGTTTGATGAGCTGAAACAGTCACAGTCCATTCGGCTTGCGCTCCACTCGGTGAGCGGAACTTGTAAGTGTGAACACCTGCTTTTGTTGCACTCCAATTGTAAACTCCAGAAGAGCCTTCAATTTCAGTCGCAGGGACAGGCTTGTTATCCTTGGTCCATAATACACTTTCTAGGAATGTGTTTCCATCTGCATCTGTTCCAGTAATTGTTAGAGTGTAGATGTCTCCAGCCTTCGCAGTATCTGCAATAACATCGATATCGACAGTTACCGCGCTTCCGTAATCAACAGTGATCGTAACTGTCTCGGAAATATTGTATCCGGCGTTAGAAACTGCCCACGCCGTAATAGAATAATTTCCAACAGTGCTTGCTTCCCAAACACCAGCGTTTTCGACAATTGTTGATGTGATATCGCTTGTTTCACTAGAATCAGTGTTTACAAGTTCGTATGAAACGATAGAAGAATCGATGATATTTCCATCACCGTCAGTCAACTGCGGTAAGAATAACACACTTTGGTCTGCAGTAATACTCTGCTGAAGTTCCACCGGTTGCAATAAAGTCACACTTACCAAGTCACCTACAGCCACAGAAATGTCGATTGTGGATTCTAGAGTGATATTAGCATCATTGTATGTTGCTCGTAGAGTATACATTGTATCAGAAGCAAAGACTGGCCAGAATTCTGTAGATGATCCATAGGTCTTCTCTTGTAACACGCTTTGGTCGGTATATTGTGCGTGTTCGATATTCCACGCTACATTTGTAGTCCATTTGTTGCCATCTGAATCCATCGCCTTAACCTTGATTGTAACCTTGTCATCTGCAGTCATATTCAACTCAGCATTCTCAGGTTGTTCTACTGAGTCAATTACCAAAATTAGAGTGGTAATTACACCTTCAGTAACTTGGATGAATACACTGCTTTGCATTCCTGCATAACTTGCTGAAAGGGTCTTGGTTCCACGACGTTGTGCATCCCAAACCGCTGGTTGTCCTGCGGTAATCGAGCCGTCACTGATTGTCCAGTTCTCTTGTGGAATCACCACCGATAGTCTATTGCCCATTACGTCAATTCTTGTGGTGTTCAGCCACACATATTCATCAGCAGTTACAAAGGTAGACGAAGCGTTAATTTCTAGAGATGCCATTGCACCGTGTGTAACCTCTATTGGTAATTCGTAATACAAACCTCCTGTTGATGTCATGTTGATTACATAATTTCCAACAGTCATTGCGAAGTAAGTCCCGTTTGCCTCTGTGAATACACCTCCACCAACAGTCCACGTAATTCCTCCGCCATCATTCAAGTCCAACATGTTGCCAAACTGGTCGTGAAGTGTCCAATTCAATTGGCAAGTAGTTCCTGCCTTGATTACTTCTTCACAGCCTGTGGTCTCATAATAAACCGGTGCTCCACCAATAACAGATATGGTTAGGTCAATTGTTTGAGATGCCCAATCAATTGTTACAGTTTGGTTGCCTGCGTTGTAAGGATAGAATGTAACTCCAACAACGCTACCGTTAGTAGGGGTGTATGTTATTGTCTCTCCGGACACTTCGTTACCATGTTGGTCTACAACATATGCATCGATACTGTAAACTTCATCAGCAGTGATTGTGACTTCTGTAGTTGAAGTTTGAAGAAGCACTGCTGCCCCAGGTGTCACTGTGATGGACTCTTGTGTACAGATTACTCCGAAACATGCCTCGATTGTTTGTACACCAACTAATTGAGGAGTAAAGTATCCTGTTGAATTAATCGTTCCACTTGAAGCAGATGTTAGTGACCAAACTACATCTTCTCCAATCATTCCGCCCAGTGCATCGTTAAGCATGTGTGAGAATTGTACACCTGTGTCAGCATCTGTGGTTGAACCAGAAGGAGATACAGATACAGAATCTACATCGGTGTAATTTATTGCAATCTTGGGCCTATTGTCCAAGGAACTTTCACTCGAGTAGAACTCAACGTATGCAGGAGAACCTGCAGCGGTAGTAGCGATAACAACCCATCCATGGTCTCCATTCATTTGCATATTATCATGGCCAATATCTAGCCACACCGATGTTGTCGATGAATCAATACTCGTTGTCGAAATTGCTGTAATCTCGTAGTCTGTACCAGCAGTCATACCTGCTGTAGCCCACGGAACTCCTGCAGAGGAACTGTTCCACGTTGACCCTGACTGTGTCCAATCGGTTGTCAGTAGCCTGTGAACACTCAAATCGATTTGGCCGGTAGCAGGGAATTCGACTTCCAGATGTATCGCAGCTGAATGTATGTTAGCTGCCATTGGTAGAGGGACTTGGCTGTTGTCAAGAGCAAATATGATTCTACATTCTGTGTTTACTCCTTCACAATCGGTTCCTATTACTAGAGAATCAGTTCCGTGGTTTGTGTCACCATCTCCGCTTCCAATGTAAGAGTCTCTGATATTTGTATGACCTAGATCAGGGACTTCATTACCGGTTTGGAAATTATATGTCCAAGTGTGGTCTCCGTTGTAGGAATGGTCGACAGGTGAACCAATAGCGAAGGTGCTACGGCTTGAAGATGGCCCTGGAATTGAACCGTTTATTGCCTGTACCCACCAACTGTAAACCTCTCCAGCAGTTAGGTTCTCGCTGAATGTGAAGATAGTTCCGTTAATTTCAGGGTCTTGCCAAGACTTGTACTTCTGCTCTCCATCGCTATCGGCGACCGTTACGATATATCCGGTGGCGTTTGTCACACTGTTCCATGATAGCTGTGGTTTGTCTAAGGATTCAAGTTTCCAAGTGCTTGTGTTGTACAAGATTGCACCATCTGCTGGATTTGCCAAAGTCGGCTGAGCAGGTGGAATGATTCCGTCAACGTTGTCTACGTAATCCAATGTCAACTTAGGCCTGTAGTCGCTGTCTGTATTGTCATAGAACTTGTTAATCGAACTAGGCGTTCCAACAGTTTTCAGCATTATTGATAGTGTATCATTGCCATTTGCAACGTTAGATTGTGCTAAGGATGTGATATCCCAAACTTGCCAACCCACCTCTGGTGAGACCAGCAATGTCGAGCGTGTAATTTCTGAACTTGAACAACTTGGTGCCGTATTCCAAGTTACAGTTTCTTCATTGAAGGTGTCACATGCATGTGCACTGACTGTTAGCGAAGATGTCCCTGTAACATTAGTTCTGTAAAGGCTCAACAGAGCATTTGTAGGAGTCATCGCTGAAGGGAATGGCATCTCTGATAAATCGAACGTGAGCAAAATCCTAGATTCCCCAGAACCGCTTGAAGGAAGTCCTAATTCGAATGGGTTTTGGTTAGCAGATCTGGTTGGATTGCTCGAGTCGATGCTTGCATCGGGTACTCCGGGCAAATCACCAGAATCTTCGAACACAGATCCTTGATACAACACTACGGTATTGTTACCAGCGCCATCATCATAGCCGACCTCTAATGGTACGCGATAAGAGTGGACATCAGACCATTTTCCTAATCTGTAATCTTGCTCTGCCCTTACTCTCCAGTAAACCCATATGTCTCCAACATAATCGTTTTCTAAGGTATATTCAAGATTTGTTGAATCCCAAGTTCCATTGAATGTCGCATTGTTTGAGAAGTCAAATTGGTATGTGAATGTTTCATTTGCGAAAGTTGGGTCGATTGAATATTCCATAATCCAGCGTGTTTCGTTTGTTACAGGTGAAGTCCAATTCATTGTGGTGTTTTCTGCCCCCATCGGCCTTGATGAATTCTCTTCCCACATAGTTGAACCATCCAACGGATAAAGATTCGTGGGTTTGCTAGGTAGCCATTGTTCACCTGTTCTCCAATTTAAGGATACTTTGGGACGTTTAGACTCGTCAGTTGTGTAGTCGCTGCTCGCGAATCTCCAATCATCAGAGGTATCTCCAACTACGTAGAACCCCAGATTTATGCTATCAGTTCCATTTGCATGAGCATGCTGAACAGGGTACGTTATGTCAAATTCAACAGTATCGTCTTGGTAATCTAATGTTGAAATTGTGAATTGTGTGTCACAGGCATCATCGAGCCATGGGTTACTGTCACCAGTCGGAGAATTAAATGTCGCACTTTCATTCCAATCCATTAACTCGCAAACAGCGATTCTAATTGTTTCCTGGGCACTTTCTCCTCCACTTAGTCTGCTTAAGGTGAGGCTTGCATCAATAAACTCGTACGTGGAAGGGATAGGTAAACTTGACCAATTAACCTTAATCGCAGTCGTTGTCTCATAAGCGTTTGAACTACTAAACTGAGATCTACCGACAATTAAATCTGAGGAACTCTCATACGCAGAGTTAGAAGAGCCTGAATCGATAAATGAGTCCATGAAGTAATCAGGATAATCTAAAGCCTCTACCAACAAGCCTTGCTGGAAGTAAATTTTTGCATCGGTTGAGTTGATTTCTGCACCGGTTTCGTCTGGTACGTGGAATACAGTGCGGTTTCCTCTTGCACCTAGTATGTCATCTGTAATTGGTTGTGTGAACCATATATATGATTCACCAGCAGAGAAATTGTCAGGGTAAGTCCAAGTTAGACTGTTTAGGTCCCATCCTGTTGAGGATTCTCTACTATCGAATACTTCCCAACCTGCTCTAGCGTCGTTATAATCCTCTAATATGAAAATTCTCCAATCGTCAACGTTCGTGGGGTTAGAGTGATTCCAACTGAAAGTTGGTTGTGTTTGAGGAAGAAGAGCATGTCCACTGGTATTCCACAAAATTTCATCGACCGCAGGGTCAGCATTGGTGCCAGCTACCTCTGGAGTTGATGCATTGCCAGAAGTCCATGTCATGTTTAGCCATGGAGAGTCGCTTGAACTTCCATCAGTAGATGTGAAAACTGTCTGACCTTCGCCGATTGAACCAACTAATGTTAGCGAAATATGAGAATCCCCATTTGCGAACGCATGCTGTACTATTTCTGTGATGTCGAAAGTCATCCAAGCTGCAGATTTACTCTGCTGGATATCGACAATAGTTCCTTTGTCCATGTCTCCCATAGAACCTGGGCTGGACCAGTTGTTACTACCATCATATGTCGTACCATTAGCGCTTGTGTTCCACGCTACGCTAGACTTGTGAATTGAAACTGCGTTTCCGGTATCTGAACCAAATTCTGCATATAGGTTCAATTCTGCTTTTGATACGTGTGCATTTTGTGGGTTTGGTAATTCAGTGAGAGGTATTCGCAGTAATCCTGTTGCGTTTTCTCCAGTAATACTTGTACCAACATTGAGTGATGAGGATGAAGATTGGTCTGAGGTTGCACCAACGCCTGAATCTGCGACCCATGTGTCAATGAAGTTTGGAATATCCAAATCAGGCATTGCGTCGTGATGTCGCAATTCCACGGCTGCATTATTGGAGTCTATACTCCAGGTTGTTATGTCTGGAAGCAGGAAATTGAATGTGTTTGACCAGTTACCTATTTGGTTGGTAGAACTTGTTGCTCTTACTCTCCAATACCAAGTATTACCGGCATCGAGCGGAGTTGACAAATCGAATGTTTGGTTTGTGATGTCAAAGCCATTGTCATTCCAACTCGTCGCCATTATGAGGTCTGAGGAATCGAAGGTATCTGTTGTGTCCAACTCAACCGACCATCCTCCGATTGAAACTCCTGCTGTGGATAGGTTCCAAGCTAGTTGTGGAGTTTTGTCCGGTGCAGGATTGATTCCACTTTCGATAGACCATGAGCCGTTTAGAGGGCTAAGTGGTACAGGGTCTGAAGGCACAGCGTCTGAGCCTGGGACGTACACGAAGGAGATTTCAGGCCTGCTGGTAGAACTAGCAGAATTAGGATAGAACAATGCATCACGATTGTTGCCTGAACCCGAACCGAGTATTCCCAAGATCAAATCCACTGAGCGGTCTTCTCTCATAGCGTTTTGAACTGCGAGTGTCACATCCCACTCAACCCAATCTCCGGCTGAGTATGAATTTCCGAGGGACTCTGAATCCAAAAGACTGGATTTCTCCCATCCTTTTGCTCCGCTTGTACCCCATGCGTTTGTTCCATCGAAGGTTGCCCATGTTGCAGAATCCTCAGACCAGTTGTTTTGTCTGCTTTCCCATGCTGCGATTATTGGTGTACCGGATGGATAATCTGCCAGTCTCATCTTTAGAGTTGCAGTCTTAACAGCATAACCGCTTGGCAATAAGTGACTTGTCAAATCACATCCGATTAAGATAGAAGTCTCTGATGGATATGTGTTGTAGGAGATTTGCATCTCATCCTCACCATTGTAGTTGGTGTTAGGTGTTCCGCTGTCGATGTATGTATCTTCACAACTCGGTGCATCGCCAGCAGTAGTTGCATTTCCGTGTGAAAGTCTTAGTCTGTGGTCGTTGTTTGTGATGTGCTCTGATGTCAGGCCTGAAACTAAGAATGAGGATGTCGACCACCATGATCTATGTTTGGTTGTGGAATCAACTTGAGCTAGCCTCCAGTGATATAGTACCCCATCGTCTAGTGCTTCTGAGCCAGAAATTGACCAGTTTCCATCAGTCTCAGAGAATTCTGTATCAACTGATGTGTCAAAGGAATGGATGACATTTCTGTACTCAGCGTCCGTCGATAGTTCCAGCAGCATATCACCACTCCATGAGATTCCTCCATCCCATGAAAGGGTTGGAGTGGTGTTTCCGGAGAGGTTGTGCCCGGTTAGATTCCAGACTGCATGTCCGTCCAATGGTGATAGGTGGGTAGGAGTAATTGGAGCTCCAGTGCTACCCCAATCGTATGTGATTTCTAGGGTTGGTGTGTCACAATCTGTTGCATCTGTGCTGCAAATGTTGACAAATTTTGTTGAAGATTCCTCGATTCCAAAGGTTGATGCCACTAGCATCAATTCAAGCGCAGCATCAGGATTCGATCCAGATTGAACAAGAGCATTATTGTCATCTATCCATTTTTGGATGGCTGCGGTCAATTCTACCTCAATGGTGTCTGAGGATTGGTTGCCTACGAAACTAGTAATTGACATTGAAGGTACTCTTCCACCATCTTCCCAGTAATATGTACCGTCGTATTTCCTCCATGTCGAACCGAATTCAGTCCACTCTTCTGAGTCCATTATGTGGAAGCTGACGAATGCTGCGCCGCTGAATGAATTTCTGTCTAAGGTCAGGTTTGCGCTGATAATCGAAGAGTTGCTGTGCAGACCAATGTCATCCAGATTAAACCTCATCAATCCATACTGTTCGTTTGAAGAGGATGTACCGATTGTGATGTTCCCTTCTTCACCCATGTTGACGTTTCTAGATGCACTACTAGAGTCGATGAAAGTATCTTCAATCGTGTGATCCATCAATCCTAAATCATCGAAATCAATTGTGAACTGTCCATAATTGCCAACCTGTGATACGGTATGTCCTGGTAAGTGGAAGTAACCAGTTTCCCAAGAACCGTAGGTGTCCGATGAGTCGATTGCCCTCATTCTGTAATGCATTGTTGTGGCATTGTCTAACTCGTGTCCTGTTGGGACGGTCATGTCGCCGCTGCCGGCATTCAATGTGAAAATACTGGAATTGTCTACCGTGTTGTAATACCAAAAGTCGTCGAGGTCAGATTTGAAGTCCTCACTGGTTGAGAGTTGTACTTGAGCGGATGTTCCAGTCATGTTTTCCCAAGAAAGTTCAGGATTTGTTTCTGCTGAAAGCAGGAATGAGTCTGGATTCATTATTGCAGCCCCATCTTCGACAAAGTTAGGTGTGAGTGAACCACCGTTTGTGTGTGTTCCATTTTGATGGTCGATTGAAAGATATGGTCTGCTAGTAGAGTTGGTTGATTCTGACATATGGCAGGTGTATGAGCTTCCTACCGCTGCCAATAGGATGTTGATAGTGCTTCTAGAATTGATTACAGCGTCTTGAACGAGAGCTGTTACGTTGATCTCGAATGTGTTGTTATCATATCCGTAAAATGGTGGCTCCCAGCCTGACCTATCGGTTGTATCATCAGCGCCTGGCAAATCCCAAGAAACAGATATGTCTCTGTCATTCCATGTTACATTAGACTCGTCCCAGTTGGATTTGACTCTTGCTGAATAGATACTGATTGCGTCCAAGTCTGCTTGTTCTATTCCACATGTTAGGAATAAAGTTGCTCCACTTACCATGTCGCCACTTGGCACGGAGTTATTGAATTCAATTAGAATTCTAGATTCTCCGCTCGAGCCTATTCCCAAATCAACGGTCTCATCGCTTCCGTAATACGAATTCGGGTTAGCCGATTCGATGCCAGAATCCTTTGATACATTGAATGTCGAGGTAGTTCTTTGAACGATATTTTCCTCATCTAATTCAGAAACTTTCCATTCTGGAATGGCTTCTGGTAGCGCTAAATCAGCAAATAAGAACATGATTGCCAGCAGCAAAGAAGTGGCAATTTTTTGGCGGTCACGGCTGTTTGACGACATTGGGCTCAGCACTCCACTGTGGGAGGGGGTATAGTTTCCTTTCGGCTGGCCACCCGTAGGGTGGCCGATGATATTCCGCATTTTTTTTGTCAAAGCGAAGGTTCAAGTCCGTCCGATTCTGACGTGATAAGGTATGAGCGAACTCTGGGTTGAGCGCCACCGTCCTCGGACAGTCGGGGACATCAGAGGCCAGGCATCAGTTGTCCAAAGATTGGCTTCCTATGCTAATTTGGCAGACTTTCCGCATCTACTGTTTGCTGGCCCACCTGGGACAGGAAAAACAACTGCTGCGATGGCTTTGACAAGGGATGTTTTCGGTCCAGAATTCCGCAATAATTTGCTTGAAATGAACGCCAGTGATGAGCGTAAACTAGAATCGATTAGAACCAAGGTCAAACAATTCGCTAGAACCTCTCCCTATGGTGATGCAAAATTCAAAATTATCTTCCTCGATGAAGCCGATGCATTGACTCACGATGCACAAGGGGCACTGCGAAGGATAATGGAGCAGTATGCACAAACCTGTAGGTTCATTTTGTCATGCAATTACTCGAGTAAAATCATCGAACCAATTCAGAGTAGATGTGCTGTATTTCGATTTAGACCATTGGCAGACGCAGATGTCCTCAGCCAAGTCAAAAATGTTGCAGAGTCAGAAAAGGTAGGTTTGGATGATGAGGCGGCCGAAGCACTGGTCAGAATTTCGCAAGGCGATTTGCGTAAAGCAATCACTGCTCTTCAGGTTGCGGCGGCGCTAGAAAAGAATGTCACACGTTCACTAATTTACGAAACAAGCGCTACCGCTCCGCCTGAATCTCTTCACCAGTACCTAATGGCTTGCCGGCAAGATGGATTTCATGCAGCAAGAAGGAGGTTGAGGGATCTTCTTGACAAATATGGCCTCGCTGGTACAGATTTTGTAAATCAATTGCACAGAGAATTGTACGGAGCAGATTTCCTCTCAGAGATGCAGAAACTTGAGCTAACTGAGTTGATGGCTGAAATCGATTTCAGATTGGTTGAGGGTGGTGGTGAAGCCATCCAACTTGATGCTTTGACAGCAAGACTATCCAAGTTACTCGGTTGAATCTTCGACTACGATCTCTTCTACCACTAGGGTCATGGTGACTGTTCTTTCATTTTCCCATGGGTCTCCATCTTCGACCACTTTGATCTCAACTTCGTATGTACCAACTGCTAATCCTGCTGGAACTTCGACCGCAACTGGATAGTCGATGTCATTGTGTGAGCGAACAGGGTCTAGAGCATCGGGGTTAGATTCGGATAGGACTGCCCACGAATTATTTGCGGCTTCTCCGTTGAAGGTGATGGAATACTCGGAGTCACTTGCATCGTAATTGTCGCTGAATGACAGTACAAGATAATGCATGCCAGTGTAGCCTTCTGTCAGATACACTTTGTCCCTAGATTCATCCGAGAAATCAAACCCTTCTTCGGTGGATGAAATCATCCCCCACCCTTCGTCGACCTGGGGTGCAACAATGTCGGCAAATGGGGCATTGGTAAGCAAGAATGTTAGCGCAAGCCAAGTAAAAACATGAAGGAATGATGCCTTGAACCATGTTCCTCTTGTATAGTGTTCAACAAATTTCTCTGGAAGCAAGGATCTGTGGATGGAAGGGAGTAGGAAGATGGCCATCATTGGAACGAACCACAATAGATCAGCATTCCCTTTTGAGCCAGGCATTGCGACATACCTCATTACCAGAGCCATTGTGGCTGCGAATGTGATCACTAACCACATTGAGACTGTGTCTGCTTTCTCTTTGGAGACATGCTCTACTGGGTCGAATGATTCGATGCCCATGTCCGCACCGGAGCGGTTTTTCTTTCGCTCCTTGTCTCCAGGGCCTCGATTTCTGCGCTCTGCAGCAGCGGCAGCCATAGCAGTGTTAATGTCCACCATTATGCGGTGCGGATGACTCCAAGTGAATGAAGTCTATGGTTAAAATTCGCTCAAATTATTGAAATTGAGTAAGCAGGTTTTGCCGCATTATTCAAAGAGGGGTGTACGGTGGGCGGGTTGCTTGCCGGGGTGGCGTAGTTGGTGGCGCGTCGGACTCATAGGGCAGTTCTAACGAACTTTTTGTGACGTACCAAAGCCCCTTCACATGTCTGAGACATCCGAAGGTCGCGGGTTCAAGCCCCGCTCCCGGCACCATGATTTATGTCAGCAACGCATAGTTCAGGCTGAAATTTTACTGAAAATCGATCGAGCTAAAGTGAAAGATATTATATTAGACCGGCCGGTCGGACCAATCGGTCGAATGCCTCTTGCACGCTATGAATCGATTGATTCCTCTCTCAAAGAAAGGATTCTCGATGTTTCAAAGCAAGATTTCGCCACACACGGCTATGAAGGCGCTTCATACAACCAAATCATTCAAAAAATTGGAATATCGAAAGGCTCGATGTACTACTACTTCGAAAACAAAGAGGACTTGTTCATCACGTGTTTTCTGGATGCCTTTGCAAATGCAACAGTTGGTTTCGATTACGCTTCATTCTCATTTGAGGATAACGAGCAAGCATATTGGAATTCAATAAAGAAGATTTCATCAAAGCAATGGAATGATGTTCTTCAGCATCCGCTGTTAATGTCCCTGATGCGTCAATTGGTTTCACTGGGGACCGATCACTCCATCTTCCGTAAATTGAACGCTGAATGTGAAGGCTTGAGTGAGTATGGCGACCTTATGTCCATTCTCGAACATGGGGTGCAGATTGGGGCAATACGTGATGATGTTCCTCTCAATGTGCTCATTCGTATGAACACCGAATATGAGATGTGGCTCATGCAAGAACTTCAAGAAGAGCGCTTGGATGGACACCAAGTGGTTGACAAATTCTTTGAGATGTTTCGACAACTCTTTGAAACGAGAAGGTGAAAAAATGAACAAATTATTACAAATGAAAAACCTAGAACGTCATTATGAAACACCTGCTGGTGTTGTTAAAGCCCTAGATGGAGTGACAATAGAAATCAGAGAGGGCGAGAGAGTAATTCTTCTCGGCCCCTCGGGTTCTGGAAAAACTACTCTGTTAAACTGCATCTCATCTTTGGATAGCCCAACTGGGGGAAACTATTCGTTTAAGGGAGAGGAAGTTCCAAGAAATCATTCTGAGAAAATGACATCTTTCAGGAGAGAGAACATTGGCTATGTTTTTCAATTCTTCAATCTACTCCAGGATTTGACAGTCTTAGAAAACATCTTGTTGATTCAAGAAATTGCAGGCAAGAAAGATGAAGCAAGAGCGCTTGAACTGTTGAAGTTAGTTGGTTTGGAAGCTGAGGTAAACCGATTCCCTGGAGAGATTAGTGGTGGCCAACAACAGCGTGTAGCGATTGCAAGAAGCATTGCAAAGAGACCAAATTTACTACTCGGTGATGAATTAACTGGGAATTTGGATACCGAAACCTCACAGAAAGTAATGACTGCTCTGGTTAAGGCTTGCGAAGAAGAGAACATTACGTCAATCTTCGTTACACACGATGAGGGATTGGTAAAGTATGCAACTCGTGTAATCAGAATCGATAGTGGAAAGATAGTTTCTGACGAACTAACTGAACCATCAGAAGACGAGTGAGGGATTCTCATGTCTGCACTACTGAATAAACGATTATTTCGGAGTCTTTGGAGGACTAAATTACGTCTCTTAGCAGTAGTATTTATGGTCACCGTTGGAGTTTTTGCTGGCCTTACTTTCGGAGGTTATTCGCATAATCTTGATGGCATGTATGATTCTATGCAAGCAGATGATGAAGATGGTGCCAACCTAGCAGACATCTGGATTGATAATAGAACTTCATCTTGGTCCCCGGGGCAAGTTCAATCATTCTGTGATTCCTTAGAAGATTCTCTTAGACAATCATCTGAAATGACTCTAGATTCTTGTGAAGGTAGAACAATCATACCAGGTGCAATGTTTTACGGAACCGGAGATAATCAAGAAATAATAAATTCACTTTGGCATGGGATTCCTTCCGATGCAAATAGCGATAGGGTTTGGATGCCTGAAGGGCATTCTGATGGAAGAGTAGCTGTTGCTAATGATGAAATAGTAATAGATGCACACGTAGCAGATGTACTTGGAATTGAGATCGGTAGTGAAGTTGTAATTGGTGCTGGAAATAATAGTGCCAATTTCACAGTTGTTGGAATTGGCTACCATCCTTTGCACGTTCTGATGGCGCCTGAAGGTTCGATTTTCCCTCCTGATAAAGGGGATTATGTTGTAGGTTATCTTTCGGATGTAGGAATGTCAAGACTTACTGGTGACGCCATTGGAACTAGTAATTTTATAATATTGGATGTGGAAGGCAACCCTTCATTTGATTTACCAGATACTGAAGAGTATGAGGGAGAAGAAATCGACGAAATCAAATTCCATGTTGAAAATTCTCTCAACTCTACAGAATTGGATGCTAGAGTGCGGGATAGAGGTCAAAATGAGCAGGTAGAAGTGATGCGACAGGACCTTGAAGGTGCTAAAAGAACTACAATTCCTTTTACTGTTATGATTGCTGCAATTGCATCAATTACAATAGTGTTGAGTTTACAACGTCTTGTTCAAAGTCAATCCAAAGAAATAGCAGTCCTTAGAACTCTTGGAGTAGATCGCAGATCATTGATGATAGGTTACCTCATTGCTCCAGTAGCAATCGGTGCAGTAGGTTGTTTAGTGGGTTGTTTATTCGGCCCATGGGGTATGAATTGGATGTTAGATTTCTATGAAGATATAATCGGTGTTCCTATTATCGAGCGAACGATTCCTCTCTCAATTTACATGACTGTGATTATTCCAACAATGATTATTGTATTCCTTTCGGGAACATTACCTGCATGGAAAGCTAGCAGATTAGACCCGTTAGAAGTATTGAGTGGTCAAACAGAAATGCGGGTTGGTTCTAGCACATTAAAGAAATTAACTTCATGGATGCCAACAACGCTCGGTCTTTCTATTCGTTCTAGTCTAAGAAAACCGATTCGCCTCTCAATGACTTTCCTAGCAGTAGGGATTTCACTGATGCTATTCGGTTCGATACAAATGATGTCTGCTGGCATGGAAGATACTTTGCTAAGTGGGATAGAGGAAGACCAATCCTGGGATGCCCAGATTTTCATCAACCCAGATGGTGAAGGTCCAGTGTTAGAGTGGGCAAACAATCTTTCAGCAACTTCTGAGTTGATGATTGAAATACCGTTAGGTAGTGTCGAGGACGATAGTGGAATTCAAAGAGCATTCACTCTAGTTGGATTAAATAATTATCAAAACGGGATGAGACAAGTAAATCTTCTCGATGGAGCTCTCCCGAGTAATGATAGCGATGGCTTACAAGTTATGATGGATGAAGGAGCCATGAAATTCCTATCATGGGATTTGGGAGATACTCAAACGGTATCTGTCAATGGAGTAGATGCAGATGTCGAAATCGTTGGTATAACCAGGGGCGAGATGTCGAGAACAATGTATTTCTTACGAGACGATTTAAGTGATATTATTGGAGTAAATGCAACTTCAATTTATCTTGATTTACCCGAAGGAGTTGAAGTTAATACCGAACTTGGTCAAGTCTCAGTTGGTATTGTTGAACGCCAAGATCTCATTGATGGTATTACTTCATTAATTGAGGATCAAACGAAAATATTCCAGGCAATCATGTATCTTGGTTTGCTTTTCACTATCGCTGTGATGCTCAATACTATGATTATGAATGTGGCGGAACGAGATTTCGAACTTGCCACATTAAGGGTATTAGGTGCCTCAACTAAGCGTTTAGGTACTATGTTATTATTCGAGAGTTTACTTATAGGAGTCATTGGCGGAGTAGTTGGTGTTCTATTCGCTTATGGTGGAGCAGTAGGCTTGGCAGCATCCTTCTCTTCATGGCAATTCTATGTTCCGATTGTTGTGATTCCGAGTGTTGCCTACCAGTTGATGGGCATGGTTGTGCTCATCGCAGTAGCGATGACTCCAATAGGAATATGGCGTCTAAGGAGAATGGACTTAGTTGAGAAGGTAAAAGACCTCTCTCAATGAAGTGTGTATTGGACAAATTCGGAGATTTCGGTTTCTAATTGTGCCCAATGTTTTGGGATGGTTAGAGATAGAATTCAAACAAGAAAATATAACGTAGAGTTTTCAGAGTGCAAAAGGGTGGAAGTATGAAGAATATATTTGACGCAATGACCAGTTTCAGCACCGACAGGCCAAAAACAACTATTGGCATAATATTGGTCTTCATTTTTTCATTAACTCCAAATGCAATGTTTATCGACTTCGATAACAGCCAGGATGCCTTTTTCCCGGATAATGAAACCGTTCAATTACTGAACGAAATTGAAGATGAGTATCAAGCATCAATAGATTTCATTAGATTCATTGATGATATCGATTCGGGAGATTTGTATGAGGAAGAAACTTGGACACAGTTAGCTGTGTTAGAAGCGATATTATTGGAAGATGAAAATTTACAGGAATACCAATATCCACTTTTCGGGATTCAAGCAAATAGCGGTATGGCTAGCTCCGCAATACAGTGGCAGAGATTACAAGATTCTGCTGAGGCAGAATTGTGGATTGCAGAATTAGAATCTGCAATCACTGCTATTCAAAATCTCGAAAATGAAAGTTTAAGCAGTCACTTGAGTAACTTGACCCAAGCATCCAATGGTATTCCTAGTCCGGGTGTTGTGACATCTGAAGATTTGAGAAATTGGCAGCCAGGAGACCCAACAATTTGGTTAGAAAGACTTGATTCTGGAGCAAATCTTTCTTCAGATCTTGGGGTTATTTCTGGGAACTTGAACGCACTCGTTCAAGGTCCAAACGCCAGCGAAATTGCGATTGTGACCGGTCCCATTCTTGGAAAAATAGGTGCCTTAATCGGTATGCAATCTATCGATTACAGGGCGCTAATGGTTGCTAATCTACCAGCGGATGATTCCTCTAACCCATGGGATTCGGATGGTCCTGTACTAACCACGTTCGTCGTAATTACCGACCCTGTAGAATATGACTTGAAGGTCATTGATGACGTCCAGGAAATAGTCACTGAGTGGGCTGAAGATTTGAAGGAAAAAGCAGAGGAAGAAACAGGAGATTCGGATTTGTCAGTATTTTCATTCGCTCAATTGGCAACCGGACAAAACGCAAACCTGGGTAAAGAACTAGGTATACTAAATTCGATTTGTTTACTACTTCTTGGTTTCATTTTGTGGACTAAATTCAGAAGTAAGCGTGACACTGCTAACGTCCTCGTATTGACTGTATTTGCAATTCTTGCAACATACGGCATGGCAGGATTGTTGACACTTCTAGGAGTAAAGATGGTATTCAACGCTGCAATGAATTCAATTCCAATTCTTCTTTTGGCAATTGGTGTGGACTACGGTTTACACGTTGTTGCTAGAATAAGAGAAGAGTTACAGGACCAGGAAAAAGCTAATCCACAGGGTAGGGCTACTTTGAAAGATTTCTCTTTAGAGGCTAGAAGGGCTGCGATAAGGAAAGGTACAATTTTGACCTCTGCAGCGCTTATGGTTGCAATTTTCACCGATATGGTTGGTTTCCTATCGTTCAGATTCTCATCCCAACAATTCTTAGTTTCATTTGGTACAGTAATTGCAATTGGTCTATTCTTCATCTACTTGTTGAGCATAACTGCATTGCCTGCTTTGATGATGATTATACCACCAAAGAAATTACCACTTGAGAAATCTGGAAAGAACGATGTTGGTCCAATTTCAACATGGATTGGTTCCCTCACCAAAACTCCGTTCAAAGTCATTGTAGTCACGATTATTGTATCGGTTCCTATGTTTGTTGGTTTCCAGCAATTAGAGGTAGGTTTTGACCAAAGAGACAACTTCGATGACACAGTACCTGTTGTACAGGATTTCCTTACTCTATCTGATGAATTCCAAAGCAGTCCTGCACCGTTATATGCCGTGCTAGACGGGGATGTAATCTCCAAAGATGGTAGGCTGTTGTATGATACAGTAGTCTCGGACTTACAAGATAATAGCAAGGTAACTGGAGTCCCAATTGGCATTTGGAGTGTATTAGAAGAATCTAGAATTTCGAATACCGAACTTGATACACTGATGTCTACATTGGATGATGACGATGCGAATTGGCAGAACTTAGAGGAATGGTTACTTACCTCTGAAGGCAGAAACATTTCCTCTGGGACGCTGAACTCAAAGGCTACACAGACAGTTATTTCATTCCAAGCTGCAACATTAGACTGGCAAGCAACCGCTGATTTCGAATCAGAATTATCCGGAGATCTAGCAGATTTAGCAGAGGAAAGTGACGGAGATTTCACAGTTAAGTTATCGGGACGTTCCCTGATTTTAGCACAGATTACAGCAGATGTTGCTGATTCTGCAATCTTATCAACTGGAACAGTTGCTGGTGTAATTCTGTTGATGCTAATTGGAATTAATACAGTTAGACAGAAGGACCTAGCAAGAGGTGCAGCAAGAGGTTTTGTCACCTGGATTCCACTGATGGTAGTCGTTGTATGGGTTTACGGAATCATGGGATTGACTGGATATGAACTCAACTCACAAACGGTGACAATAGGTGCACTGACACTTGGTTTGGGTGTAGACTATGCTGTGCATTTGACAACTCGGCTAGAGGAAGAAGTGGAACATGCACCGTTTGCAGACCCCGCAGAATGGTCGACAAAATCCGTGGCAACAACCGGTCGTGCAATGTTTGGTGCTGCACTTACTACTGCGGGTGGTTTCTCAGTCCTGAACTTCTCTTCATTAGTACCTCTCCAATTATTCGGACAGGTTTTCGTTGTAGCGATTGCACTGGCACTTATCTCGAGTCTATTCGTACTACCTGCAATGTACACACCATTCTTGAAGCAAGATGCAAAGATGTACCAGTCAATGGCTGATGCTGGTGGCGAGAGCGAGTAATCAAACCGCTCTATCTTCGAGCAACTCAAGAGGAATGATCTCTAGAGCCTTGATATTAGTTGCCTCAAGGTCTACTGGGCATGCCTGCCCATGATTTAGTGCATCCAGCCAAGTTCTAGCACAAACGCACCACGAGTCGCCAGGCTTAAGCCCGGGGAAGTTGAAATGGGGTGCAGGAGTAATCAGGTCATTTCCTTTTGATTTAGCAAACTGAAGGAATTCTTCGTTGACTATGCAACATACTGTGTGAGAGCCTCTATCATGCTCGTCGGTGTGGCAATGTCCGTCTCTATACCATCCAGTTAATGGCTTGCAGGAGCATTCTCCGATGTCGTGTCCCAATACGTTCTTCTGTTTGCCCATGTTGATAAAAAAAGGAAAAATCTACTTCAAGTTATGTATGATTTCACTCAATGGAATGGTAGGTGGCTCCAAGCCATTCGCAAACACCTTGGGCAAGGGATATGTCATCATCTGAAAAAGCATCAAATTCATCAGAATCCACATCTAAAACAGCAACAACATCCCCATTTGAGTTCTTTACTGGTATCACAATTTCACTATTGGTCGTAGAACTACAAGCAATATGTTCAGGCCTTTCGTGTACGTTAGGTACAATTTGTGACTCTCCGGTTCTAGCTGCAGCGCCACAGATGCCTCTATCGAAGGTAATTGTCAAACAACCGTGACCTCCTTGGTAAGGGCCGATTTTCAGAACTTCAGGAGATGTTGTTCGGTAGAAACCGGTCCAATGATAGTGCTCGAAGGAGTTGTGCAACTCACAAGCAACAGTAGCCATGGCAGTTACCCAATCATCTTCATCTTCGAGTATTGCAGTTATTCTTTCATAGACTTCTGCATGTTCCATGGTTTCGCGTTTTCGATACCATATTCAAATGTTTATTTTTGGACATGATACAACGCTTAATGAACGACCTTCCTGAGAAGACATCATGGGCAAGATTGTCAAATCAAACCGGCCAATGGGATTTGTCAGAGATACATTAGATCCGTTCTTGTTCTGTGTACATCATTTAGACTTGTACCCTGAAGGTAATGACCGCCAAGGCCCAGATGGCGGATTAGTTGGAAGGCATATCGGTTCGGATTTTGACGAATCAAATGATTGGAAGATGTATCACGGAACAGTTGTCCCAGGTTTCCCTGCACACCCTCACCGTGGATTTGAGACAATCACCGTGGTTCTAGAGGGATTAGTCGACCATTTCGATTCTGGTGGTTCAACCGGAAGGTACGGCTTCGGAGATGTCCAGTGGATGACTGCAGGTTCAGGTCTTCAACACTCAGAGATGTTCCCCCTAGTCAATCAAGACAAACCAAACCGATTGGACCTGTTTCAAATTTGGATTAATCTTCCAGCCAAAAATAAGATGACAGAGCCGGGTTACGAAATGATTTGGGCTCATGAAGTACCTCACATCCAACTTGAAGGAGGAGATGTTAGAGTAATCTCTGGAAGTTGGAATGAACACATCGCTCCTTCTGCTCCTGATGCTTCTTGGGCAAATGACCCAGAAAATGAGGTTGCTTTGTACATCCTAACAATCAAGGCCGGTTCATCGGTTGAACTTCCAACTGCTTCTTCAAAGGCTAATCGAATGATGTACCATATCGATGGAGGTTCTGCTTTCATTGAATCTAGTGAACTCAAGCCAAAGTATGGAATGGAATTGAGAGCAGATGCCTCAACAACCGTTCAAGCAGGTGAATCAGATGTTCGAGTTCTAATCCTACAGGGCAGACCAATTGCTGAGCCGGTTGCTCAACACGGTCCGTTTGTGATGAATACTAGAGCAGAAATTCATCAGGCCTTTGATGACTACAGGCGCACTCAATTCGGCGGATGGCCTTGGGGTCCATCAGACGTTGTCCATCCACGTAGTCAAGGCAGATTTGCTAAGATGAGTGATGGCCGAGAAATAGTCCCTCCAAACTGAATATTAATACCATGATGCAGTTAACTGAACTGTTCGAAAGGGTAGCGTTGTATTCACGGGCGCATACATG
>Ga0213865_10000095_pt1 | contig 53518 bp, 56 predicted proteins | sample PICome_6_FD_160100 | JGI IMG/M metagenome (GOLD analysis project Ga0213865, IMG submission 160100) | Coastal seawater microbial communities near Pivers Island, North Carolina, United States - PICO282 | ecosystem: Environmental > Aquatic > Marine > Coastal | place: USA: North Carolina...
TGTCTTTCTCCAAGTATGTAATTTTCACCTTGGACTAATTTGATTCTAATTCCGTCAAACATAAAACATCTAAATGGCTTATCCAAGTCTTCTATATAAGTTTGTGTTTGCAAAGGAGTATCACTGTGAAAGTGGGTTTCCTTTAAATTTTGTACGTTTGTTTCTATTATTTTAAATTTTTTCATTAATATGAAGTTAAATTATTTAATTCTGTGTTTGTGAAAGCTTTATCAAATACTGCTATAGTTTTAAATCTTCCAGAGCTATCTCCACTTCTATTTATTACTAATTTATCAAGTGAGTCTACTGGTCTAGTATTAGTAAAGAAAAAATCAGAACCATTACAACTAATGTTGTAATCTAAATCCTTAATGCTTACAGCTACTTTAGCCATTTTATTACTATTAAAATAATCACTATTTATTACTATTTGGGGAAATGATACAAAAGAATTACCGGTAGAGGTAAATGCCTCCACCCGTACTAATGATCCGTTTGTAGGAGTATAATTCATAACTATTTGAACATAATTAGTTTCATCTGAAGAATCAACTAATGCTATTGCAAAATCATTTGAAGTTGCACTACTACTATTAGCCATAGGTGTATAATTAAAAGCACCTTCTACATATAAAGTACCTTCTGTTAAAACCCCCCCAGGTAATGAAGAAGATAATGGAAAATCTGGTATTGCTGTATTATTTGAAGTAAAATGGAAAGGAACCATTCTAGCGTTTGAATTTATTGCAGAATTTAGACGTGGACTATTATTCCCCCAAACTAGCATACTTGCATTTCCATCAGCTGTAACTGTTTTAGAATTATCAGCATCTGCTATTCCTACAGTAAGACTACCTGAACCTAATCCAAAAAGTTCGAATTGCATTCCCACTCTTTTCCAATTATCAGGAAAAGATTGGACATCAAAAACACCATCTAATAAGTTATTATCTGTTACACTTCCTGTAACTCCGTTAGTAATATCAAACCAACTAACACAACTTCCGTTTTGAAAAGAAGCAGATATATATAACCAATCTGCTCCAGAAGAAGAAGCGAAAGTAGTATATTGGAAATTTGAATTATCTGTAACTGAAATAGTTTGGGTGAAAAATACTTCTTTACTTCCTCCTGAATTATCATCTGTTAATCTTGCAGCATTATTTTCTCCTTGAACAGGTCCCTGTGGGGTTGAAATTCCTGCAGCACTTTGTGTAAATACAGTATTTGAACCTGTTGAAAAAGTAGTAGAGTTATTTCTAAAAATAATACCATCAACCCACTTATTCACTGTACTAGTAGGGAAAAAATCTGGTACAAGACAAAAAGATCCTGACTTACCTAAATCTGTAGAAGAGTAATTGAGAGGTACTAACCCTCCTGTACTCCCTGTAATTACATACCCTTCATCATTTATTCTAGATAGCCATTGAGGATATGCTGGTCTGTTAAATATACCTGTATCCATTATTAACATGTCACCAGCACTAGAAGAAGGAATTAAACTTTGAATTGAACCCGAACTATATCCTGCTGCTACATATACAAGACTAGCTGAACTTAAAAAGTTATTATCTTCTAAAAATGTAGGAAACTCTTCTGATTCGGTTTGATTTTCAAAAAATGTAGCTCTTGACTCTAATGAAGAAAATAAATTTTGTATTTCATTTGGTGGGTTGGAATAATTTCTATCTAATACTTGTTCAAATGGTAAATCTTGAGTTGTTGTTAATTCAAAATTATCTAATCTTTCATTTTCATATTGTACTGAGATTAAAACTATATCTACTATAGTTCCTACAGCTAAAGTAAAAGTAAATGATCTATTATCAGTTGTTCCATCTGTTGCATTTTCTATACCCGCTAATTCAGTTTGAGGCCCTGTTGTAGCAGAATCAAATATTCTTACTTCGGTGTTATCTTTTAATCCTGTAATTGTAATTTCAACATTACTATTAATAGTTACTGAAGTTCCACCATTAACAACTGTTAAATTACTAGTTCCGCCCCCTAAAATATTTAATTCTAAATCACCAGTTGCCCCTGGTGGGTTAAAATACAGATCTGAATTATTTTGAAGAAATCCATCAGGGAATCCTGTAAATTTATTTCCAGTAAAATTATAGGAACCTGTTACAATTATTTCCATACCAAAAGATGATCCATCTCCATTAAAATTACAAAAACTAATTAATGAAGGGTCATCCACTACTATAACAGCTGGGTTGAGGCTATATGATGCTGTACTGTTAACATTATTAATAGTAGAAGTTGTTATAGAGGATCCACTTTGATAAACTACATCACAGTTATTCCAAGTTGATCCTGTAACTTGTACATTTGCTTGTAAGGAAGTACGTCCTATATTATTAAATTGACAGTTTTCTATGGATCCAGTAGTAGAAGAATCATTAAATACAATTTGTCCTCTGTTATTAGTTCCTTCAGCTGTAAAACTTATACCATTAATATCAAAAAATGTAGAAGGATGGTCTACTATAAGTTGAGTAAATTGATCTAATGATTTTGGAGTATCTTTAAATACAATATTTTTATTACTATCTGTAAAATAAGATTGGGTTGTATTAAAATTAGGATCTTGACCAATTACAAATCTGCCTTTATGGGAAAATCCACCTGGTATAGCTTCAAAAATTCCATATCTATTAGCATTAGAATCATTTACAACAGAAGCACTTTCAAATGTAATAGGAGTGGTAGCATCACCTTCAGTAATATACAATCCAGTACCATATCTCATAGCATCTAAAGCAAAATTTACACCCCTTGAAGTAGCAGTTACATCTGCTTGGCCCCCAAAAAATTGTGGGTTAGCACCAGGAGAACCTTGGGTGTTATCAGCAGTTGAAGATGTATGAACAGCATAATTATTCATACCTCCTTCTGGGAGGGTATCACTTCCGTTTACATACCATTCTCTATAAGCATTTGTACCTGTACCTATAGTTACTCTCAGACCCCCTAAACTTTGAATTTCTGTGATACCAGGAGTAGAACAAATCATCCAAATTAATATATGTTCATCTGCTCCTAAAGTAATAGTAGAACCAGTATCATAAACCATTCCTTTTAAAGAGTTAGATACCTGTTTATCAACTGCATTTGTACCTTGGATAGCAAAATCCACCCCAGCAGATAAACCAGCACCCCCACCCCCTAAGGCAGAGAAATCTGTTGTGGTTTCACAAAGATTTATATCTTTTAAATCGGTATCGTATACTCCTGCAGCCAAATTTCTTTATTTTACTTTTCGTCTTCTTGTACTCTTCCAGTATTCATTTGTTCAGTTAATTTTCTAGAAATTTCAGCATAGTTAGTTTGGATTTCTTTAGAAGCTTTATCCATAAAAGGCATAATTTCATTAGTGAACTTAAATAAATCGTTAGGAGAAACATTATAATCATATATTTTTGATTGTAATTCTCTTAGTTTTTGTGTTGCTAAATCTACGTTATTCATTTTATATTAATTTAATTGTTTATAAATATTTTTACGGGTTCAAATAATTTCTATCTGTTCTTTGAGATACTGGGAGATCTTGGGTTTGAGTTATTTCAAAATTACTAATTCGTTTATTTTGGAATTCTAAACTAATTAATACTATATCTACTACAATACCTATTTCTAATGTAAAAGGCCAACTACCTCCTGAAGTATTTTCTATGCCCGCTAATTCTAATTGTCCACCACCAGGGTCTAATTCAGTTGTTGACAAGACTCTGATTTCAGTATTATCTTCAACTCCTGTTATAGTAATAGTTGCATTATTTTCTATGGTTACAGTACCAGAAGAAGCATTTCTAAAATTAATGTTTGTACCTCCATTAGTAATTTGTAAAGTTAAATCACCTGTTCCTCCAGGAGGATTAAAGTATAAAGCTTCATTGGCATTAGAACCCGAATCAAAATTTGAAAATAAATTAGCATCAAATACATAACTTCCAGTTACAATCACTTCTATACCGTGTTTACTTCCTTCATTATCGAATACACATTCTCTAATCAAAGATGGGTCATCTACCAGTATAGACGCACTAGCTCCAACAGTAGTTCTAAAGGAACTATCAAATAAATCAGACCCACTTTGAAATACTGTATCACTAGAAACCCATCCTGAGCCTGAAGAGTCTACATTTGCTTTTAAAAATGTTTTACCTATTGTATTAAAATTACAGCTAATAAAAGATCCAGTAGTAGTAGAATTATTAAATACAATTTGACCTGGGTTAAAAGTACTTACCCCTGTAAAATTAATACCTTCTGCTTTAAAGAATGTAGATGGATGATCTATTATAATTTGTGTAAAATCATCTTTAGCGAACTCTGTCTCTAAAAAAGTAACTGCTGTATTAGAATCATCAAAATAGGATTGAGTAGTGTTTAAATTGGGGTCTTGACCAATTACAAATCTACCTTTTAAATCATACCCACCACCTCTTGTAGATAGTATCCCATATCTATTAGCATTAGAATCATTTACAACAGAAGCACTTTCAAATGTAATTGGTTCCGTAGCATCACCTTCAGTAATATAAAAACCTGTACCTCTTCTAATAGCATCACAAGCAAAATTATCTCCTTTCGCTGTACCTACAGTAGAAGCTTGTGAACCAAAGTATCTAGGGTTTGCTCCGGGTGAACCGTTTGTAGCACTTGCAGATGTTGCTGAGTAGTATACAGCATAATTTCTCATTCCACCACCTGGGAGTGTATCTGAACCATTTACATAAAAATCATACCATGCTCCAGATCCTGCTATACTTGTTCCTATTGTTACTCTGACTCCTCCATTTGATTTAAGATCAGTAATACCAGGAGTTGCGCAAACAGTCCATACAAAGATATGTTCATCTGCTCCTAATGTTACTGTTGAACCAGTATCATATAAAACACCCCTTCGGGTGTTATTAACCTGTCTTGTAATTGCGTTTGTTCCTTGGATTGCGAAATCAATCTCGGCTGAGTTAGCACCCCCACCACCTGCTTGATTTACATCCTCCCAGTCAGTGTTAGTTTCTGCTAAATTTATTGTTATGAGATCAGTGTCATATACACCTGCAGCCATACTACTATTTTATTATAACTATTTTAAAGAGCAGTGGGGATTACCTCCCCACTGCTTTTATTTATTCTATTCTAACCTATTAAGCTGGGTTAGAGTAGTTTCTTTCTAGTGCAGCAACAAAGTTAACTGAGTTGGCTGTACTTCTTGTCCAAGTACCTGTTACTACCGTATATTGAGCTGTTCCTAATCCTAAAGCAACTCCTGTAAATGGTACATCTTCTCCAGCAGAAGCTGCTCCCCTTTGTACATTACCATCATAATCATAGTTGAACTCAATTGAAGAACTTCCATCTACAGATCCTGTAATAGGTTGATCACTGTTATCTTGGATAATAATTGCATCTTGGGTACCAAAATCTCTTCCTGTATCATCTCCTGCATTATCATTTGTGAAGAATAACTTGTAAATAGCATCATTATCATCTGTTAAGTTAACATTGAATAATAAGTTACCTGCTGCTACGAAAGGATAACTATTTTCTGATCCACTATCATCTACAAATACTAAGTCGTTTGTGTCTGATGATTGGAATCCAATTAAGTTAACACCACCAGGTCCACTACCACTTACATCAGTTTGTAGTTTTGTTTTTAATGTAGCTCCAACGAATTCTAAAAGTTCTTCTGCTACCGAACCTGTTACCCCTTGTGCTAGGTTTGAACCAGAATCAATATTACTTGCTTGTCTTAGTTGATATTGTGTCCACTCATAAATTTGTTGTAGTGAACCACTGTTACCATCCAATTGAACTTTAAATGGTCTAACACCACTACCAAAATCAACTGTAAATGATTCTGTAAAATATTCAAGAGACATTCCATTATAAGGTGCAGATCCTGTAATAGTATCATCAGTAGCTGAAATGTTAAGATCTGTTTGTGTAGATAAAGGTAGGGCGAATTTTCTATATGTTAGAGCTGTTAAGTTCTGTTCTGTTAATAGATCATAGAAACCATAAGTAGCTCCTCTTACTCTTAAATAAATCTTAAAGAAATCTCTATAATCAAAGTTTTGACCATCATCAGAAGCAGAAGCATACAATCTAATACCTTGGTTAATAGGTCCAGGATAAATAGAATTAACAATCTCACCAGTTGTAGCTTCTTGATAATAATAAGCAACATCTGCAGAACTTGAGAATGAACCTAAAGTTGTTAAGTTCATCCACTCTTCAGTATTACTACCAGAAGTGTTTACTACTGCCCATCCTCCATCACGTACTAAATATTGTGAGGCACTAACATCACTAAGTGATCCTGAGAGGTTCCAAGTGTTAATAATTTCGAACTGTTCTGTCGTAATTGAAATTAAGGGGAAAGCAAATTTAACTAGGTTATCATCGTTTTTCCACTCTTCTTTTATAAAAGAGTAAAGTGCCTGCCATGTAACACCATTGTCATTTTCACCTTCTAGGTTACCAGATATATTTAATCTGATAAGTTTATCTGAACCTGTAAGGAATTCTACCTCTACGCCCTGGTTCAGCTGATCTGGATCTGTAATTCTTGCCATTTGTTATTTTTCTATTTTATGAGATTTGTTATTACTTCTGTTAATAACTCATTTGATTGTTTTATATCAAACTTTTTAGTGTATCTTTCAACTAATACAGCAGCTTCATCTAATTTTTCTTCTATATTAGTTTTGTTAATTCCTTTCATTTCTAATAATTTAGAAAGTCTTAAAGAATGAGGATTTTCTTCTTTCTTTTTAACAGTATTAACTTTAACTGAAATTTTGTTTTCCTTGATTGGGGTTTTAGAAGAACTTAATACTTCAACTGTTACACGTTTATTAGTATCAACAATAAATTCATCTTCCCAAGGAGAAAAAAATGTATCTTCAGCTATAACTTCTAACTTCATAGTACCTTTAGTACCTTCAGCTAAAAGATTTTTCAGTTTATTAATAGGAATAGTACAAGTACCACTACTATCAATTGTACCTTCATATAATAAATTTACTTTATCACTATCTAATACTAATCTTGCTTTAGTATCAGATAAATTTGCACCTTCTACATCGATGGCACATTTAAAGTTTTCAACTTTGTCGGTATATAAAGTATACATTCAGAATTTTGTTATAAATATATAAAAAAGCAATTTAAGTTACATCCTCTATATTAGTAGCGTTTCCTCTTACTGAAGTGCTTCTAAGGGTAGAAGATGGATTATAAACATCAGAATTTGATGTAGTTTCCATCTTAATAATAACTTTAGATTTTGAGTTATATTTTTTGATAGCGGTAACATCTTTTTGGATTGTGTCAGGTATAATATATCCTCTTAAATTTATATCAAATGTTCCTCTTACTAGTCTATCTTGTCCTGCTGTTAATTCAGTAGCTGTAGTAAAACTATCAATTCTAGCTCTAAATTTAAATCTTTCAGGATTACCCCAATAAGAATCAGAAGCATATTCTATGGATTCAATTACTTTATTTAATTGTTCCATATAATAAGTTTGTATAATACAGCTATAATTTAGAGTAACATAATCAGGGACAGTTACGGCATTAAATTGTTTTGCAGGAATTCTGTTATTTAAAGCTGCAAAATTTGAATAAGCATTTTTAGAGTTAAATGCTTTTTGGTAAGAACTATAAATATTAGGTTGATTAGCATCTATTTTATTAGCTACAGTTCTATCTTTTTCTATACTATCTCTTTGGATTATAATAATAGGTAGCATTACAGCACCTCCATTATCTCTATAATAACCATCTTTTTGAAATGATTTCCATCTTTCAGGAGAAGAATAAATTATGGGAATACTTCTTCTTTCACCATTTTGGTATACAAAAGGTTGGATTACTTCATTAAAGTAATAAAAAACAGCTTCATCTAAATCTTGGATTCCAATTGAAAATGGTTTAGATGTATCATTTCTAAAACTTAATTTAGTAGATCTATTAAACCCAGTAGCTGTTTCATCTTTATTAGTAGCAACTTGAGCATTAGGATTACCCCTTTCAAGATCAGTAGCTTTTTGTAAATCTACACTAATCTGTCTTTGTGTTTTTGGTATGGGTTTTCTATACTTAGTTGACATTAAAATCTTTCTTTATAAGGTGAAATATTAACTTTATCTCTTGGTATGTAATAAGTTTGACAAATTATAGATAAATTAGCCCCAAAATTTTCTAAACCTGGATTTAATGGGTTTGGGCTACCATCTGATCCATTATTAGGGTAATCAGGGTTTTTACCTACAAAATATTGGTTAGCTACTGTACTTTGTACTCCATAGTAACCATTTTGATATAAAATTATATCTCCTACTTCGGGTACTACATCTGCATCAACTAAATCTTGTCTTAAAAAAGCAAATGAAATACCTTGAGCAAAATTAACCCCTTCACTTGATTCAGGGAACTGTTGGTCTTCTCTATCTATTAAACAATCAAATAAAAATGGACCATCATAATATTTTTCTCCAGCTGCTTCACCATATAAATTTACTTTTGTTTCTTCTAATTTATATTTGTAAATAGCAGCTTGTTGGGTAATAATATCACCCATTAATTCACGGTTTAATCCTCTGATTAAACTGATGTCTCTATGTCCACCAAACATTGCCATATTATCCTATGTAAATGGTATAAGGAACTTGTTTAAGTTCTGTTTGTTTAAATTCGGCCTCTTGTGATCTCCTTTCCAATAATGCTTTACGAGAAGTTTCATCAAAATAACCTCTTAGTCTTTCTATTAAAGATGTTTTTTCTGCTGTTGCTGCTGTAATTAAATCTCCTTGATTTAATGATACTTCAGCATTTGGAATTGGAATACTACTGTATTTTCCTCTTACATATCCTAACATTTCTTTTGATATAGCTAAAGTATATTCAAAAATCCATTGACGACCTACAGAATTTATACTTGCATAAGTTGGATTCTGATAAGGTACATCTGAAACATTAGATACTTTTCCAGGTTGATTATCAATACTTCCAGCAATTCTTTCATCTCTTTTAAGGTACTGAAACCATATATTAGCACTTCCTGATAATGGAATTGGGAATATTCTTAATTTATTATTATGGATTTCAAAACTATAATTTGATCTCCTAATTTGATCATTTAATTCAATTGCTTGAATTGTTTGTAAATCATAATTTAAAGGCATCATTAAGAAATTGATAGCAGGAGAATATGAACCAAATCCAAAACTATCAAATAATGATTGATACCCAAACCCTGTTCCAGCATATGGATCATAATATCTTACAATTGCAGGAGATTCTTCATAGAATACTTTTTTAATTTCTATACTACCAGTAATTCCTTGATCTATAGCCCATTGTTCTAAATCGTAATCTTGTTGGCTTTGTGTAACAGGGACAGAACCTGAATACCAATTTACATTTCCTCCTGTGCCTGCTTCAGTTCCATATTGTTCAGATAATCTAATTATAGATTCAAAACTAGGAGTTATAATAGCATTATTTACATCACTACTAGTTGGTAAACCTTCTAATGTTAATTGGTTATCTCTAATTTTGTAAGCATACAATTCATTCCCATAAGTAGTAATTGCTTCTTCAAAAGCAGCATAAAAGCTTATGTCTTGTAATTCTACATCTACTAAAGGATATCCTAATCTTCTAGCACAAAAATTTGCTACTTTATCAGCATCAGCTTGAAATTCTTGGTCATTATCATAAAACCCAAAAGGAGTTTCTCCTGGGAAAAATGATGATGAACCGGGCCAAATAGGAATGTTTGCCATAATTTATATTTTATACGTTTTTCGCCTGTATTTTAAACCATTCAGTACCATCAGACCATACCATTATACCTTCATAACCACGGTTCATTGTAAATCCGCCTCCACCATCCAGTGTTTGTGAGCCAGAAGGAGATATGTCTATTTGATGTATATTATCTACAGTACTATCTGAAATAAATCTTATAGTTCTATTAATTGAATTACCTGCAGTTGCATCTGGGAGCTGTACTGTAAAGGTTCCATTAGAACCTCTTTGGTGGGTTACTTTTACCATTGAAACATTATCATATACACTTCCAGTTAGTATAATAGTTTCATTTGTATCACCTGATACAGGGGATGCTATTAGATAGTTAGATCCACTATGGACAACTGATGCTGTTATTTGTGGGGTAAGAATTGTACCATTTACTTGTAAATTTCCTCCTAAAACAGAATCCATTGCCGCAGGCATGTAAATGTTGTATGCATTTCCACCTACATTCGTTGGTACTTCTGCATCAGCTAGTATGTTAGCAAAATCTCCAGATATAGCGAAATTACTGTTAACATTATTGAAAATTCTAAGATTTGCCACACTTGAAGCACTTCCTGAGGTAAGTGTGAGTGTAGTGGAAATACCATTTAAGCCACCTGTAACATTGGCATTACCGTTAGTAAAAGTAACCTTACTTATAGCACCGAATATATCTTCTATAGTTGTAGGAGAATTACCTGTTACTTGTATATTACCGGCAAGACTTTGGAGTTCTTTAGTTTGATTTGCTTGGGAATCAGCACTACCACTTACTATAATAAGACCAGTTACACCAAACACTGTTCTTACTTTAGAGTAATCTAATATTTGTGTTCTATTAAAAATTCCATATATATCACCTGAGGTCGATCCGCTTACTCTTACATCAGTAAAATCTACCATACCTGCTAAAATAGGAGCATTACTTACAGAACCTGTAAAATCTGTATGTTGGTTATTTGCTATAGTAAAACTAGAAGGATTTCTTATAAAGCTTTGTCTATAATAATTTGCATTATTTAGATCGTAATAAGAATCATCTGCAGTACCGTTGGTAAGGTATACACTACCTGTAAGGTTAGTTTCTCCTATAACTCCTAAACTACCACTAACTATGGCAGAGCCGGTTGTTAAAGAACCACTTTGTAGTATCAGAGTACCTCCTAAAACAGAATCCATTGCAGCAGGCATGTAAATATTATATGAACCGCTTGTTGACTGTATTACATCACTGTCAGCTCTTAAATTAGCAAATGTTCCTTCTATGTTAAAATTACTATTTATTGAATTTTCCAAAAGAATAGAATTAACATCTTTAGCACTACCTGTTGTAAGAGTAAGCTTATTCCATAAACCGGTGAAGAACGGGGTATTGCTACCTGTATTTGTAAAGTTAGGATTATTTACAGTTACCCGATTGGGTATACCGATGAGTGTATTAACTTGAACAGAGCCTGTACCTGTGATGTTTATATAGCTACCAAAATTTTCAAGTTGATCCAACTCTACTGATACTACGTCATCTCCGATTTGAGCAATACTTACTAGATTAAACAGATCATTCATTTTAGTTTCACCAACTACTCTGGTTTGTTGATACAAACCGTAACCAGTAGGTCTTGCTGAACCGCTAATGTCTAATCTAGTGAAACTAGTCTCAGCAGCAAATAAATTGAAACTAGGTCCGGTTGAACCTGTAAAGTTTTGACTTTTACTATTTAATATTGTTAGAGAGGTAGGGTCTTTTGAAAAAAGATGGTGGTAGTATTCTGCATTATTAAGAGCATATAAACTATCGTCTGCAGTACCGTTGGTAAGGTAAACACTACCTGTAAGGTTAGTTTGTCCTATAACTCCTAAACTACCACTGACTATAGCAGAACCAGTATAAGGAAAAGCATCTGTCCCATCTGCTCCTGCAGGTCCAGTTAATCCAACAGAAGATACTGTTACTGTTGTAGTGTCAGGTGCTATTACAATTTTATTTTGTGCCATTACGGTATAGTTGTTACTTGTTTAGATAATTTGACATTTCCTTCTAATAATCTTATTACATATTCACAGTTACTTCCTGAGTATATTTCTAAATCATATACACCTTCAGTAAAATCTAAAGCAGATGAACTAACAGCAGAAATGAATATACCAATAGAGCCAGAGGTAGGAGGATTATCTCCATTTGAACCACTAAAATTTAATCCTGTACCACAAGGACCTAAACTACTAGAGAGGTTAATATAAACATCTCCTCCAATTGCAGATTTAATAGACATTCTACCACTATAGTCAGTAAGATCAACAGGATCATTATTCCCGTCTTTATACTCAATTTGAAAATCTGTGGTAGCGCCTTGTTCTATTACAAAATTATATTTTCCAGCTGCCATTACTACGTTTTATTTATAAATATTAGGTTAGTTTTTATTATTATAAATATAAGAACCTGATGTAATTATTGAGATGCCTTTTTCTATTGCTTCTTGATAGTATTCTAATAAATCTTCTACTATAGGGTCTCTATGGTTTGTATTTAATGTAATAGCAGCTAAATTTTTAATTCTTCTTCCTGCTTTATATAAAAATTTAAATCCAGATTCATCACGTTTTTTTAAATCAATTTGATGATCATCTCCACATATAATCATTTTACTTCTTAAACCAATTCGAGAAGTAATCATTTCCATTTGTTCATGAGTAACATTTTGGGCTTCATCTACAATTATAAGGGAATTTAAAAATGTTCTTCCTCTCATAAAAGATACGGGAACAATTTCTATTTTATCATCTGAAATTAATTGTTCTACTTTTAATTTATCATATAATGAGTAAAAATTTTGGTAAATTGGTTGTACCCAGGGATCCATTTTTTCTCTTAAATCTCCAGGTAAAAAACCTATTTCTTCTTTTGAAACTGTAGGACGTGTAATAATAATTTTGTCATACATTCTTCTTAATAAACCATCAAGAGCAACATTACAAGCTAAAAGTGTTTTTCCACTTCCAGCACCACCAGCTAATAGGGTGATTGTATTATCAAGTATAACCTGTTTTGCTTGTTTTTGTTCTTCATTAAGTTGTAGTTTAAACTTAATTGGGTTTTTTGGAATCCTTTTAGGACGATAGATCTCGTCCGTGTGCGGTTTTGACGCCATAGACTTTTTAAATTATAGGTTAGACAAATGATTAAAGCAAACAGTGTAAGTACGTTAAAAGACGAGTAAATTTGAATATAGTGATATAGTGAGATAAATAGTAATATACTCATTAACGTTGTTAGTTATACATATTTTAAGATAAAAAAACCCGGCTAAAAGCCGGGTTAATTTATAGAATTAATCTAAACTACTAATTATAGAGAGTTTAAACCGTTTACTTCTATGATACCATAGAATTCTGGTCTTACCATCTTCTTAGCATATCTAGTTAACAATCCTTTTCTTGGAGTGAAAGTATCTGGATCGTATACTAGTGGGGTCATGATTAATGGAATGTATGGAGCAAATACAGCACCAGCTTCTAAGAACTGACCTCCTCTAAATCCTAATAAGATTTTGTTTTCAGTCATGTATGGGTTCTTATAAACTTTCTGACGGCTGTTTAAGCTACCTACTTTCTGAACACCGAATGCATAGTTAGCTTTAGATACATCACCATCTGAATCAGCAGCAAATCCTGGGATTGATTCCAAGATAGTACCTACAGTTGGAGAGCATACTAGGAAGTTAGCACCACCTCTAAGAGTTTTCTGGTGGATGATATTAGATAGTTTTTGGATTTTAGTTCCTAAAGTTTGGAACCATTGTCCTTGGCTATTGTAGAATCCTAAATCGGTTACTGTACCGTTAGCATCTTGAGCAATAGATCTGTTGTTAACAGCTGACCATACTTCTGTTCCAGCAGCAGCAGAATCAATTAACATATCTAAGATTTCTAGGTCAATTTCTAATGAAATGTACTCACTTAGGATTGAAGTTAATTCAGCTTCAGCGTCTAGAGCGTGGTAAGCGTTAAGATCTTGAGCAAACTCAGGAGTCCATACAGCTTTTAGTTTTCTAGTTTTAGCAACGATTGCAGATGATTTCATCTGTACGTTAATTTCTGGGATTGAGATTGGGTTGTTTTCACCGTTTAATCCAGTGTTACCGTCTTCAAAATCACCTCTGTACTGATCAGTTGGTTGTAGTGAATACACTGCAATTGAATCAGAAGCTGGATCGATTGAATCTTCATCAACTACGAATTCAATGTTTGAACCATTGATTTTAGTAAATTGTGGATACTGTTCTGCATCAGTTGGGGCATTAGATCCTGTTAATCTAAATCCTCTGATAGCTTCAGCATCATAATTAGAATTTAATTGAGTAAGAGCTACTTCAACAACTACTACAGTTCCATCAACAATTGATTGAGAGAAGTCTGAATCATAATTAACATCTGACCATGTAGCAGATGAAGTTGTAAGTGATGCATTAGCAATTACTGATTCTGTGTTATTGATAGAATATCCAAATCTACCAGCACCATAGAATCCTCCAGTATTTGTGTTACCAAATGGAGTATTTCCTCCAGCATCACCGTAAAGTGAATCTCCTGAAGTAAATGGAGCTTTATCAGTACCATATTGGAAATCTAGGAAAAATACTAGTCCAGAAGGTAAATTCATAGGTTGTACTGATACAAATTCTTGAGCTGCGATCTGTCCAAATACTTTACGTACCAATGGAAGAGCTACACCAGCCCATTGCTCACCAACACCAGCAGTAAAAGTACCTACAGAATTAGTACCTCCACCTGTTTGAGAGCTTTCAACTACAAGTTGTTTAGCTTGGTTTTCAAGGATGATTCCCATGTTGTTTTTCTGAGATCCTTTTAAACCTTCTAATAAACCTGTTTTTTCCCACTTTTCAGCTAGTCTAGCAGCATCGCCTTGTACTGAGTGATATGGGTTTGCACTTTCTAATAAAGTTTGTAAACTCATGATTATTAGTTTTTTTTAGTTTTAAAATTAAATAATTCCAGCTAATTTCTTAAATCTTTCAACCATAACATCGCTTTCAACGATTGGTTGTTTAGCAGTAGGAGCTGTACCTGTTGCTTTAGATGCGCTACCTTTTACTTCATTAATTGATTTTTTAGCTGAATCAGCAATTCCTTCATTTAATGTTTCAAAGACAACTTTTGCTTCTTTAACTGTAGATGCATTATCAAAAGCTTTTAATACTTTTAATTTTTTATCTTCAGATAAATTTTTAGATTTGAAGATTTTGTTAGTGTAAAGTAGTTTAGCATTTAGTAAATTAACTTCTTGAAGTTCTTTCTTAAGTTCCTCTACTTCAGCCATAGCTTCTTCTAAATTAACGGCATAAGCAGAAGTTGATTTTCCAACCTTTTTAGGATCTAGTTCTTTTTTACTAGCTCCTCTTGTAGGGTTGTTTTTCTCATTCCAGCTTACTTCGTCCATTTCTTCTAACTCTTCTTTTTCTTCCATCATGACATCCTCCATATCATCTTCCACTTCGATTTCTTCTCCACCTTCGGCTTCGAATTCTTCTCCAGCTTCTAATTCTCCAGATTCTACCATGTCTCTAATTACATCCTCAATAAATCCTTTAAGGTCGTCCTCAGACATATCCTCTAAATCAATTTCTTCATCTTCCATTTCACCTTCAGCTTCTTCGTCTTCGACTTCAATTTCGTCTTCAACTTCTTCTTCTTCAGTTACTTCTTCAGATTCTTCAATTTCTTCAGATTCTTTTACTTCCTCTTTTTCGTCATCTTTTTTAGCTTCTTTGACTTCGTCTTTTTCGTCGTCTTTTTTGGCTTCATCGATTTCTTCAGATTCAGTTACCTCTTCGTCTTCATTAAGTTCTGCAAGTAATTCGTCTAAGTTAACTTCTTCGTCAACTTCTTCTGCTTCAGTTACTTCATCAGACTCATTTACTTCTTCATTTTCTTCTACTGCTTCTACTTCTTCAGAAACTTCTTCGGTCATATCGTCTTCTTCATACTTATCGTATCCTTCGTCAACGTCTTCCTTATCCATTTCTTCTAATTTAGCGGCTAACATAGATTTCAAATGTGGAGTAAATGCTTCTTCTAAAGCAGCTTTAGCATTTGCTATAGCAGTTTCTTTAACAGCTTTAGCATCAGCAATTGCTTCTTTAAGCAAGTCTCTGTTGTTTGACATAATCGCAAAATTTAAATTTGTGAAATACGTTTATTAGAAACGTAATAGGGTAAGTTATCTATATCTAATGCCATATAGAGATGGCATATTGTCAGTAATACGTATATGGATATTTTGTAAGATTTACGAAAGTGGGCAAGAACCTTTAGAACAAAGTATTTCTCTTACAATAGTATTTACCTTTGTATAATCATACTGCAAGGTTTGTTTACCTTCTTTAATAACATGCATAAATGAACCTGGGTTTGAAGGTGTAGAAACAAAATCCCAACATAATAGTTCAAAGTCATCTTGTACTTCCATTACATTACCATTTTGTTCTAATGAACCCATTCCTCTAGAAGAAACTCCTACAGTTACTCCCGCTTTAATTAGTTCTTTAAGTATATTTCCTGAAGGGGTAGGTAATATTTCTATTTTACCTATTACATTGTTCCCATCCCACCAATAATCTGAAATAAGATGTGATACATTTTGAAGATTTATAACTTGTGATTCAGGGTGGTCTAATTCCCCCATTGAACGTCTTTGCTTAATAAGTTCATCATATTTAGCCATTTCACGTTCCCATAAATCTTTAGCATAATATCTACCATTGCCATTTTTTACTTCAGCAGTAGCTAAAATACCTTCTACAAGCAAATTTCCAGTTTTTTCATTAACATTTTCAGTTAATTGAACAGGGTTTGCTCTAAAAGTATGAGTTTCTATAAGTAATTTTTTACTCATTTTCGAAAGTTTCTACTTCGTCTACAATTTCTTCTTTTTGGTATTTTTTACCAGCCATTTTTTCATACATTTTCTCCATCTTAGCTTTTCTTTTTTCTAAGATTTTAACTTCTTTTTGCATGGCTTTCATTTTGGTTTTATCTACTAATTCTGCTAAGTTAGCATCTTCAGAAACCATATTAATACGTTGTAATTTTCCCTCAATTACTTCATCTATTTTATCTAGTTTAGCTTCCATAGCTACAATATCAGCTTGTTTATCAATTTCAGCTAAATCAGTATCAATTGATTCTTTTTTAGGTTTTTTAGCTAGTTTTTTCTTTTCTTCTTTTTCACCAGCCATTTTTCCTTTTTCATATTCTTCAGCTCCATATCCTTCAGTCATTCCCCCCATTAAAGATTCTTTAACTACTTTTTTAAGTTTATCAGAATATCCACTAGAAGCATGTTTACCAGATACTTCTTCTAACTCAGTTTCTTGATACCCAATACCTTCAACTCCGAAAGCAGCATTTTTCATATAATACTGTCCATCTTTAGCTAAATTTTTAGCTACGATTTCTTTAATTTCTTCAATTGATTTATCTGGGTTTTGTTTTGATTCAAAATAAACACCATTCATTACTTCTTGACCAATTTGATTATCTAAATTACTTTTATCAGTGTAATCAAAATTATGGGCTTGAGTTTCTTCAACTTCTTTAGTTACTTTTTTCTCTTCAACTTTTGCTTCTTCAGCTAAGTATTGAGCAAATTTATTTTCAAAATCAGCTTTAGGTGTAGAATCTAAATTACCAATAGCAGGAAGATCAACATATCCTAAATTTTCATTAATTAATTCTTTTTTTACTGATTCGAATATTTTTTCTGAATTTTTCATTCTTCTGGGGTGTTTAATAATGTTTCAATATCTTTTATATAGTCCTTAACTAGATCTGTTGGTTTAACAACAGCAAAACTGTTAGGATTATCTCTGTAATATTTTATAGTTTCAATTTTAGCTTGACGTATTGTTTTTTTAATATTTTCTAAACGAGACTCTATATCATCAAAAACCATGATTCTTTTTTCATGGAATTTTTTTGCTTTGTCTTCTTCTTGTTCAATTAATCTATACTTATACATATTAAAAGTTTTTTACTTCCAAACCACTACTTTTTTGGACATAATTCCCATTTTTATTTTTGGGTATTAATTTATATTTAAACTTTTTAACATAATAATTATCTTTAACTCCATCTGGTCCTGCCTTAGGACCAGGTCCTAATGTAGCACCAATATTTTCAGGAACAATTTCCTTTTGTTTTTTAGGTAATTTAAAAGCATATTTAGTTAAATAAGAACCAGCACCCGCAGAAGTAGACATTTCATCTATTTCTTCTTCTGTCATACTTATTTTAGCATATTCTTTTTGATAATTATTTCTAATATGAGTTCTGTATCGATTAAATAATGCTATTGCTTCTTTTGAGATCTTATCAATTTCATCATCATCAGTAACAGCAGATAATTTTTTTATATAATTTCTTAATTCTTTGAATTCTTTAAAAGTTCTAGTAATATTAGCTACATAATCAACTTTCCAAGAAATAGCACCAGTTTCAGGGTCTACATCATTAACAGTGTATTTAACACCGCCTTGTACTTTAGTATCCCCAACTTTAATTTCTTTAAGTTTATATTTGTACGACATTTGCTACTTTAATTTCTTTTATAAGTTCGTAGTATTGTAACAAGTCAACTAAATTATCATTATTAACTTTAGCTGTTTTATCTAATTCAACTAAATACTTAGCTACTTCTTGGATTTTAATTTGAGTAGCTTTATCTTTAATGCTTTTAGCTTCTTCGTTCAAAGTAGCTTTTAATTCTTGAATTTTTGAGTTATAAAAATCTCTTAATCCTGGGGTTGAATCCACTGAATTAATAAATTCTTTAAGAACTTGTTTTTGTTCTTTTGATAAGTCCTGGTATTTGTTATTGAATTTTTCTAGGATTACTTTATATGTAAGAATTCTTACATCTTTATCATATGTAGAAAATTCTTTTAGTACGTCTTCTTTAATATTCTTAGCCTCAACTTCTTGTTTAGTTAAATGCTCTAATAAAGTAACTTTACTACTAATTAATTGATTAGCATCCACATTTTCTTTTACATTATAACCTTCAATTAAAGTATATAATGCAGCTAATTCTTTATAGTTTTTAATTTTAGAACCAAAGAAAACATCTAAATCGTAGTGTTTTTTAATTTCATTAATTAAATTATATTTTAATTTTCTTAAAGTAGTACGATTGAATTTTTGAGAAGACTCTAAAATAGTACTAACTACCATATTAGCTCTTCCTTCATTTAAGACTTTAGACTTTAAAATTGATTCATACAATTTATACTCACGACCTAAAGAGGTTTTTACAAAATATTCTTTAAGGATATCTATAGCAGGAGAATCAGACCCTTTAAGGGTATCAGCCGTAATTTGACGTACTAATAATTCAAATAATATCCCTGTATTTTTGTATTTTGAATGCTTAATCTTCATCAAAAAATATATTTATTTATAAATATGTAGAAAATACTACTCCTTTAACTGAGATTCATCTAACAATGTAGTATTATCTTGATCATTTTCAAATACTAATTGTTTTTTATTTATTTTCTTAAACATATCTTTATTCTTTAAATAAGTAGTTTTAGCAGACTCTAATGCCATTCCACTTTTATTAGTATCTGTTCTACTATCTAAAGAATCATTTTTATCAGTATCCTTCATTCTCTTAGTTCCTAAAGGATCTTTCCCAAAATTGCTATCTTGAGTACCTAATTTACTAATTGAATCTTTTGGTCTACCTAATTCTTTATCTTCATCATATCCTGGAGGTACATTTCCTGGGTCAGAATACATTCTTCCTTTACCATATAGAGAAGCTAAATCATGTGGAGTACCATATGATTTACCTGTTTCAACTGGATCATTTCCTTCTGCTTCAATTTGAGATAGTCTAAAAGTACGTTTAGCATCTTCTCTAAGTAAATCTCTATATTCATCATATTGATCTTCACTGAAGTTAAAGATATTATCATATATCCAATCTGTAGGGATCAATTTTTGATCTTGTAAAGATTGGGCTAATTCTGCTTTAGATTTCATTAATTCAATTCTTTCTTGTTCAAATATAATTGAAGGTGAATTTAATGAAATTTCAAAATTAGTTAAAGATTCATTTTGGTATCCTTGAGTATATAAATGAACTAAAGCAATTTTATTTAATTCAGATACCATTATTCTTTGTAATCTTTCAATAGTACGAGCAAATCTAATATCTTCAGCTGCTAGTGTAGCTTTACCTTCTACATCTTCTTCATACCCTAAAAACGCTTTAGGTATTTTAAGTGCGGCAAATAGTTTTTCTCTTAAATATTCTACATCAGCAATACCATCGTACTCTAATCCTTTTGTAGTTTCAATTTTTGTGGTAGTATCATTTCCACGAACTGGGATGAAGAAATCCTCCATCATGTTTTGCATATTATACTTCAAATTATACTCACCAGTATTTTTATCTACATAAGGAGTACGTTTCATATTTGAAATAGTTTTCTGCATGAATGCATCTACTTCGTTTGGAGGGATAGATCCAACATTCATATAAAAAATACGTTTTTCAGGGGCACGTGCAATTCTATGAATTAACATAGCATCCTCCATTAACGTGTATTGTTTAAATAATTTTCTTGCAGGCTCAATATATGAACGACCATAAGGAAGATAATTAACATCTGCAATTAATCTAAAATGAGCCATTTCATAATTGTCAAAATAAATACCAGGAGAATTATCACGATCTTGTCCTGGAACTCTATACATACCTGTGTTAGTATTTACAGTACCATCAGGTGAGAATTTAAATCTTACATCTGAAGGATTATCTGGGTTGAATCCTTCTTCTCTACTAATATGATATGCAGTATAAGGGATTACATTGTATACACCAAATTTTTCAGCAATTTCTAATTTTAAGAAGAAATCACCATATTTACACATTTGTCTAGTCCAAGACCAAAGGTTAAACTCAATATTTAAAACGTCATAAAATAAGTTATAAAGTATTTTCTGAATATCTTCATTAGAAGATCGGATAGATAATACCTCCCCCATATCATTTTTAAGAGTAGATTCATCAGCAATAATATCAAGAGCAGAGGCAATAATTGCATCTTGATCCATTACATCATATTCTGAATATAATTGGGGTCTTAAATATTGGTAATTAAAATTAAATTGTGCTCCATATAAAGATGTAGAGCTATTAGTATAAATTCTATTATACCTGTCTATTAGAGAATTTGTTTCAATTTCTCCTGTAGATTGGATAGTACTACTATCCATTACTTTTATCTGATTTCCTCCTACATTTCTAATGATAACATCAGTAGAAAATAGTCTTTGTAGTCTAGAAAAAATGCTTTTATTCGCCATTTAGGTATATAATTATTGTTATAAATATTATTACAAAAGCCAACTAATATCTTCTTTACCATGGTCTGTGTCTACATGGTAAGGATTATCAGCTCCCTTTGAAAAATAAGCCCCTTGATAATTTGTTCTATTTACTGTTATATTATTTAGAGCTTGTCTGGTTAGGTCAATTCCTCTTTGTCTATATTTTAAAGCTGTATCTCTAATATACATAGCAATACCAAATGCCATAACTAAATCATCATTGTATCCTGATTGAGCTTCTGGTCTTCCATTTCGCCAAATAAAAGTCTTCATTTCTTCTATTAATCTTTTAGATTGAAATGTTACACCTTTATCTGAAATATATTCTTGGAATTTACCTACCACCATAGGTCTAGTTCTAGATGACATAGTAAATCCAGCTGTCATTCTAGATGTATCCATATACTTATCAAAATAAGAATCTACAGTAGATTCTGATTTAGGAGAATAATATAAATTTGGGTAATTTCTATCAATTGCAACTTGAATGGTTGCCCATCCAATATTTGCATTTTCAATTACAAGTAGTGCTTCATTATATTCTGAAGCTATTCCTACAAGTAAATGTCCATATTCTTTAGTTCCTATTTGCCCTTTATATTCAGCTACTTGGACATTATTTTCTATATCAATTACATGAAATGCAGAATAATCTTTACCATCACCTCTTGCTACATCAGCTACAACCATATAAGTTCTAGTATAATCAGGTGATTCCCAAACCCATAAATTTTGATCTGCTCCTCTTTTTTCTAATGGGTCTTTAATATAAGATTTTTCATAATATTCAATATATTCAGGATAAAATACTATATCACCAGAAGTACTAAAGTCACAGTCACATTCTTGAGCTGCCATTCTAGGGTCACCTAATAATTCATCTTGTCTATCTCTCCAAGATTGATCCCGTTCTGGGTGTACATACCAGGGTAATTTTATAGGTAAAAATTCATTTTCACTTGCTTCTGCCCTCACCCAAGTTTGATGGAACCAATTTCCTGTACCGTAAGGGGTACTTAAAGCAATACAACCACCTCCAGTTGCTAATGTTTGTTGAGCTGAAGCCCATATTTCTCCAATATTATCAATAAATGCTGCCTCATCAATTAATAGTAAGGATACTGCTTCTGATCTACCGGCATCCGAACTTGCTGAGGTAGCTTTAATTTGAGAACCATTATTTAGTCTTAATGTTAATTTGTTATTTTCATCTGCGTCTACTTTAAGCCAAGAAGGTAAATTTTCATACATAAATTTAACCTTTGTAACCATATTTTTGGCTGTTTCTTGTTTTGTAGCGATACAAAGAATATTTCTATCTTTATGAAATAACATCATCCATAAAGAATAACCAGCAGAAAGAGTTGAAATACCTAACTGTCTTGACTTTAAGATAATCGAATAAGGATTATCTCTCATTAGAGTTAATACCTTTTCTTGGAATGGAAATAAATTAAATTGGATTCTACCTCTTTGAGGATGTTGAATATAGCAATACTTGCGCATAAAGTGAACTGGGTCTTTAGCACATTTAAGATACTCTTGTCGTATTACTTTTTTTAAATCAGACATATTATTTGGCTAGTACCAAAACCCCTACTACAGCTGCAATACCCGCTCCACTGAATAATTTTGTTTTTAATTTTTGTTTTTTTAAATCTTTTTGTAACTGAGCTGTTAACTCTTTAGATAAAGCTATTTGTTCTGCTTGTGTATTTACTATTCTACAAAAATTATCAATTTGAGCACTTAGATTAGTATTTAAATCACTTTGAACTAACAATTTATTATTAGTTTGGGTTAAAATTTGTTGCATAAATTCAATTTCTTGAGATACACCATCAAATTTAATAAGATCTTTTATAACTAATCTAGCAATAGGTTTAGTTAATTGAATCCTGGTTGTGTCTGGAGCTATTGATTTCGCTTTTATAGCGTTCTGCGAAAAACTGTTCAAGCTCATCATCACCAAAGAAATCAACAGAATCCACTTTTTGTTGAGTTTGTTTTTTAATAACATAAATTCTTGAATTTAATAATTTAATTTTTTTATCATATTCAGCTATCTTGCTTTCTAATATTTTAGATTCTTCTTCTAATTTTGAATTTTGTGAATGAAGAGAATCTATCTTTGAATTTAAAGCATTAATTTTATTATTATACTCAGCTACGTATTCTTCTTTATTGTTAAAGAATGTTACAACTATTATGGAAGCTCCTAATATAACTAATAAACTAATATTTTTTCTAAACCATTTAAACATAATAACTATGCAATATCTAAAGCTTTTTCTAATTCTTTTTTCAGTTTTGTTTTTTCCTTTAGGTCAGCCATAATTTTTTCTTTTTCTTCACCCTCAGCTTTTTTATAATCACCATTCAAAGATTTCATTTCTTTAGTTAATTTAGCTAATTCTTCTTTCATTTTAGCTAAACTTTTAGTTGCTTTAATATCAGCTTTAGTTGGACCTTCTTCTTCTTCTTTCATATCCATTTTAGACATTAAATCAGCAGTTTTTTCTAACTCTTTATTTAGTTCCTTTTGATTATTAATATCTTCTTGTGATGCTTCCTTAGCAAGAATAGATAAAATTTCTTCTTTAATAAACGATTGTAATTCTGATTTTTTCATTTATATAGGGGTTTTTGTTATAAATATATTAAGAATTAATAACATTTAATATCTGCTCTATACGCTGCTCTGTTGTACCCTTAATTTCTGATACATTTTTAGTCATAAAACCATATCTATTAATTAAATGAGTAATACTAAAATCGATTAAATCTCTATAATGTTCATCTGTTTCTCTTACTCCATTATCTTCAATAGGAATACCATCAGGAGAAATATAAAAAATATAATCATATTCTCTAATAAATTCTTTAGCATAATCTTCAAATTTTTCACTATCTATTAAGTCTATTGATTTAGCTGATTTAGTAAAAGCTATTACATCAAATATTGTTCTATCTGTGATTATGTTTTCATGCATTAATTCAGCACATCTTTCAGCTAAAAATACTGTTTGACCTTTTAATGTTGAATCAGTATTTAAAGGAATACCTAAATCACTTAAATATTTACTACGTTCTGTAGCAAAAGTATAATCTTTAAATTGTTCAACTTCTTTTAAAGCATTAACTAAAGTAGTTTTACCTACTGACATTGTACCACATAAACCTATTTTCATAATTAATTTCTATGATTATCTAATTTAGCTTTCATTGATTGGTTTTTATAATAAGGTAGACCTTCCCTTTGTTTTCTCATTTCTTTCCATTCCTCTATTGTTTTTCTATGACCATAAAGATAATATTCTCCTTTTCTTTCATTACCTTCTGGTATTAAAGCTGGTCCATCCCAGTTATGTAACTTCCCATCCCATACATAAGCTATTGTACCATCAGCTTTTCTTAATCTTTTTGATTGTGGAAATGGTTGTCCTGATTCTATATTCATATTTTATAATTTATTCGTTAATATATGAAGTGTTTTTTACTCCTCCAATATTTTTTCAGCAACTAAAGTACCTTGTGCGCCACTCACTGTTATTCCTCTAGCAGAAAGAGCATCCCCAACAAAATGAATATTAGGATATTTGGTTAGGGATAAATCAGAATAATCAACAAGTGGCTCAGGTGACAAATATTTTACTTCAGGTACATAAATACCCCAATCATCTTTAAGTGTTGGAAATACTTTTTTCATATCCTCAATAAAATCATATACATACATAAAATATGGTTGCATTGCTTTAGATATTTCATGTAATGTATCTACTTTAATAGCTGATACTTCTACACCTTCAGATGTTTGAGATGGTTCTCTACTTGGGCTGTAATATAAACCAGTACCTTCTTTTTGTAATTTATTTACTACTTTTCTAGACCAATCAAATGGTTTTTCAATACCTCTAACTTCCATTAGGATACCAAAATTAGTCATATCATTTCTGTATTTTTCATCTTTTTTAGCATGACCATTATAACTGTGATCTCCATATGTTTCTTCTACAGCAACATAAGCAGCATTATTATTAGTACAGAATGATCTTAATGATACACCTTTATCTTCAAATTTTCTATATAATTTAAAATCATAAGAAACATCAATTAATTTTTGAAAGTGTTTTTGTGGAGCTTCAAATCTAACACCTATTTGTACTGGTTTAGGTTCAGTTGGTAAATCATATTTTTCAGCTAATTGTTTACCAAAATCAATACCACTTTTACCTACACCAAAGATAAGTGTATCATAATCAATTGTAAAACTATCAGTATAGGCAATTTGTTTATCAAAATCAATATCTTCTACTTTAGTTTCCCAATGAAATTCTACACCATTATCAACTAAAAAGTCATACCAATTTTTACCTATTTCATGTAAGTAATCAGTACCAACGTGCCATACAGGGAATAAACGTAATCCAAAATATGGTTTAATAAAATCAGGTTCTGCAACAGGATTTGAGCATTGTACTTCTTCTGGTTTAGGATGGAATCGTTTAAAGTTTTCAATTACTTGATCCATTAATTCCATTGCCTTTTCATCACCTGTATATTTAGATAAATGACCACCAATGGCAGTATGGTAAGTTAATTTACCATCTGACCAACCTCCTGCACCTAAAAATCCAGTCATTACCTCAGAATAAGGTCTTAAATATGGGTCTTTACCCATATCAATAATGGTAATTTTACCACTAAAGTTGTTATCAACTAATTTTGTAGCAGCATTTACACCTGCTACTCCTGCACCTACAATTACTACGTTTTTAGACATTTATTATAATTTTAACACGTTAATATACAAACTAAAAATGACCCATCCAAAGGATGGGCCACAGCTCCATAATATTTTTAATTAAATCGACTGGCTATGAATCAGTCTATATGTTTGTTTTTACCTAAAAAAAGGGCATATCTGTACCATCTATTTCAAAGCCATCTTTTGTGGGGGTAATTGATCCCGTTGGCATAGGTTCCCATGATCCTGTTGATGGTAAGTTACCCATTTATTTTTATTTTTAAATTAGTTGTACCTTTTAATATTCGGTGTATTCTACCTTCTGCTATAAATATATGATCACCTTTTTTAACCTCAAAGGGGAGTTCGTTGTCAAATTGAACCTGCCATCCTTCTCCTTCTAAAATTTCAATATTTCTATCTTCAGCATCTTGATGCCAAACTAATTCTAGCTTATTTATATCTTTTGAGAATGTTCTTACGTTACCTTTATTACGATAAGGTTTTATTTTGTTTTCCCCCATGATTTACCTTTTCCTTTATCTTTGCATTTTGCAGGTGTAGGTCTACATGATGGATATTTTGCCCTTTTTTCTCCTTTTTTTCTACCACAGGCTTTGTATTTCATTTTACCTGTTTTAGGATCTTTTCTACCTGTATTACAATCAACCCAACCTCCTTCTTTACCTGCAGGGCCTTGTCTTTTAAACCATGTACGTAAAGATTCTTTTTCTTTTTCACTTAGTGTTTGAACATGTTCTTTTACACCTTTCCAAATATCTCCTTTACGACATCTAACTACAGCACCTGATTTATATGCAGATGGTTTTTCAAATTTGCGGTCAGCAATACGGAGACATCTGTCTCGTTTTTTCTTTTTTTCATTTAGAACATTATGTATTGCTTCCCTAACTCTTTCCATTACCAAAAAGTATTCATATTAGCACCTAAACCTAATGCCGATGCATATCTAGGTAAATTGCAAGACCAATATCCTGCTTTGGTTCTATCTTTTTTATTTTTACAATTATGTCTAGCTGCAAAAGCATTTCTAGCTTCTTTATTTTTAATTTTAGCTCTTAAGCCACCCGAACCAAATGATACTTTTTTAATTTTTTTAGTTTTAGGATCCCTTACATAAACATAATATGCTTTAGAACCACCACGTTTTGGTTTATTTAGGGGTACATCTTTACCTCTAAATTCAGCTTCTTCAATTTCATCTTCATTTAACATAGGTAAATCTAAGGGTACAGATACACCTTCATATAAACCAAATTCACCTAAATGTGTTTTAATTAATGCTTCATCTTCTTCACATAAATCAATTACATTTCTAGAATATAATTTTCTAGCTTCTTTAATTAAAGATAAATGTTTATCTGAACCAATACGATATACTGTTTCAAATAAAGGAATTTTTTTATCTATATGATATTGTAGACCTTCAGATAATAAAGATTTTACTTTACTTTCTGTAAGTAAAGGTCCTCTAATTTTAGTTTCACAAGTATTACATCCGCAGTTACACATATTATCTTATTATCATATTAGGGTGGGGATTATTCCATTGATAACCACTAATTGGGTTTTTAACTATAGTTCCAAATAAACCATCATCAATTGAATCCTCTAAGTTATCAATATCTACTAATACATAATCACCTTTTTTAGAATCCATAAACAAAAAATAACCAACATTAGTCTTCTCAGCATATGCTTCAGCATTTAACTTAGTTAATTTTATTTTCATTTCTGCAACATCTTTAAAATCAGCAGGACTGTTAAAATATTTTTTAGCTAAATCTTTATTAAAGAAAATGCTATCTAAAGCTTTTTGAACATCTTTAATTATAGTTTTTTCTTTCTCCTTTTTCTTTTTTGGATCATCCTCATTGGTTATAGCTTGATCGTAAAGATTTTTAATGGATACATTAATTATTTTATTTTGAGGATCGTTTAAAAATTCTTCTAATTCTTCTCCTTCTAAATATCTTTTTCCTAAAAATTCTAAATAATCAAAATCACTACCTCTTCCAGGTTGTTGTCCTAATCTACCTCCTGTTCCTTTTACTTCTAGATTTTTTCCATTATAATTTAAATCACCTCCACCACCTCTATTATCAATATCATTAAAGGCTAAAGCTAAAAATAATTCACCTTTACCTATAGAAGAACCAGTAGCATCAGCACCCGGTTCTATATTAATTAAATCTTGTACTAGATTAGATGATAATCCTGTAACTTTTGAAAAATTTCCTTTTTCGGGGGAATTAGAGAATGATTTGGGTTTGTAGTTTAAAAATTCTTGGACATTAGAATCTGAGATTTTATCTATTACATATTCTAGTGCTTTATCTCCTACTTTAAATGAATCAGCAGTATATCCCTTTTTTGATAATAAATTCTTAAGATCACCTTTAAATCCTCTATTAGAAATAGATCTAATATAAGCATTTAATTCTTCGTTGCTTAATTTACTAGAACGAATTATTTTGATAAGTTTATCTTCAAGGTTTTCTTCCTCCTCTTCTTTGATTAAGTTATTTACTATTGAAAATAACTTTTCCTTGTCTTCAGGATTATTCATATCAGGATAACCCTTCGAAAATCTCCAACTATGTTCTTTTAATATCTTATCAAAAACATCCATTATATTTCTTCTGTGTCTTCTATTTCAGTTTCTGTTTCTATATCTTCAGCTCCTTCAACATCAGCTCCTACTCCAGTTGTTGTTTTACCCCCATAAGATAAAATCCTAGCTATAGATTCTGCTGCTCTTTCTTCTTCATCTAAATTTAATAAATAATATTTTTTACCTTGAACTTTAGCTACCCAACTTCTATCATTATATTCTAATAAGAAATTTTCACCGTTTAAAAGGTTTACTCTAAAAGTAGAAGGACGAGGAGCAACCCAATCAATTGATTCTAAAAATTTATCAAAATCAACCGTAAGTAAATCAATGATAACTAACTTTAATTCTGGGAATTTGGTTAGTTCATCATAGGCAATAGCAGCATCTTCACCTTTGGTTTTTTCCTTATAGACTTCTTTTGCAAGTCTTTTTATTTTTTCTTTTAATTCAGAAGCTGTCATTATTTTTTATCTTGTTTAGCTAAATAGGCTGCAACAGCCATTTTGCGTCTTTTATCTTGGGATTTTCCTTTGAATTGTTTAGCATCTGATTTTTGGAAATCATCTACAAAATCACCTACATCAGATTTTTTAGTAAGTTTTTCTTTTATAGCTTTTATTTCACCACCTTTATTATAGATGTTTGATGCTTTAGTTTTACCTTCACCTTTATCATATAATACATTATAGGTAACATCACCAGTCATTTCTTTATTAACTTTAGTGATTTCACCTGGGTGTCCTAGGTATGTTACTTTATCTCCTACTTTAAATCCTTCAGCTACTTTTTTTTTACCTAATACCTCTTTAACATGTTTTTTGATTAAATGTTTTAAAGGTAATTCAAATACTGTGTCAGCATCCATTTCAATTTTTTCTTCATCTATTGAAGATAAAGGTCTATCTTTATAAAAATCTCTTTGTGCTTTAGCTTCTCTATCTAAACCACTCATTACATGATCAACTATATCTCTTAAACCTTCAGTTGAAATATCAACTGGGTTGTAGTTACCATCTGTCATGTAAGAATCTATTCCAACTTTACCTGTAGAGTCTTTTCTCCTCATTCCCGCTTTTGCAGCTTCTTCTTGATCAATTCTATACCCATACATTCTACTAATCATAAATTGATCAACATCTTTATCATATTGGAATATTACTACTTGTGATGGATTTTTACTATTATCAGAGGAAACTGAATAGCCATCAAACCCAGCTTCTTTTCCATCTGGTCGGCGTTCTTCAATATGGTATCCTTTTTTAGCAAAATAATCAAATAATTGACCGCCGTCCATTTCTTCTTCTTTTAATGGTTTGTCAGTACCCATTGCTTTTGAAAGCGCATCATATGCTTTATTTAAAATACTTCTATTTTTTTCACTTTTATCTTGGTTATAATTACCTCGTGCAACCCAAATATCTCTATGAAAGGGGCTGAGTTTATTATAATCAAGTTCCTCTTCTAAAGAAGATTCCTGCATATCATGACCATAGAGTTGTTTTTGTATATTATATATTTTATCTTCAATTTTATTTAATTCATCACCATACTTATCTGCAATTGGGCCACCTTCTGGTTCAGCTTCTTGCTCCATATCTCGCATTAATTGCTCTCTTTCATCTACTAAATTAGCTAACATATCTTTTAGAGTTTTAGCTTCATTAGAATCAATTGCTTCATCTAACATATCATCAATTTGAGCTACTTTTTCTTCACCATCTAAATAATGTTTAGCTGAGACTAATAGATTTTTAGCGTTAATAATTTTAGATTGCCACCAGTGTGGAAAATCCACTTCTCCACCTTGATCGTATTTATCCATCATTTCAAATAATTCAGATGAATATTTAGCTATTCTATATAAGTCTTTTTTAAGCATGTGAGGTTCATTGTCTTGATGACCTACATCTAAATCCTCAGTTTTAAGATCTTGTTTAATAGTTACAGGATGCATTTTGCCACTACCTTTTGGAAATTCAAATTCTTTTTTACCTGCATCTCTAGCTGCATCTGCTGCTAAAACAAAAGGAGATGCTTCTTTGACAGCAAGAGCATCTTGGATCATTTCTTTAAGTTTGTCTAAGTTCATATTTTCAACTTTTTTCTTAGCTTGTTTAGTGGCAATGCCATACATAACCTTTTCCGCATCCGCACCATATTTTTTAACTAGAGCACGTTTGTTTTTTAACAAACCTTTTAGAGCGATATTTTGTTGCTCTAGTTCGTTTTCGGTGAGTTTACGCTCGTTTAACATCTTATCTTTCTACTACGTGTGATCTTGTAAAGAAAGTAATAGAATTCCCAATTTGGTCTGCTAACTTTTCGTCTCCAATAGCTACAGCATTGTCATAAGCAGATTTTAAGTCATCTTGAATTGCTTGCTCTTCTGCTGAAAGGCCTACTTCAGAGGGAGTTGGGTCACCCATTTCTGGTTCTTCCATATCTATTTCATCTTCAACTTCTACTTCATCTTCAATTTCTGCTTCAACATCTTCCTCTTCTTCTTCTGAGAGTAATTCAATGATATCTTCTTTGATTTTAGCTTTAAGTTCAGATACTTTTATTTTATAGCTAATTGTATCCTCACCTTTTTCTATTTCACCATCTTTATGAAGATCATCCATTTCATCTTGTGAAAGTTCAATTTCTTCTTCTGTTACAGAAGAAGCTTTAGCATCAGCGTCACCAATTTTTTTATTTAATTCATCAAGTGTATCCTTAAATGTTTTAGCTAATTTTACTAATTCTGGTTGGTTTTCCTCTAGGTATTTTTCTAGAGCAGTAAATCTAGATTCCAGTGTAGATATAATATCAGTATATGATTTGAATTCACTAAATTCTTCAGTAACTGTTTCTTCAACTTCAGCTACTTCTTCGTTTTGAATTTCTTGTGATTCAGTAATTAATTGACCCTTTACTTCTTCTTTTTTAAATAAATGATTATTTTTTAAATACTCTGTGTAATTAAAATCGCTCATTATAATATATTTTTATTTATAAATATTAATTTCTTTTTTTATATTTACTCCTAGTTTGGTTGCTTCTTCCACGATTAGGGGAAACAGTTGAACCTCTACGTCCTTTTACTTTAGATTTTGGTTGAACTACAATAACTCTAGGTGGAACATAGTATGGTAAGTATTCCCTATTATTTCTATTATAAAACCACCAATAATTCCAAGATTGGGGTTGTGGATCAACAATTACATTTCTAGGTTGAATATAAGTGGGTTGTAAAGTAGATAATTGGTAGGTACCACAAGAGGTTAAACTTAATACTAATAATAAACTTATTAAATATCTCATTATTCTACTTATGATTTGCTTATTTGGGATGATCTAACAATTCGTACTATCTCACCTCGATCATCATCATCAGTATGAAATACTTCATATTCACCATATTTTTTACCATGATTTTTATTACCCCAATCATACATGTCTTGTTGAGAACCTCTTACATCAATTCTTCTATAAATGTCTGAATCTGGGAAGTTAATAGTAAATGTTAAATCCTTATGTTTATTATTTAAAGTAGCAGCTAATTTTTCTAGATATTCTTTACTTTCGTTAAGATATCTTTTTTTATTCCATTCGTGTACGTCAAAATTATTCATAATTATTTAGATTTACTTGTTTGTGATAAATATGTACTTAATAGGGTACCAATAGTAATTGATTTGTCACGTAAATATTCTAATTGATCTTCATTTAAACTTTTTGCTCTATTACAATATTCTGCTCCTAATGTTCCTATAAATTCATTTTTAAGAGAAAATAAGGCAAACATGTAAGAAGATTTAGCTTGGGTTCCTTCTGCAAATGTAGCTAATCCTAGTTTATCATCTTTAAAATTAGGAATTAGTATTTCTTTATTTTCATACATGTGCATAAATGGTTTTGTGAATAAAGAAACAGGAATATTTGTATAAGTATCACTTATTCCCTTATTTCCTGGTTTAATATGTTCATAAAATACAGAAAATTTTTGGATTGATTTACCTGTAGGGTAAAAATTACCTCCATTATGGAACTGGGAAATCCATATTCTGCAGCATTTTAATTCTGTCATTATTTCTTCTAATTGCTCATCTATTAATAAATTAGATTTAATAGAAGAAACTACAGGGTCAGCAGATTTCTTTTTAGATTCTAAATAAAATCTATATCTAGTTACTAATATAGGTCCTACAAAAGCAGTTATTATTGCTACTAATATTGCTATTTCCAATTCAAACATTTTAAGTTTTTAATCCTTCTAAATATTCGACAACCTCTTTAATATTTTTATCTACTAATTCTTTATTAATTTTTCCATTCCACTTTTCAACATCACCAGCTTCAGAAACAAAAGAATTATTTGATTCAGACATTTTTTCTTCTACCCAATTCTTAAATTCTACTATTTTATTATCAATCTCATCATTCTTAATATTGCGCTGGTATTCTTCCCACTTGCCTTGCTTTTTTAATTCAGCTTCAAAATCAATTACACAATCAAAACAAATTTTATGTATATTATAAAATTGTTTATCTACACGTTTTTTCATTACGCGTTTACATTTTGGACAAAGTAAAGGCATAACATGTGCCTTTTTTGCTTTATCTAACTTAGTGATATTTTGTTTAATACCATCTTTGATAGTCCAAGTCCTACCATCAGATTCCCAAATATCACCTTCTTTATAAAACTCATCTTTTTTAGAGAAACCAACACTAGAACGTGTTTTTTCACCATATTTTCCTTGAACAAGATTTCTTAATCGTTCTACATCTTGTTTTTGAAACTCTTTTTTTAAAACGTTATCTTGACTCATAAACCTAATTTTTGTAAATCAGAAATAACCTGATTTGCTGATTGATATAATATACCTGTTCCTCCTGCGTTATTCCAATTATCAATTATATACTGTTTGTCGTCTATAAGTATATCAAAATTGGTTAATTCTGGTTTGATTAAATGTTTTTCTTTGGATTTTTCAAAATTTATTTTGGGTTTTGAAGGAAATACATCTCCTATATGATTTCTAATCCAAAGTCTTTTTCCTAAACGGGATTCTTTTCTAGCAGATGGGGCAGTTAACATTTCATAATCATGTTTAGATACATAATCAACTAATTCTTTAGCACCATCCATAACAGGAATACCAATCCAAAAACGTAATTTATGTTCTACATCTATAAAATCCCAAAATTCATTTTTACCAAATTTATCTTCAAATTCTGAAGGTTCCATTCCTGATAATGATCTAAATCTTTGGTCAAAATCAGCTACAACCCCATCCATATCAAGATAAATTTTATATTTGCCTTCTTCTTCTCTTAAACGAGCTAATTCTTGTGAAAATGCTTTTATACCTAATTTATCTCCTTTTTTCCCTTCTTCTATTACAGAATTAGTCCAACTTCTAAATAAAATATTTCCAGTTTCATAAGCTTCTCTTTCAATATTTTCTAAACGATCATCTTGATTTACATTAGTTGTACCATAATCCTCTAATCTATCTTCCATGTTTTGATGAACATGTACTAATTCATGAGCATAAGATCTTAAAATATCTTTTGGATGTCTACCATAGGTAAACAAAACTATTTTATTATTATGTGGAGTGTAGTATGCTGTGTTACCTAATAATTTCATCCCATTTTCAACTTCATCATGTACAAATTTAACTTCAGGAGATGGTTGTAATTTTAAACCATTATCTTCCATATAAGAAGTTAATGATTCAATATAGGGACTAAAATTAAATTCTTTAGGGTCTAAAGATTCATTTAAAGTTTGTTTTGATAAATCAACTACCCATATTTTAGGATCTATTCCATTTTTAACTGAACCTGCAAGTCTGGTATTACCAGCAACTAGATCATAATCATTATTTGAGAATTTAACAGCAATTGGTGTTTCAATATTTCCAACTTTAAATGCTGATATAAATCTTTGTTTTTTAGGTTCTTCTAGACTATCAAAATCTAAATTTACATTTCCTAGCACTTTTTTAATAGAACTATAAGGAACAGATTTACCTTGTTTAGCTAATTTAACCCATTTTTCTTTCCCCATTTCTACAAATTCTGGATAACGATTAGCTTCTTCCCATTCTGCATCAAAGTTAGGATTGGTATATGTTATTTGTTTATTTTCTTCTAATCCTAAACTAACTAATTTAGTATAATACTTTGGGTCCTCAGCTAAATGTTGCAAAGCAATTACTTTAGCTTTAGCTGGGTCATCTGTATGTTCCATTTCAACTTTGATTCCCATTTTAAGTTCTTTGGGATCAACTTCTTTTTCTTTAGCTGGGGTTTGGATTTCAGCTATTTTATCTGATACTATATTATATACTTCTTGTTTTTCTTCAGGGGATAAAATATTAGGAACAAATTTTTCAAATTTTTCAAATGAAACTTTAGCAGCATTTCTAGCAGCAGTGCCTGATACCCCACCTGCTGTTACAATGGTACGAAGTTCTAAATTTGGGTATTTAGAAATTGATTTAGTTCTGTCTTTAATATCTTTAAAATCTTCTTCATTCCCCTCTCTAGCACCTATAACCCATAATACTTCTCTTGTAGGATGGTTTTTAGCAAAATCATATACTGCTTTAACAGGGGGTATTGAGGTAGGTTCTATTTTAACTTTAAATGGAAGATATTTTTTATAAATTTCCCATATTAATAAAGATTCTACTTGGCTAATACCATTTCTGTCTTTATTCCCTATAAAAAGAATAAGTTCATCTATTTCTGGGTTTTGTTCAAGGGCTAATTTAGCAACTTCAAAATGACCAGAAGTAGGGGGTTTGAATCCACCAGCGTATACTGCTGTGGTTTGTTTTTTTTCTTCTTCAGGTAGTAATCCTTTTACTAATTCATTTACTAAACTCATGTACGAAGAAATTTATTTATTTTTGATTGTGCCTCTTCTTTATCTAACCCATCTTTTACTATTTTTTCTACTTCTTTGCTTTGTATTAAATTTTGGGCTAATTTATTTAATTCTGCTTTTTGTTTATCACTTCGAGCTTGTTGAGCTGGAGTTTTAGGTTTGGCATCTGTAACTTTAAAATGGTCTAAATATTCTTTATATATGTCTTCAATTTTTTCCATTTTTTCTCCTTCTAATGTATTAGCTACTAAGGCAAAATTTTCATTACTAAATAATTCTTTATAAGGAAAATAATTTTTAGTTACATTTACCCAAGTTCTTAATACTACAGCTGGGGATAAGCTTCTATCTTTCCCTCCTGATTTTTCAAATCTAAAGTGGTTTTGTTTTAAAGAACGTTCTAAATCTGTATAAACATAAAGCATGAATACATCATATCCTGCTTCTTCTAATTGTTCTTTTAATTGTTGAGTATTTTTATAAGATGCAGCAGTACCATCTAATATAAAAGATTCTTTACCTGCAATTACAGTTTGAATTTGACCCTTAAATTCTTTATTAGCTGCCGCCATAGCAACAGCAGCATCACTTCTTTGTTGAGCATTTGCTCTTTTTAAATTTAAACTAACATTAGCTTTTTTTAGTTTTTCAATAAAAAGGTTATCTACATTCATTATTTTTAAACCACTTAGGTCTAATCCATCAAGGGTATATCCTTTTCCTGCACCTGGGGCTCCAGCTAATATAATAGCTTTAGGATTACCTTGAGCTTCTCTTAATATTTGTACTAAACTTATCATGATTTTGGTTTTCCCATCATTACTTTTCTATGCTTTTCTCCTCCGATAACTCTATCATAAGATCCATCTCCGTTCCAAACAATATCTTTCCCTTTTAATACTTTACGAACTAAAAATTCATCATCAACAGGTTCTACTCCTTTAGCAAGAAGAATATCTTTTATTTTTCCACTAACCTCGATATAATATCCTGTTCTTTTAAGTAATTCAGCTTTATGATTAACTATTTTACTTTTTGCTTGTGGTGAATTATCATGACCCGTTGCCACAAACTTTATACCTGATGGTTTTTGTTTTGCAACACTAACTGCATCTATTCCTGGATCTGAATCTAAATCAATAACTTCATATTCTTCATCTGGGGTTATGTCACTTGGGGATTTATAATTAGGATGACCCCCAATAGGGGCGTATGCTGTAGAAATAAGATCAAAGATCTCATCTTCATAGTCTTTTAATTCAGAAGTGGGAATGGGTTGCCATTGTCCTTTAGATAAGGCCATTTCCTTAACAATATCTAAAAATTTTATCATTTAAAAGTATTTGTTATAAATATCGACAAATATATCAAGTGGTGTTTGATGACCCATTTTTTCAATCATTTCTACTCTTTCTGTTCCATCCAACATTGCTTTTGTAGTGATAGGATCAATAATCTTATCTTCTTCACCTAAAACCACTATTTTGTCAGCATAATTATAACCATACTTAATGTCAGAATCTATTTTTAATGAACGAGAATGAAGTGCAGGATTAAATAACAATGCAGTACATCTTTTATGTGAAGCAATAATATCTGCTAAATACCCCCCCATACTTGAACCTATAATTAAAGTATCTTCATCTACTTGAAATAATAAATCATAAAAATCATTATAAGTAAAGTTTTCATAATCAATAGCAGGGGCATAAACAAATCCTTGTGTAGCTAAGAAATCAACCTTAGGGCCTCCTTGCTTACTTTCTAACCCGTGTAAATAAATTATTTCTTTTCCTACCATCCTCTTTCTCCTCTTTGAACATAAGCATCATGTCTTGCCTGAGATTGGGCTTCAATATCCCAAGCTTCATTGGCAGTAACACAAATCTCTTCTCCATTACGAAGAATGACTGCACACTCATCTCCTGTTAAACCACATGTGAAAAATCTTAATACTTGATCGAACATAACCTTTATTTTTAATTCGTAACTCATTTACTTTGTAAATATACGAACAGTCTCCTGGGTAGCCAAATTTCTACACGGTTCTCTTCACAGTAGTTTGGAAAGAAGTTGTAGCAGGTTTATGTTTTGGATTTTCTAAATCAAATATTCTTTTAACAGAATTAAATATTTCTAAATTTTCTTCTTGGGTTCTAGGAGATTCATGTAACTCCCATCCTTTGCCTTTTACCTTTTTTCCAGTTTTATCTGGTCCTCTTGATTTGGATTTTAACCATAATATACCTACCCTATTTACTTCTTTACCAAAGCATTCTTCATAACATTTAGCATAAACTGCTCCTTGTAAATCATAAACAGTTTGTAAATGGTTTGAGGTTTTAAAATCAATAACCCATAATTCATCATCAATTTCACAAATACAATCTACAGTGCCAGCTACTTTTAATTCATCTGAAAATAAGTGGGTTTCTGTTTCAACTAGAACAGGTTTATATGTTTCCCAAAAGTCAACAAAATTTAAAAACATTTTCCAAATGTCAGGATTCATTTTAGGATTACCATATTCATTTAAAAAATTCATTTCTTTACCTTCGAAGTATTCTTCTATTAATTCGTGTACAGCTGTACCTTCCTCAGCACTTTTTTTAACAATCCAATCTGCACTATATCCTACTTTTTTAAGCCAATCTTCAAAGTGTTTACCTTTAGGATATGAATTTAAAACATAAGTTACAGATGGATAAAATTCCCCATTACGTCTATAATAACGTGAATCTGGTAGTGTTATTTGTTTGTGATCATCAGATATTTCTAAGATTCGGTCATATGATTTTTTGATCATAGTGCTAATTTTCTTTCCATTAAATTATAATAGGTTAATGGAACAGTGTTTTGGATTAGTTTGGTGAAATTTTTAAAACCCATTTCACTTGGATCCTTATCTTGTAAATCAACAAGATAGACTTCTTTACCTTCTGCCAATAGCATTTCACAAAATTGTAAAGCTTGTTTCATAGCATCCCTATCTAATGCTATATAAATTTTATCTACTAATGAAGTAACTATTTTTTTCATTAAGCTACTTTGTATATTTTTTCCTAATAAAGGAATTGCGTTTCTTTTTATTGCAATAGCATCAAATAATCCTTCACAAATAACAATAGGTAATTTCCAATTTATTAAATGTTCATTTGGGATTATATCTCTTGATGCTGAGGGGTTTCTATATTTTACATAAGGATCTTTTTCGAATGAACGAGCTGTAAAATAATTTAATCTACCATCTTCATCATAAGTAGGAATTATAATCATATTGTTATATAAACCGCTTTTACAATAACCTATATTATATTTTAGAATATCGTATTTACTAATGTGTCTTTTTTTTAAGTACGCTAATGCGTGTTTAGCAGTGATATCGTTTAAATTACCGGTAGATAGGCTAATAAATTCATCTGGTAATGAAACACTAGATATAATTTGTGTTTCTTTTATTGATTTAGATGTTTTTACTAGTGATTTTAATTCAGTAAATTTATTACCATCTACTTTTAATTGTTTAAATAAATTATATATAGTAGTTCCTCTAACATTACAAGCCCAACAGTGCCAAGGGTTTTTACCTTCTCTATTTTCAGTTAAATTAACTTCTAATTTTGGTTTATGATGATGGCAAAAAGGACAATGGTAAGCATAATTATTTCTAGCGGTTGCCTTTCCTGATCCAAGTACAGAATTAACTAATGTAACTAATAATTGGTTTACCATAAACAATAATATACAACCTTATTTTTTTTATTCCAAATAATATAAAAAGAAAGCCGACGAAAGTCGGCTTTGTTTCTTTTACATAGTTAAAGTCTTATTTTAGACCCACTTTAGCTGTAATGCGTCCATAAAGAGCTACTGCTTGTCCAATTGCGAAAGTAACCGCAGCCCATACATTATCTAAAGACTCAACTAATCCACCAGGTTCATCTGCACCTAGTACTTCACCTGCAGCTCCTGCTATATCTACACTACCATTTGTAAGTGCAAATACAACTCCTGAAACTGAGGAAATGATCAAACCAATAATTGTTTTTGATTGGTACCAAGATTTTACATCTTGGAATTTGTCTTGGATTTCTCCCATATCATAAAAATTTATAATTCTCTTATAATTATGAAATTATTTAGTTTCCTTTACAAGATCTTCAAATTCAATATTAGCTAAATCTCTAGTAAAAAATTTTCCTAAAATATTATCATTAAAAAACTCATCTGGTTTTTCTAATACTTGGTATATCATTTGATACTTTACTTCAAAGTAGGTTAATGATTTTTTATTAGGACATACTTTTAAAATCATACGTTCAAATTCATCTTTTTTACCTTCTGATAAAAGTGTTTTTATATCTTTTTGGGAACCATAATAATTCAACCAATCAGATTCTTTAACAGCTAGTTTGTAAGCAGGGCGACGTCCAACTACACCTTGTAGTTGTTCTAACTCTCTTTTTCCAATTTTTACTTTACGTGTATGATATAAGACTTTTTTTCCGATGTAAGCTTTTCCAGAGGGTTTGTGAGTAACAATATAAACAAAACCAAATGTATTTTCTGGAAATTGAGTGATGTCCCCTATTTTTTTAGTTTTATAGGTCCAACTCATAGTATTTAAATTTAGTATAAATATTAATTCTCTCTTCGTTCTTCAGGTTCATAATGTTTTATGCGCTCGTGCCATATGGGGGAAGCCAATAAAACTGCTGAATTTATTTCATTATTTTTTTGTTTTAAAAATACATAAGACATCCAAGTTTGTTCAAAGGGATTATCCCATTTTGTATCAATAAAAACTTTTTGATTACCTTTTTTAGACATAATCATAGGCCAGTTAGTGTATGTAATATCTCCTGTTATATAAGCCACTCCATCTATAGCATCAATTCTATTAAATTGGGTTCTAGGGGCGTTTGGATCAATCCCATTAGTAGGAAGTTGGTCATAATCAGGCCAATATTCTGTTCTACTCTCTTGGGGTACATTATACCAGCTAGTTTGGATATTATTATCCCAATATACTTCTGTAAAAGACATTTTTAAATAATCAAAATCTTCTTTTACCATTATCTTATGGAGAGTGTTGTATAAATTAGGGATATACTTTCTTAATCCATTTCTACAAAATTGACCTTCATATTCTGGGGGGTTAGATGTCATATCATCTTCAAAAAAGAAATAGTAATCTGCATCCGAGTCATGGAAATGTTCTGCTGCTGCTTGTCTTCCACCACAAATTCCTTTATTTCCTTCTAAACTTATATATTCAAAATTATACTCTTGTGCTATTTCTTTATTTTTATTTCTGGAATCTTCATTTGTAGAATTATCTAAAAGTATAAGTTTTGGGTTTTCTAACCACTCAGGTACTTTTTTCATTGATTCTATAGTATGAAGTACTTGTTCTGGAAAGTTAAAGGTAAGTATGTATAGGTTAGTTTTAATTTTATTTGGATTATATTTAGGTTGAATTAATTTTTTTCTTTCTGCTGGAATAGGTTCTAATTCAATATTATCATTTCCTAAGTTAATAGCAAATTTTACAATTAAGCCATTATCATCTAACATATACCTTCTATAAGTTTCAGGTTCTTGATACGCCATTATAGTAAAAATACTTTCTTCAGTGCCCATTAATCCTCTGTTTAAAGTATTATTTAATAAATGCCAATAGGTTCCATTTCCCTCTTGGATTGTTTCTTTAGTACCACCAAATAAACCACCTCTACAAACATATTCAACAGGACAATTAGTATATTCTTGCATAGCTTTATGTTCAAACCCATGAACTTCATCTACAGCTTTATAAGGCCAACTTAAAAATAAAAATGGATCTAAATAATTTACTATTTTACTAAACCAATTATCGGCAAAATAACTTTCATGTACTGACATTGTTATACCTGCATCAAGCCATATAAAATATTCAGAATCAAAAGGATTCCATACAGTAGCATTGTGTAATAATGAGTACTTACTCATTACTATAGGATTATACCATTCATTTTTACATTGAGGACTTTCTTTTAACCAACCTCCTTCTCCAGTAATATTCACCCATTCAGGAGAAGTTCGTATTTTTTGGGTCAAATCCCAAAAACCACCATACATTTCTTTAACGTCAGATAATTCATAGATTTTGACAAAAGTATTTTCTTTACTTCTTTTTTCCCATACTAATTTTTCTAGTTCTGCTGGAAGGTAAAGGAAAAGATTACAATCAAGAGTCATTAATCTTTCTAAATGATCAATGTACATACTAAAATCTTTTTTATGATTTCCAATGTCCCAAAGTCCAGATACTACTGTAAGTTTATCTGATGGTTTTTGTTCTTTTATGAATTTTTTGCTAATGTAAGTATCTTGTAAAATTAAACCATCCATTTCTGTTGTCTTATATACTTCAAAAGCATCTTTATATGTATTTAAAATAGGTTTTCCATCTACATTAAATGAAGTGTTTAGTAATACTCCTATACCTGTTTCTTCTTTAAACTTAGTTAAAAGATCATATAACCATGGATTTTGTTCTTTAGTAACTGTTTGTACCCTTGCTGTTCCATCTATATGGGTAATAGCTTGTAATTTTTCTTTCCATTCATTTTTTACTAAAGGACAATAATTCATCCATCTAGATTCTTTATCAAAATCAAAATAAATAGAAACATCTTCTAACCTTACTACAGGGGCAAATGGACGATACCATTCTCTATTTTTTACTTTAGCATTAAGAATATCTTTCATCCTTTCTATATTAGGATTACAAATAATACTTCTATTACCTAATGCCCTTGGTCCATGTTCTGCTCCATCTCTTACAACCCCAATTATATTCCCTTTTTGAAGATCATTAATTACTTGGGAAATATTTGAAGATACTTCAAATTTTCCTTCATATTCATATTCATTTAAATATTGTGTTAAATTAAATTTATCAAATATTTTTGGCCCTGCATATGTTATATCTATAGATTCTGTGGGTTTAATATGATTACAAAGCATACCAACAGATAAACCACAATCAGATGGATTTGGTGAAATAAAGGTTTCTCTTAATTTCGCTAATTTAGTATTTAGTAAAATATTTAATCCTCCTCCGCCAGTAATGTGCAAAGGCAGTGTAGGATAAGCATCAAGATGTGGTTGTAAAATTTCTAGTACCTTTTTTTCTAACATATATTGGTTAGTAGCCGCAAGGTCTTTACTATCCTCTGAATTAGCTAGGTTGTTTTCATCCAATGGAATGTTTAATCTGGTTAGTATTTCTTTAAATATACCTTCGTGATCTACTCCAGTTTCTAATTCATACCATTTTTCAAATTCATCTAACCATTCATTTCTAACTTTACCATATCCTGCTAATCCCATTAGTTTACCAGCATATACTAAGTTTCCAATTAAGTAATTAGATTCATGTTTTAGTTCACTAACATAATGACCAACCATCCCATAACAAACTCCATAATTAACATTTTTATTTAAAATATCTTCAGGATTCTCTCCTTTTTTATGTTTAAATATTCTAAACCATCCATCATTACCACCACCATCAAATGATAGCACTAAAGCTTCATTGTGGTTTGATTGGTATAAAGAACTACAAGAATGATTTTCATGATGGTTAGTTTGGATATACTGGTTTGATTTAAATACTTCTTTTACTAAATCTAAATCTACTACATCATAATAGCAATAATCATAAGATTCTATTCCATACTTATCTTTAAAAATATCTTTAACAGATATTAATACATCTTTACTGTTATCCACTAATGTTGGGGGGTAAAAAAATAGAGAAGCATTTTTTTTATTTACTAATCTTTCAATTTCAATAACTTCTTTTATTTTTCCATCTATTGCTAAACTAATAGAAGCATTGTGAGAACCATATATTGCTAAAACTGTGTTCATTATTTATTGTGTTATATAATGGTTTTCTATTATTAAACCATCTAATTCTGTTGTTTGAAGTATTAAAAAACCATCTTTAATAGTAGATAAAATAGGTTTTCCTGCTACATTAAATGAAGTATTTAGTAATACTCCTACACCTGTTTGTTTATCTAATTCAGATAATAATTCATATAAAAATGAATTTTGTTCTTTGGTAACTGTTTGTATCCTGGCTGTGCCATCTATATGTGTAATAGAAGGTAATTTTTCTTTCCATTCTTCTTTAACCATAGGGCAAAAATTCATCCATCTACTTTCTCCTTCCCATTCAAAATATTTAGAAACATCTTCTAGTCTTACTACAGGAGCAAACGGACGGTACCATTCTCTATTTTTTACTTTAGCATTAAGAATATCTTTCATATTTGGAATACTAGGATCACAAATAATACTTCTATTACCTAATGCCCTTGGTCCATGTTCTGATTGGTCCCTAATTACTCCTATTATTTTACCATCTTTTAAGTTTTGTACTAATTGTTCAATATTTAATTCATTTACATCATGAGTATTTAAATATTCTAAAAGAGTACCTAAGTCTAAAATCGGAATACCTTTATAAGTTATATCAATTGGTGTTTTTGGTTTTAAATATGATAATAATAACCCTACTCCAAGACCACAATCATTAGGATTTGGACCAATAAAAACTTCTTTATTAAATTCAGTTTTAATTCTAGTATTTAGTATAATATTTAAGGCACACCCCCCAGTAAGTATTATAGGCATATCTTGATATTTTTCCATATAGGGTAAAGCAACTTCTAAAAAACATTCTTCAAAAGCTTTTTGTGAAGTAGCAGCAATATCATATGCAATTTGTCCTTTTAACCTGTTATTTCTATCAAATTTTACTCCTATATTATCACCAATAATTTTATTAATTTCTTCTTCATACTCACCAGATGCTGCATTTGCTTTATAATAATCCATAAAATAAGGAATCCAATCTTCATGTACTTCCCCAAAAGCACATAATCCCATAATTTTACCTGGGTATATTAGATTACCATCTGTTAGTGGGATTTGTGTTATATCATCAAAAAAATCTCCAAAAGTTGCATATGGAAAACCTAAATCATAATAAATGTGATCATTTCCTAAAATAGGATTTTTAACTTTATTAACTAACATAGGTCCTTGTTCTCTATTAGCTAAATAAATATTAAATTTACCATCATCACCCCCTCCATCAAATGAAAATATTAAAGCACTTTCATATGGAGATTGATAAAAAGCTCCATTAGCATGAGACTCATGATGATTAGGATAAATAAAATTTTTAGCATTAATTTTTTTTGCTAAATTAGTTGACACTCCATTATGATGAATTACAGAACAATTAGCTATGCAGTTATCAAATTCTTTTATACCATATGTTTTTTCAATCCAATCAAGAATAAAATCTACAAGTGTCCAAGGATGTCTGTAAGTTTTGTACTGACATATACCTGAGTTTTTTACACCTGTAATTCTTTCTGTTTCTATAACACATAAAATTTCTCCTTTATCTTCTACTACTATAGAACCGTTATGTGAACCGTAAAATGAAATATTAGCCATCTTGATGAATAATTAAATGATAATGATCCATCATTTCTTTTACCCATTTTTCAGGGTATGTTACTTGGTCATTAACATGTGTTCCTGTAATATTTCTTAATACGTGGCAACCTGTGTGATCAGGAAAAGGTAAATTATCTAAAACAGGGAAGCTATTACAATTTCTGCCTAAAGTATTAATCACTCTCCAATCTGTTTCTTTATCCCAAGCTACACATTTTATATCCTTTTTATGTTTATAAGCATAATATCCTACTAAAATATCATCAGACCAATGATTATTAAATATAAATTCTTCATTTAAAAAATCATCTTCAAAAAAAGATCTTTTATAACTTACTGAATGCCAATGCCCTGTAATCATTATATTATGATCATAAAATAAAGGGAAAACATCTGGCATAGGAGCAAAAGTAAATTTCTTATTCCCTTCTTCATCAGTCCAAGTTCTTTTCTGGAGTAATCTATCACCTCTGAATGCAATTGCACTATCAGGATATTGTTCTAATTTTTTCAGATGATATTCTAACATATCAGGATGGTATAAATTATCATCATCTAATATAATTAGAGTATCATCTTTTTTATCTGTATACTGTAAAGCACCAACAATTTTAGTTGGAGGACCATAATCTTTTAATCTGTTAATTATCAAATGGTCGTATTCTTTTTTTAATTCTTCTACCCATTGTGGAATTTGAATTTCATCACCTTTATCAGTATTTTGAGGCAATCTTCCAATATTATCTGCTAATCTTGCTGTATATTTAAAAGGTACATTATAAAGAACTTTATATTTCTTATCAGTATTTTGGGTTAAAAGAGAAACTAAATTTTGCCTTGATGATTGTTCAAAATTCATTCTATCAGGTACGGTAGTTAAAGATATATAAATCATGTTTTTATATTAAATTTAAAAAAGATAAATCACTGTCAGGTCTAGATAAATCATTTCCTCTATCTAAAAAACTACAAGGATAATGTTTTTTATCCTCTTTAATATAAGGAACTAAATCTTTATTTACAAAAGAAAGTTCAATTACTTCAGGAAGGGAATATTGTTTTATATAATTTGTATTAGGAACAATTTCTTCATATGCAAAGTTATTAGCATAATTATTTCCATGGACATGAATTAAATAATAATACTCATTAAGTTTATTTATACATTCAAAAAATTCTTTTTGTCTAGTAGGATCTTGAAGCCAATGAAATTCAAAAACTAACCCAGTTGTTACTTCACTAAGTTTTTGAATATCTGTATTTAGGATATATTCACATTCTGCTCCTTCTACATCAGCTTTGAATAAAACTCTATCTGTAATTCCTGATTGTTCATAATGGGATAAAAAATTATCCATATTATCTGTTTTAAACGATGATATTCCTTCTTTGGTATAAATTATATTATTTTTATAATTTTCATCTATTTCAATTCCTTCTATAGTATGGTCATAACAAAATGCTTTATTTCCAGTTGCATCTACATATGCTTTTTCAAAAGATATATCATTTCCTACTCCATAACTAAAAAGTGAAACACTTTTTCCTATTGATTGTAAAGCCACAACATACCCCCCATCCCAAAGATTTCCAATTCTTACTTTTTGTAAAATAGGATCATAAAGTTTTAAAGAGTTTATCATTTTTTTTTATTTTAGTTTATTTAAATTAATTAATTCTGTAAATATTTTAGTATGAGATTCTAAAGTACAATTTTCATCCCACCATTTTCTTCCGTTTTCTGATAGAAAAATTCTATAATCTTTATCTTGTTTTACTTTTTCAAAAGTTTCTATATAAGCATCCGCTAATGATTTATAATCTGAAAAATCAGGGCATGGTACTTCTGCATAATGGTAGTTAGGGATTAATTTATTATGGTATTGTATATGTAATTTTGGTCTTACTAAAGCAGCCCCCAATCCTAAAGCCTCAAAAGTTCTATTAGATACTTCAGCTCCACCATTAAAATCAATATGAATTGAATATTTAGATAATTCTTTAATAAAATCTCTAGGGGGAATAGCTGGGGTTAGGTTAAATCTAGTATCATATTTTTTTATATATTCTCTAAAATTCCATATTCCTCCTCCTATAAAAATAGGCTTCTCAGGAGAAATAGTTGATCTTTTTTTATTTTGATAATATTGAATAGCTTTATATCCTTCCCAAAACCAAGTACTATTTGTACAAGGAGTATATTTTATAAGAGGGTGAAAGGGTTCATATGTTACATCTTCATGTTGTAATCCACCACAGGCAAATAATTCTATACAATTATCTAAATCTTCCCATAAATTATCTTTTCGTATTAAATGGTTTTTATCACAATAAGATATGGCTATATGTTTACCATTATCTGGGTTTTCTAATAAAGGAATAAATATATTATATTTGGTACAACAACAATATGTTTCTGCTTTATCTTTATTATCAATAGGTATTATTTCTATATCAGGATACTTTTGTTGAAGGCTTCTATACAAACTAACCATTGCATAAGATAAAAAAAAGTTACTTGCTCCTATAGAGGTAGAATCTATAGGAGTATTTTTAACATCTTCTATAGTCCATCTTGCAGGTAGGGGTAAGTAAAAATTGATTTTCATAGTTTATTTCTCCAATATTTTATCATTTCATCTAACATCTCTTTAAAACTATATTCACGTTTCCAACCAGTCATTTCTTCTAATTTAGAAGGATCCCCTTTTGTTAATTTAATTTCTTTAGGTCTTAACATATTAGGATCAGTTTCAATATATTCTTTGTAATCCATTCCTAAACTAGAAAAAACATATTCACATAAATATTTTAAACTATTAAGTTCTCCTGAAGCACATACAAAATTATTAGGGTTTGATTGTTGTAAAATTAACCACATAGCTTGGACATGATCCTTAGCATGACTCCAATCTCTATAAACATCTAGATTACCTAATTTTAATTTATCTTGTTTATTTTTATATATATTAACTGCTCCTTTTATAACTTTAGTAGTAACAAAATTATCTCCTCTACGTGGAGATTCGTGATTAAATGCAATCCCTGTACTTATATACATGTTATAGGCTTCTTTATAAGTATTGCATATATTATAGCTAAATACGCGTGAACAGGCATATGGGTTATTAGGATTAAATGGAGTGCTTTCTCTTTGAAATCCATCACTATCTATATTATTCCCGAACATTTCAGAAGAAGAAGCTTGATAAATTCTTGTTTCAGGAGATATATTTTTTATACATTCTAATACATTCAAAGTCCCAGTTGATATAGTATTATTAGTATAAACTGGATTGTCAAAACTAATTCTAACATCTGATTGGGCTGCTAGATTATAAAATTCGTTTGGTTTATATTTTTTTACAACTTTTTGTAAAGAATCTAAATCAGTTACATCAGCATATTCTAATATTATTTTATCTACTAAATGAGATATTCTACTATTAGATAAATTAGCATTAAAAGAATGTCTTCTAATAGTACCTATAACTTTATATCCTTTAGATAACAATAACTCAGCAAGATATGAGCCATCTTGCCCTGTAATTCCAGTTATCAAAGCTGTTTTTTTCATTATAAGTTTATTTCGTATCTTTCAGTCCAACCTCTTTTTTCACTATGACCCCAATAAACTACTTTAGAAGGATTTTTTTCAGTCATAAACATTTTTTCATAATGTATTGGTTGACCTTGTTCTAAAAATAATTTTAATCTATAATCATCTATATACTCAGATTCAATTCCAGTTCCATTTTCATCATCAAAAGCAACTAAGATAAAATTATAGTCTTTTTCAGGTAAATAAGAAGGTTGAATATCTACTAAATGGTAAAAAGAATGCATAAAACTATCTTCCCATTCTTGTTTATCTTCTATAATAGGGTTTGGGGGTAAAAAATTATCTTTTGTATATTTTTGAAATGATTTTTTTTCAAAATGTATACCAGCGTATTTTTCATAATCTCTTAAAGTACGAACTGTTCCTAAATCATAACCAGTTAAATCAAACCCATTATCTTCTACTCTTAGTAATTGTCTTATTTTAGCTCTACCTACATTATTTTCTCTCCACCAACTATCTTCACCTCTTTTAGATTGATCATCCCATACTAATATTCCATCTCTTTCTTCTCTCATTGTAGCATGCCATATTACTACTCTATGAGGATGAAATAAATCGTAACCATGTGTATAACTTCTTACTGTTAAATTTATTTCTTCTCCTGCAAAGAAAATATCTGAATCGTGTTTTACTTCTCTAGCCCATTTATTAGGACCAAAACAAAAATGTCCAGAAATAAACCTAGCAGGAACTGGTTTGTTTAATTTTTTCCAGTCTATTGCAAATCCTGTAGGTCTAATAAAGATAGTGCCATGAGGGTAAAATGAAGCTGCTTCACTATACCATGGTTCTTGAACTCTATCTTCTGGGTCATTAAATGGGTTATAATAGGGTAAATAACCACAAATTAAAGGATTATGACCATCTTTAACTAATTGATCGTACCATTCAATTAAAGTTTTATCCCAATCTTTTGTAAATCTATGATGTGAATCTAATTGTAAAACAAAATCTTCATCTTCTAATAATTGATCATTTATAATTGCTCTTGCATAGGCTAAACCTTTAGCTTCTTCATAGGGCATATCATAAATTTTAAATCTTTTATCTTTTCTATATTTGTCTACATTATCAAACCCATCTTCAGGGTTAAATTGCCTACAAATTCCAAAATGTATACGGTTAGGATATTTAGCTTGAGCTAAAGCATCTTCAATTGTAGGTATTAATTCTGGTTCCCTGTAAGCAGGAAGATGTAACATTATTTTTCTCATAAAAGTTTCTCTAGTCTTTCTTCATGGATATACCCTTTAGATACAGAGTGGGGCCAAATAACATATTTGTAAGGATATTCACCAAAAAATTCCCTCCATATTCTTACTATCCCATCTCCTTGAGAAGAAGTATGTAATAAAGTATCTATTTCGTTAGTATCAGCATCAACCCTAGATATAACAGTTCCATCTTCTTTTTCAAAAGATACTACCCAAAAATCATAATCATTTTCTTTAAAATGACCTTCATGTACATCAATACAATGTTTAAAATGTGGAAGTAAAGAATTTTCATATTCTAATTCACTTAAAGTTTGTGGATTTGGAGGTGGTTTTAAATCTAAAGTATATTGTTGTACTTTTCTATCTTTAAATCTTAACCCAGCATATTTTTCATATTCCTCTAAAGTACGTTCTTCACCAAAATAAAATTTACCAAAAGACTTTTTAACACAAGGGGTACATACTTCTCCATCCATTTCATGCATTAGTCTATATCTGTGGTGGGACTGAGCATCTCTTGTTTCCCAATCACTATTATCATCCCAATGTCTTTTTCCTGTACTTCTAGTATATTCATGCCATCCAATAATTTTATGTGGATGAAATAAGTCATAGCCATGAGTAAAAGCTCGAGCTGCTATACTTGGTTCTTCTCCATGGAAATACATTTGAGGATCGTGTTGAACTTCTTCACAAAATTTACCTGTAGTAAAAGCAAAATGTGCTGAATAAAATCTAGCAGGAATTGGTTCTTTTAATTTTTGCCATTCAGGAATTAATGAAGGGAAAGTGAATATATAACCTTCTGGGGTATATCTGTTAAAATCCATTTGCCAAACTTCTTGGGTTCTGCCTTGAGGATCATTATTAGGAAAAAAGGATGGTAAATAAGAAGTAATTAAAGGTTTTTTACTTCCTTTAGATTGAAGTTGTTTATACATTGCTATTAAATGTTTATCCCATTCTTCAATAAATCTTTCATGGGAATCTATTTGCAATGTATATCTTTCTCCTTTATAATATTGTTGGATTTTATGTCTAGCCCAGCATACTCCTTCAGCTTCTTCATATGGTATATCTAATATTGTAAACCTAGAATCATTCCAATATTGTTCAGGAATTACATCCCAAGTATCTTCAGCTGCATGTTGCCAGGCAATACAAATTCTTAAATTTTCTGGGTGTTTTGCGTTATATAATAAACTTTGAATAGTAGGGACAAGTTGGGGGTCTCTATAAGCTGCTATTTGTACAAAAATGGTATCTTTTTTTGTTTGTTTATAAGGAATAAGTATAGTTTTTTTCTTTTTAGGTTTATTATAAGAAACTAAATCATTTAATTTTTCTTGTCTTTCATCACACCCACAATCATCACCTAAAATTTTTTTAACTAACCATTTTATACCCGTAAATTTAGTAATAAATTCGATAGTATCACCTAATCCCTTGTGTTTCCCCATTATAAATAACTTTTATTATTAATGTACAACTTAATTATTTAAAAACCAAATTATTTTTATCTATCTATATTAATTATTATATTAGTATCTGTTATTTTAGATGTTGGTAAAGGTTTAGCTAATTTAGCAACTGCTAATAAATTATGATTGTCATCATATAACCCTACAGTAGTTACATAAGGAGCAAAATAAGAACCTGTTACAAAATCATATACAAACCCTTCACTACCTGTAAGTAATGTTGGGTTATTAGAATAATTATACTCATCTGCTCCTATAGTACAATTATATTGGGTTTCAAATATAGTAAAAGAACTAGAGAATGAAATTGTTACATCAGAACCTGTAATGTATGTATTTAAAAAATTATTATAAACCTCTCTTGGAGTAGCCATATTATATTATTATATATTATAAATATTTTAAATTAATACTTTTTAATTTTTTGTCCAAAGAGTATTATTTAAACAGATATATATACTTCCATTTTGATTAACATTGCCCTTAAATCTATTTAATAATATAGGTTCATTTTCAGGTATATTTTCGAAATCTTTCCCCCACCAAATGTCTAATAAAATTAAATCATAAGTATTTGTAGTAGTATAATTAAATACATCACCCACAATTAGATTAATAGATGAATCTAAATGATTGTTATTTTGTACCCAATAAACTAATTCACTATTATTATCAATTACATCTATAGTACTACAATCTGTATTATTTGAAATCCAATAAGGCATATATCCTAATCCTAAACCTCCAATTAATATAGAATCATAAGTTAAATCATGAATTCTACTGCAAATATTTAAATAATCTTCATTATTTTTTAAAGGTTGTCTAAAATGTTTTTGGTCAAAAAACCAATAACTATTTTCTATAAATTTTATATTAAAGCTATTGCCATCATATTCAGTAAGTAAATTATTAGGTATCATATTATTTTATTTTTAATTAAAAACTACACAGTCCTGTTAATGTTAATACTCCACTACCATTAGTTGTACCATATTCAAAACCATCTGAAACAAAGAAGTTATTAAGTGTTTTAACACAACTTGTATTAGTATATATAGTTATACCATTTGTAAAACTACTGCTACTAGCTCCTAAGTTAGATGGTATTGCTTCACAGGCAGTGGCAGCAGAGACACTACTAAATCCTAATGATTGAGTAAAACAACTTACGGCATTAGTTGGAGTTCTAGAAGGTGTTCTACTAATTGAAGGTGTAATACTTACACTAGGAGTTCTAGATACAGATGGAGTCCTTGATTTAGAAACTGATGGTGTGGGAGTAGTACATGTACTAGCTATATCAATTACTTCCCCAACATTATTAATCTGAATTGCTTTTGTAGGTGAACCTGTTGCTGATGCTATACCATAGTAATAAGATTGGCCATTAAAAGGTGTACCAACATTATCAGTTATAATTGTTCCTGTTGTAATAGCTGAGAATGTTGAAACATTAGCATATAATCCATTAGCTGCAAACCCAGCACAAGCATCAACTACATTAGTATAATTATTACTATCTGCTGTTCTAGCTCCTACAAAGAAGAAACCAGGTGTTGTTGAAATTGAAGGTGTTCTAGATACCGAAGGAGTTCTTGATGGAGTATTTGAAACACAAGTTGAAACTACTCCAACTTTAGCATAGTTAGTTCCTCCTTCAGGGCTAATAGTATAAACATTAGCTCCATTAGCTATATAAACAGGAGATGTAGCTCCCCCAGGAAGAAAATCTCTAAGATCCGTAGTATAATCCGCAGGGGTTCCAGCACTATCAGTTGTATATAGGTAATCTCCTACTTGTAATGGGGCTCTATCATAGTAAACTTTTGTTGTATGAGGATTAAAACATGCATCTACAGCAGTTAATGCTAAATTATATGTAAGTCCAGTTAATGGTGATGTTGGTGTTCTTGTAATACTTGGTGTTATACTCACACTAGGGGTTCTTGAAGGTGTTCTAGTAATTGAAGGTGTTAGAGATACAGAAGCAGTTCTTGTTATACTAGGAGTCCTAGATACACTAGGTGTTCTAGAAGGAGTCCTTGTAATTGAAGGTGTAATACTTACACTAGGGGTCCTAGATACACTAGGTGTTCTAGAAGGAGTCCTTGTAATTGAAGGTGTAATACTTACAC
>Ga0213865_10000096_pt1 | contig 53515 bp, 45 predicted proteins | sample PICome_6_FD_160100 | JGI IMG/M metagenome (GOLD analysis project Ga0213865, IMG submission 160100) | Coastal seawater microbial communities near Pivers Island, North Carolina, United States - PICO282 | ecosystem: Environmental > Aquatic > Marine > Coastal | place: USA: North Carolina...
CCTATTCTGGGCGTAGTATGTAGTGCTCGTATTATTTAGAGTGTCATAAGATTCAGGTGACCACTTAGCACCAGATGTTTGACCAGTAATTACTTCAGCGGTAGTGAAGGTTCCTGTTCTGTTGATGACCTGTAGAGATCTTGTAGTAGCATCCCAGGACTTGACTTCTGCTCTGTTGTCTTTTGGCGAGTAGTCGATTGTAACGGTAGGTGCTGAAGTATACCCAGAACCACCGTTAGTGATAAGGATGCCAGTAACAAGACCAGTCGAACTAACTGATGCTGTGGCTGTTGCTCCACTTCCTCCGCCTCCTGAGATTGTAACTGTAGGTGGTAATGCAGAATTGTAATGCAATCCACTATCAGTAATGGTGATGCTATCTACAGCATCTCCATCTGTTGTTGCTGTCGCCTTAGCAAGGAACTCATCGCCAACAACTTCCTCACCAACAACAAATGCTCCTGTGCCACCAGGATCCATAACAAGTTTGATGGCAGCGCCAAACTCCAGTTCAATATCATCAATCTCTTCAACACCTGTCTCAAAGGTATCGCTACCGAGTTCATAGAGTTCACAAGTTAATATGTAGAATTGGATCTTGCCAAACTGGAAGAATGGACTTTCTTTCTCTACAAACTTGATCTCGTAGATGTCTTGTGTTAGTGGGAAGTAAAGAAGGTCTCCTTCATTAGGTCTTCCGTCATAAGTTAGAGTTGGTTGCTCTGCTGCTACTACCTGATCCCAACGTCTAGTTGAGACACGGAATACAACCTCGTCTGTAATTTTCAATCCAAACTTACTGACAAACTCTGCTCCGTCAGCAAATCCAGTTACATTTTGTAGAAGCATCTCAATCTGAAACTGCTCCTGATACTTTGAATATCTTACCTCTTCAAGAGTATTATCTTGAAGCATAGTTCTAGGCAGATAATAGATATCTGTTCCGAACAATTTAATTTGCTCGTCAACTAGATCCTGGTAGAGGTTTTGCTCTCCAGGATCTCCCTGATAGTATGTTGGAAAGTAAGGACTAGTAGGCATCTTATCCGATCATATCCATAGGTGGAATAGCATACTTGCTGAGAACTTCGCTTTCGATTTTCTCAATTTCTGCTAGTGCGTCTGTGTAGAGTTCTCTGCCGTTGAGGGTGATACCACCAGGCAGTTGAACATTGTTGAACTTGATTAGGTTCTGACCCCACTGCTTCTTCATCAGAGCAGTAGCATATCTCTTCACGAACATATCATTATACATTTCAGTCGCATCTGTAGGATCGATGAGACGATGTGCTTCAATCAAGAGCCAGGTATCCTCTTTGAGGAATGACTTATTGATGTCAAGATACAAACGATCACGACGCATGGTGTATCTGAACTGCTGGAATGATCCATTGTTGAGGACCATATCTAGAGTTTCTAGATACTGTTTATTCATATAGTAGTTGAGGATATCAAGTGATCCAAACGCATACAAGTCGTTCAGGAACAACTGATATTCAACACCAAAAAGGTTTGAACGAATTGAGTTGCTGACTAGACCGAATACTCTGGTGACACCTACAACATGATCTGGAATGGGAATATAATTTGTCGCCTCTTCCCAGTTCGTAGTTCCAGATGATGTGGTATCTTCACCATCAAATCTTGTTAGATCATCAGCATTGATTTTGTGTCTTAGGTATGCTCTCTCCATACCATTGTAGCAGTTCTCTTGGAAGAACTGGATGGTATCGTCAATAACATTGTTTACCTGTTCGTCGTCAATATTAACTTGGAGGACAGGCTCACCAAGCTGCCTCTTACAGTAAGTGATAAGATCAGCCCTAGAACTTGGAGATGCCATTACACACAAAAAATCCCTTCTTACCTATTTAGGAAGAAGGGATTTAGTATTTATTCTACTACTTCGGTTGGTGCTACTTGACCCTCTTCTCCTTCTCCTTCAAGAAGACCTAGAGTTTCTAAACCACCTTCTAGTTTTAGTTTGTATTCTTTTGCTTTAGTCAGATTTGTTTCTAATTCCGAAATCTGTTTTGCGGTTTGAGCAATCTGCTCTTCAAAGTTTTTCTTTAATGTTGCTGGATCCATAGTAATCACCGTGAATTGTGTGTGTAAGTATTTAGTCTATCTCTGTTGAGGGATAGGAACAAAATTGCAAGAAAAAATTACTCTTTCTTCATCTGATAAATTTTTTGGAGCATAGTGATTTAGCATACTGGGAAAAAATATAATGTCACCAGATTTGATGTCTTCTGGGCAAAACATTTGAGTTACACCGCCAATATAATCTCCGTGTGGAGAAATAAAAGTTGTTGGCATATGCTTTTCTTGATCAAAATCAATATAAAGCACACAACTAAATCCCAAAGATCCGTGGTTATGTACACCATGTAGTTGATTATTAGTCAGTTTTTCAAACCATGCTCCACTTACTGTCCAATCAACACTTGCTAGTTCTGGGATTAGCTTAGGAACTTCATCAAAGAATTTTTGTGCAGTTGGTGTAATAATACTCAGCATATTCTGTAGATACTGAGGACTGCTATTATACTTTGCATTTGCTTGAAAATCTGTATAGAGATTATCTCCATCTCTACCATCTTTATTGATTTCCTCAATGAAAGAATTTGCATACTGCGAAAGTGCGTATGTCTTATTCAATGTATCCCAATCTTCTATGGAATACTTCCCGATCGGGATCTGAAAAATATTAGTAATCATAACAAATCAAAGAAAAATACTTGTGTTAGCCTTGAATTTTCTGGAGTGGTTCCAAAATACTTCGTTGCAGAATGAAAATGTTTAGCATTGAAAATAACACATCTATTAAAAACATTTTCACAATATTCTAGCATCTCCCATTCATCAAAGTTTGATGCTTGTTCTGGCGTGAATAATTGTTCTTTATCAGTTTTATAAAATTTTCCAGTTTCTTTATGTTTAAAAAACCCAGTTCCAGTTCCTTCTGGTGGATCTGGAGTTAAGTATACAACTCCCGCAAATGAATTCATTTCGTCGGAATGTATCCACATTTTTGAATTTTCATCACAATACTGGAAACATCCATTAGACATTGGCAGAAAAGGATTTAGATATATATCTGTTCCTTTTATTTTCATCTCCATATTTGTTAGATCGAATTCAAGGAGATCAAATGATACTTCTTTGTCAACTGCTAATGTAAATGCCCATCTGGTTGTATCTATGGAACGACCCAAACTTCGTTCCATTTTATCTTTATTTTCAATTAGATTTTTTAGACATGCCTTTGTTCTTCTGCCTGGATAAATCTCAAAACCATTAGCTCTTTTTTTATCGCCTGGTATGTTATCGTCAGTTTTAAATTTTGACAGGGCAAGATCTCTGACCCCATATGGGTCGTCATACCAATTATCAACTATGATCATAATAAAATTAAATTCTTATTCTGGTTTTGGAAACTGATCTTTAATTTCTTGAATTGCTGCTTTCCAACCATCATAACCAAGATGGAAGAGCATGTCTAGTTGCTCATGATATTCTGGATATGCTTCAATTCTTTGATTTGCATATAGTTGTTCGGCATCAAACTTTGCTAGCAACTCAGCGTGCTTAGCTTCAATCTCTTCTTTAGATGGTTGTGCGTGGACATTATCTGGCATCCACTCAACATTGCCGTCTTCATCAATTGAAAACATTGCTCCATCTGGATACATTGCATGTAAAGTATCCGCAAGATCTGGACGTGGGGTTAATCTTCTAAACATTGGTGCTTCAATCTTCCAGCGTATTATTTATATTTATTATGGTCTAATACTTTCGTAAATTGTGGCACTGCAAAGACCAGTCTCATAACTATCCTGACCCCAAGAACCTACGGTTCTGTTTTGATAGAACGTATAGTTACCTGTACTAGAACTTCTCACAGCTGGACAAAAATAAGTATATCCAGTTGTATTAGCAATACAGTGATATAACAGATACCAGCAAGATGGTGTAGAACTTTCGTTTCTATCATACCATCCAGATGCGTATCCCATCCATCTATTGTTGTTTGTGGAGTTTCTGCCTTGCTCACCGCCAGTTGTGACTAGACCGCCATTTCTGTGAATTAACCAAACATTATCTTGGTGTAATTCTCCCATAATCATAAACTCAACAATAAGTCTACTGGAAGATGCAGTTGGGGTAATTCCAATAGTAAGATCTCTCAAAGGAGTTCCACTTCCACTATTTGGTGATGAAAGTGAATTTTTTCTCTCACTCATTACAGTATTTACCTGAATGACTGGTCCATTATTTGTGAGGATATTTCTTCCTGCTAAGGTTTGAATTGTATTTGTTTTAATTAGTGACATGATTTTTATCCTCTTGTTACTTCAAACGCAATCATGGAAGAATAGCAAATTTCATAACTATTTTGCCCAGCAGAACTCTGAGTTCTATTTAGATATAATGTTCTGTTGCTACCATTAGAAGATCTAACCCCAGGAGTAAATCTAATCTGGGAAAGAGTGTTTGCTTGCCAAGTTCCTTGTAAGAAATAATTTCTTGGGGTAGAACTATTATCATCACCAGTATAATCACCAGCAATCATACCAGAGTGTCTTGGGTTGAAATTGTGAAATGAGTTTGCATCTACTCCATATGGCAAACTTTCATCTTTACCATAGTCACGAAGAATTGTTATAACTGTGTCGTGATGAATTTCACCAGCCAAACATAGTTGAACAACAATAAGATTATTAGGATGCTGTGGCGTAATAGTTAGAGTTAAAGAAGTTACTGGAGTAAAAATATAACTATTTGGAGCACTCCATGTATTTCTAGCATCTGTTCTTACATGAACTGTCTGAACAATATTTCCACTATTGTTCAAAAGTTTTTTGTTGGATGTGTTTACAATTGAATTTACTTTAAGTGTGCTCATACTGCTACCTCCCAGCAAACTCCAGATGATACGGTAATTTCATATGCGTTTTGACCATTGTTGCCACTACCAACACAGCGATTTAAATAGAACGTTCTGCCTGATGAGTTAGAACTTCTAACAGCTGGTCTATAAGATCTGGATGATGTGGAACCAGCAATTCCAGACCAGAAAATTACCGTGTTTTGTGGAGTTGAACTATTGTTTCTGTCATAAACTGAAGGAGCAGCACCAGTCCATCTTGAATTTGAATATGAGTTATATCCTTGAGCTCCACTTTGAGTAATAAGACTACCATCCTGATAGACAGTGAATACTGCGTTTTCATTATTAAATTCGCCGTTAACCATCCACTTACAGATAATTCTGTTAGCGGAATTTCTTGGGGTGATGGTCAAATTTAACTGTGAAATTACAGTTCCATTACCAGAGCCTGGTGCTGAAAATGTAGTTCTAGTATCAGTCCTTACAACAACACATTGGACGATAGATCCAGCTGTATTTAAAAGTGGTCTACCATCTACAGTTTGGACAGCATTAGTTCGTATAGTGCTCATTACTATTAGTTACTCCGTATTGACTATTTATTAAGATTATCAAATGACTGTCCAAGTTCCACCATTGCCAATGTATACGGTGATGTTACTATTAACCGTAATTGGACCATAACTACATGCGTTTAGTGTTGTTGGAATTGTGAGGTTTTCGGCAATAGATTGTCTGTTTGCCTTGACAACACCATAAGTATCCAACCACTGACGATCGCCATTAGCATAGAGAACGTTGTTATTATTGTTGGAGTTATTTCCGAGAGAAGTGCTTCCAAATGATGCAGTATATGTTCTGAAAGTCTTAGCGTAAATGTTACCAGTATTGGCATCAATATCTCCACCAAATACCGCTTGGTTATTTGTTAGGTTGAGATACAATGGCCATCTGCTATTAGCAACTTGAGTCCATGCGCCTGTAGAAGCATTTGTAGCACCGCATAAGAAATACATCAAGTTGGAATTGACATGAATGTATCCTGATCTATTGTTGGTATCTCTAAATGTGATAGTTGGAGCAGTTCCAGTCATCATGATACCATCACTGTTACCAGTTAGTCTTGCAACACCAGCAGTCAGAGTTGCTGTATTAGAAGAACCAAGATATAGGTTACCACTGTTATCCATGTAACCAACATTGCTTCCACCTCTTCTAAATCTTACAACCTCGGTGCTGTTAGAACCAGCGTTGATATACCATCTGTTTGAGTGATACTCAAGTTTACCAACTCCAGATCCAGCGTCACCACTCCAAGTGGATGTAGAAGTTTGAGTAATTCTAGTGCTATTACCAGTCAGAGAAATGCTACCAGTTAGAGTTACATTTCTTGCACTTACAATATCACCAGTACCAAGTGTTAGAGATGTTCCAAAAATTCCACCAGCACCATTAACTCTAAATGTCTCAGCGTCATTACCTCTAACTTGTATAGCGTAGGTTGCTCCAGATCCAACATCAACTTTAAGACCATATTCATTCGCGCTACCATTATATTTGTCAACAATCAGACCCCAATCATTGTTGTTGGTTGCTGTGATGTATACCGTAGCATCATTTGTTGCACTAGCAGTTCCACCATTGATTACTACCTCTGGCGATTCAATTCTTCCAGTAAATGTAACTGTATTGGAATTATATGGATATTGGAATACTACCGTATTAGTTCCGTTATCTTTTCTATAGAATGCAATTCTATCAGCGAGTTCACCAGAAGAGAATGTAGGTGAACCATCACCATTATATGCAAGACCACCACCGTAAGTAGATGACTGACCAACATAGAGATATCCAGTTCCCTGTGAGTTACCATATGCTTCAAAACCAGCGTTGTTGGAATCATTCGTTAGGACACGAACAAATCTTCCCGAACCAGTAGCAGTGGAACCAACAGTCAGGTTACCAGTCATGGTATCGCCAGACTTCAGGACGTTCAGAGAAGCAGCACCAGTTAGAGATGCAGTAATGTTGTTAGCAGCAAAATTACCACTACTATCTCTGATTACAGCGGTTCCGTTTGCAACGCTACTGTTATAAGATCCACTAGATAGTCCAACCTCAAAAGTAACGTTACCTTCGTTCCAAACTTTGTTATTGTTTAGTGTGAGACTGTTTGGATCAAAAGCAGTAATATTCAGAGATCCCTGACCAGGATTTCCTGCTGTTCCACCACCAGTGGCAGTAATTGAAACATCAAATGCATTACCATTACCACTAGATCTGAACAAGATCTCTGGAGAACCAGATACTGCAGAAGCACCAAGGGTTAGTGCAGCTTGTCCACCACTACCAGTTAGTGATGCCAACTCATAAGTTGTTAGAGTTGCTGGTGTGTAGTCATCAAATGGAACGTTAATTGAGGCGGTTCCAATTCTGATAGCACCAGAAGCACCAAATCCACCGTTATCAAGTCGTACTCTTAGAATAGTGTAATGTTCGGTGGGATCTGTATTAGTATCATCTGTGATTACATTGAGAACATATACCGTTCCAACACCTTGCGAATCGCTATCATATAGATTGATTGTTTCATTAATTAAGAATGGGAAAGTGTTTAGAACTCGTCCAGAAATATAAACATCAAAAATTGAGTTTCCAGAATAGTTTTTGACACTTAGTGTTTCATAAATGTGAGTGTTATCAAACAACTCTGGCATATGAGAAGCACCAATTCTTCCGAAATTGATATTTCTTCCATTTTGATACCAAGTTCCTTGCTTACCATCAAGAACATCAGCATCTAGACCAGATCCAACACCATCATTTCCATCATGCCACAATAGTCTCCAATCAGACCATTCCGAAACACCTGCTCCAGATCCACGCAACCAAAGATTGTTTTTATCGGTAAACGCTAACTGTCTTACACCACCACCAGTATCATCATTAGAAGTATCTCCAAACTGACGGAAAGTGATAACACCATGATATCCGCTGTCTGGATCATCTGGTCTAGTTGGATCTGCCAAACCATCTGATAAATTAGTCTTCCAAGCGGATGTGATACCAACATTAAATGTATTTGGCAATCCGCTGTTTCCAGAGTTTAGTGTCTGAGTATTCAGACGAATTGTGTTACCAGACTGACCACTGATAGAGATGCTGTAAGTACCACTACCAAGTTTTGATGGTCCGATACTAGAATCGATGAAGTATTGACCATCTAAGTAGTAGTTACCATGCTGACCATCTAGTTTGTCAGCATCAAATCCAGATTCTGGTCCCTGGTCAATGTAAACACCACCACCAGAAACAAATCTAAACTGACCAATTCTTCCAGTTGCTGTATCTGATTTGAGGAAACGAACGATACCAGCATTACCATATGGATCAGCATCAAGAGTTTTATCATCAACTCTTCTAATGTCCATTCCAATAACGCCACTGTTTTTAACAGAGTTAGCAACTTTAGCTGCAAGAACAAGACCGTTACCAGTGCCAAGAATAGTTGGGTTTGGAGAAATTGTATAATCGTCAGTGAAGTTTGATCCTCCATCTGTTACGATAACGCTGGTAACACCACCATTAGTAACAACGATGTTAGCGAAACAGTCCGTTCCAACTCCACCAGAAGAAACGTCAACACCAAAGTATTCACCATCGGTGTATCCATTTCCAGGGTTGGTAATTACAATCTTATCAATATAATTTACTTTTACGTTAGAAGCATCAAATACTAGTGGAGAATCTGGTCTGATAAATTCAACAACTGCCCCAGAAGGAACGCTAGATTGAATTGGTGTACTTAGCGTAAGTGTTGCTTCGCCGTCTGCTACAACAATTTGAGAAATTGTGGTATCTTCTGCAAAATATGATCCAGGAACTAACTCATGACCAATCAGTAACTGACTATCGGCATTGAAAACCAATTGCTGTGATGGAGTATTTGAAGCGGAAATCGTCTTGAGGAAGTAACGATTTTCTAGTGCTTTGATAGTCTGAGTTACTGGTTTATATGTTTGATCACCAGCAAGGAATGTAAAGGAAGATGCAGCTCCATCACCAAGCAATGTCGTAGACATCTTGCCAGGACCAGTGATATTATTAACAGCAACTGATGTTGTAGATAGAGAAACCCAGTTATCAATATCTTGTGCTGAAGTATTGACAACACGTAGAACATTTACTAGATTTGGAGCTGGGGCGTGATCTTCAATATTATCTGTATCTTCAATCTTGATATTGTTGACAATATTTGCATAAACACGAGATTCAATTAATGAATTAGCGGAGGCAGTTGTTCCACCAGCACCAGGAGCACTGAAGCTAATTCCTGGTGCCGTTGTATAACCTTGACCACCAACATATCCAGCATTCTCTGTGATAGTAATAAGAATTACTTTTCCATCAGCGATAGTTGCTGTTGCTGTTGCCGTAGTTCCTGAGGCAGGAGCTGCAATACTTACTGTTGGAGCAGAAGTGTATCCAGAACCACCATCTACAATTTGAATTTCGTATACTACACCTTCAACATAATCAGTAACTTGTTGAATACCTCCAGTGATATCACCTGTCAGAAGTTGACCATTAGTAAATACAAGAGTAGGATCAACATTAATTCCGAGATAAGAACTTGTTAGATCATTTTCTAGAATGTATGATGTGTTAGTATCACCTTGAATTGCGATATCACCCGCAAGTGGACCTTCTAGAGAAAGTCTTTCTGCTTCATCAGCAACCGTATAGATGCTGAATGGTCTTAGTGCTGGGATCTGGTCTAGAGAGATCTTACCACTATCGGTAAGTTCAACCAGTGCTCTAGGAACTGCGCTAGTTGAATATGGTTTGTTTAGATAGGGACCGAGGTTGTTTCCAATGTAATCCTTGACTGCCTTCTGAGTTGAAATCAGTGAGTTGCTGGAGAATGCTCCACCAAGGTCATTAGCAGCAGAGAAACCTGTAACAACAACGTCACCACCTTTCAATTTGAGGAATTCAACTTCGGAGATCGAAACCGTTCCAGTAAAGGTAATGTTACCAGTTCTGTTTTCAATCTTTGCGAACGTTCCAACCTTAAAGTCTCCAAGTTCGTCAGTTCCAGAAACATAAACACGACCATAGTTTTCAGAAACCTGTTCGTATCCATCAATCTTAGTTCCGCCGTTTTCTGGTAGAGCATTATAGTCTGTTCCAGAACCAGCATATTCCCAAGTGTGTGAAGAGGAGTTAACGATAGATGGTCTGTGAAGTCTAACCTGTGTGCCAACCATTGTGGCATCATCTACGTTAAGAACTGGAGTTTGAGTTGCTTTATCCTGAATAAGAATAGGAGCGTTCAGTGAGAGAGATGCTGTGAAAGGAGGACCAACAGTTACAGAACCTACACTATCAACAAAATACTCAATGTTAGGATCTTGGTTCTCAAAATCTGCAAATTTTACAACATAGTGCTCAAGTGGTTCTCTTCCAAGACCACCAACACGAAGAATTGTGCTACCGTTTGGAGTAATGTTTGTGCTTACAACCGTTCCAATGTCGAACGAATATGCTTCATCTCTGTAACCAGTTGCTCTCAGAGCATAGATACCGAAGTTAGTAGCAGAGTTAGTAATAGAAGCATAACCACCAGATTCTGCGAGAACACCATCTTTAGCAAATAGAACGAATACCGAAACCAGCTGGGTGTATCCATCGTTAATGATCTTATATCCAGTTCCGTTGAATGAAACAATGGTAAACTGTGCAGCAACCATGGATTTACCCTGGTTGGGAGTTTCTGCATTGCCGTTAGCGTCTAGACCTGGGAATGGACAGTTTGGTTGCTTAACCTTACTACCATCGATTTCGCAACCACCACCACCTTTAAAGGAAATAACAGAAGCGTTTTGAATATATGGAGATGCTTCAATAATAGGAAGATCCATATATGTTGATAAAATATTGACACGTTTTTGGTCAATATCATACATTGAAAGTTCTGGAACGTTTAAAATGGAATCTGTATTGTATAGAGTTCCGTAAGTTTTTGCAGGTGGAGTTCCACCTGCAAGAATATCATCTACTGTTTGGAAAGATGTTGTAATGGTTGAGACAACATCAGCACAAGTTGGTGTAGTAGTATCTTCGGTGACAGTTGAATCTGTATACAGAGGTAAGATGGAATACAGTGGTTGGTATACTGGCTCTGAGTATGCACCAGTTCCAGTATGCCAATTTCTTACTGCAAGAATACAAAGATCTCTTACCTTCTCAAAGGCATATCTTGTAACAGGAAGTTCTGGTTGAGAAATGCCAGTAAGAACTCCTCCAGTGAAATATGCTTCAGCGGAGGTAACCATACCAGAGTTACCACCCAGAACCATGTCTCTTCTTAGAGATTGGAGAATGTAACCAATATCTCTCTTACAGACATTCTCACCTACTACATAATCTCCATAGTTAACCGTTGGGAGATTGTTGAGGTTTCCATTGGATACAGCATCTGTAATAACACCAACTAAGGTGTCGATTGCTGCTCTAACATTTGCACAAGAGTTAGGATCTGTGTTGGATCCAGTTGCGGGATCTGCGGTAATTGTTAAGTCAGTTACAGTTAACTGGTTTGTAACTGCTTGCTTCATCAAATCTCTTGCTTTATTAAAAGCAGTGATAGATTCCGCTTCTTCTCCAACTAATCCATTACTGATTGGATTTCCGCTTCCATCAAAGTAATATTTTGTAGCAAGAATAATATTTGAGTTGCCGCCATTATAAAGATCGTTTGCAGTCGCTTTTACAATATACCCGATATCACGCTTGCATTTTACAGGATCTGGATTTGTAAATGTTGGATGAACAATAGCAATTTCATCATATGCAGTGTCTACAATTTCTGTAAAGTTGGCGTAGATTAGATTTCTACCATCCTTAAATCTGTGTCCATCTGTATCGACATTATCATCTGGAATATAGAAATCTGGGAATTGAGTTGATACGAAACCAATTGTTTCTTCGAGAATTAACTCTTCATTTCTAGCAATCAACTCAGATGCATCTAGATACCTATCAGCAGCGTTATTAGTGATAACATCAACGAATAAGTAACCTAGAGTATCAATCGCAGCAACAACATCTGCACAGGTAGCAGATGGTCCTGGTGTGAATGTGCTGTCCTCAATTACAGAAGTGTCTGTGTAATACGAAAGTGCCGAATATTCTGGGGTATATTGTGGTTCTGAATATAAACCAGAACCAGTGTGCCAGTTTCTTACAGCAAGTTTACACAAATCTTTTGCGATTTCAAATGCTCTTACAGTTTCTGTAATTTCGTTACCAATGTATCCAATTTGTGTTCCTGAGACATAACGGTTTGCAGCTTCAATAACATTAAAGTTGCTGCCAAATTGTAAATCCTGAACGATAGAATATACAAAGTGTCCAATATCTCTACGACACTTATTTGGATCTGGTTGGGTAAATGTCGTGAAGTTTACACCGTCAAACTCATCTGTGACTTTAAGATAAGTTTCGTCCTTAATAAACTCAACGTTATTCTTGATTAAGTTTGTAGCATCTTGCCATCTTCTTCCGAGTGATGGAGTTGCTTCAAAATTATTTGGTGAGTTTAGAAGTGATACTAAAACATAATGGGAATATCCTCTAACATTTACAGCAACTGGAACAAAGTTTGAATCGGTAAATGATGGAAGTTTCTTTGGAATTACAAATCTTCTTGCGCGACCATCAGCATCTTCAATAATCTTATAAATTCTCTGAACACCGTTTAGTTCTGCTAGATTTCCTACCAATCCAGTGATAAGGACTTCAGATCCTTCTTTAAAATCATGAGTATTTGCTCTACCAGTAATTGGGTTGGTGTAGAATACAATACCACCAAGATCATCGTCTCCACCAAATCCACCAGTAAATGTTCCCTGTAGAGAACCATCAATTCTGGTAATTGAAATTGGAGTTCCTGGCTCTGTTCCATGGAATACAACTTCGCCTTCCGCACGAATAGATTTTAGGTCGTTAGAAACAAATTCGTATGTTGTGATGTTTGGATCTGTTCCAACATCATATTGGTAAATATCAGCAAAGTTGAATGCTCCACTGACAACTTCAATATCAACAGTACCTGTTGTATATCCATCAGGCGCTTCCGTGGAATCGTATGTAACACCGATCACAGTACCAATGGCACTACTGTTAACACCTTGAACTGTTGCTCCAATTGTTAAGAAAGAACTAACTGGATCTCCTCCAACAACTTCAATACCAGTATGATCCTGGAACGTAATTCTAAACTTTTGCTTACCAAAAATTTGGTGACCGATTGGGAAGTTTCTTAGGAAATCTCCACCAGCAGTTGGTTCGTAGTAAAGTCTTTGCTTATCGTCAAAAGCAACAGCGAAATCCCAAGTTTCGTCTGCTCTTCCTTCTGAATCTAGTTTATCTCTAAAGACAATTCCGCTAATATAGTTCTTGTCCGCAAACTTGAACATGTGTTTGCGAGGATTTTTTGGTCTGATAATTACCAGACGTAGGTTATCACCAACAACTGAACAATCGGGTGGAATTGAAATTGGGTTATCTTCTGAATAATCGCCACCAGAAATAATAACTGTTTCCTTTACACCAATAGTTTCGGTAGCGATCTGACATGCTCTCTTAATTGTTCTTACAGGAGTTGCAGCAGATCTACCTGTGTTTACGTCATCACCAATTTCTTGTGAAACATAAACACGACCACCAACGTCATTGGTTGCTAGATTGAGAACATATTCTGTAGTAGCAATTCTGTCTGATCTATCTCCTAGAGGTGGAGTTACAGATCTTGGATATACAGTTTGACCATAAAATGGTTTTTCTTGATCGTCAACTCTATAACCAATATGCTTTAGAGTTACTTCTCCATTAATATCCGATCCATCTTTGAATAGTGGAGCATTGGTTCCTGTTCTACCAGTATTTTCTACACGATATACATTATCTCCAAAATATAGATACGTATCTTCGGGGTAAGTTGTTGAGGCTTCCCAAATACTTCCAGCAGCATTTGAGTAGATTTTTAAGTCTGGAGCCCTGAAGTTGATATCTGGAGTAACAAAGTTTTCAATATCAAGGTTTAAAATTCTTGCAGTATCAGAAATAATAGACGTTGATGTTCTGATAGCACCGTTAACGTCGAGTTCATAATCTACGCTGTCCAAAAACGCAGTTGCAGAAGCACCAACGCCACCTCCACCAGATACTGTAATTGTTGGTGGAGTAGAATAACCAAAACCAGGATTGTCAACAGAAATGCTACTTACTGCTTCTCCCAAAACATTAGCAGTTGCTGTTGCTTGAACGCCAAGAATAGGATCATCTGGAGCGGAGATAATTACATCTGGGACAGAAGTATATCCGCTACCCGTGGTATCAACAGCAATTGATTCTAGTCTTCTACCAGTTCTATTAACACCAACTCTAGGCAGTTTACTAGTAGGATCAATAAGGAAACGCATAATTTCCTTTTCATCTGTTCCAGCACCAGAACGGACTGTCAAGTCATCTGAACTAGCAATTTTTAGATTTGAAGACCTAAGCTCCTGCTTGTCGGCATTAAATTCTAAACTCATCTTACTGGAAACTCCAAGATTTTATTGTATCCCTCGTTCTATTTATTACGAGATTAAATCATAAAGTGCAAGTTATGACTTGTATATATCCAATCCACTTTGCATTATCTGCAGCGCCAGATCTGGTAGTTGCGTAACTATATTTGTTATTTGCACCACCATCGTATTCTTCTACTGCCCAAGTCTGATCTGAAGGAACCTTATCAGAAATAATACTTTTAATATTTGATCTAGAAATAACATCACCAGTTGCATCTACTGTAACAACAGTTTCAAATTTTACAGAGTAATATGCAGAACCAGTTGTGTTAATACCAATAATTTTTGAGTTGATAAAATTAATTGTATTGCTAGGAAGATCGATCAAATTACTTCCATCTAAGGTCATAAATCCAGTATTTACACCTCTAACAATATAATCATTTTTAATGGCATCGGTGTAGTTTGCATTTTGAATTGATAAACTATTGATATTCTTCAAATCTCTTTCAGCAGATATAACTGGTGTATATCCTACAGAAAATCCATGCCCCGAATCTAGCGGATTGTTTGTTAAAGCCATGTTAGGTTACTCTATTTTTTTACGTTAGTTCTGACTACGGTGATGTTAACAATTTCACCAGTAGTAATACCACTATCTAATGCTAAAGACAAACGAACTTTTCCAGTGGCATTAAGATCTACTACAGCAGCAAAAAGATTTGTAGTTTTGTTTGTTCCATATTCAACAGTATATAGGTCACTTCCTTTTACAATCACACTAATTTCTTCTGTGTGAATGTCTTCTGTCGTTGTGTTATATGCTGTTACAATAACTTTTGAACTCTTTGCTTCTACTGGATCATACAAAACAACAGTTCCAGTATCAGTAGTTCCTTTGGTTAGAACTACATCATCTGTCTTGATTTGAACGTCATCCAATTCAAAAGTTTTTAGGAAGGCATCAATAAATTTGACCCCCTCAAAAACTCCAGTTCCATATCCTTTATTCAAGAAAATTTCGCCAGCATCAGACAATCTTAATACTGTATCGATAGTTAGACCAGTGCTGAGACCAAGATCTAAATTATTTACCGACGAATATACAAGAGTAGTTGTAGCGTCTGATACATCAATTCCAGAATGTAGATTATTGAATGTTACATTCTCAACATTAATATTGAGTGCATTGCTTGTCGAACTAATACTGTCAATAGTTCCAAACAGAACTTGTGACTGTGTTACTTGTAAAGTGTTGTCGTCGTTGTTGTAGAAGTATAAAATGTTTTCATTAGCACCTGCAGCAGATTCTGGAATAATATAAGTATTTCCATCTACGTCTCTTACTCCGCCAAGAGAAGACCAATTTGAAGCAGCAGCATTGTATCCTTCATACTGATTGATCTCATTGTTATATCTAATAGAACCAGCAACGGGAGTTCCTCTCTGCAGGTTATCTCCAACTGGAACTGCAAGAGATCCTGTCGCTGTTACGACGAGATTAGAACCATCTGGAATTTTAATAGAAAGATTTCCATCTGCTTCAATCTCTTCGCCAGTTATTAATAAATTTCTTCCACTGATAGTATTTGATGCATGAATTGTGCTGTCTGTAAAGATTACTTCATTGATATCTTCAAATTCGATGTTTCCCGCTGTAGTTCCATACCAAGTTAGTTCTAGAGCTACAGCAATTTCGGTAATTGTAATCGTTAGATCATCAACTCCATCAGTTCCTCCAATAAGAGAACCAAGAATAGTAATAACATTATCTACTCCTCCCCCACTAGTAGAATAACCACCAGATCCTTGACTTAGAAGATTTACTTGAACTGTTCCAAGTTGGAATATAATTTCAAATTGTGCAGAACCATAAGTATCATCATAACTATACGTTCCTGCCGCATTATTTCCAGATGGAGTTGAAACGGTAAATTCTGCAATAGCACCAGCAATAGTTGGTGTGCCTCCATTAGCGGTTACGGCACCAGTTTCGTGTGTTGGAGCAATTGTATCTGACAGACCAGCAACAGTTACTTCATATACATTAAGATCTTGATATAACAATTCTCCAAGACCATAATATGTGTTTCCTGCCCATACTGTATAAGATGACACATCTGTGGACTTAAACTTATTTGCAGACTTTAAATTGATTGTTGATTGACTGATGGTTAGACTATTGGTTCCTCCATTATAGAACCAGAAAGTATTATCATTTGCACCAGTAAATTCTTCAGCAAGAATATATGTATTACCATCAACGTCTCTTACACCACCCAGAGATGACCATGCTGCGGCAATACCATTATATCCTTCATACTGCTGCGTCTCAGTGTTAAATCTAATTGAACCACTTTCTGCTTTTGCTCCTTGTGGTCTTTGACTAATATCTCCAGACGGAATAATTAATGACATCGTGCCACTAACTTTAGCATTTGTATTTGCTATAGGGGCAAGAACAACATCCGAAGTTCCTAGAGATGCAACTGTGTTATTAGTAATAGTAAGTTGGTCGTTAGAGTTAAACGAACCAGTTGACTTCAATACTCCACTGGTGGTTAAATTGCCAGTTGATGCTTGAACGGAAAGTGCTGCTCCAACATTAAAATTATTACCAGGAGTTACTGTAAAATTAGTAGTTCCTCCAGTTGTGACTGCAATTCCAGCACCTCTATCTGTTAATGTCGCAATTTTAAGGGCACTGATCTCACCATTTGTGGAAGTAAGTGTGGATACGGTTCCAGTTGTTGCTGTTAGATTTGTTGTGACGGTATCTAATGCAGTTACACTACCATCAATAATATCAAGAGAAACACTATCTAAAATAGTAACACTATTTACTAGTAATTGAAATCCAGATCCTGGTGGATTTGGATTATTTGGATTTATAGTTATGGAAGAAGTTCCTCCATAATTTGGATTACCTGTACTGAAATAATACAGAGTTGATGGGAATGTATCAGATACAATTACTGTTAATTTATTATTCTCAGCATCACGAGTAACTCCATTTTGATACTCAGTTGGACCATCAATAGTTTGACTTAAAGCAAACGGATTGGATGCAGAATATGTAAATTCATAAGATCCGCCTTCGTATAGAGTTAAATTTGGAGTATATTGAGCTCCATTTCCATCATCAAGATCAATTCCCGCTCTATTCTCCGTTGTGACGGTATTAACAGTGTAAACTGGAGTTGCAACTCCATTTAATACTACAAGTTCTGTAGCTGAAAAATTTCCATCTTGTAAAACTACTGAAGCAATATTTCCACCAGAAGTGGTAATTTCCTTAATTGAAAATTGAGTTCCATCTAATGTTGAAAGTTCTAGAGTATCTCCAATGGAAAATGTTGCAGCAGAAATAGTTTCTACAAATGTAATCCTCTGTACCGTAATATCTGATACTGTATATGGGGTTGGTACAGTTAAATTAGCATCATTTACATTAAGAACATCTCCAGTAGCATAACCATTGCCACCATCGACAATCGATACAATTGAAACAGCCTGTGTTGCAGAAATGGTATATCTAAATCCAGAACCACCACCATATGGAGGAACAATAGTAATTGTGGATGCACCATCAATTTCTGGATTTGCAGATAATTCTAAAGTAGTTGCATCGATAATAGATGAAACGATAGTCCCTGCCGCAATTCCAGTTCCAGTTACCGTTGAATTTACAAGAACATTTGATGTATCATCAATTATGATCTGAACATCTGCAGTAGACAAAGTTGTTGTTGCTGTTCTTTGTCCATAAAGACCAAGGATAGTATTTGCTGTATATCCAGTGCCATACTGTCCAATTGTTAAGGTATCTACATTTCCACTAGCATTAACTGTTATTGTAAAAAATGCATCCGAACCAGATCCAGAAATAACTTGAAGTGGAATTGATGTATAGGATCCTTCAGTATAACTAGATCCAGCGTTAGTAATAGATCCAACCCAATCTGTAACTGTAATATCAGCAGTAGCTCCATTACCTGTTCCACCAACAAGAGGAACGGCAGAATATGCTCCAATGCTATATCCAGAACCAGGAGAGGTAACAATAATGTCGTTATTAGTAATATAATATTTTCTTAAATTGATATCTGTATAGTATACAGTTCCCGTAATTGCTAAATCTACAATATCTTTATCAGATGCTGCAGCAGATAAAACACCAAGAGTTTTTCTGTAAAAACCGAGAGAATTTTCATTCGCATAAGAAAACGACGGCGCGGAAACGCTGCCATCTAATAATTGAATTCCTCCAAAAGTTTGAGAGGCTGAACCAGAGGAAAGATTAAATAAATCTTGCCCGATAGAGTTGATCGTTTGCCTTTGTTTTTCAAAGGTATCTGTCTTTGCAACGGATCTAAGAACTGCCATTTTTGATTAACTCTCTCAGTAGTGATTTGATTTCAGTGATTTCATTCTTCAACATATTTATGTCGTCCAACGCGGAATTAAGACGCTTCAACTTACGCCTAGCTTCTATAGCAGAATCGTTGTAATTCAAGATGGCACCTGTGGTCTCGTCCCTGACAAGACCATCATGCCCTTCAACTTTGATATACGACATACGCGGAAATTAGAACGATGCTACTGCTCTGATATCTTGAACCTTAGGAGCGAATGCTGGGTCAACAGTCTTCATTACAATCTTAACAGCAAACGAAGAGAACTCAGGAAGATCTGCAACGCTATACTTCAATTCTTGATACGAAGATTGTTTCTCAACAGTTCCAGAGATGCTGTTCTCACTGGATGCAATCTCTAGATTATCAGGACCTCCATCAGCATTGAAGTATTCCCAATCAATATCTTCGAAGTTTTCTTGACTGGATGCCTTCTTAAATCTGTAGAGAACTCTGATGTTTGAGATATCCTTGATGTTAGCGGTAAGTCTTACATCAATAGATGTTCCAGGATTGCCAATTGCAACCTCCTTAGTTACATACTTAGCAACCGCAGAACTGTTCTTTGAAGAATCTTCGGAAACAAAATCAATACCGTTAGAATATGTGATGCTTCCAACTTCCAGATAAGATGCTTCGACATCATCCTGAGAAGCATACTTGACATAATCGCCAATACGGAAGATATCAGAAACTTGTTCTGAGGTCTGAGCATTTCTTGCGAATGCTACATTATCAATAATTCTTCCAGTAAAATCATTACTAATTGGTTGAGTGTCGGTTCTTAAGATTAACTCTTGTGTTTTGTTATTCCAAAGAACTGATTTACCAGTAATCTTATTGTCATAAGTCTCAAGAATTACTGATGGATTGCGAGCAACGATAGTTGCACCATCAGCAATATCAAAGAATAGTTCAACAGGATTTGAATCTACGGTAACGCTAGTGAGTGATGCTTGATTTCCAAGAGAAACAGTTTCTCCAATCTGGAAGAACTGTGCCGTCTTAACTCTTACATAAACAACAGCACCATTTACTCTGGCAATAGTTCCAGATGCTTTTGTAGTTACTCCCTTGATAGTTTGACCTGCTTGGATTTCAGTTCCACCATTTCCTGCAAGTTGGAATTGATAAACTGGATAGAACTTGATGATTTGATCTCTTCTACCAAATCTGTCTTCTTGACCGCTTGCGTTTTCAACTCTGGAAGTAGATGTCTTAACAGAAGCAGAAGACAAATCAATCAATGGCGATAGATTAGAAACTGTAGAAGTCATCACCATCTTATATGTCAATGACTGATTTAGACTATTGAGGGTCTCATTAATCTCGGATGCGATCAACTTTTGATTGGTAAAGTATTGTGGTTCATTCAAGAAAGTTCTCTCATAGTCTGTCTGAGAATATGAGGTATAATTTGTCGTCGTAGAATCGACGGGAACTACATTAGTAGTCTTGACATAGTTCTCAAGTTTTGTTCCAGTGAATGAAAGGTAATTGACTTGAGGATATAAAGTTTCAAATTTTCTGTTGTGTGATGCATAAACATTAGTTCCACCACCAAATGCATTGCTAGAAGCGTTTGCAGTAGAAGTGATGTTGTATGTGTCAATACCACTGTTTGAAATCTTAAACAGGTTGCTGTTTAAGATGTCAGAGGTGACGCCTCCTGTCTCTTGTGCAGTCCTATAGAAGACATACGACCTACCAGATGTCTCAAATCCATGGTCTCTGTGTGAAACCTTAACGATAGAGTTGTTGTTCTTGAATAATTTTGAGGTGGCGTTAGTATTTGCACTAGCATTAGTTTCAAATGGATTGTAGTCAAGAAGTTCATAACCCAAGTTATCATTCTTAAGTAGAAGTTCTGCAGGTTTGCTGATGTCAAACTCTGCACGATATAGAGTGAACTTGAGATCTTCAAAAATGTCTTCTGTCCAACTCTCAGTATTTTGAGACTTGTAAACAGATCCTAGTGATGGTTGAGTTGTAATAACAGTGCTGGTAGCAATATCAGTAGCACCTAGTTTAGATGACCAGAGCATATAGTCGGTAGAATCTGTTTCTACAACTAGAGCATACTCACTATCATTTTGTAGGTATACAGGATACTCAAATCCAAAGTATGTTGGGGTTGTGGACTGCGTAACTCCTTCGTTATCGACCGCTACGCCCATTCTAACTGCAGGTGTGTCAATCTCAATAAAGGTTTGGATTTCGCACCCTCCAGCGCCATTTCCGACGCCTCTGACAACGACTGAAGGAGCTTCTGTATATCCAAAACCAGATAGAGAAACTTCAGCATTGTAGATTTTACCACCAGAGACTTTGATTGCTGCAGTAGCGGTAGATCCACCAGGAAGTTGTGGACTTTCGATAGTTAGGATTGCACTATCATAGTTTTGTCCTGGGTTAGTAACTCTGACCTTAGAGACTTTTCCACTATCTTTTGCAATCGTAATCTTTCCAGTGGTTCCCTGAGTAGCATTTGCTGTAGTTACAGATGGAATAGTTAGATCTTCATTCTGAACGAACGACTTACCATTGTGATTGCTTAGAACGAAAGTATAAACTTGCTCGTTTGTGAGACTATACTTACCAGATGAAGTTGCTACCAATTCAACGTTATTTTTATCAAAGATCTTGAGAATAGGTCCAGAAGCAGCAGAACTTACTCCTGTAACATTTTCTCCCTTGTAAACAGCAACATCGCCATTCGCATAACACTTGAGAAATGTATTAGGTGATAGAACCTTCTCGGATCCAGGAACAACATTCTTTCCTGGTTTCTCTGCATCTACATTGGTGAGGTATGCTTTAATTGGAATATTGCTGCTCTTCTTGCTGAAGTAGAGATCAACACCAGTTACAAAACATCCGCCCTCTAGATTTTCAACTTTAAATGTCTGTGCTAGTGGGTTGGGTCTTACTGGATTATCAGTGTTGCTTTCAATTAACTGAACACCTTCATTTGACTTGAAGTATGAAGGTTTCGTAGATACAATAGTTCCTGGGTTCTCTGGAAGAATACCCGTGGCATAGTATTTGACCTCGGTATAACTATCAACTTCATCCTTAGGTGCATTGGTAGCACTAGAAGTAAATCTGAAGGTTAGAATACCAGAAGTGATTGATACTTCTTCTGCATTTGTATCATAAGATAAAGTATCTACGCTGCCGTTCCAAGTAGCATTTTCGATTGGTGGGAAACCAGCAGGAAGAACAATCAAACCAGATGCATTTCCATATTCATCAGTGGTGATTGGACCATTAAATGCTGATAGTGAGTTACCTGCAAGACCAGTAAATCTTAGATCGGGATTTACCCAACGACTGATGTCTCTTCCCTCTAGGAATACATACATCTTAGTATTGGGTTTCATTCTTCTAATCACATACTTAACGGGAACACTTCTCGCAAAGAATGATAGTGAATTGGAAACAAGACTTCCTCTTACGTTCTTGGTTTGGACACCTTTACCAACATCATTATTTTGTGGACTAATATTTGAAGAACTGGAAACAGATGCAGACTGAACCTTTGTAGATGCCTGCTGACTATTAACCTCACCTAAAGAATTAATTGAAGTAAATGAAGGTGAAGATCCAACCCAGTTAACTACAAATGAGTTGTGAATGCTGGAGAACGCTTCCTTAACATTATCTTTTGCCAAGAAAATATTAAAGAGACTTGTGTTTGTATCGACAACTAGTGGTTCTTCATTTTGATCATACCACTGATCAATTGATGGGGACAGTTCACCATCTCCAACATACTGAAGAACAACAAATGGGTTTGGATTAATCTTTGTTGATGCAAACTCATTGCCAAGTAGATTTAAGTTTGAGTATGGTAGAGTGACAACATTGTTTACTTTCTTATAACCAGAAACTGCTCTCTGATCTTCTCTTACATTAACTTCGACTAGTTTAATGCTATCTTCTTTCGACTGTGGACGAAGAACTGATTGCTGAGGATCAATAGCACATGCATAATCAAGTGAGGTCAAATTACCAACGCTATGTGCCTCAAAATTATCAACAAAGAAACCAGACTTAAATCTGTCTAGACCAACTTCATCCTTGACCTGCATGTTGAGAGCTTGCTGCTCAAGGATGCTAAGAGTAGTGTAATACTCAAGACGCTCAATACGCTTCTCCAATTTACCGATATCTCGCATAGTATAGCGACGATTATCAACTGGAGTAATTCTTACATCCTTGCTAGTCTTAGTGAAAGCAGGAATGTACGCATAGAATAGAGGAACCGCATCTTCAATAGGATCTGGTTTGGATGGGTTGAGAGAAGAATTCCCTTCTTTTACTAGGAACTCTCCTTTCTTGTTAAGGAATACGCCATCAATACGATCTAGATACTGGATTTGACTGAAGGAGAAAGTATACTCAATACCAGCATCTGGAGCAGGAGTGCTAGAAACAACAGCGCCAGGACCAGCAAATGCTCCCTCGGTAACTTCTAGTAGCGACTTATCTAGATAACCTGGGATGATTGCTGTGGTGTCTACCTTAGGTCTAAAATCAATTACATTTTTAAGTTCTACATTACCAAGAACAGGAGAGTTGAAAGAAGGAATTTCATCTTCAGGAACACCTGCTTCGTGTAGGTAACTGTCAATTGTGCAGAAGTCTCCTTGAGATTGCTCGAAATAATCAAAAGCAATAACAAGTTGTCCTACAGATGCTTCAAATCCTGGTTTGAGAACTAATCTTGAAACATCATATACGGTGTCTCTTTGACCGTCATCAAATGTATATCTAGAAGTAACATCAGTTCCAGAAACCAGATTGCCAGCAGTATCAACGTCTGGAGCTTGTGAAGGAGTTCCTTCATAGACATATCTTAGTTTGAAGACATCGGAATATGAGAGGGTCTCGATAACTTCAGTATCGTAATCAGATCCTCTAAGAGGAATAACTCGGTCACCAGATGATGTAACAACAATTCTCTTATTTCTTACAGCAGTCTTAAGTCTTGGTTTTGCGTTAGATACTTCTAGAGTTGCGGTTAACTTAAGTTTAGGGAACGCACCATTAGAAGGAATAGTTCCAAAATAATCAGATGTTAGTTGTAGACTAATAGATCCAGAAGTAAGACCACTGGCAGTATCAGTAGAAGATGAGATTTCTACAGCATCTGTAGGAATATAAATGATATCACCCTTTGCAATGCTTGGAGCATCGCCTGGGTCAAGAACTGTAATGATATAATTTTCTTCTGTGAATGCAGCAAATCTTTGTGTTCCAAATGGCAACTGTGCTGCAAATGTAATCGTTCCACCAGAAGTGGAAGCAGTTGTTACAAAATCTCTGCGGAAATAATACTTAATCTTAGTGTCATCACCACCAGCAGAAATTTGCTCTACTTGCTTACTGCCAGTTGGGAATAGAAGGGTTCCACCATTAGTATTGTCTGGTCTAGGTCTTAGACGAACAATACTTGTATTTGTTACATCACCAGGAAGAGCTGTATCTAGATAAATTCTAGTCTTAGCAACCCCCGCTGCTTGAGTTGCATACTGAACAATGGCACGAACTAGATTGTTATCCTGGTCAGAGAATTGAATTAGATCTCCCTGCTGAACAATGCTAGAGGCATCGGCGCTGAAACTCGTTGATTCGACAAACATCGTTCCTTTCTTGCCGAAGAAAGTGTAATCAGTTACAGCGGAGATGTTTGAATATGATTGATTATCTACAACTAAATCAGCACTAAACTTATTGCTACCACCAGAACCATACGCACCACCAATAGATTTGACATTCTGTGGTGTATATGTAGTAACAGCATTTCTAACTAAGACAGCACGGACAGCAGCAGCACCTGCGCTATCGGTAGTTCCAGCAATTACAATTTCTGGTGGTTGGGTGAATTCTAAGTTTCTGAGAGCAGCTTGGTTATTGATTGCTACTTTATAGATTTTACCGCCATAAACAGTTGGTTCGATCTTAGACGAATCATACTCAACACCATTTAATAAGATGGTAGCTCCAGCAGAATAACCAGATCCTCTCTCGATAACAGTGAAGTGTGAGATAGTATTATCTTTTGCAATCTTTACTGTATTTGAATCTTCATCTCTGATTGTTTCACCAGACTTGAAGTTTCCAGAAATGGTCTTAACAAAAAGTAGTCTGTCTGTTGAATAGACACCAGAAGCAGGTCCTTCTACAACACCATATGCACCACTTTCTAAACCAAATACATACTTACCTTCATCAAATCCAGCAGGAACAGTTTCTAATAGAATTCTCGTAAAGAATTGTGGATCAAAATATGAGAAACCAAAGATGCTATTATAGGTCTCGGATCCTCCACCAAGACGACCTTTTGATAAAACAACATCAGAATCCGAATTAAATCCTTCTCCTCTCTTCTTAAGGAAGAAGTTGCTTGGTTTTACTTTCCCAATAACTGGAGTGATTGAACCTCTGTAATCTACTACCTCTGCCCAATAATCATCATTGTCCTGAGCGTCCCCATTCGAAAGGAAGATCTTTCTCTTCTTCTCGGAATCTCCCTCATCATATTCAAGGAGCAGATTTTCCAATTCTGCTTTATTGCCAAATACAGTAAGCTCTAGGAATTGTTTGTTTGCATTATCACTAATTCCAGGTCTATTGATAGTAGCATAAGCAAGAGTTGTTACCGTTCCAATATCAGTTGCTGTGCCATCGGCACTTCTAGATTTGATAAAATAGAGTGTCTTATAATTTGTTTGGAAATTGGCATCTGTCAATGCACCTAAAGTAGGTTGACCATTAAGACCAAGAACATCTAAAGTGATAGTCTTAATAGCATCATTTGCTGTAAATGTAAGACCTCTTCTGGAAACAGTTTGTCTGTGGTCAGTAGTTGCCTCTGTGCCATTTACTCCAATAGAACCATCAGAGAAAGTGCTGTAAAGGAAGATATCTGGATATGCCGTAAGATCAGAACCTTCCTTGTTTAGTGGAACACTACCAAAAACATTGGTAACCGAGAAAGTTGGGAGACCTTTTGTTTTTAGTGTGATGTTATCACTGGTCAGACTTTCTCTTGCTTTATTGATCTCAAGATACTTGGTCTCTTTGTTTACAATTTCATATCCTTTAATATAGGCTTTACCAGGACCAATGCTAGCAACCATTTTTCTGGAAGCTTCGCTAGCACTGTATCCATTATAAAGACCAAACTCATCGGCACCATAAAGACCTTTATTGCCGTCTTTTTGTGCCCACTCACGAATATCAATATCAAAATTATCTACAACGTAATCACCGCTCTCGTCAAATGTTCTGCGAGCAAGAGTTTGCTCAAGAACACTGAAGTCTGTAGAAGTAACTTTTCTTTGAACAACTCCTCTCTTAACTGTGAGGAGCTGAATAAAGTTCTTGTCGGTGATTGCATCTAAAGCAAACTCTTTCATCTCTAGACTAATTTTTAGTCTATGTGCTCCAGGTGCAGTATAGTTAGAAGATCCAATTGCATTATCATATAGAGAAGCATCTGCTTCTGGAGTTACAATCTCTTCTTTGATTGTAAATCCTACTTTTGCCGATGGTTTGTCATAATATTCTTCAATGACAAGAAGTTGCTCTTCATTTCTAACAAAATATCCATTAACAAAGTAAATACCTTCCTGCACTTTGACTGCAGAAGCAAATCCCATTGCAGGACTTTCTAGGGAAATAACTTCTCCTGTATCTGGGTTGGTGACTAGAATGCTCGTAGGAAGAACACTACCATCGGTTCCGACAACTAGAAGTGGAGTATTAACACCATCTACTACTTCTAGTGTTTCACCTTGACGGAAAGTTGGTTCAATGTTTGAGTTACCACTATTAATATAGCTAACAAAAACTGTATCTGCGGTGCTTTCAGTTGCTAACTTTGCAGACAAAACAGTTCCTACAACGCCAGAAGTGAGACCTTGGAGTTGCTGTCCAACCAACTGAGTAATATCATACTTTTTGTAGACAATATCAGTGCCATCAGAAACGGCGACTTCCGAAACTGACGATAGTTTTACATAATCTAATTTTGTGTTTAAACCTACCTCACCAGGAATTACTTGTTCTCCTTGCTTGAAAGCATATTTACCAAAACTCTCGATCTGGTTTTGGAGAATAGATTGAACTTGAGTTAATTCTCTACCTTGAATAGAGTACCCAGGACGGAAGAGAATCTTATAAAAATTCTTATTCGCGTCAAAGTCCTCGTAATAAGGATTTACATTGAGGTTAGTCTTCTGAGGCATTGTACTCCGCCAACTACTAGTATCTAGTCCCTAGTATTTAGTAGAGATAAAAAAAATCCCCCCATTGCTGGGAGGATTTGATAATGTCCAATAAATCAGAATTCGATAACTAGTTTGATATCTTCGATCTGGTCAGGAGCACGAGTGATAAGACGACGGTTTTCGATGTAGATAACCTCACCAGAGTTATTCTCAATTTCGGGGGATGCTAGACCTGCAGCAAAAGTAGATCCCAGAAGAGCACCAGCATAAGTAGTAGAGACAAAACCCGATGCTGTAGAACTTTCTCCAGTAATAGCATTAGCACCATTGCTTTCAAATGCTCTTACAACACCCTGATTTGTGTGAGCATCATTGGTTTGAATATACTTAAGAACACCGTCAGTTGTAGAACCGCTGTCTAGTGTCCAAGAAACGACCGTTCCGTATGCAAATCCACCTGCTACAGTTTGGAAAATCTTTTCATCAACCGCATAGTCTGCACTAGCACCAGTGATCTTGACAGCTTTCAGACCAGAAAGTGTATCTGCTGTTGCAAATGTAGTTGTTCCCCAGGATAGCGGATCTGCAATGATACCAATACGACGGAAGTCATTATCAACTGGGAAGTCACCAGCACCTTCTGCATAAGTTAAGCGAATATTGGTCATTACACGCTTACCATTCAATTCGGTTTCGTGATCGGAACCATGACCACCTTGAGGAGGTAAAATTGCTTCTAGTGCAGCATTTCCACTGTAACCGCTAACACTATTGGTCAAACCAGCATCACTGAATAGATTACCAGTTTCTAGAAGGATGTTTGCATAGGTGTATCCAGATCCACGAGACTGAATGCTTGCGGAAGTGATAGTGCCAGAACCATTAGTTACTAGTTCTACAACTCCACCTACACCATCACCCTTAATTCCAGTATAAAGAGTTTGTGAAATTGGAAGACCTGCTCCACCATCTTCAATAACTACTGTATCAATAGCACCAGGAACTGCTAGTGCTTCAACTGCTTGACGTGAAGTGTTGCTGCGAAGAACGACTGGCATGAAGTCGGAAGACAAGAACTTCAGAACATCATCTGTTGGGATGGTATACATGTATTTCCAGATGTAACCAGCACCAGTGGTTTCTGTATAGAGACCTGTTCCTGCATCGTAGTTAGGAGCGCCAGTGGATGGTTCTTCCGTAGCGTTTTGACCAGTTGTGTTTGAAGGATTTTCGCCATTGAATAGGCACTTGAATACTTCATATTGGGAGTTCATTACATAGAACTTAGCATCAGCGATAGAAGCAGCACCAGTTGCGGCTTGCTTACCAATCTGACCGCCACCGCCAGGAGTATCTGCATAATCTGGTTTCCACATGTCAAACTTAGGATTGGCAACTAGATCCCAGTTGTAACGACGGATAACTGTTCTTGCGAAAGCATCGTTAATGCGCTTTGCAGCAATGATTTCGTCATATAGAGCAATTTTTTCTCTCTGATTGTCTAGTGGGAGAGGTGGAACATCTTCGGTTGCATAACGATAAACACCAGACTTAGCAGTAGCACCTGTATCGGATCCACCAGATCCGCCAGTGCGGCACTTAAGATCAGATCCCAACGCTGGAGCAGAGTTAACACCGTTGCTGCCAAAAACGTCGGTTAGAAGAAGGGCGCTATCATAAACAGCAGCAATTGTGGCACGGAAAGTAGTGGAACCATATGTTCCTACATACACTTCATCGCCAATTGTAAAAGAAGTAGCATTCTTGGAATAAATTTCTAGGTATGCTCTCCATGGTTGTGGACGACCCACGAAGAAATACATTCGTGAACGCTCTGCACTAGTGTCAGTCGCGCCCTCAGTGAGAGATTCTAGGAATTGCTTCGCGTTAAAAATACGAAACTTATCAGAAATAATAGCAGCCATGGGTTTCTTTGTCCGACGTTGTAGTTTGTGCCTGAGTTATTTATATTTATGCAGTTATTTAGTTAATTGCAAACGGTATCACTTCATCGCCACTTGAGATAGTATTTGGTCCAGATATGACTGTGCAACTATTGAAAGATGTATTTGACTTACTGGTGTAAGAAATGAGAGTTCCTTGTGCAGTAAAGAGATGACCACTATCTGGGAAATATGCAGTGTTATTGACATTCAGAATGAATGGAATAGTTCCAGTAAATGCACTGTGAGTAACTGGATTATTGATAGATGGGCGAACCAATCTAAAGACTCTACCAGACTTCATGTAACTAGAACTATGTCTTTCGGTAAAATCTCCAATTGTCAGTGCGGGGTAATAAATTGCCATATCACCAATCGCAATTCCAGAAACACTCATGACACCACTGTCAACAAATACATCACCAAAATTGCCAATAGAAGGTCCTAGTTTTGCTAATGTGTAATCTCCTCTATAATCAATTTGTCCAACAACAAATGTGAAGTTGTTGATAATAACTACGTTTCCGTTTCTTTGTGTGACATCTTTGGATGCTAGTTGAATTGTAGATCCACCTCTCAAAATAATTTCATCAGTGAAGAATACCTCTTCGACATATCTATCAATAAATCCAGTTTCGGGTGGTTTAACAATGACTTCCCTATTAACAATCAGACTATCTGAAATCGTAGTGATCTTCTGAATCTCTAATTCAATCACAGATGAAACATCTGAAGTAGTAATTTCGAAATCACTCTCAATCGTAACAAAACCAGCAAATGTTACTGCGATATCTGTATTCTGAATAGGAGCAGCGATTACAGAACCAATAATCTCTTTTGTTGGAGTTGCAATTGAGTATGTTGGCGAAGAAATTTGTCTTTGAGTTTTTCTTTCGATCTCACGACTTGTGGTGCTTGCACTGACAGTGGTTACTCCACTCTCACTTTCAATTACTACTACACCGCCATAAACCACGGATACTGGATCTGGGATTTGACGTAAGAAAGTTCCAGCAACCCAGTTTTGAGCAATTGTATTTTGCTCTCCTCTTTGTACTTTGAGGAAACGATCACCAATCTTACGATAGTAGTAAACTACCTCGTCGCCAATTAACAAATATCCAGAAGTCTTAAATTTGCTAGTGTCTGCAATGTATATAATGTTTTCACTAGCTTCAAGATCAATTTGTAGATAAGCACCAACTTCAAAGAAGTTAATATTATCAATAGCGTTATTAAGAATAATATTTTGTAAAGATGTAGTAATCTGTCTACTAGCAGATACAACAGAAGTTGATGTAATATCTTCAATAGGAGTAGCAACTATAGAAACATATTCGCAAACATCTTTAAATACATCAATTTTCTCTACTGTGGTATTCAGTGGAGCAGTATACTTTAATAATTTAGATCCAGCGGAAAGGTTAGTTCCAACTTCCTCTTCTAACTGAATTTCTTCTTCTAGTTCCCAGTCTACCTTTTTGGGACTATCTGCAACAATAGCAGATGTTGCAAATCCCAGTGGTGGTGGGAAACTGATAAGATCAACAGTTGAAGATATAATTATACCAGCAGTTTCAACATATGGATTGACCGCAATATTAATAAGTGATACGCCGATGTCTCTTTCTGAGAGAATTTCATATCTTCTAGAAACAACCGCTATGGGCGCTTCTTCGTAACCAGAACCACCATCAATCAAATCAACACTAATTACCTGTCCTTTACTTACCAGAACGTTTGCTCTAGCACCACCGCCCCTTCCAGTCTTAGGAATAAATTTAATAACTGGTGGTGTGTAATATTGATATGCTGTTGGTTGAGTTATAGGATCATAACTACGTTGGTTCCACTCCAACCTCTCAATCTTACCAGTAAGATTACCATTGCTATCTTTTTCCATGATAGCAACAACGGCAAGACCTTCGCCTCTTGTTATTCCAGTATATGTTTCAATAGATACTGCAGCATAGATTTCATTAGATAGAGTATTGCCATCTCTGCCATCTTTGCTAGTTGCAGTTGCTGGAAGTTGTTTTACAGATCTAAATCCTTCTTCTCCTTCAACGCGAATTTTGTCACCATTTGCAAGATATACAAATGGATTTCTGTAAGATTTTCCAATAATAGTTCCTTTCCAGAGAGCACTGTCATCTTTCAGAATTTTTCTTCCATCATCGTCTGTATTCAAAGATAATGCTGATGATGTGATATCACTATCACTAATAGTATACTGAATGTCATAACGACCCTTAACTGCAAATACAAAATCTAATCCGTCTTCGATGTATCCATTTTGAGATTTAACATCAAATTCAATAGTTCCAGCATTATTAAAGAAGTTTGAAACTTCACCAATAATATTAAATGTTCCATCTGCTCTCTGTTGCCATAGGTGAATTAGATTTCCAATCTTGTCTCCCATCCAAGCATAAGTTCCAAACTCATTAATGATTGTAGATGTTAATCCAGAAATTGTTAGTTTTCCTCTAGCATAGTAAGTATCTGGTGCAAAATCGTAGATATTCAAAATCTGACCAACATCTCTTCCATAAAGATATCTCATGTCAATCTTCATTTCCTTTTGGATGGGAACATTGAAGTAAATGTTTGGACCAGAAATTGTATAAGAATATCCTTTTCTTTGTAAAACGCCATCTAGGAAGACGTATAAGTTATCTTCCGATTCTACATTTTGTACGGTGTTATCGATAACATCCAAAATTAAGAATGGACCATTCCTAATTCCATCAACCAAATCATAATCAATTGTAAGGCGTTTGTAGTTGCCAACACCAACACCAACAATTTTTTCAACTGCTGTTGGCTCACCAATACTCTTGGCACTAAAGTCTTGATCCCAAATTGGAGCAACATCAAATTTGATGATGTTTGGAATTACAGTTCTATCAATAAAGTATGCATCAAATAGTGGGAAGTTTTCTGTATACTTTGGTCTTTGCAATACAGCATTAATTGTCAAGAATAGATCTTCATCTTCTTCAACAATTACTTCGGAACCATCTTCCCAATACAACTCAAATTCTTTAGTTTCACCATCAATATAATCTGGGAGTGTTCTGGTAACTGCCTCTTGCTGTAGAATATCATCAACGTTTGAAGTCAAAGAATCGACAGAAGAAATTACATCATTACACTCTTGTGCTAGAAGTAGAGGATCACCAATAATATTGTAATTAGAATAGGTTAGTGTCTGTGACCAGTTACCTGCCTTATTTGGATTTTGGTTTGTTTTACTAACTAGACCCTTACCCTCAGATAGAATTGTGTCAACAATACTATTGTAAGTGTCAAGGGCACTTTCTACTTCAGCGCAGAAAGGACTTTGACTGTCAACCAGAATATTGTTGTCAACGACTGGTGTAATAGCAGTATAAATTCCAGCACCAAGAGTGTTTCTCATTGCTTGGATCATCAAGTTTTTTGCATACTCAAATGCAGCAAGACTTTCTGTTAGTTCATTGTTGATGAATAGTAAGTTCTCGGATTCTGGATATTTTGCTTTTACATAGTATAGTTGTCCAAACTCAACAACTTTTTCATTTCCACCGAAACGGAGATGATAGACATATGCATCCACTAAGAAACCAAGATCTCTTTGGCACTTAGTTCCTTTTGAATTCCAATCAACACCAGGATATGTTGCTTCTGCCCATCCAATAGTTTCTTCTTGAATATATGCTTTGTTTGCTGCAATTAAATTAGCAGCATCATAGAAAGTGCCGTTGTTAATGCCACTCCATGAGAACGTTGCCTGATCAGTTCCAGAGAAGGATACGGGTGCAGTAACTGTAAAGCCAGGAGGAACAGAGAAAGTATTTCCAGGAGCAACTGCACCTGTGTTGGTAGCAAAGGATCCTCCAGTTGCTGTTCCACTCAACAAAGTGGTTCCTGCTGGAGCTCCGCCGCCACCTGAAGAGTTTGATAATGCACTGTTATTTAAAGTGACTTGTGTTGCACTGTCAATAGAAACAATGTAAGTTCCAGATGGGAATGCTCTGCCAGAACTTACAAACATACCAATAGCGAGGTTCTCAGTATCAGTGACATTCATAGTTCTAGAACCTTGAATGTATATTACACTGCTGTCTGTGTAATCCCAGTTTCTAATGGCAAGTTTTGCTAGTCTTGCTGCATACTTAAAGATACCAGTAGATTGAGATCTATTGTTTTGAATGTATAGATAATCGCTATCTGTGTTGAAGATGGAAGTGTAGTCTACAGTTTTAATGTTTCCACCAAATCTAAGATCGTGCTCATATGCATCGAGAATAGAACCGATGTTTACTTCATAATCATCTTGCTTTGTGCTCCAATCTAAAGATGGATATGTTGCTTTTGCATATCCGATAGTTTCTTCGACAATGAATTGACGATTTCTCTCAACCTGATTAGCAGCATCTAACCACCTACCATTACGTTGGAAAATGTTTCTAATTTTCTTGAAGTATCTTGCATTATACTGATTATCTTTAAATGCAACATACTTTCCATAGAAAGTAACACCATTATAATATGTAATATCAGACTGTCCTTCACCAGTTTGTTTCTGATATGGTCCAAGAGGTGGTTGACTGAAGATGATACGATCACCAGATACAGTGAAAGCAACTCCTGGTTCTTGTAGTACACCATCTAGACTAATTACTAGATTTTTGTCACTATATGGACTAAATGGAACTCCGCTGTCATTTAAAATCTGGAATGATGTTGTTCCCTGCAATCTGCCATCGGTATCATAGTATCCATCGAAAGGAGCATCAAGTGATACTTCAAACGCACGCATTTCATTGAACAAGAACTCACTAGTAGCAGCAGAACCAAATCCTCTACGAATTCTTTGATTTTCTACCTTTTGAACAATCTGCGTAACAGTTCTAGTAGTGTTCTCTACAGTAATTTTATTTTTTGCAGGATCCCAAAGTTGAATAATTGAGAAATGAGATGCTTTTGGTGTTTCTGCTGGCATCTCAACTGGTGCCGTCGCCTCAACATCAACTTGACCAAATAGTTTAAATCCAGCGGGGTGAGTTGTGGACTTAATTAATTCACGCCATTGACCAATGGGTGTCTTGGATTTTACAACATATGAGTAGTCTTGATAGAAGAAACTATCCAAGATCTTCTGATTTGATACTCCAAGTTTTCCTCTGTCGGACTTGAAATATCCAATGTTGTCATAGAAACCAGTGATTTGTTCTGCAAATGTGCTTACAAAAATTGCTTTGATTGTCGCAGATACTGGAGAATTTAGAGACTGGACAGTTTGATTTTCTCTGAAGATACCTTCTACATCCTCCACCTTCAATAAGTTCGAACCAAATCTCCATTCAGATACTCTAGCACGAGCGACTTCAGTAGATCCAATTCTCTGAACTACAATTTCACCTTTACTAAAATCTCCATTGAAGTTGGAAAGTGATAAAACTGATTTGGTATTAAATGTCGATGCTACTGTTCTATCTCTATGGAATGCACCTCCATTGTTAACAATAGAAATACTTCTCGGAATACCAACAGTTTGACTTTCTGCAAATGCTTCAACATCACTTTCGACAATAGCAACTTCTGGAGCAAAGGTATATCCAACACCAGGATTATCAATAGTAATGGAGAAAATCTCCCCATTTCTTACAACAATTTTAAACTTCGCATCAACACCATCACCATTGGTAATAATAACTTTTGGATTTACATAATTTGATCCTTTCTCGTCAATTCTAATACCAACAATAGTGCTGGTAGGAATATCAAATAAAACAGTAGCAGAAGCTCTGAAGTTTTCATTTGAATCTACGCCGCTAATTGCTGGAACTTTTTTGTAATTTAATCCTAGATTTGTGATTGCAAATGAATTGATTTCACCAATAGCGAACTGACCAGTAGTAGTATAAGAAATGGATCCAGAACCATCCCAAAGAGGCTCGCTATTAATATCATAAACAAAACGAGTTGGGGTAACATAATTGAGAGTTTTTACTCCTTGTAGTGGGTCTGTAATTATTTTTAGAGAAGCACCATCTGCCTGAACAATACCTTTTCTATCATAATAGTAGAAATTGGTAAAGTTAGTGCCAGTTTTTGTTTGATATGCATTGCCAGCAAGTCTTGCACCAAAACCGAACTTGACATCAGTAAATGATCCTGCATTTCCAGGAAGAATTGTAGATGCTGTTTTCTCTACAGTTTCTAAGTTAAAACTTCTGCTTGGGGACATATCAAAGTATGTTCCAGTCAAAGAAGAGTGTGAAGTATCAAAAACATACTTGTAGAACTCTTGAATATTGATATTTGGATTTGGAGTGAATGATATGTTATCTTCTGAGAATTCAAACTTATAATTCAAATCACCAGCAGATCTCACAGCAACAAGTCTGGAGGGACTGCTGCTATCGAAGAAACTGGAACTTAGAGTTACTTCATTTGCATTTGTTGTCTGAGTAGCATAATCATAAACAATTACAATTTTTTGGGTTTCTCTATCATATGATTGGACATATCCAGAGTTAGCACCAGCAAAAATTTGGAAGTTTGGATCGAAGTTGTATCTTGGTTTGTATAGAGATACAACATCGCCGTTATAGTGATCAGAAGATTTAGTTCCTTCAAGACCTCTAGTTACAAATAATGTGTTGTCAGTAATTGTTTGAACTTCCACAACTTCATTATTAATGGAAAGTAAGTCACCTTCTGCAAATCCAATAGAAGATTTTACTTGCAGTGCGGAAGAATTTCTAGAGATTCCTACATGATCAACATAAAGTGTAAATCTTGAAATCGATTGTGACGCAATTGATCGAGAAAGACTTTCATCATCTATAGATAGATAATCTCCTTTTGCGTATCCACTTCCAGGATTTGTTAAAGTTATAGAAGAAACTCCTGCTGATACTGTAGCAAGTATTTCTAGATCTTGACTGATAAGATCTCCATTACCATCCCTAACCAACATAAATTCTGGGAAGGTTTGGATTAAGAAATCTCCGTTTGTATAACCATATCCACCTTCTTTGACGAAAATAACATTGTCCTTGATGACTCCACTTTCGATAGAAAAGTTTGCAAGAAGTCCAGTTCCATTTCCGCCACTAAGGGGAATATTTTTGTATACACCATCTTTGTATCCAGAATGTGTTCCAGAAACAGTAAGTTTCGAAACATTGTTACTCGTCACAGTGACTAAAGCTTCTGCTCCAGACCCAGAACCTCCTGTTAGAGGAACACTAGTATAAGTCCCTGCAGTATAGTCTGCACCACCGTTTAAAATTTGATATCTACCAATACCAGTGAAATCAACTTCATTTCTTACAATGGGAGCAATAAGAGTTGCTTCTTGATATAATCTCTTTCTCAAGTAATATGTCTTTGTCTTTGTTGTATCGTCTGGATTGACATCAATAGTTACTTTGTCTCCAATGCCAAGACCATGTGCGACATCAGTTTCAATCAAAGCAACACTCTGATTGACTTCAAATGGTTCTAAGTTGTCGCTGAGTGAAGTTAGAGTTACAATTCTGGATCCAATGGTGTTGAATAGATTGCTAGACTGAATAAAGTAATCTTCATCTACAATCCAAGTTCCTGTAAGAACTTTGATTTTAACGACGTTTTGGCGATTTGTGCTTTCTAATACTTCTGCTGTAGCAATTGGTGTGTTAACACCATCTGTTAAACTTAATATAGCACCTTCTGTATATGAACTATCTTGATCTACCAAGATTGAGAAAGTCTTGATATCAGCAGAGAATGTGCCTGTGGTATCAAAAGTGCCAACAACTTCCTTGAGAACGATTACATTGTCACTTGCTACAGTTCCAACAATTCTACCAGACGCTCCAGAAGATGGTTGTCTTAGTGTATCATCAGCAAATAAGAATGCCGTTTGAATTGTTGTAAGTTTTACTACCTTTGTCTCTTTGCTTTGTAGATAATTGACAGACTTACCTTTAACAGAAGCAACATTTGCCTCTACCTCGGAACCTTCTGTTCCTTGGTTGTCAAAATATACTTTTGAATTTACAGAGAAGTTAGAAGACGATCTAACAGCATCAATATTATCAATAGTTCCCGATGAAACATCAGAAATGCTCGCAATTAAACCTTCTCCATTCCTAGACATGCCAGGAACATAATATCTCTTTGCATTCTTTGGAATATCATTCTGATTGATGTCAGAATTATAATTGCTGTCTACTGGGAGAGAATAGAAATTTGCACCTATGATATAAGGGAACTGTGGTACTTGATTGCTATCAATAGTAAGGAAATAAGCATAAATTCCTTCTGGAAATTCTGGGGTAATGCAAAATCTTCCATTGTTTTCGTCTAGTGATCCGTTGCGATGAGTATACTCATAGTCATCGATAAAAGATCCAAGTGCGTACGTATTGACAGAAGGACCACCAGAACGAGAATTTTTGATAGAATAACCAGATGTCATTCTAACAATAGAAGATTGTGGATCTAGTGGATTTTGATGTGCAAAAGGTCCATAGATTGGATTGCCATCATAAGCAAAACCAATGATAGGAGAGTGAACTTTATTTGCTGGTTCTGTTCCAGCACTATTCAAGTTATCATTTAAAGCAACACGCAAAGCTTTTGGATTGGCAACATAACCATATCCATATTCTAATGCATTGTTATAATTTTGGAAAATGTAACCATTCTCTGTATCAAGATTATTCTTTAACTTTTCAAATCTATTGAAATTCCATTCTTTAAGGAGAGGAATGCCAGTAGCGTCTTCTCCAACGGGAATAATGTCTACAATTACAGTTTGCTGAGTGTAGAAGTTACCCTCATCAATTTTTTCGAAATCTGTAATTCTTCCATCGCCATCAACAATTGCCTCGTAATTAGCAAATCTTCCTCTACCAGCATTATCCCTAATTCTTACAATAGGTGGAGAAGAATAATATTCACCAGGATTGTCGATAACTAAACTTGTAACTTTTCCTCCAGTTACAATAGCACGAACTTCTGCTCTTCTTCCAGAAGTAATTGTAATCTCTGGGGTTGTTGGGAAAATATCATTAGTATCAACAATAACTCTCTCAACTACTTGACCAGCAAGAACTGCTCTTGCCTTATTTGGAACTTCATCGACTAAAACAAATGGAGGTTTTACATAACCTCTACCTTGAATGTCAATTTTAATTTCTTCTAGTCTGCCAAATCTTACGCTGTCAGTGTCTCTATAACTATAGGTACGAACACCGTTGAGGAGAATACCAGTATCTGCTTTAGGTGTTTGATATCTTTCAGTGGATGTTGTTGCTCTCTTTCTAATTAAACGCAAGACTTTTTGATCTAGAACTTGCTCATTGACAGTAGAACCGTCTAAAATCTTGTGTGATGGGAAACTGGATGAGGTAACATAGTAATATTGATCATCTTCATGAATAGAAGTAACATTTGTAGGAACTTCATTGAGAGATGCTGCTACAGATGGCAAAGTTGGAACATTTACATCTGCTCCAGTGCTCAACAACCAACGAGTTTGATTGGTTCCGCTAAAAACAATTTTTGGATCAGCAGTTATAAATCCAGGTGCAGAAACTTGAATTCTATCACCAACACTGGAATATGGTTGAGCATCTTCTGGTGTGAGGTTATATACAACACCAAGAATGATAAGAGTAACACCAGATCCAGAAATTTTTACTGGTTTGTATACAGAAGTTCCCGCCGTATGAATAACAGCACCAGATGGTTGTCTATTCTTAATGATAAATTGAGTTGCTGTTTTCTCTTCAAAGTCAATTGTTTCGTCACCAATCAAAACAGAACCTTTTTTGTCCCAACCTAACGTTGAGAACACATCAATCCTGTTGCCAGTGGTAGCAGTTCCTGATAATGTTTTTTCCAGTTTAGTTTTTGTGGAAACAAAAAACTCACCATTTACAGTTTCTGGAGCAAGAACCAAATTGACAATCTGTTCTTCGTCTCTTGTTCCATCTGAAGAAACATTATCTACCGTTGCAGAGGCATATCCATACTCAGATGTCTCGGTCTGAACTACTTGTCTGCCAATTAAATCGTTAACATTTCCAGAAACTAGTTTGCACTTAAGTGCATATACATTAATCCAATCAGCATTGGATGACTTATATGTGTAATCTTTTGGTTTATATACTTCTGGTTTGTTGTCAATATCTTGAGCAACAATTGTATTGAAGATAAACTTAATAGAACTGGTTGTTCCCTTTGCCTTGTAGAACTTAGAGATATTCTTGATTAATGTTCTCTTGTCTACTTCCCCCTTTAAATATTTTTCTGGAAATGAACCAAGATATTGCTTCTCAAAATTCTTTACTAACGCATAAAGAAAGAGATTGCTTACATTATATACTTTTTGTCCAGAATTATGAGGTGCTGCTTCTGTACTGCTAAAGTTGCTTGAATTATACAGATCACCAAGAGTTGTGTTACCACTAACACCCCTAGAGCACTCTTGTAGTTCTGTATCTGTTCTGGTAGCATAAAAAATGATTTCGTTATCAATTCTGACGTAACCATTCTTTTCTGGGAATGATTGTGCATCCTCTAAAACGATGGTTGTGTCGCTATCAGTAATAGAAGTTACTAGAACATCATTTTGCTTGAGGATGTTCTTTTCGTAGTAATCAATGTCTGCATATTTTTGGAGGTTGTTGATAACATCCAAAGTGCCACCTTGCACTTCCTGTGCTTCATAATACTTTTGCACAAACTTACTGAAAAGTTCATACTCCGTACTGATGAATTGAGGAAGCTGCGATTCGATTAGAGTGGAAATTCTCTTAGTCTTTACAGCAGGCATTTACTTACTCTTTATATGCAGTGAATGAGGAATTGGCAACATCAACATCAAGATAAACCTCGCGGAGTGCCTTAATGTCATTAGAAAGTGGTTTTACTCTAACCGAAATGCGATTATCAAAGAAACTACCTTTGATGATAGTTAAATTATAAATTTTTAGTTCACCTTTTAAATAATCAATATCGCCAACTTCGCTGTCAAGAACAACCTTTTCACCAGTTACGCTATCTAGTCTATATAGGACAATTTTGCCATCCCTATCTTCAAGATAGACATCAAAATTGGGATACTCAGTTACCCTAAACCCAGTTGTGGAAAGGACTGGATCGTCACAATCAACATCAAAAGCATTCTGGTAACAAATCTCATAGTAGAAGGTTGAATTGAGTTGAGGATAGAAATCCTTCCTCATTGTTACAGAAGTTAAATTAGAATTAATTGCTTGATCTGCATCGTCAATAACACCAATTGCTTTACTGTATCTAAACTTGCCATTGAACTTCTCTGTATTAGAATTATCAAGATAAGACTGAACCGAAGCAATAACTTTATCTCTAATTTGAGCAGGAGTTTCGTCAGTCTTTGTTCTATCGTAGTAAACCTTACTTGTTAGTTCGACATATAGAATAGAAGGATCGATCAATACTGGTTCAACAGATGCGACAATATACTTCTCTAATTCTGTTACAATTTCATTTTTAGTGAGAGAAGTTAAGTAACTTGCATCATTTGGTTTCAATGCAATGAAAACTTTTCCATACTGTGGAGGGTCCTGATCTTCGCCTCCAAAGATGATAATATCGCTCGTGGCGGGATATATCCTACGAACGATTGCTTCGTAGTCCTGGGCGGTTACAGCGCGGTCCTGGGTGCCATATGACTTGGGAGCGGTATATTTAATTTTCTTGGTGCTCTCAATTTCCTCTCCACCAGAGGATGGAGTAGTGGAAGCAATGGAAACGGAAACATTGGGAGTAATACCATTTGGGTTTTCAAGTACACCAGAGAAAACAAATGTCCTTACGCCATTGCTAGATGGTCCAGAAGTTGTGATATATGAGACTTCAACACGAGATCCATTCTCAAGTTTCTTTCCTAATACTCCATCACCCAACAAAATTTCATATCTTTCATCTTCAATTTCGTCTAAGAAGAATACTTTTGAATTTCCGTCGATACCGAGAATATTATCTGCAACTAGATATGGTTCACTAAAACTACCACCACCAGGATAAACTTTCACTCTAATGGTGTTAGTATCAATGTTGCGGTTGTCAAGAACAAATCTTTGCGTCTTGAGTGCTGTATTGACGGTGAATGTATTAGTAAGGAAAGTTCCCTCTCTCAAAGGAACATCAGTAAAGGTTGCAACACCGTTAGCTACCTGTGCCGTAACATCATCAACGACAACATACTGATAAATGCTATTATCATATGAAGCAATAAATCCTGTTCCTTTCTTCAAAAGCAACTCAGTATCAGTTGTAGCGTTTTGATAAGTTGCTGTAAAGGTAATATATGCTGTAGGAGAGGTTGCGCTCTTGGGTCTGTACCCTAATTGCTTTGCAATCGCTACTACGTTGTCCCTGAGGGTCGCTGAATCAATGAATAGTTCATTGACCACCATGTTGGTGTTAAACGCCGTATAATAGGTGTTATAGGCGAGTGTATCGATGAGAGTGGATAATGCCGATCCCTCAAAATCATAATCAGTAAAATCTGAATTTGCTCTGAGATAATCTTTCAGAGCAGCTTTGATATCTTCAAAGTCTAAGTTAGCAACTTGTGTATATGGCATTATCGTGTGCGCTCTAAGAAGAATTCTACTGCTACTGGTGCATCTTCTCTACCAACAATGGTATACTTCAATTCAACTTGAAAACCATTATTATCAAAATCTGGAACACACAAGATAGAATTGATACTAATTCTTGGTTCATATCTGTTCAGAGTATTCCTGATTTCAGATTTGATTAGTCCAGCACTACCATAATCAAGTGGTTCGAATAATACCTTTTGAACATTACATCCCAATTGAGGTTGGAATGGTCTTTCTCCTTTCATAGTAAGAAGTAAGGCAGTAATCGATTGAACGATAGCTGCCTTGTCTTTTACCTGAACCAAATCATTGGAAACAGGATGCTTCTTAAATGTTACACTCAGATCTTTGAATGTCTGAAAGGTCGGCATTGAGACACAGCAGTAGGCTGTTTCTATTTATTCACTCGTGCCAACGCTCAACAAAATCGTCAAATCCGCCCGCCCCTCCACAAGGGCGTTCTAGGCGGTCTTCGGGAAGTGGGTATAGTTCTTCCTTCATCTTGGATCTACGACGCTTTGTAGCGGCATCTAGAAGGCGATCACTGTCCGTTTCAGTAATGAGTGTCATGCCTTCTTCGATAAATTCTTCACTTTTGTCTACTGGAAATAGTCCCATTGAAAAACCTCTCTAAAGTCTGTTTCCAGAACTTTTAGAGAGGTTGCTATCTCTTCTTACTATTTAGTTTCGGAGTACCGCTCGGCGCTTTCGGTCCTCAACGACCCTGACCGCGATAACGCTTCTTACGACCATTACGAGAACTCGCACCCAGATGAGTGTTCTTCGAACGACCTTGACGGGTCTTCTTCGGAGCACCCTCGGTGTAGTTCGACTTTACCAAACCAACCTTTGCTTTTGCCATAAAACTCTAAGTGTGTTAACCAATTACTATTGTAGGATATTTGTAAGGACCTGTCAAGGGTCTCGGGGTGCCTGGCGCAAAAACCAGCACAGTCTCATCCCCACTTACTGCGAAAAGTTTCCCATTGATATGCACTGACGTGTTAACCCTGGGTACAAGCACTCGATCGCCTGGGAGACAACTCGTGTTGGGTGGAATTGGCGTACCCTCTACCGAAGATAACACAATGTTCTCAACAACTGGATAATGCTCTACTTGCTCCCCTTCGAAGTATACATTGGGACTGATAGTAGTCTCCCCTCCAATCTCCTCTGCAGGATACACACAAGGCAATCCAGCAGCACTTGGAGTGTCTAGACAATCTGATCCAACTACATTAGGCATTACACTACTTTTGCAACGATTGCTAAATCTTTCTTAATTCCTTCTACATTGTTATGTAGATAATCTAAAGTATCACTTAGAGATTCGTGCTGTCTACTGTGAGGTCGCCTGTACATCAATTGTGGTCTCTCCAGGGCTGATATCCGCTGGTCCAGGTTCTGCAACCTCTCGGACAGCTTCAGGAGTGCTGCTTCCAATTTCTGCTGCTGCTGTAGTAACTCTTCCATCATTTTGATCTCCTCTTAGGAATGCTTCACTTGCACGACTTTCGAACTCATCACAAAATGCGTCGAAATTTTCTAGAATTTTTTCAAAATCTTTTAAATTACTTTCCATAATGCTTTCAGTATTTGAGTGAAACTATCATTCTTTGAATATTTATTGGATGACTTTTTCGGGCGGTTTTGTCTGGCGACATTTTTTTGGAATTCATAAAATCTCCTCATCGAATTCCTCTGACGTATCGCTTCTGCCCTCTGAGATCCTTGGGACATTCTTTGACCTTTTTTCATGGGGAATTTTTTTGGGAATTTTTTTATTTGCGAAGAATATTTATCGGTCGTCTGGATACTTTTGTAGGTTAGGGAAGTAGTCGATTTTTGAAATCGCTTGGCGCCCTTAAGTATAACAAAGGGGGGGCAATTAACTGTCCCCCCGTATACCTTACTGTCAGGCGCTAAGTGTCACCAATCGCCTCGCAATGTGTCGTGCTGTGTGTTCTTTAGGTCTGTATGGAATAGTCATCACATTGCCTGATTTGTGTATCCATTTCTCATGCTTACTGCCATTGCGTTCTTTAATCCAACCGTTGGCAAGTGCTAAGCGTTTGAGTTGCTTGTCTGTCATGTGGTTAGTGTAGAGAAATGCCTAGGTGCTAGGATGGGTCACCATGTGGGCAAGCGGTCGATCGCTTCCTGTGCATGGTGCTCTGCAAAGACGCCAGCGATCATGTAGGCGCTGTGTGCTGTGCCCTGTAGAGTGTTGCTGCTGACCCATCCTGTCTGGCGGGTGCTGATGTCAGAGGCGAGGCGGAAGCAGGTGGGGTGGCGCTTAGTCATGCTGTGCTGTGTGTGATGGGGTTACTATAGCATGGGGGGGGCGACCCCTCAGAGGTCTGCCATCATCTCGTTCATCTCATCAGCGTCGATCGCCACGCTGTCCCATGCCACGCCGTCGCCAGTCTTGACGAGGTGGCGACCGATCTGCCCGTCAGTCATGCAGCGCACGAACTTATCCCAAGGGGTCTCGTCATCAGAGCAGAACTCGACACACGCCTTAGCGGTGTTGTAAAGAAATTCATCGTTGCCGATCCACAGGGCAGCGTTCCAAGTCTCGTAGGTTGCCCAACCGTTGTAAGTGGAGAGGGTGCTGGTCATGTCGTTGTGTTTGTTTGTTGTGTGTATCCTAGTCGGTCTGCCGCTCAGTCGCGGTCGCTGATGTGCCAGGTTGTGGATTGGCACTCAGGGGCAGGGAAGGGGAAAGGGCGACCCTCAGCGAACGCCTTGCGATTGGCAGCGGATCGTGCCATCATGGTGTTGTGCTGTTGAGTGTAGGATGCCATGATGGCGGCGAGGTCAGGTGTTTTGTTCATGCTCTTAGTATGGCAGGTCTTGAGGCGCTTTGGGGGAAATGGTGGACAGTGCCTCAATCGTCCCAGTTCATCCATGCCTCGGGTTTGACGCCGCCAGGTGCTTTGATGGCGAACAGGACGCCAAACCCCATAGCAAGGGCGAACAGTAGGGCGACCTTGCCAGTGCCCTCAGGCAGTTGGTGGAATAGGTCGATGATGGGGGAGAGGTCGGGCATCGGTCGTTTGCTTTGTTCCTTGTATTCTACAGGGTCAGGGGCGCACAATCTGCTCAACAGTGGACAGTGCATCTGCCGTCACATTACGGGCAGGGGTGCTGGTCCAGAATAGGACGCCAACCGCTGCTAGGATGATCAGGCGCATCATTTGGCAACCCCAAAGACGAGATCAGCGATGGCGTTGGTGTTCTCATCACAGCGGCACCACTTGATAGGGTCACCGTTAGGAGGGCACATCCAAATCATGCACTTCTCACCCCATGCCTGACCTAGGCGGAAGGCGTGATTCATGTCCTTTGCCCACAGGCACCCGTTAGGATCGAACTTGCCCCATGCTGTGGGTTGAACTGCGATGGCGTTGGTCATTTGGTCTTGCGTTTCGATGTAACCAGTATAAGGGCAGAGATGGCGCGTTTGGCGAGTTGAGTGGACACCTGCTCAACTGGATGCCATTCTGCCTTGGGCAGGTAGGGCATAGAGTAATGTGCCATTTGCCGTGGTAGTGTGGTTGTACTAATTCGAGCCGCGATTCTCAATTAGAAAGTCTATTGAGAATGACAGATTAGAGGTGCTAAGTTATCACTCCCCCAACAATTCGGGGTAGTATTCTTTCACCTCACCAATCAACTCATCTACAGTGTACTTGTCCAAATTCTCATCGAATTGATCATACAAAAGCGCCATCATGTCTTTGATGTCCATACCATCCAAGATGGTGTTGATATAGTTTGCTTGCAGTTCGTCGCGGTCGATGATGTTGTCAGTCATGATGATTGTGTGGTGATAGTGTTACGAAAGACCCGCTCAGGAGAGCAACAGTTGATGAGACAGAGCGCCCATCTTCATACCGTTACGAAACTCAGTCACAAAGAATTCAGTGCCATTGTAGAGACGAACAAACCACTGATAGTTCTTTTGGAATACACCTTCGCCAGCAATAGCGCACTCGCTGAAGATAGCATTCAGGCGAGACTTGGTGGTAGTAGACTGCCAACCACCATCAAAGATGCGAATGTAGTTCTCACCCACATCTGCAATGTGGTTGCCGTGCAAATACACTTTGCTCTCTTGAGTGTCAGCGTCAAACTCTACACGAGTGTTAGCAGAATGCCAGTTGTCGCTGTTAGCGATAGCGTTGAGCATTTGGCGTTCGATTTTACGCATGAAAGTCGTTGGTTTTTGAACTTGAAACTACAATACAGGATCAGGGGGGCAATGGGGAGAATGGTGGACACTCCCCCAATTGTCACATGCCGAAGAACTCTTCGAACTCGTCAGCGATACGATCGATTAACCAGTCGCTAGCGTTCACGCTGAACACATCACAGACCCAATCGACGCAATCGTTGAGATCAGTCATGTTAGAACACATGTACTCCCGAAGGGCGGGAGCGATATCCAGATCGAACTGGTGGACCATGGAGGAAGTGAGGTTGTTTGTCATGTAGACATTATAGGCACGGGTGGGGACGATCTGCGAGGCAAAGTGGACACTCTGCCAACTGTCCTAGTCCTGGGTCGTGTAATCTATATCAAAGGTAGACTCACATTCAGGCATATCGTTATCATCCAGGATGATACGGTAGTCTATACTTTTCACACAATATCCTGCAGCAGCAGTAATCTCTTCTACGAGATCATCACCATCATCTGCCTCCCAAAATGTGCCGATGTAATCATCAAAAAACTCAGCACATTCTTGCTCAGTCATAGGATAGAGACTATCCTCAAAATCGAACTCAATTTGTGTAACTTGGAATTGCATGGTTAGTGTCAGTTAGTGATGAATGAGTTAGTGTCAGTTAGTGCCGAACATTTCTTTGTACAAATCGAGATCCTGGTTCTTATACTTTTCATTGGTTAACCAAATCTCTTGTTCAATCCAGGCAACTTGCTGCCGTGCTTTAATCAAACTCTCACGCAGTTCGTATAACTTTTGGTTGCGCTCAGTGATAGTCAAAATGGAAAAATCCCGTCAACATGTATACAATACACGATAACGGGACAGATGGGGGATTAGGTGGACAGTTCAATAAGTGTCATAGTATTCGTCCGTTTCCCTCTTGAATTTGGTAACTTTCTTTTTAGTCTGCCTTCGAATGTTCTTTACTTCATAACCAAAGTCTTCGAATTCTTCATCGAATTGTTGAAACTTTTGGTTGTCGGACTGATTGTAACGTTTGCCCATGATTTGTGGTGAATGTTAACTCAAACTGTGTGACTATTTAGATTGAACAAGGGCACCATCTCGGACTTGTTGGTGTAGAAATCGCCCAACAGATCCTTTACCATTGTTCATCTCAACATCGATCAATTCTTCACTCAATTGTTGTTGGAATTGTTCAGTATCTTTACAGTCAAATGTATATTCTTTGTCTATATTACTATTATACACTACTTTAACTACATTATCCTCTATAGTAATACTATTAATAGCACTACTATTCAGATTTTGATAGGTTTTCATGTCTTTTGGTGTTAATTGTTAAAGTTTAAAGTTTAAAAATCCAAAAAACTTAAAAAAACAAGAATTTAAGTTTTCTCATTTTTTCAAAATCTTAAAAAAGTCAGTTTTTTGGATTTTTGAGATTTAGAGAAAACTCGAAAGTCCTCCCCTTGCCTCATGACAGTATTATAGGGCACCTTGGAGGGTCTCTGAGGGTTTCTGTGCCACTTTGAGGACTGGCACATGTGTTCTTGACTTTCGATAGGTAGCGTGCTAAGCCAACATCTCCACCGCGCCTTTACCCTATTTAATTAACCATTTCTTATTATTGATTATCAATAAGACTTCCTTATTGAGAACCATTGGTATCACTAGCGCGGAGCACCTTGAAAACTACATAATTTTCTTATTGATTATCAATAGCACGATGCTTCGTAACACCTATTACATTTTGCCCTGGGTTGAGATCTTTTACAACTTGTGCTGCATCTTCATAGTCAATAGCATCTGCTACTGTATGGTATCTTACCATATGATATTCTTCATCCCATGTCTGTACACTATACATTATTCTTCTCTTGTTTAACTGTTTGGTAGTATAGTTTATAGTATCGTTGTTTCATATCATTGATGATAGCATTGTCATCATCAAATGCCATATACTTTGTTAGTTGGTATGCTCCTTCCAGTTCACTGATTAGTCTGAGTATGTTTATACTTGATGGTTCTAATCCACCATGTTTAAATTGACTGGACTGTTGGGATTGCATACTAGTAGATCATATGTTGGTTGTTGACAGAAGTATTGTGGTGGTGGTTCAGGTAGTCTTGATAGTGTAATGATAGCAATGATGATTTGTATGAATGGTAGGGCGAATACGATTTTGTCTCTCATTCAAATACTGGTATAACTTTAGGGTTCCATTCTTCTCTTACTGCTTTCATTATGTGTTTGGGCACACCATAGTAACCCATATGCATCCATACACAGTCAACATAGCGTAGATCTTCTCGATCTGCGTCTACAGTGAATGCATCACAGTATTGTACAATATCATATGGGACTTCAATCTTTTTCCATGTGATAGGTTCTTCAACATAGTATGGTACAGTCATTTGAATCGTTTAATTGCGTCTTTTACTGGCCAAGTGTATTCTAGTGTTGCTACTAGAAGAATAGTGAATGAGAGAACAAAGAATGTACTAATCATAGTGCTAGATTAAATGAGAGGGCGATGCGTTCTTCATCAGTAGTAGAGAAATATACTCTGTGTCTAAGTGATGCAGGGAACATTAACATTTGCCCTTCTACTGGTGTGAACTTATAGACAGTGTAATAATTATACTGTTGTTGTAGTTCTGGTTTGAATGAATTGATTGCTTTGTATTGTGCGAAGCAATCAGGATGTTCAAACTCTAGTGGTGCTGGATCTGGTGGTAGTTTCAACCATAATACACCTGCCCAATCATTTCTTGGATGTTGGTGTGAGTAATTACCTTGTAGATTAGTATTGACCATATACCATGCTAGTGATGAAGTATATGGGAATGGAATATATGGTGAGAGTAGATCAGGTAATGGTTGATAGTTAGAATGCCATCCACCCATATTAGATGCTTTCATTCCTTTGGTATCTTGTTGTCTGAGTTTGTTTAATTCAGGCAATAGATCTTTGTAGTTTGGTATTTGGAATTGTAGCACCATTGTAGGGAACAATGGGATGGCATTACATTCAATCATCTACTTTCTTAATCGTGATAGTATTATCATCATTGACAATCCATTCTAACACATCACCTTCTTGCCAGTCAAGTTCATCTAGGATCTCATCTGGTAGAGGGAGAATGCATTCATCACCGTCCTCCTCCAGTGTAACAGTATAGTTTGTATTGGGGGTTGTATCGTTCAATGTATTTTCTAGCATGTTCTTCACAGGTAAACCAACACTTTTTCTTTTCAGTTAGATCATCAAGGAAATAGGGGAAAGATGTCAGGTGGGGGAACAGTTCGATCTTGCGACTGTTCTGTATCTTGATCTCTTGCTGCGAGGAAGTCTTCCGCGTTTTGGATGTCTTCGAAGAGTTCGATTGCGGACTGGTCGATGAACTCGTAGAGCGTGGTGTCTTTTTCGTCGTGGGGACCGACTTCGTAGGACGCTTGGATGTATTCTTGGTAGGCGATTTCGTCTTCGATGTGGTCGTTGATTTGGTTGACTGCTTCGGTTGCGTTGTCAAGGACGCCAAGTTCTTCGAGAGACTTGAGTTTGTCTTGGATTGCGTTGATGAAGTCTTCTTCTGTCCAGGTGTTGAACATCTTTTCGTTGGGGTCGTTTTCGTCCCAACTGATTGTGAACGTGTTTTCGCCATCTTGTGTTACCTCAATCATCGCCTAAATGGTCCGCACATGCTAGTGTATCACACTCATTCTTATATTGCAACTCATAGGGTGTGAGTGCTTCATTGAGTGCTTCTAATACATTCTCTTTGAAACTACGATACGGAATGAACAGTTCATCCTCACCATTCTTATACTCTGGGTGAGCATCTTTGAATGCATACTCAGTATCATAGATCAGTGATTGCGTGATGTCTCTGAGGACTTCTTGACATGTGCCAGGCAGGTTGGAATAATTACCACCACCAGTGCCATACATCATATCCTTCACTTTGTTCATCATGTTGATGTACACTTGTGCTTTCTGTTCGAACAACAGTTCAAACTCTTGTTGATGTTCTTCAGTTTGAAAATCAGGGATACTCATTTGTTCTTCTCACAATAAAGGAAATACTTGTACTCAGCGAGTTGATTGTTGGTCCATCTAATTATATCACACTCTTTGTATGTGCCAACTACATCAGCAGATGGTTCAGCGATTGGTATATTATTATTACCAACAACCATGGCAATTACTACAAAAGCAAATGCCGTGATGGCAATACTAAATGCGACACCATTACGAAACTCATTAGTCATAAGTGGTAAAGAGAAATACTTTGAGTGTTTGTCCGTCATCCTGAAGTGATACTTGAACATTAGAGCATTCGTATCTTACAAACTCTCTTCCTTCACCAGTAATTACTTCAACACGAGTTACATCAGGATAGTTCTTTAGGAAATCTCCATTTGGTTGTTGAATGTCTTCACTCATGCTACTCCATCAGCACTGTCAACTAATGCTTCCATGTCAGAATGTCCCCATGGTGGCATATGATCACCTTTGATCTTCGGTTCACTACCAAAGTTCTTCTCATAATGAGCATTCATTTTTGCCCATTGAGCATCACGCTCTTTCCACTGTTCATACTTCTTGTCAAGATCTTCATCCATGGTGAGTTCATACTCAGCACATACTTTACGCTGATCTTCCTCACGCACACAGTCATTGAATACCAATGACATAGCACCAGAGCGAATGGATTGTGGGTCCATGCCTACACATAGCATGAATTTCTCAAATAACTTGAAATACTGTTTGGCATTGAGATCAGCAGCAGGTGCTGTAATCAAATAATGCTCTTCAGGAATGTAATCATCACTAGTCCAAGATGATGTACCATAGGTGGGAGTGAAGGTAGCATCAAACTTAAATTGTACTTCTGCTTCGTAGGTCATGAATATGTCCTCATGAATTGATCAAGGGTGAAGATGTCATCAGTCTGTGTCTCTTCTACTAGTTCATCATAGGATAGATCCTTGATTGCGTCAAGGTATTCTTCTGGTGTGGGATCTTCCTCTGGGTCAAAGTCATCATGGCATAACCACTCATACTCTTTGACTAGAGCATCAATTAGTTCTTGATTAGTGTATGTCATTTGATAAAACCTTCCTCTTCCAACCATTTGCGTGTGAGTGGTGTCGGTTCATAAACTGTCCACATATTACCATCAGCACATGCTTTGAGTGCTTTCATGGTCATGCCTTCAGTTTTACCTGCCCATGTTGCTTCTGCTTCCCATGGTACAGCACTAGCAGGATATGTTTTCTCTGCAATCTCACGCCACAGAGGTGGCACTGCCTCTTCAGGTTTAATAATAGCAATCATGCTATTCTTGATACTACCTGCCATACAATCTTGTGCAGCGTGCCATCCTTCATGCCTCATTACACTCATCAGAGTATTATAACGCTTCACGAGTGTACCATTGAGGAAGAAGTTATTACTGACTGTGTGATAGACACCACGATGACCAGGAGGGAAATACTTCTCAGGTGCCATGTATACTTTGACACCAACCTTGCCCAATGATGTCATCATCTCATTGAACTCTGTGCGGACTGGCTCCATCATGCCATACTTCTGATAGTATTTGCCTACATCAGCAGCAGATTTGATCTCAACTACACCATCAGTACACTCACGAAGGATCATACATCCCATGGCATCGTAAGTATAATATCCCTTGATGTCTGCTTCCTTAGCTTTAGACGCTGGGATCATCATTGTCATCAGGATTGCGAGGATTAGCGAACGTGCCATAGTTGTATGTGTAATAAAGGAAGTTGTTGATGCTACGCTCGATGCCTAGCGATTGTTTCACATCCAACCATGACTGATACTCTAGTTGGAGATCTTCACCTAATTCAAGAGTGACTTTCATTGTATTTCCTGATGGAGAACATGATGCTGTCTGCTTTAGCATAATCCCCAGCATTACATGCTTCCATGTAACTGAGGATCATCTTCTTCAGTTCATCACTCAGAGGTGAGTTGGGCGTAGAGTTGGAGGAGTTCTTCTTCATTGTAGTAGAGGGTTTCTTCTTCTTCCATTTGCTCAGGATCTAACCACTCAAAGAACTCATCGGCAATAGCGAGAGCACTGTCATGGTCTTCTTCTACCATCAGTTCTTTGAAACGATCAGTACACCAATCGTAGATAAGATCGCGCTGGTAAGAAAGGCGTTGGGTGTCAGTGCTCATGATCAGAGTTTGTTGGCGAACAGGATGTTGTTGAGGTGGTCGTATTGAATGAATTCTACATCATCAGGGAGCAGAGAGACAGCGGCAGCAGCAAAATCGTTAGGAAACTTCTTGAAGAGACGCCAGAACTTCTCTACACCATCATAATCTAGATCATCGTGAGGGAGAACACGGATCTCATACTGACCACGAGTGTAACGATTAGGGAAAGGATTGATAAACTCGCGGATGTGCTCTTGTAGCATGTTCATTTGATAAAGACCTCTTGAGCGTGTTCGATGTGCAGTTGCGCTGCTTGCTTCAGATAATAACACATGTGAGCAACATAGTCCACATCTTCTTCATTAGGATCGAAGTCGTAAGCACAATCCCAATCCACAGTGCCGTCTGGATTAACAGGCGCACCGTAGAAATCATCACCATCGAGGGCAAAAGCATGATCGTCAGCAACAATATAGAACTGAGGAGCAGACATTGGAGGAGAAGCGAATGAACTAGAGTAATTTAGCAGAGAAAGCGCGGAATGTCAACGCATGTAGAGGTAACCACCTGCCCAGTCACACTTTTCAAACATCTCTTCGCGGGAAGGAATAGAGAGAAGATTGTAACGAACACCCTTGGCAGGCGCTTTGGTGTTAGCAGGTTTGTAGACCTCACCAGTCTTCTTGTCAATGAAAGCGTGGATACTATCACGCTTGCCGTTGATGGTCATGTAGATCTTGTGATACTTACGACCATCAGAGTTCAAGTCATAACCATAACCATCAGGAGCATCTTGAGTGAGAGCATCACACAGCATCAGGCAATACTTCACGATGTTGAGGTGAATGGTGTTGCGGGCGGTTTGCTCGGAAGCGAACTGGGCGAAGGTGGCGGTCATGTCGTTGTCTGAACTGAGATCAGTATAGAGGGTCTTGGTGGGGTTCGGGAGACTGATCATGCCACTTCCTCAGCTGGCACACGGGACACGGTGAGACGCTTGAAGTCATACTGACGCCAGGCATCACATGCCTCGTTCACCATACGATTGTGCTGACGGTCCATGCCCTTGGCAGTGGTGCAACGCTTGACCTTACGGAAATACACGATGGGGATCTCGGTCTCGGGCATGTCGATCTCGATCTTGTAGTGTGAGTAGGTCATGGGTGGTGTCCTTTGCTGATGTAATCAGTATAGGGCAGATCAGAGCAGTTCTCGTGCCTCGTAGGACAGTTCCTCAACTGGCATATCGCGTTCGATCTCGGTCACATCGTATTCTTCATCGAGTTGATCCAGGAGCCAGCGGTCGAGCATAACTTCATTCATGGTTCAAAAAAGGGTAAGTTGTTGAAAGTTAATGTGGTCAGAGCAAGAGTCATCGTCTTGCAGGCCTAGCATGTCA